>Ga0247803_1001588_pt1 | contig 11855 bp, 8 predicted proteins | sample UWRJL014104B1_FD_180928 | JGI IMG/M metagenome (GOLD analysis project Ga0247803, IMG submission 180928) | Plant litter microbial communities from Arlington Agricultural Research Station in Wisconsin, United States - UWRJ-L014-104B-1 | ecosystem: Environmental > Terrestrial > Plant litter >...
AGATGGAACTCTCGGTGGTAGTCGCATCGTATTTGGGAGTACAAATTATGTAAATTCCACGTACCTGCATCAAAAGTCACTCTATTTGAGAATTGGAAATCATCGAAATAAAATTAATGTTCTGGCTGGTTTTAATCACCAGGTAATTTGGGGCGGAGAGGATAAGATAATGCCAGTATACGAGCTAACTCGTTCAAAGGCTTATTGGCATGTTGTTTCAGGAAAGACTTTAGATTTTAATAAGATAGGATCTCACTTTGGCACAATTGACCTTGGTGCTACCTACAACGGTGACAACTGGACATATTTTGTATATCGACAGAACATTTATGAAACCGGTTCTCTATTTAAAGTCAATAATTTCTATGATGGATTGAATGGTTTAAAGGTTCAGCGAAAGAATCTAAGATTTAAATCCGGAGGTAACTTTATCATAAATTCTTTTTTAATTGAGTTTTTAAGCACACAAAATCAAACTAACCTAAATCCAGCATTTGGCTTATCCATTTTTGAGAAAGGAAATTATTTCAATTCACTTATTTACAGTAACGGCTTGTCGTATAAGAACAAAGGGTTAGGTACTCCATTAGGTTCAAATAAAAGTTTGACAAACAAAGATTTGCCAAGATCAAACACTGAGTTTACAAACAACAACAGAATTACTGCAATTCATTCGGGAATTAGTGCTTCCTGGCTCAACACTTTGATAATCTTTCGCGGAACGTATTCTATTAATAGAGGCACATTTGTAAATCCATTTTCTGTTAGTATCAATCAAATTTCTCTGGGGATAAATGCTGAAAAAAGTATAAAACAATTACATTATACGACGATAACAGCAGGGGTTTATTCTGATCTCGGTAAATTGTATCCAAACTCGACAAGTTTCACCATTGGTATTCGAAGAAGTGGCTACATAAATTAGGCGATCTCTTCAACAAGTAATTATTGCCCACTATTGTGTAGCAAAAACTTCTTCATACTTTTATACTATTGATTGAATATAATGTACACCACTAATATAAAAAACAAAAAGGTAGCCCTATGAAGTTATTTTCCGTAAGCCTCGCATTTCTATTTTCGGCTACCTTGATTACCCAAAGTTACTCACAAAAAAATATTCAGTCATCAATAGCGTACCAAGACTCGACAAATTCCTTTGTGGAGTTATCGGGTATTGTTAGCTCCACTTCTAGAACGCCATTTTGGATTCAATCGAATCAGTTTGGCATAGTTCCCCGCACCAGTCCGGCAGGTTCTGTTAATATTCAGCTAGAAAATTTGTGGCCAATCAATGACACCGACGGTAGAAATCGATGGAGAATTGGAGGAGGTATTCAGGCTGTTGGCAACTTGACGAAAGAGTCAAAATTACTTCTTCCCCAAATCCACGGTAGTCTTCGCTTCAAAAATTGGGAACTATTTGCAGGACGTAAGAAACAATGGATTGGACTTGCAGACTCTACCAATGGAACAGGTTCTTACGCCTGGTCGAATAACGCTATGCCGATTCCGAAAATACAAATTGGAACAATTGGGTATGTATCTGTTCCTTTTACAAAAGATTGGGTTTCTTTCAATGCTTTTTATTCAGAGGGAATGTTTGAAAATAGTCGCCAGATTACGAGTGATTTAAGACTTCATCAAAAGCAATTTTATATCCGACTAGGAAAGGTAAATTCTCGATTAAAGCTCTATGGAGGAATGAACCATCAGGTTCAATGGGGAGGAAAATCTCCTTACGAAACAATTAATGGGCGAATGCCAACTGGTTTTAAAAATTATATTCAGCTTTTTTTCGGAAGATCCGGAGATGCAAATGTAGGGAATGAAAATGATTTTGATAACCGCAATCGGGTTGGCAATCACTTGGGAACTGTTGATCTTGCCATGGAAATTGAGGCTTATGAAAGTTCCTGGTTTTTATATCGGCAACATATTTATGAAGACGGATCTTTGTTCGGCCTTAAGAACTTAATTGATGGTTTGAACGGTGTCAGATACCGGAGAAAACATTCATACGGGTCCAATTTCTCTGTAACAGAAGCTTTGCTTGAATTCTTATTTACAAAAGATCAGGGAGGTCCAGATTTTAATTATGTATACGGAGATCCAAATGCTGTACGTGGAAGCCTTGGCCGAGATAACTATTTTAATAATACACAAGTTCGGGATGGTTGGTCTTACTACGACCGCACGATTGGCACTCCTTTTATCACACCCACCTCGGAGACTCAGTGGAAATACCCAAAATATGCAGATAGTTTCACCAGCAATAACCGAGTCGCAGCGTTCCATATAGGTTTGAAGGGAACGATAATTCGGAAGATTGTATGGACAAGTAAATTTTCTTATTCCAGTAATATCGGCACCTACGACGCTCCCTTTGCGAGCAAGCCAACCCAATTTTCCGGCCTGATAACCATGCAAGGAAAGATAAACCTTTTCGGTGGTACAATTTTGAAAGGTTCGGTAGCGGCAGATCTTGGAGAACTCTATCAGGATACTTATGGCTTTACGCTGGGATTACGCAAGGAAGGTCTTCTAAGCAGATAATGAGCGACCAAAGCCCATTATCTAACTCTATATCAGACATTTAGACGTATCTCTTTTGCAAGCTCAGCGAGCTCATCCTGCGTTATCTTAATTTTCTTACTAAAATCTGCATCTTTCATTGAGTTCAATGGAAGAAGGTGGATATGAACGTGTGGTACTTCCAGACCAATCACACTAACGCCTATTCTTACACAGGGTACAGTCTTCTCCAATGCTGGCACGATACTCTTTGCAAATAAGAAAAGTCGCGAGTAAGCTTCATCATCCAGATCAAAAATATAATCAACTTCCTTTTTCGGAATGACTAACGTATGTCCCTTAGCGATAGGGAAAGCGTCTAGGAATGCCAGAAACTCGTCATTTTCCGCAACTTTGTGAGACGGTATTTCGCCACTAACTATCTTTGAAAATATGGAAGCCATAATTTAATTGTTTTCATTTATCTCAATAGGTAAGGTTCAGAACGCGTTAAACTTTAATAAGATTTTAAGTAGTTCCAAGTCCAAAAGTACTTAATATTGTGTTCCAAAACTTTTAAAAATATTAATATGAATTTGACAAAATGGCAAGGATTTGGCAAAACAGCCTTGATCGCCTTATTCTCATTAGCCTTTACCGGAAACGAATCACAAGCTCAGACAACAGGAAAATGGGTAAAATTATTTGACGGTAAGACACTTAACGGCTGGCACAGCTGGCAGGAATCCTCGGTTTTACCTCAGTGGAAAATCGAAGATGGTGCTATTGTTCTGGCAGACAAAGGAGGTAAAGACCTGGTTACCGATAAAGAATACGGAGATTTCGAATTGGAACTTGAATGGAAGATCAGTGAAGGCGGTAACAGTGGGATTATTTATCACGTAATTGAAGATAAAAAATATTGCTGCCCATATTCTACCGGTCCTGAAATCCAGATTTTGGACGATGTGAAACATCCTGACGCGAAAGCTGGAAAAGATGGTAATCACAAATCTGCTTCGTTATATGACATGCTTCCTCCAAGCGACTTCACGGTTACAAGACCAGCGGGCGAATGGAACAAGGCGAAAATTGTTATCAAGAACGGCCACGGCGAAAGCTGGTTAAATGGCAAAAAACTTGTTGAATTCTCTACTATGGGCCCTGAATGGGATAAGTTGGTAGCCAACAGCAAATTCAAAACCTGGGATGGTTTCGGGGTTTCTCAAAAAGGAAAAATTGCTTTGCAGGATCACGGAAACAAGGTATCCTTCAGAAATATCCGGATCAAAGAACTTTAATCCAGATTCATGGATCCGTTCCAATATTCCCGACTGTAAATTCGCCTGACCGGCCAGTTTTTCAGTCGTAACAGAAGGGGTAAATAAGCGTGTGGCTCTTTTGACGATTTACTTCGGTGATACAAATCATCGTCCGTCAGGATCAGACCTTTATATACCCCTTCCTGTTTTATGGTAAGGTCAGAAAAGGGCAATTCTTTTTGCAGTTCCGGTTTCAATCTTGCCAGGCGATCCTTCAGTAACCAGTTAGATCTGAATTTATCCGTAGCTAAAGGTTTCGGTTTATAATTTCCATCCGATACATCCTGGGCATATTGAAGATACGCTTTTAGCAATTTTGGTCCCTGATTTGCCGCGTTATCTGTTTGTAATTGCGAAGGCCACAAACTGGTAATAAAATAAATCTTCTCCCGCGCACGTGTGATGGCAACATTAAGCCTGTTTTCTCCCCCACCCGCATTCAAACTACCAAAATTAGCAGAAACCTTTCCTTTTTCGTCAGGAGCATACCCCATAGAGAAAATAATAATATCACGCTCGTCTCCCTGCACATTTTCAATATTCTTGACAAAAAGTCCATCTGCTTTAACGTCAGCTTCCTCCAAAGTCTCCTGAATAAGTTGCTGCTGATAGAAATTAAATGTTACGACGCCAATTGACTTATCTGTTTTAGCTAATTCAGAAACTAATTCAACAACTTTTTCTGCCTCAGCAAGGTTAGTATTTTGTTTCCATACGCCATCCGTTTTTATGTATGTGATTCCCGGCTGCTGTTTGTTGATCAGATTAAAGTCGGGGAGTAAACGCAATGAATCTTTATAAAAATGATGGTTGGAAAAATCAATAAGATCCAGGGATAAACTTCGATAATGTCCCGTAAGTTGATATTGATCAAGACTTTGCGCCGCAAGATCCAGTAATGAGACCACTTCAAGAGCTACCACTATATCCTCCTCTTCTACCTTATCTTCGTAACGAACTTTGTAGAGATCGCTTGGTGAAAGCTGTTTGCTATCTCCCGCCACAACCACTTGTTTCCCTCTGTAAGCTGCCGGCAAACCATATTCCGCATAACACTGAGAAGCTTCATCAAATATAACAAGATCGAATAGACCCGCCTCCATTGGAAAGATGGCAGAAACTGCTTCGGGCGAAGCCATCCAACATGGAATCAGTGAAAAGACATCTTCGGAATAACTTTCAAGTAATTTTCTGATCGGCCAGATTTTACGTTTTTTCGTGACCTGATGATTCAATTCCCGATAGGTCACTCTATTTCCAAGCCGGTTTTTCTCAATATTTTTATAGGTGATTTCACGCAATTTCATTGTAGTAATGTCCCGGCTTAAATCTTCCTTCCGGCCGATACTACCTTGCAGCTGCTCCTCCCACTGCTGCATTTTCAAAGAAGTTACAGCGCGCAATTCGGGATATTTATTTTCAATATGCTCTATCCATTCAAGTATGATGCTATTTTCAAACAGTCTGACAACGTCGTCCGAATGGCTATAATTTAGTTTTTCACTTTTCGAAAGTACTCTGTTAGAAACCGTTTGTTCCTGCCCGGTCATTTCAGAAAATGTCCGGTCCATTTCTGCCAGAGAATCAAAATCTTTGCTTATGGATGATAAAAGTCGCTGACTATATAATTCGGGATCTTTAATTAATCTCTCAATTTGCTCAGGGAGTAAAAATGGAAGCATCATTTCTTCCAAACGATTCCAGGATTTTATCCAGGCCGAAAGGCTTTCAATGGTATCCTTAAACTCATATATCCCTGTTGATTTCGATACCAGGTTTTTGATAACTTCGTTCCAGGGCTTTATTGCCGACCTTGAAACTGCGTCTGCGGCATTTTCAGCCAACTGAAAAAACTGAACATGCTGCGCTTCGAAAGACGCGTTGAATTCCATATATTTTTCATCAAAACAAAGCAGTGAATTCTCCAGCCAGTTTTGCAGCTCCATTCGGTTTCGCACACGAAGATCCAGTTTTTCCAAATCTTGCAGTGATGTAGTCAAGCTATTTTTCTGAGCGATATCATTAACGATAGCTTTTTCATTTCCGAACAGACTCCACCAAACCGAAGAAACAGAAGATTGCTTTGCTTCAATTGCCTTTCTAAGTTGCCCGCGAAAAACAGATAATTGTGATCGCACTAATGTAGCTTCGATTCCATCTTCGGCAAATCCTTCCAACGCGTCTGAAGTTTGCCGTATGAAAGCCAAACGCTCCGCACTACTCTTATCCGAAAATAAATAGGTTTTGAAGAGCGAATAAGTTGTTTCATTTTGGACAAGCTGTGCTACATCCGCCAGCCTTTCCAGAATTTCATTTCTGTACCGGATGTAATCAATGGAAAACGGTCTTCCGGTTATATTTTCAAACGCACGGCTTTGGTGAATATACGCATCCGGCCAGTCAGATAACATACGCTCTATATTCCGCAGATCACCCAGTCCAAATTTTGCGAAACTTCTGCGGTTGAACCAGTCGTGTTTTTTGTTGAATTGTAAACTATAACTGGAATATGTCTTGAAACGTCTTTTAAAATCATCCCAGTGATCAAGGCGGAAATAGCGATAGTTATCTTTCAAGTCTACATATTCACCCTTGGGATTGCTGGTCAGATACAACTCTTTCACAGAAACACCTGATTCATTTTCATCAAAAAGTGCCTCGCGAAATGAATCAAGTTCGCCAATAGTCCTATCAATTTGTCTGCTTTCCTGCGTAAACTGCCTTTCTAAAAAAACGGCATCAAGGCTATAATTCTGCTGGCGATAAGATTCTATCTGCTCGATCTGTACAGCAAACTGCCTGTAAAGTTCTGCTCTGTCATTTTTAAAATCGTGAATTAGTCCCACAAAAGGATCCATACCAACTGTTTTAAGACGCTGGTAAACGACATCAAGCGCAGCTCTTTTTTGGCAAACAAGTAGCACCCGTTTTCCTTGAGAAGCAAAATCGGCCATCAAGTTACAAATCAGCTGAGATTTACCACTGCCGGGAGGGCCCTGAACGACAACCGACTTTCCGGATTTCACGGATCGAATTATTGCTTCCTGAGACTCATCAATAGGGAAAGGGGTGAGAATTTGTTCCTCTTTTAGCTGAGTCGGATAACTAGACGGGTCACTCTCTCCAAGCTCTTCCATGACCGAATCTGATTCAACTTCGTTTTCCAGCAGCAACATGTTAAAATTGCTATCCTCAGACATTTCCAAAAGCGCATCATAATCAGGAACAAGATAAGATCCAGCCTGAGGAAATATTCCTAAAACTGCCTCCGGAAAGAGTTTCAATTCTCCATTTTTTTCCAAAAGCTGTAAGTCTGAGCTCTTTTGAATATCAAAAGGTTTAAGCTTATCTTCAAAAAGTTGCTGATTAAAGTTTATTCTTAGCGGTGTTTCTTTCAGCCACTCATACAACTGCGTACGAAATTCCAAGATATCTCTGGAAAAATCTTCAAAAGACTTTTCCAGTGTTTCATCAGAAATAATTGCCTCATTAAAGTGCGCATAAGCCAAAGCAAAACTCCGGTTCAGCGTAATTCCAATGTCATCCCTTTCAAACAAACACCATTGTTCGCGGTCAATACGAAGGGTTACCGGAAAGAATAAAAGTGGCGCGTGTATCGGAGTTCCATCAGAAAGTTTCCCCCTGACAAAAGGATAACCCACATACAAATCTCTTGAACCACGTTCTTCTTCAATAAAATGTTCAGTCCGGGCTATTTTCCTCAGCCTTTTACTGACTTCATTCACTTTTTCAAAACGCGGATCCTGGACATCGCAAAGCGGAATTCTGGTTTTTCTGTGTATGAGATTCTGGATAAACTCAAAAGAAGATTTACCCAGAAGAAAATCAGTTTCATTTATATCCAAAAACTGTTCGGCAGGCAATGTCGTTAACAATAACGACTTATTGCGTGTGCTGAGATTGGTAAGACGTTTTAAATATGCTTTAAGGATTCGATTCATAGAGTCTAAAACGATCCTTACCGTTTAACTATTGGATGCAATTTCTTTAACTTCTTCTTTCTTTTCCGGAAAGATAACAGAGGCTAGAATACTTACCGCAAGAATTCCCAGGATTACATAAAGAGAATAAACCGTCTCAAATCCCATTTCTTCCAGAGGCTTATGCGCAAGCATTTTACCACCGATGAATACCAAAAGAACTCCTAATCCGTATTTCAGGAAGCGGAACAGTCCCATGATGTTACTCAGGAAGAAGAACATGGAACGAAGTCCCATAATGGCAAAAATGTTTGAGAAGAAAACTACATATGGGTCTTTCGTTACAGAAAAAACAGCCGGAACGGAGTCAACTGCAAAAATTAAGTCTGTAAACTCCACGATTAAAACAACAACAAAAAGTGGCGTGACAAGCCATTTTCCATTCTTTTTCACAAAAAAATGTTCGTATACATAACGTGGGAAAACAGGCAGATATTTAGACGCAAATTTTACAACGGGATGTTTTGCAGGATCGATTTTTTCATCTTCATCACCTTGAAAAAAGATTTTACCTCCCTGATATACAAGCAAAATTCCGAAAAGATAAATGATCCATTCGAAACGTTGAATAAGCGCAGAGCCAACAAAGATGAAGACAAAACGCATCAGGATAGCACCTAAAACACCCCAGAAAAGTACCTTCTTGTAGTATTTAGCTCTAACACCAAATGAGGCAAATATCAAGATAATGACAAATATATTATCAACAGACAGTGCATATTCCAGCAAATAACCTGTGATAAATTCAAGTGACATGTTTTTTCGGTATATCTCAAGACTTCCTTCAAAGTCTCCGGGAATCAATGTAAGATGTGGTGCGTATTTCGATTTTATTGTTTCAAGCTGCGCATAATTATCTACGCCATGGACAAGATCACCGTGCGTATTGATAACTAGGTAAAAGACAAGTGCTAAGGCAATCCAAGCTACGGTCCAGGCAGCGGCTTCACCAAATTTAACTATGTGATCTTTTCGATTGAAGACTCCCAAATCCAAAAGGAGCATAATGCTTATCACAACAAGAAAACCTCCAAAAAACAGAACTTCGCTAGAAAACATGAAAATTTATTTTTAATTAAATTCGATAAAGCTGGGACAAAGAAATCAATCTGAAATACCAGGCGGCAGGAAATATTATTCATTATTTTCCAGGCTATACAAAGGTAATCAAAAATTGAAGTGCTGGGCTGAATTTGGACAAACGGTTGACAGTATAATTTAAGCGCTGGAATTAGCCGGAAGTACGGAGGCGCCAAAGTATTAATTCTCCACTGTCAAAATTCTTGGTTTATCTCGGTTTTCCAGCTTCGACAAAATAGAATCAGTTGTTCTAAATTGCAATAAAAGTCATTTTACACCTGGGTATGATGTATAGGTGCATCATAATCAAAAATATATTAAAATTATTTTTCGGGATAAATATCATGATTTACAATTTGTTAATAAAATTATCATTTTTTTTTCAAAAATATTTTCTCTCAACACTTGCGTTGAATACTCTCGCTGACTACCTTTGCACCACGTTAATCAAATAACGACACCAGAAAACGCAGAAGTAGCTCAGCTGGTAGAGCGCAACCTTGCCAAGGTTGAGGTCGCGAGTTCGAACCTCGTCTTCTGCTCAGAGATATCAAGCACCGGAAACGGTGCTTTTTCTCATAAAAACCGACAAACTTGTTTGAAGGTGGGCAAAATGCCAGGGTGGTGGAACTGGTAGACACGCAGGACTTAAAATCCTGTGAGCTGTAAGGCTCGTACGGGTTCGATTCCCGTCCCCGGTACATCACTGTCAAGGAGTTACGATCTTTTCGTAACTCCTTTTTTTATGGTTGAAAATTTGTGCCAAACATTTGCCAAACATTAAACTTATACTTGCCTTGCACCATTTAAATTCAAAATCTACGACTAGATAGATTATACAACGGTTTTTTGTTAAAATTGTAAAACTTCAAGACTAAAACCACAGATTATGAATATATATGAGTTAAATAATGTACTCTCAGATTTGTATATACCCGCATTAGTTATTGAACATGAATATCATTCTAATCCTTTAAGTAATAACATAAGTATCCTATTTAGGGGATTAGGTAAGTTTAGATTTGTCACAAACCAACTGGCAAAAACAAGAGCATTTGACCATATAATTGGCCCATTGCTTCATACTAGCATTTACACGGAAGATGGTGATGAAGTAAGCGTAAGCCAGGCGGATGGAGAACAAATTCTAAATTTGGCTAACAAGTTGCAGTCAACTGTTACCGCGTTGAAAGAGTTCCTTGATTCAAACTTAAATGACCCAGACCAATCTACTATAAAAATCAGAATTCCTGATGCCGATGATTTTGACGATCTTGCTAAGTTTATGAATGATTTTAAAAAAGCATTATCTATTCCAATCAGGCACCCAGGAGTCGATGGATCACTTAAAATTTTACGCGGAGAACCAGGCTCCATATGGCTTGTTGTTTTAGTGATAGGGCCATACGCGGCAAAACTTATTGCAGAACTATGCTGGTCTGGCACTGTCATAAGAAAAAAACATCTGGAGGGTGATTTTGTACATGAGCAAGTCAGAGAATATAAATTAAATAATGATGCTAAAGAAGCCGTGTTAAAAGCACAAACTGCTTATTTAGATGCACTAGTAGAAGTTGAAGCAAAAGGCATTATTAATAGGCTAAATTTACAAGAGACGCCTGAATTTGCTGAGCAGTTAAAAATGTCCATTAGGACTTTGGATGAATTATTCAAGAAGGGAGCCGAGATAAGACCATCTTTGGGTATACCCGAAGAAACTGCAAATTTGTTCCCAAACAAAGAAAACAATCAAATTGCAGAGTCTAGAATTAAACAGATTACAGAAGGAGATATTGAATGACACGGGTTACATACCAAAGTGATGTCTACTCAAACTTGATATTTTATCGATTGATAACTAGACAAAAAATATATGCAAGTAATTTGTCTCGAGGAAGTAGCCTTTTATGCATTAATTGAACAGGTAGTTGAGCGGTTAAAAGAGTCACATGGAGAAAAAGAAAAATGGATTTCTGACGAAGAAGCGATGAAACTTCTAAATATTACCTCTAAAACTACACTCCAAAAATTTAGAGACGAAGGGAAAATAAGATACTCCCAGCCTCAAAAGAAAATAATTCTCTACGACAGAGAATCAATACTGATATTTTTAGAGAAGAACGCACGCAACACTTTTTAATAATGGAAGACGAAAACAGAGTTGACCCAGACTATATAAAAGGATTTAATGAAGGCTACGTCTTTGCCAAGCATTTGCCAGAACTTTCGGAACAATTATCAAAGACAGCGCTACAGTCGTCGCGCAATATGGGATTTTTGGATGGCCGTAAAGAATATCAATCAGAGAAGCTGAAAGACAAATTTCCTTCTTGGCTAAAAGGTAAACTGTCCATTAAGGATACCAACGCAACGACGAGAGATATTGATCGTGGATTTGAACCAGGTAATGATTGAGTTACCCAAGATCCATGTCCCTGCCCCCTAGCCTTCTCTGAGGTTGAGCGGTCATATCTTTTGCTGACTCTAAATTTTTCTTCATAAGGTTTTCTCTCATCTGTGTGTATCTTAAAGAAACTAAGATAGGACTTTCTTTTGTCTTCTTATCAGGTTCACTCTTTTTTATTAGCTGAGGTTGAGCGTTCGTTTTATCCTCAACTGACTGAGCTAGCTTCAAACGGGAATTTTCCAACAGTCTCTTCGTGAAATGCTGAGAATTGTTTAAGTCTTTTTCAAAAGGTTTGTAATATTTCATTTCCTGTTCCGTCTTTCCTTCAAACGGATTAGGATTGCGCAAGTCCACGATAGCTTCTTTAATTTTAACTACATCATCTGAATCTAAATTGCGGGTTTCCGCTGCAACTCTCTTGTCCAGTTCTTTTTCGAGGCTCGCCAACTGCCTTTCAAGATAGTTCCGCGTTTCGGCGAAGTTGCCTAGCTGCGTCACTTTTCCCATTCCACGAGGATTGAATTCAAATTT
>Ga0247803_1001589_pt1 | contig 11850 bp, 7 predicted proteins | sample UWRJL014104B1_FD_180928 | JGI IMG/M metagenome (GOLD analysis project Ga0247803, IMG submission 180928) | Plant litter microbial communities from Arlington Agricultural Research Station in Wisconsin, United States - UWRJ-L014-104B-1 | ecosystem: Environmental > Terrestrial > Plant litter >...
TTCCAGCGGGCGGCGGCAAACATCAGCGCCGAACCGGCGGCCAGGCAGGCGAGGCCGGGGCCGGTGAGAAGCAGGGTGCGCAGCGTGTCGAAGCCCATCAGGCTGCCGAACAGCAGCGCCATCAGGGGCAGCACCATCACGAGCCGGGCGGTGGCGCGGGGGCCGGTGAGGGCCACGGTCAGGTCGCGGTGCAGCTGGCCGAGCTCCCGGAATGCGGCGGCCAGGTCGCGCAGGCAACCGGACAGAGGCGCGCCGGCGCGGGTGGCGACATCCCAGGCCGCGGCGAGCGCCCGCCAGGCGTCGGCCAGCTGGTCGGGCAGCCCGGCGGTCGCCTCCGCAATGGCGTCGGCGACGTTGTCGCCGTTGCGGGCGGCGCGGCCCGCGGCGGCCAGGATGCTGTGCCGCGCCTGCTCGGTCTCGGCGTGCGCCCGCGCCCGGCGGGACAGCGGCGGCAGGGCTGCGTCGACCGGCTCCGCCCGGTGCGTGGGCTTCGCCCGGGCCGCCGGCTCGGCCCGTGGCCGCCAGACCTTGGCGGTGGGCGTCGACCTGGACTGCTCGGGTGCAGCCATCGGCAACGGGTCGGCCGGCCCGGCCGGCCCCAGGTAGTCCCACACCGACACCGGCGACACCCCGGCGGCCAGCAGCACCGCAAGCCGCTCGGCCACCCGGGCCACCTCCTCGATCGGCGGGCTCTTTGGCGGGCGGCTCATGCGGGCACCGTGCTGAGCCGGTCGGCCGGGTCGAGCACAAACCGGCCCACCTGGGCGAGCCTTCGGGTGCCGCCGCGGCGCTCCAGGTGCAGCACTAGGTTGATCGCGCTCACGGTCTGCCGGGCGACCGCCGCCGGGCTCATCCCGGCGAGTGCGCCGAGCGCCTCGAGCCGGGCGGGCACGTCGGCCAGCGAATTGGCGTGCAGGGTGCCGGCACCGCCGTCGTGGCCGGTGTTCAGCGCGGCGAGCAGTTCGCGGATCTCCACCCCCCGGCACTCGCCGAGCACCAACCGGTCCGGGCGCATCCGCAGGGCCTCACGCAACAGGCTGTCCAGGCCGATGCGGCCGGCGCCCTCCAGATTGGCCTGACGGGATTCCAGGGCCACGACGTGCGGGTGGTCGATGCGCAACTCGGCGACGTCCTCGATCGCCACGATGCGCTCGGCCGCGGGAGCCTCGCCCAGCAGCGCGGCGAGCAGGGTGGTCTTGCCGCTGCCGGCCGCGCCGGTGACGAGCAGGTTCTCCCGGTCGTGCACCGCGGCGCGCAGCCGACCGAGTTGGCTGGTCGCGGCCTCCCCCTGGCCGAACAGGCCGCCGGCCGCGAGTGCGTCGAGGCTGAGGCGCTCGGCCCGCGGCAGCCGGATCGACAGCAACGTGCCCGTGCTCGATACCGGCGGCAGCACGGCGTGCACCCGGATGCCGTCGGCCAGCCGCACGTCGACGCAGGGGCTGGCTTCGTCGATGTGCCGGCCGCCGAGGGCGATCAGCCGCACCGCCAGGTCCCGGATGCCGCGCTCGTCGCTGTGCCAATCCGGCGCGGGCACCAGTCCGCGACCACCGTCGAGCCAGAGGCCGGCGTCACCGTTCACGAAGAGGTCGGTGACGGCGGGGTCGCGGGCGAATCGGGTGAGCGGGCCGAGCACGGAGAGGTCGGTGCGGGAGGGCGCCGGGGCCGGGTTGCTCCCATCGGGGTCACGAGCACTTCCGAGGTCGGGATCACGAGGAAGCTCCGGGTGCGTGTCGGTGCTGACTGTAAAGGCGCTGCCCCGGTTGAGGAAGGAGGGCACTGCGACGTAGGGCTCAGGCATGCGGGCAGGCTAGCGGCCGGGTAGGCGCGGGAGCCGGGCGGCATCCGCCGTGTGCAAAGACCAGGTCCGCAGTGGCGTGTGGAGGAGCGGCAGCAACGCGTTCACGCCGCTCGCACCCACGCGAAAGCGGCCAAACGGTCACCTCAGCTCCACGAAGCAGCCACAAGGCCGCTCTCGCGAGCTGGAGAGGGCGCGACCCGGGAGCGGGCGACCCGGGCCGGATACAACTGTTGCCCGGGCGGACTACTGCGCCCGGTGTGCGGGGCGCAGATGTCCGACCGGGCAACAGTTCTGCCTGGAGGGGGCCGATACAGCGATGATGCGGTACAGCTGGTCACGCAGGTGCACGGTTCACATGGGGGATGCGAGAGCCGCGCGGGGGAAAACACGGGCGTGCCGTTGAGAGACACCGGACGTGCTGTTAAAAGAGGGGGGCGGCACCTATTGGGGGGAACAGGTGCCGCCTCGGCAGTGCATTGATTGGGGGGAACCAACACACCACAGGTCAAAACTTTCGTTCAGACATGGATAAGCATACTTGGGAAAATCAGATCCGCAAGTCCTCCGGGTCCCCCTAAATGAGGACATAAAAAGAAGTCCCCGTGAGAACCGTTTTTCGAAAATATCCCGGGCAGAAATTCGGTGTTTCTTCCGCGAGAAAATGCCCTCGAAACGGCTGGGTCCGCCGTGTAGGGTTCAGGGACGGGGCCGCCGCGGCGCCCCACACCGCCTGAACTCGCAAAGGAGCGAACCATCATGAGCGTGCAAATCGACCATCTTCTCCACGAATCCCGCCGATTCCCGCCCTCCCCCGAGTTCGCCGCGACTTCGGTGGCCACCGAGGCGCTGTACACGGATGCCGCAGCAGATCGCCTTGGTTTCTGGGCCGAGCAGGCCCGCGACCTACTGCACTGGCACAAGCCGTTCACCCGCACGCTGGATTGGACCAATCCTCCCTTCGCAAAATGGTTCGACGACGGCGAGCTCAACGTGGCGTACAACTGCCTCGACCGCCACGTGCTCGCCGGCAACGGCGACCGCATCGCGCTGCACTGGGAAGGCGAACCGGGCGATTCCCGCGCGATCAGCTACGCGCAGCTCACCACAGAGGTCAAACGGGCCGCGAACGTGCTCCTCGGCCTCGGCGTGCAGGCCGGCGACCGGGTGGCCATCTACCTGCCGATGATTCCCGAGGCTGTCGTGGCGATGCTCGCCGTCGCCCGGATCGGCGCCGTACACTCGGTGATCTTCGGCGGCTTCAGCGCCGAGAGCCTGCGCTCCCGCATCGACGATGCCGAAGCGGTGGTCGTGATCACCGCCGACGGCGGGTACCGCAAGGGCAAGGCCACCCCGCTCAAGCCCGCGGTCGACGCCGCCCTGGCCAGCGGCGACTCCTCGGTGCACACCGTGCTCGTGGTGGAACGCACCGGCGGCGACGTGGAGTGGAACGAACGCGACAAGTGGTGGCACGAGGAACTCGCCGGCGTCTCCGACGAGCACGAGGCCCAGCCGTTTCCGGCCGAGAACCCGCTGTTCATCCTCTACACCTCCGGCACCACCGGTAAGCCCAAGGGGATCCTGCACACCAGCGGCGGCTACCTCACTCAGGTGGCCTTCACCCACAAGAACGTCTTCGACCTCAAACCGGAGAAGGACGTCTTCTGGTGCACCGCCGATGTGGGCTGGATCACCGGGCACAGCTACGTGGTCTACGGACCGCTGGCCAACGGCGCCACCCAGGTGCTCTACGAAGGCACCCCCGACACCCCGCACCCCGGCCGGTGGTGGGAGATCATCGAAAAGTACAAGGTGAGCATCCTGTACACCGCGCCGACGGCCATCCGCACCTTCATGAAGATCGGTCGGCAGGAGCCGCAGAAGTTCGACCTGACCAGCCTGCGCCTGCTCGGTTCGGTGGGCGAACCGATCAACCCGGAAGCCTGGATGTGGTACCGCGAGGTGATCGGCAACCAGCTCACCCCGGTGGTGGACACCTGGTGGCAGACCGAGACCGGCGCGATCATGATCTCGGCGCTGCCCGGCCTCACCGAGGCCAAGCCGGGCGCGGCGCAGGTCGCCATCCCCGGCATCTCCGTCGACGTGATCGGTGAAGACGGCGAGCACGTGGGGCACGGCAACGGTGGCCTGCTCGTGGTGACCGAGCCGTGGCCGTCGATGCTGCGCGGCATCTGGGGTGACCCGGAGCGGTACATCGAGACCTACTGGGAGAAGTTCGCGGATGCCCCGAACGGCCCGCTGTACTTCGCCGGCGACGGCGCCCGGCTCGACCGCGACGGCGACATCTGGCTGCTCGGCCGGGTCGACGACGTGATGAACGTGTCCGGGCACCGGCTGTCCACGGCCGAGATCGAATCGTCCCTGGTGGCGCACGGCGTTGTCGCCGAGGCCGCGGTGGTGGGCGCGCACGACGAAACCACCGGGCAGGCCGTCGTGGCGTTCGTGATCATCAAGTACAGCCAGACGGATGCGGCGTCGCACGCCGACATCAGCGCCGTACTGCGTGCACACGTGACGTTGCAGATCGGGGCGATCGCCCGGCCGCGGGAGATCCACATCGTGAACGAGCTGCCCAAGACCCGCTCGGGCAAGATCATGCGGCGCTTGCTGCGCGATGTGGCCGAGGGCCGCGAGATCGGCGACACCACAACCCTCGCCGACACGTCGATCATGCAGATCATCTCGGAGAGCATGCGCTAACCCCCTCTCGCGAGCTGTGAGTTAAGCACCTTCCGGAGGCTCGGGAAGGTGCTTAGCTCACAGTTCGCGGATCTTCGCTCGGAGGAAACGTTCACGCAGGGCCCCTACGGTGGGCCGAATGTCTCGAGATATCTCCCGCGACCGCATGGGCGGGCTCGACGCCCTGCGCGGCGTCGCTGCCGTGATCGTGCTCGTGCACCACGTGTCGATGACCGCGCCGTCGATCTCGGCCGCGTACTCCTCCAGCGCGAACGTGGCGGTGTTCTCCCCCGCGTGGTGGGTCACCCTGTCGCCGCTGAAGATCTTCTTCGCCGGCCCGGAGTTCGTGCTGGTGTTCTTCGTGCTCAGCGGATTCGTGCTCGTGCTCAGCCCGCTGCGCCGCCTGCCCTGGACCCGCCGGCCCGCGCCCGCCGCCGCCGACGACCCGGCCACCACCGAGGCCCCGACCACCGGCTACGACTGGCTGGCCTACTACCCGCGCCGCATCGTGCGTCTGGCGATCCCGGTGTTTGTGTCCGTGGTCCTGGCCGCGCTGTGGATCCTGATCGTGCCGCGCACCGTGAACGGCGACGGTGGCGCGTGGATGGCCAAGCAGGGCAGCCCCGACCTCGGCATCGGCAACCTGCTGCGGGAGGCCAGCATCGTGGGCTTCACCGGCCGCCCCGACGTCAACCCGCCGCTCTGGTCGCTCGCCTGGGAGATGTGGTTCTCCCTGCTGCTGCCGGTCGGCGTGATCCTGGCCGTGGCCACCCGCCGGTGGACCCTGGCCTGGGTGGCGGTGCTGCTCGCCACGTCCACCACGGGCTATCTGCTCGGCATCGAACCGCTGATGTACCTGCCCGCGTTCGGCCTGGGCGCCCTGCTCGCCGCCAACCACGGCTCGCTCCTGGCCCGCACCACCCGGCTGGCCCGGCGCCGCGGCGGAACCCTGGTCTGCGCCGCGCTCACCGTGCTCGGGCCGGTGCTGCTCATCGGATACTGGCTGCTGCGACCGGTGCTCACCGAGCCGTGGAACGATGTGGCGCTGGCCCTGCGGGTGCCGGGCGCGGCCCTGATCGTGGCATCCGTGGCGCTCTGGCCGCCGGTGCAGCGGATGCTCAGCGGCCGCCTGCTGGCCTGGCTCGGCACGATCAGCTTCAGCCTGTACCTCGTGCACTTCCCCGTCGTGGTGACCTTCGGGCAGCTGTTCGGCCCGCAACACTGGTGGTGGGGCGCCCTGATCTCGGTGCCGCTGAGCCTGGTGCTCGCCCAGCTGATGTACCGCTGGGTGGAGCGGCCGGCACAGACCCTGGCCGTTCGGGTGGGCGCCGCGTTCTCTGCCGGGCATCCGCGCCCCGAGGGTGTGCCCGCGGCGTAAAGAACTCTCGCGAACTGTGAGAAAAGCCCCAGAAATCCGAAGATTCTGGGGCTTAACTCACAGTTCGCGAGATAGCGACTACGCGAAGGAGACGATCAGCTCCACCTCGACGGGCGAGTCCAGCGGCAGCACGGCCACGCCAACGGCGGACCGGGCGTGCACGCCGATGGTGCCGAAGATCTCGCCGAGCACGTCGGAGGCGCCGTTGACCACACCGGGCTGGCCGGTGAAGTCGGGGGCGGATGCGACGAAGCCGGTGACCTTGACCACCTGGGTGATCCGGTCCAGCGACCCGATCACGCTCTGGATGGCCGCGAGCGCGTTCAGCGCGCACTGGCGGGCGTACTCGCGCGCGTCGGCAGCCGGCACCAGGCCGTGGCCGTCACCGACCTTGCCGGTGGCGGGCAGCGCGCCGGACACCATCGGCAGCTGGCCGGAGGTGTACACCAGCGACCCGCTCACGACAGCGGGAACGTACGAGGCCACCGGCGGCACAACCGACGGCAGCTCGATGCCCAGTTCGGCCAGGCGCGCCTCGATCTGCGACACGATCAGGCTCCGTTCTCGCCGGCGACCGGGCGCTTGAGGTAGGCGACGAGTCCACCCTCGGGGCCGGTGACGACCTGCACGAGTTCCCAGCCTTCCGACCCCCAGTTGTTGAGGATGGCGGCTGTGTTGTGGATCATCAGCGGGGTGGTGAGGTACTCCCAGGCAGTCATGCGGCTCCGATTCAGGCGGTTTTTCAGGTTTTGTCCCTTACGCTCAATTGTATGTCTGCCAAAAATCGTACGGTTAGTGGAGCCCTCGGCGGCCTCCTGGCCTTTATCGGGATGAGCGCCGTTGCCGGTGTTCTCGTCACCGTCGCCGTGACCCCCGCTCTCGCCGTATCGGGCATGACGGCCACCAACACCATCAACGTGTTCGAGAACCTGCCCAACTACCTCAAGGTGGATCAGCTCTCCCAGAAGAGCACCATCTACGCCCTCGACGGCAACGGCTCCCCGTTCGCGCTGGCCTCGTTCTACGACCAGAACCGGGTCGAGGTACCGATCGACAGCATGAGTCAGTTCGTGCAGGATGCCGCGGTCGCCGGTGAGGACCCCCGCTTCTACGAGCACGGCGGTGTTGACCTGCAGGGCACCATTCGCGGCGCCCTCTCCACCGTCACCGGCGGCGGCACCCAGGGTGGATCATCCATCACCCAGCAGTACGTCAAGAACGTTCTTGTGCAGAAGTGCGAGGTTCTCACCGACCAGGACGAGCTCGACGCCTGTTACGACGAGGCCACCGAGACCTCCCCCGAGCGCAAGCTCAAGGAGATGCGCCTGGCCATCGGCGTTGAGAAGGAATACAGCAAGCTCGAAATTCTGCAGGGCTACCTCAACATCACCCTCTTCGGTGGCAGCGTGTACGGCATCGAAGCCGCCGCCGGGTACTACTTCAACACCACCGCGGCCAACCTCACCCTGTCGCAGTCGGCCAGCCTCATCGCGATCGTGAACAACCCGGAGAAGTTCCGTCTCGACAAGCCCGAGAGCGAAGCCAACGGCGCCGCGAACGGGTACGCGGCCAACAAGGAACGCCGCGACTACATCCTCGGCGAGATGCTCCAGTACAAGAAGGTGAGCCAGGAGGACTACGACGCCGCCATCGCCGCGCCGATCGAGCCCGCCATCACCGAGCCCAGCACCGGATGCCAGACCGCCGGTGGCAGCGCCTACTTCTGTGACTACGTCACCCACGTGCTCAAGAGCGACCCGACCTTCGGCGAAGACGAAGACACCCGCATGATCAACTTCCGCCGCGGCGGTTACGACATCTACACCACCCTGGACATGGACCTGCAGATGGCCTCTGAAGCCACCATGGCCGAGAACGTGCCGCAGACCTTCGACGGCTGGGACGTCGGCGCCGTGGCCACCAGCGTGGAGGTGGGTACCGGACGGGTGCTCGCGATGGCGCAGAACAAGACCTACAGCCAGGACCCCGAAGTGCAGGCCCTGGGCGCGCAGTATTCCGGCATCAACTACAACACCGACCTCGACCAGGGCGGTTCGAGCGGCTTCCAGCCCGGCTCGACGTACAAGGTGTTCACCCTCGCCGAGTGGCTGAAGGAGGGTCACGCGCTCAACGAGCGGGTCGACTCGGCTCGCAAGTCCGACTGGGGCACTTTCCAGGACTACTGCAGCGGCCCGCAGACCTTCCCCGGCTACAACCCGAAGAACGACGCGAACGAGTCCGGCACCAACTACAGCGCCCTGCAGTCGACCATCGATTCCATCAACACCGGGTTCCTGGGCATGGCCAAGAAGCTCGACCTCTGCAAGATCCGCGACACCGCCGAGAGCTTCGGGGTGCACCGGGCCGATGGCGACCCGCTGGAGAAGGGCGCCTCCTCGGTGCTCGGCACCAACGAGGTCGCCCCGCTGAGCATGGCGGTGGCCTTCGCCGGTATCGCCAACAGCGGCACCACCTGCTCCGCCGTGGTCATCGACCGCATCGTCGGCCCCGACGACGCTGAGATCGCCCCGCCCGCGTCCACCTGCACCGAGTCGGTCGATCCGTCCGTCGCCGCCGGTATGGCGTATGCCATGAAGCGCGTGCTCACCGAGGGCTCCGCCACCCAGTCCTACGGCGCCACCTCGCCCCGGGTACCGATGATCGGTAAGACCGGTACCACCGACGGCGCCAAGGACACCTGGATGAGCGGCGCGAGCAGCAAGGTCGCCACCGTGGTGGGCGTCGTCAGCGTCACCGGTGACCGCAACCAGCGCACCACCCGCTTCGACAGCGGCTCCGCGGCCACCGCCCGGCACCGCATGTGGCCCGAGATCATGAGCGTCGCCAACAAGAAGTACGGCGGCGACGAGTTCGCCGAGGCCTCCACCACCGTGGTGCAGGGTGTGCAGATTCCCGTGCCCGACGTGCGCGGCCAGAGCGTGGCGGATGCCCAGTCCGCGATTGAGGGCGCCGGCTTCGAGTTCGCCGACGGCGGCGTGATCGACTCCGAACTGCCCGCCGGCACCGTGGCCCGCACCGACCCGGCCTCCGGTTCCTCGGCCAGCAACGGCGCCACCATCACGGTGTTCTCCAGCAACGGCAGCCAGACCCTGCTGCCGGATGTAACGGGCCAGTCCCTCGACCAGGCCAGGGGCACGCTCAGCGGCTTCAACATCACCACCACCGATCAGGCCGTGACCGACCCCACCCTGAACAACCGGGTGATCGCGATGACCCCGTCCGCCGGCACCCCGGCCACCCGGGGCAGCAACGTCACCCTGGTGATCGGCAAGCAGCAGGGAGCGGCAGGTTGAGCGCCACACGCACAGTTCTCACCTCGGTCGGTGCTGTAGCCGCGGCCGGGCTGGGCGCGTTCGCCTGGGGCTCACTGGTGGAGCGCCGCCGGTTCACCCTGCGTGAAGTGACGGTTCCGGTGCTCGCGCCGGGCTCCGACCCGATCAGGGTGCTGCACCTCTCCGACCTGCACATGGCCCCGTGGCAGCGCGACAAGCAGGACTGGGTGCGCGGCCTGGCCGCGTTGAAGCCCGACCTGGTCGTGAACACCGGCGACAACCTGGGCCACGAAGACGGCATCGCGGGTGTCGAGTACGCCCTCGAACCGTTCAAGGGCATCCCGGGCCTCTTCGTCAACGGCTCCAACGACTTCTTCGGCCCGCAGCCGAAGAACCCGCTGAAGTACTTCGGCGGCCCGTCGGCGCTGCGCACCCGGCACGTGGAGCTCGACACCGACGACCTGCACCGAGTGTTCGCCGACCTCGGCTGGACCGACCTGAACAACGCTGCGGAGGCGCTGGATCTCAACGGCACCCACCTGGAGCTGTTCGGGGTGGACGATCCGCACATCCGCCGTGACCGGCTGGATCTGATCACCGGCGCCATCGACGAGATGCGCGGCAACGACCCGCTCACCGAGGAGACCTGGCCGGATCCCGAAGAACCCACCGGCCCGCGCTCCACGCTCACCGTGGGCGTGGTGCACGCGCCCTACCAGCGGGTGCTCAACTCGTTCGTGAACCACGGCGCCCAGCTGATTTTGGCCGGCCACACCCACGGCGGTCAGGTCTGTGTGCCCAAGTTCGGCGCATTGGTAACCAATTGTGATATTCCCCGCCGCCAGGTGAAGGGCCTCAGCCTGTGGAACGTGGGGCTGCGCACCTCGTACCTCAATGTCTCCGCGGGACTGGGCACATCCATCTACGCGCCGGTGCGCTTCGCCTGCCCGCCGGAAGCGACCCTGCTCACCCTCACCGCCGCATAGCCGACCCCCGGGACCCCTCGTCCTGGGGTGTCCGGCACAGCCTTCCCCCACCGTTGATCCTCTAAGCTCACGCTTATGGGGGATTACAAAAGAACTTTTTCCGGCGTCATCGGGGGACTCGTCGGATTCGTAGCCATGAGCGCCGTCGCGGGCGTGCTGATCGCCGTGGCGGTCACACCCGCCCTCGCGATCTCGAGCCTGGCCGCCAGCAGCACCATCAACGCCTTCGAGAACCTGCCGAACTACCTCAAGATCGACGAGCTGTCGGAGGTGAGCACCATCTACGCGCTGCAGGGCAACGGTGAGCCCTACGCGCTCGCGTCGTTCTACGACCAGAACCGGGTCGAAGTGCCGCTGGAGGCCATGAACCTCTTTGTGCAGGATGCCGTCGTCGCCGGTGAGGACCCCCGGTTCCGCGAGCACGGCGGCGTGGACCTGCAGGGCACCCTGCGGGCGGCGCTGGCCAGGTTCACCGGCGGGCCCACCTCGGGCGGGTCATCGGTGACCCAGCAGTACGTCAAGAACGTGCTCGTGCAAAAGTGCGAGGTCATGCCCGACCCCGACGAACTCCAGGCCTGCTTCGATGAAGCCACCGACCCCACCGAGGAGCGCAAGCTCAAGGAGATGCGCCTCGCCATCGGGGTGGAGAAGGAGTACAGCAAGGACGAGATCCTGCAGGGCTACCTGAACATCACCGGCTTCGGCGGCACCGTCTACGGCATCGAGGCCGCGGCCGAGTACTACTTCTCCGCCACCGCCGCCACCCTCACCCTGCCGCAGGCGGCCAGCCTGGTCGCGATCGTGAACAACCCGGAGAAGTTCCGCCTGGACGAGCCCGAGAGCGAGACCAACGGCGCCGCGAACGGCTACGCCGCCAACAAGGACCGCCGCGACTACATCCTGCGCGAAATGCTCAAGCACAAGAAGATCAACCAGGCCGACTACGACGCCGCCGTCGCCAGCGTGATCGAACCGGCCATCACCGAGCCCAGCACCGGCTGCCAGACCGCCGGCGGCGCCGCGTACTTCTGCGACTACGTCACCTACCAGCTCAAGACCGACCCCACCTTCGGCGAAGACGAAGACAGCCGCCTCACCAACTTCCGCCGCGGCGGCTACCAGATCTACACCACCCTCGACATCGAACTGCAGATGGCCACCGAGGCGACCATCGCCGAGAACGTGCCGATGACGTTCGACGGGTGGGACCTGGGCGCCGTGGCGACCAGCGTGGAGGTGGGCACCGGCCGGGTGCTCACCATGGCGCAGAACAAGAAGTACACCCAGCTGGAGGTCGCGCCCGGCCCCGAGTACACCGGCATCAACTACAACACCGACTTCACCCAGGGCGGCTCGTTGGGCTTCCAGCCCGGCTCCACCTACAAGGTCTTCACCCTGGCCGAATGGCTCAAGGAGGGCCACCCGCTCGGCGAGCGGGTCGACTCCGCCCGCAAGGCCAACTGGGGCACCTTCCAGGACTACTGCGACGGCGGCCAGAGCTTCCCCGGCTACAACCCGAAGAACGACGGCGGGGAGTCCCGCACCAACTATTCGGCGCTGGAGTCGACGATCGACTCAATCAACACCGGCTTCCTCGGCATGGCCAAACGGCTGGACCTCTGCAAGATCCGCGACACCGCCACATCGTTCGGCGTGCACCGAGCAGATGGGGACCCGCTGCAGAAGGGCGCCTCCTCT
>Ga0247803_1001590_pt1 | contig 11848 bp, 10 predicted proteins | sample UWRJL014104B1_FD_180928 | JGI IMG/M metagenome (GOLD analysis project Ga0247803, IMG submission 180928) | Plant litter microbial communities from Arlington Agricultural Research Station in Wisconsin, United States - UWRJ-L014-104B-1 | ecosystem: Environmental > Terrestrial > Plant litter >...
TATTTGGTAGATAAGCGCCGGTACACCGGTAGCGAGTACAGTTATGGTATCACCGTTAGATAGTATTTGTGCCGATAGCGACATGCCCGATACCAACTGTATTTCGGTAACCCGGTAACAGGCCGGGTCGGCGGGGTTAGCACCCTGTAATGTAACCCGGGCATAAACCGGGGTAGTGCCCACATAACTTTGTGGTGCTGTTATAGGGTTAGTCTCCGCCTCTGCATCAGTTACTGTGGGGTAAACGGCCACAGTGTACATTTCATTCTCAATGGCGGTAGTTAGGTCAAAAATTCCACCGCAAGAGTATAATGTTAAGACAGCAGGTACTTCCGGTAGCGGCACCACCCTAACCGTTAAAAAAGTAATACTGCTGCAGCCTGTAGCATCGTTTTGTGCAAGTACATACAATGTCTGCGGATTTGAGGTGTTTACATAAGCAGTGGGGTCAGCAATACTGTAATCGTTTGCAAGGTCGGCTTGTGTAGTATAGAATTTAACGGTATAGCCCTGGGTAACACCCCCTAATATCTCGGTGATTTTGGATGTGAGGTCGAAAGTTGCTGTGCCGTCATTAGGCAATGCGTTATCGCAAACTGTAAGTATTGTCGGTGGTGAAACAACGGGGTTTGCATTTACAATAAGGTAAAATCCCGTAATCCCGTAATTATCCGGGTTTGCGGTTTCCCATACTTTCCCATAAATATATTGCTGGCCAGATGTTACGTTTGTATAAATAAAAGGTACGGCAGGGGTGCCATTAATAGCAGCAACTTGGGTTTCAAAATAAGCGAGGCTGTAATCTTGCGGTGGTAAGCCGCCCAGTACTTCCATGTTGAGGATACTGAGGTCAAAAGTGGCATAACCATCGTTGTTTTCATCGCAAATCACAAGGTCGCTTGCGCCAATCGTTAACTGGGCAAAGCTTAACGCGCATAGCAAAACCGTGCAAAGGGTAAAGTAAATTTTTTTCATGATAAATATTGATTGGTGTATTATTTTTTAATTACTTTGAGCAGTGATGTGGCGTTTTCGCCAATAACTTTTACCATATACATACCGTTTTGCAATCCCTGCGTAGCAATAGCAGCTTCTTTTCCTAATGTATTTTTAGCAAGTACAAGCTGGCCTAAAGCGTTATATATTTCTATGGCTGTAATTTCTGTGCTGCCTGAAACGGTAAGCACATCTATAACCGGGTTAGGGTAGGCGCGAAGGTTACTAAAATCGGCATTTTGCACTGCTAATGTTGTATCAATCAAGATAAGCAGTGTGTCACATCCGTTCAGGTCTTTAACATAAATAGTATAAGTGCCTGGTTCAACATTCGTAAACACATTGCTTTCCTGCCAGGGACCTTCGCTACTAAGCGCATATTCATAAGTGCCATATCCGGTAGTTAAAATAGTAAGCGTGCCGTCTTCATAAGTAAATCCGGTGTTGCCTAAAATTACGGCAGGGCCGCTGCGAAATACCTCAGAGGCATTTGAAGGGTGAGAAGTACACGCCGCCGCGGTGCCGCTTGTTACTACAGCCGTATAGGTACCCGCAACAGTAGCCACAAATTGGTGGGCCGTATTGTTAATCGTAACATCCTCTCCGTTGCGGTACCATGTTACCATATCGCCTGCAACCGCATCAACGCTAAGTGTCACAGAGGTTTGTACTTCTCCGGTAATAAAATCCTGGCAAACGTATTGGTTGAATGAGATAATAACCGGTTCGGGCAATAGTGTTACCTGTAGGGTAAGCGGCGTTACGGCAAAGCATCCTGAAACGCTGGCGGTATTTGTTACCCGTATCCAAATTGTTTGGCCAAGGGCTACCATATTTGTAAAATTTGTAGGCGAGGTAATATAGTCAGGCGAAGTGGTATCACCGGCATTAGCCGCAGCTTCACTTGTATAATATGCTATCGAATAACCAGCCGGACTTTGCATGCCTAATGCTTCTGCGCCGGCGGGGGTGAGGTCGAAAAAAGAGTTAAAACCATCATTAGGCCCATCATAGTCGCATTCTATAATTGGTATCATCACCGGGTAAGCAATGGCTGCATTTTCTACATATAGGTGTACATTTGACGTTGCACTGTTAGAAGGCAGTGTATTTTCCCAAACTTTAACCAGTAGTACCTGGTGCGATGCTACGGAGTTTGCATAGATGCCGGGCAGAGGCGTGTTTGCGTTTAAAGCAGCGGTGTCCAGGTAAAAAGCAGCGGTAAACAGGCTCGCGTCAAGTGACGCCTGCGCAAGTATGGCGCTGCCTTCGGAATTAAGGTCAAAAGTTGCAAAACCGTCTGTGCTGGTTTCGCATTCGCCTAAAGTGTATTGGGAGTTTAAGCTTACCTGTTGTGCAAATACATTACAGCTTATTAATAAAAGCAGGGCATAAAGTTTTTTCATAAAATTGGTGGTTTCCCCAAAAGTATGAAAAAATCCCACCCCTACTTCAAATACAAACAAAAATTGTAGTAATCTACTATGGCTTTGCCTTTTATAAGTATGTCGGCGCCTATAATGCCGTGTACAGGCTTTGCCTTATACTGGCGCAGGGCTTCGTTTACATGGCTCATGTCAAAAATAACAAGGCCAAACGTCTTGGTATTCCAGCGACCCAGCTTCAGGTTGTTTTTTATTGATGTTTGTGTAACCATGCCTGTGCCGCCCGCCCCGGCTGCCTTGGTATCAGAGTCGGACGCAACAAGCTCAAAGTGTGCTATGCCGTCAAAGCCCACGCAGCTGTTGCTGGCGCCGGTATCGAGTATAAAGTTGCCGTCGATGCCATTGATGCGTGCTTTTATTAAAAGGTGCTGGGTTTTGCTGAGCTTAAATTTTATGCGTTTATAGCCTTCCTTTTTAAGAAGCGCCTGTAGTTTTTCCATAGTAAGGTAAATGTTCGCGAAAACCAAATTTAGTTTAAATATTGCCAATCAGGCGGCAATAACCACACCAAGTTTGTATTTTTGCCCACTACTATATATAAAAAATGACATTTACCGATACCCACACCCACCTTAACAGTGAAGTCTTTGCCGAAGACCGCGATGCCATGATGCAGCGCGCCTTTGATGCCGGTGTTACCCGCCTTTTTATACCGTCTATAGACAGTGCGTATACGGAGTCGATGTATGCCATGCAGGCGCAGTATCCTGATAATGTATTCCTGATGATGGGCCTGCACCCCACGCACGTAAAAGAAAACTACGGCGACGAACTGGCTTTTGTGGGGCAGGAGCTGGCCAACCCAAATCGTAAATTCTACGCCGTGGGCGAAATAGGCGTCGACCTGTATTGGGACAAAACCTTTTTAAAAGAGCAGCAGGACGTATTTAAACAGCAGATCCAGTTGGCCAAAAAATATAAATTGCCCATAAACATTCACTGCCGCGATGCCTTTGATGAAACCTTTGAAGTTTTGGAAAGCGAAAAAGGGGAGGGGCTTTACGGTATCTTCCATTGCTTTAGCGGCGATTTTGAGCAGGCGCAAACGGCCATTGGTTACGGCATGAAACTGGGTGTAGGCGGTGTGGCTACATTTAAAAATGGTAAAATCGACCAGTTTTTAAAGGATATTAACATTAGTAATATTGTGCTGGAAACCGATGCGCCTTACCTGGCTCCGGTGCCGCACAGGGGCAAGCGTAACGAGAGCGCCTATACCGTACTGGTAGCGCAAAAGTTGGCTGAAATATACCAGCTTTCGCTGGCCGAAATAGCACGTATTACCACCCAAAACGCGGCAGCTGTATACGGTATTTAACAAAGATTTTCGGTTTAAATACAATAAATTTTCGTTCTTTTGTAAATAGTTTTAACATTAAAGTATAGCATGCCGAAATTTGATCATATCCGGCCTTTTTATGACAGCGAAGTAAACGAGGCCCTGCGTAGTGTAGTACACCACCCGATGATGAAGGCACTTATGAGTTTTACGTTTCCTGATGCCGATGAAAGCGAATGGAAAGAGCAGCTGCTGCGCACCCACTCTAAGCGTGATTTTCAGGCAAACTTTATATATAATGCCGTACACCAGGTACTGCGTAAGAGCAGCGAAGGGTTTACCACATCGGGCTTTGAAAAGCTGGACGCGCACACTGCCTACTTATACATTTCTAACCACAGGGATATTATATTAGATACTTCTTTGCTTAACGTGTCGCTGCTCGAGCATGGCCTTGTAATGACGGCCAGCGCCATAGGCGACAATCTTGTTAAAAAATCGTTTTTAAACGTGCTTTCGAGGCTTAACCGTAACTTTCTTGTACAGCGTAACCTCTCGCCGCGCGAACTGCTGCAAAGCAGCCGCCTGATGAGTGAGTACATATACCACCTTATCCGCCGGGAGAACCGCAGCGTATGGATAGCCCAGCGCGAAGGCCGTACCAAAGACGGTAACGACGCTACCCAGCAGGGCGTGCTTAAAATGCTTGCCATGAGTAATGAAGGGCAGCCGCTCGCCACGTTTTTCAGGAAGCTGAAAATAGTGCCGGTTTCTATTTCGTATGAATATGACCCTACTGACGCGCTTAAGATGCCGCAACTACTTGCCGAATCTAAAGATGAGGTATATGTAAAAGAAAAGAACGAAGATTTTACCACGCTGCTTAGCGGTATTATGGGCCAGAAAAAGCGCATACACCTGCACATTTGCGATGTAATAGATACAGAGCTTGACTCGGTATTCGCGCAAAACGATGGGGCAAATAAGCAGCTACAGGCCTTGGCACAGGTTATAGACGAGTCGATTATTAAAGGCTATAAACTTTGGCCTACCAACTATATTGCGTACGATTTGCTGCATGGTATTACGCTGTATGCCAGTGAATATACCGAAAAAGAAAAGCAGGTTTTTGAACGCAGGCTCGAAATGCGCATTGATGCCGAAAATAGCGTAGTGCGCGAAGGCTTCCTGGCCATGTATGCCAACCCGGTTGCCAATAAAATGAAGTACCAGGATGCCTAAGCCTAAAATATTGCTGCTCTATACCGGCGGTACCATAGGCATGGTTAAAGATTTTAGCAGCGGTACGCTTAAGGTGTTTAACTTTAAAAAACTGCTGCAAAGCATACCCGAACTTCGTCAGCTTGACTGCGATATCGAAACCCTTTCGTTTGAAAAACCCATCGATTCCAGCGATATGGAATCCGCCCAGTGGGTAAAAATGGCGCAGATAATTTACACTAATTATAACGATTTTGACGGTTTTGTTATCCTGCACGGCAGCGATACCATGAGCTATTCGGCTTCAGCTTTAAGCTTTTTGCTGAAGGGGCTTAACAAGCCGGTGGTATTTACGGGTTCGCAACTGCCCATAGGCGATTTGCGTACCGATGCTAAGGAAAACCTGATAACCGCCATACAGATAGCCTCGCTTACCGAAAACGGCCAGCCGTATGTAAAAGAGGTTTGCCTGTATTTTGAATACAAGCTGTACCGGGGCAACCGTACCACAAAACTTAGCGCTGAACATTTTAACGCCTTTTCTTCGCCCAATTATCCCGCGCTTGCCGAAAGCGGCGTGCACCTGCGTGTAAAGCGCGATTTGCTTTTCAATAGCACGGATCCCGAGTTTTCCATTACGGGAGGTTTTGAGGGCAATGTGGTAATTATAAAGATGTTTCCCGGTATTACGGCAGCTGTGCTTTCTGCTATTGCCAGTATTGACGGACTTAAGGGCATAGTGCTCGAAACCTACGGTAGCGGCAACGCACCCTCGGGCGACTGGTTTATAAGCATACTGCAAAACGCCATTGCAAAAGGCATACAGATTGTAAATGTTACCCAGTGCAGTGGTGGCCGGGTTAATATGGGCCAGTATGAAACCAGTGCCCTGCTAAAAGAAATAGGCGTAATAAGCGGTGCCGACATTACCACCGAAGCTGCCATTACTAAAATGATGTACCTGCTGGGGCAAAACGTTCCGCCTGCCCACTTTAAAACCCTGTTTGAAACCCCATTTTGCGGAGAACTTTCGCAATAATTTTGTAATCCGGTTTTTTACGCTATTTTTGCCCGCACTATAATTTTAGAGAGGTGGCCGAGTGGTCGAAGGCGCACGCCTGGAAAGTGTGTATACTCCACAAGGGTATCGAGGGTTCGAATCCCTTCCTCTCTGCTTTTAAAGTCTATATCTAACTGATTTTTAGTTATTTATAGGCTTTTTTATTTATATTTAGTCAACATATAGTCAATGTTCTTGCGTTGGGCTGTCCCTTAACCAAATGAATGTTTGCCCTGATGGCTTTCTTCCTGAGTAATAAGTATTATGAATTGATAGTTATTGGTCAATTCGGCAGGGATAAATGTGCTGCTTACAACTAAATTTATATTGTACTCAAAATTATTATAGGGAGGGTATCTCAATTCGGGAGACACGATATTAAAAAAGTTCAAAAAAATAACGGAAAAAATTAATGAACCGACCCCACCCCCTTTAAAAAAGTCATTTTCCTTTTGAAAATGGTGGGGTGCTATTTGCTCATGTACCGTTAAGTCCCAATTTTACTGAAGTCTAAAATCAGAATACCGATAATACTTATCTTTATAATGTAAAACTATAGATATGACAAAAGAGCAATGGCAAGAGCTTTATGATGATTTGTATTCGTACAATCATCATTTCAAAAGATTAACAAATGATTTATTTTATAATACTGATTTATCCAAAAAACGTAATGGAGAAATCAAACTGGAAGTAGATGCAATTATGAGTAAAACCTATTTTCGGATTACGCATAATGATATTTTTCTTAAGCTATTTGAGAATGGAGTAAACGGGAATGAACTTAAAAATAACAAATACGATTTAAAAAACATAAACCAATTAGACTACGTCTTGGATAGCTTTCTCTTTGATTTAGACAAGTATATTAACGCTTTGGGATAGCTTAATTTTTGATGCTTCAGTACATTATTATCCTTGATGAATTACTAAGGCATATCTTTTAATAAACTCATTCCAAATTTCTTTGTTTTGCCGCTTATAAAGGGCAGATAAAAATTTTGAAGATACATAATGACCTAATATCGCCGAGATAATTAGAAATATGAGTGCATAATCTGATAGAGATTTAATTATTGTTTGCTGGTGTCTATAGGATAGTATATCATCCGAATAGGTGATTATGTCTGCTAACCTTCCTAAATTTCCTAATATAATAATTAGTATTAACCAGCAACTAATAGTTGTTGCAGCCCAAATGGAAAACTCAATAAAAATATTTGATTTTATCTTGGCTGCAATCCTTTTGTTCCTATTTCTCACGACGATTTTTAATCCCTTATAATCAATTGTAGTTTTCTCATTTGGGTACAGGTTTATAAGCTTGTAATATAGTTGGTCATTTTCCATAGTATGTATTTATTTTTCAAAAAAAAGTTGGTGAAAAGAGGTGTTGCAAAATAGAAAGAGGGAAAGATTTAATAATGCGGTATATAAGTATACATAGCAAAGACTTTCGAATCTATCAAAGGGAGTAGGTTTATTGTTTCCTACATTAATCACATGGGTTATAAAAACACACGATACAGTAACAAGAAAAGTAAGAGCCGCTATTTCAACGCAGCCTAAAAAGATGGTAATAAAGCACCCAACTATTAATAAAGCAAAACTATGATTTTGTGTTACTACAGGAATAAGCATCTTTATTGAAGATGCAATAATGACAATTAGAAAAATACTTAATTTTTTTAAATTGTCTTTCTGGTTAGTTGTTAGAGTAATCATTACAATAAAATTCACTCCAGTCCCTCAAGTGAAGTTTATATAAACAAAAGAAGCGTGGGACTTAACTTCATCTGTTGACAAGGCACTGGTATACCCACAATTCAAACAAAGCAGTACCCACGCCCTTACAGGCGTAGACATTGTACTTTGTTCTTGAATTGTTTATTTTGAAATTACCAGTTTCTGTGCAACAAGAACTTAGCTAACGCTACTATATTAATATTTTTTTAAACTATATCAAATCATTTATTATTTTGTAAAATTAGGAAATCTCTTGACTCTTTTCAACTATATTAGATGTGTTTAATTATATAATTATGATAACTATAAGGGCTTCCGAAATATCTTTTTTCTTCCGGTGCTTCCGGTTTATGGCTCTTTTTATTTAAATCTTTTAGTTCTTGATTTAATCGCCATATTTGTTTTTCTCTAAAGCTATCGAGCCCCCTTAACTGTCGGCTAATATAAGAATGATTAATATCTTTTATTACTTCAAATCCGTTTGTCCAACAAAGACCTTGATTTTTATTTTTGTAATTGTAATGTTTAACTCTGCCTACTGACATAGAAATTAATCTTGTATTGAGGCTATAAATAATTTGCCTTTTAGATAGGCGTGAAGTCGAATTTACATCTCCTGCACTATGTTCAACGGCCTTTAAGATATTTTCTACTTCCTTTACATGCTTTTTTTTCTCTTTGGTTATAGATTGCTTTCTAATCCTAACTTCGCCGGAATATTTTATTTGATAACCTACAAAAGATAACCATGGAATAGCGAGGTCATGGGTATAAGGATTATTCCATTCATAAGGTATTTTGGACTTACTTTTCCAAAATGCTTTACATGCTTGTTTATTTAAATATCCGTCGCATTTTTCCGGTCGATGAAAAATTAAATAATTTTCTACTAATTCGCTTTTATATATCTCTAATGCTTTTCCACATTTTTTTTCGTTAGAATGAATTACTACCATGTCATCACAAAATCTTACATAAAGTAACTGTTCATCGGAAGAAATTATTTTTGAATCAATATTGTGTAAAAGTAAGTTTGCTACAAAACAACTTAGTGCATTTCCTTGAGGAACGCCTATTCGTTCTTTCAAATAGGTTTCTCCGTAAGTATTTTCTAATAATTTCTCAACCCATTTAAATTCGCTATTAGGCTTTAGATTATTATCTGCCCACCACTTTCCGTCATTGTTTTTTGAGTAAACATCATAATTAAATGCAAACGATTCTAAAAATTTATCAAATACGGTAACTGCAGCTAAATCAATTTCTTTACCAATAGTGTCATTAATCTTCTCACAATGTTCTTTAAGGATGTTTTTAATATGCTTATGATTAACGGTGTCAAAAAATTTCTGTATATCGCATTCTGCAACCCACAAGTTATCCTTACCGACTTGATAATCTAATATCTCTTTTACACTTTCGTGATGAGTGAATATTTTATCTCTATCAAGTGTTGACCTAAAAGCAAATGAACAATTATGAAAGTAATTATCGAATGTGTCAATAAAATATCTCGCGGTTAAAGTAGTGATTATTCTGTCATGTAGTTTGTAAACAGTAATTGGTCTGTATTCATTTATTGTTCCCTCTTTTTTCAAAATACCCGTCAATCTCGGTTTTTCAAAAGTGTAATGATTAATATTTTTCACTGAATCGGAAACCCCATTAATAAATGTATTTAAATTTTTATACCAATCCTCCTGTAAGTTTTCATGTATATTGGCATTATCGTAAATTTTGTAAGATTTGTAAAGTTGTTCTACATTTCTTGTTACGCTATCTGTATATTTTTTTCGTTCTCTTTCATTCAAACGAACCCAATTCCGTCTGGTAGGGAAAAGCGAAGTAATAAGCTTAAATTCAGCATTAAATTTCTCTTCTTTAATTTTATTAGTGCTTTTACCAAGACTAATATCTCTCATCATATGAAGTTTATGCCTTTTGTGAGAATGCTTTGCCCTGTACTTGCAGAGTAATCGAACGATGTTTTCCGTTGTAAAATAATCGGATAAGATTGCCATAATAAAAAAAGTGTCCCCGAAGAGATTTTATGCAAAGATATTGACATAGGTCTGTAGTCTTAAACAAACAGCAGCAGAGGACTACTTGCAAATTGCGCTGCTTCAATTGAATGATAATAAATTACCACACCTGCGAGACACTTTGTACAAATATAGTTAATTTAGCATTTTAACAAGTAATTATAATGAATTTTCCTCTAAGTATATTTGAAAATACTTTCGACACTATAGGTAAACAGACATTCTTAGAAAAAGAACTTTCTGAAATAAAAAGTGGCTCTTACAAATCTCAAATACAAAATTGTCGCCACGCACTATTGGTTCAAGATAATAAAGATTTATATAAAAAATATAAATCTAATTTAAAGGCGGTAACCTTTTGTGGTTTTTTTCAGAATGGGAGAAGATTAAACAATTTAGTCAATTATAATAAATTAATTGTTATTGATATTGATGGACTAATCCCGGATGAAGTTCAAAATTTAAAATCAAAATTAATTACTGATAAGTATATTTTAGCATTATGGGTCTCACCGTCTTCTTTAGGGTTAAAAGGCTTAATAAAGATTGATTCCACAATAGAAACTCATAAGGCATACTTTTCATCTCTAAGCATATATTTTCTCCAGACATATGGTGTTGAATTGGATAAAAGCGGAAGTGATATAACTCGTCTTTGTTATGTTTCTTGGGATGATAATCTCTTTGTTAATTATGATTCAGAAATTTTTAATATTTTATTAGAATTAAGTAAAAATTCAGAAGTAAAAAAGAAAGATACAACTATTGCACAAAGAGAATTACCGAATTTATCACTAAGTAAAAGTGCATTTGCGACTGAAGGACTTAATAAATCACTTGATAGAGCTGAAATAAAAAAAATAATAAAATTTTTAACCGGCAAACAGATTTCAATAACTAATAGTTATCCTGAATGGATTAAAGTAGCTGTAATCATAGCTAATAGTTTCAGTTTTGATGTAGGAGAATCTTACTTTTTGGCTTTATGTAGGATTGACTCTGCCATGCACGATGAATATAAAAGCCGAGAATTGATTAAGTTTTGCTATAACAATCGAAATTTGAATCATGCTAATAGGATTACTTTTTCTACTTTAATTTATTTAGCGTCTCTAAAAGGATATATTAAACGCTAATAAATCTACATCAATTTTAATTGGTCATTTGTCAAAAATTCATAAATCATAGAGGCCGTTGCCATATTTATGACCTGCTCAACTCCCATATCAAATAATTTACCTTTTAATACTTGTGTCCATGTTTTCTTTGATAGAGTGGTTTGTAATTCCCTTAGTTCTTCTAATTCATTAAATAAAATTTCCTGACCATAGCCTAAAGCTCTTAATTTAGTTGCTATTTCGTCAAGTTTTTTGTCTAAACTACTTTCTCTTTTAAGTTTTGAGGTTTTAGTATTTTGTGATTTTATTTTTCTTTCAACATATGATGCGCCTTTAACCGTAAGTTTTACATCTGAATCGTCGTAATGCTCACGTTGCTTTGTTATATATCCTTTTTTCGATAAATCTTCAATGAGTTCAATCGGCTCTTTCTCCCTGAATCGAATATCATTAAATTTTAAAATATGCTCAACTGAATAAAATCTATCACTGTCAAACAATGTATACAGCTTACTTAAAATAAAATCTTTCTTGTCTTGAACTGTTGTTATTAGTTTTTTCTCACTATCTCTAAACCATTGTATTATTGAAAAAACATCTAAAATATATAACAACTTTTCCAATCGTGATTCAAGTCTATATACACCTCCAAACTCATCATATTTAGGCATTGATATTTCTTCATAAATTGAACTTATACTATTTTGAAATATTCTAATGAAAGGTTTTGGTTCAGGCTTAATTGATTCTGTTAAAAGGTTTACAATTCTTTCTTCCCAAACAACACCAAACCTTGAAATATTAGCCTCTTGGTTTTCATCTTCAGCCATCTTTTTTCCTTCCTCATATAACAACTCCAGTTCAGAAACAAAGATTTCGTAAGGCAGAGCTAAGTAATATTTCATAAGCATTTTTGTGCTAATTTACAAAATTGCAAAAAC
>Ga0247803_1001591_pt1 | contig 11840 bp, 15 predicted proteins | sample UWRJL014104B1_FD_180928 | JGI IMG/M metagenome (GOLD analysis project Ga0247803, IMG submission 180928) | Plant litter microbial communities from Arlington Agricultural Research Station in Wisconsin, United States - UWRJ-L014-104B-1 | ecosystem: Environmental > Terrestrial > Plant litter >...
CAACATCCTTCCCCCTCGCCGTAATCTGCGGTCTCGGCGCAGGCGCTCTCGTCGGCTACCTCATCTACCGTTTCGGCACCACCGCCTCCCTCCAACTCTTCCTCGTAGTATCAACCTGCTTTCTCTACCTCGTCGCCGCCGGCCTCTTCTCAAAGGGCGTGTGGTTCCTCGAGCAAAACGAGTGGGTCAAGCTCGCTGGCGAGGGCGCTGTCGAAGCCGGTTCGGGCCCGGGCTCCTACGACATCCGCAAATCAGTCTGGCATGTAAACTGCTGCAATCCTGACGGCAATGGCGATGGCGGGAGCGGGTGGGGAATCTTCAACGCGCTGTTTGGCTGGCAAAACAGCGCAACATACGGCTCGGTCATCTCGTACAACTTGTATTGGCTTGCTGTTATTGTGGGGTTTCTGGTTCTTGGGTTCAGGGAGAAGAGGGCTAAGGCGGCGGGTGGAGCAGATGCGGGAAGTGAGACGAGCGACAGTGGAGTTGTTGGTGGCAAGGATGAAGCTGGTGTTCCGCGGGCGGCGGTAAGGGAGGTCGAGGGCTGAAGATGGAGGTGAGGCGTTGCTTGTGTGACTCGAGGTCGCAGTCGAGGACCTAAGCGATAGGATGCATGTAGAAGTGAGATGGACGAAGCTGTGTCGACAGTACGTGGGTACTACCGTACAAAGAATGCATTGATAACTCCTCAACTGCCATGCTATGCATCAGTCAACACCGTAGGCGCCATGAAGTTCCGCTTCATCCAGTCCGAATTATTCTTTCTTTTGACGAGAAAACCTCGACGCGACTTGCGTGGGCATGTGCCTCGAAATCCTGCAAAAACCAGCAATGTCCTCAACGCCTTTCATGCACGCAACGGACTCTCGAGAGTGACTTCCTTCACCCTAACCACACCTTTCTCCGCATCGTGCTTCAGCTGCCACTCACGGGCCCTGATCGGAAGCTGAGGATCAACCGTAGTGCGGGTAAGGAAAGCGTAGTCTGCCTCCAAGAAGCTAATGTAGCGTTAGTATCAGTGCTCATGTCGCCCAAACGCTGAGGGAGAAGAACGAGAGTTGGTCCAAGTAAGAATATTCGTGATGTGATATTCTTTACCTGTGGATGGTTCCCACTCTCTCTTCGTACGCCTTCCAGCCCTCCGCCCGGTATCGTTCAGCCTCTGCTTTTCGGTCCTGGGCTCGCACGATGCCACGACCGACAATGATGATGTCGCAGCCTTGCTCGTAGATGAGCTTCCTAGGCGTGTTGTACTGTTGGCCTAGGCCGTCGCCGAGCTTCTTGCCTTCCTGGCCCGGCGGGGGCAGTTGACATCCGGGTGTCATAGTGATAAAGTTGTCTTCCGGTGTGGTGTTCAGGCTGCGCTGCGCGATGAAGCCCATGACAAATTCCCGGTTGTTACGGGCCACCTCGACATTCTTTTGCGAGTACTCTGGGGTCATGAGGTGGCCTTCGGAGCTCATCTCGGCGAGCAAAAGCAGTGAGCGCAGGAAGGGCGCTTCTCCCAGGCGGGCGAGCAGAGCAATCTTGTCGAGGTCAAAGGCCTCCTCAGGGTGGAAGTTGGGGTCTGGGCGCGGCGATATGCTTTCGGTGCGCTGCAAGATGGTGGTGCTGATGCTCACGACGCTCTGTTTCCTGTCCATGGGCTTGATGCTGAGCTTCCTCTCCTCAGCACCGTCCGTGGCCGGGGGAGTCTCTACCGCTGAATTGTTGGCGGTGTGCTCGTCATCCTCGTCATCAACGTCATCGCCCTCGCTGTTCAACTTCCGCACGGGCGGATTCGCGAAGATGTCCGTGTGCACGCCTGTGTTGTACTTGGCAATGGTCGCATCGGCAGCCTTGTGCAGGGCGGTGACAATGGCGGGGCCGGGAAGGAGGTGGGCATTGGTGATCTCAGCCCAGCCTGCGATGCGGTGGTAGCCCGAGGTGTACTGCTTCTGCACCGTCTCCCCAATGTCGGCAAATTTGCGGTCCTCGAAGATCAGGAAGTACTTGCGGCGCGCAATCTCCTTGAGGGCGCGCGCGGTGCGGTCGCTCCAGTCGGTGACGATGTCGCAATGCGTCTTGAGCACGCAGATGGAATCGCCGACTTCTTCCGCTAGCGCGAGCAGCTCAGCCGATGTCTCGACGTCGGCAGAGAGGCAGAGGTTCGTCTGCTTTATGGATATGAGGCGCAGGAGGTATGCGGCGAGGGGATTGGTCGAGGGGTGCGAGGCCCGTGTGCGATACGTGCTGGTGGACACGGTGGATGTGGGGGTGGTGCTGGTGGTGAGCGGCATTGCGGCGGGCCAGAGCAGCTCGAGGGCGTTGAAGACTAGAACACACGTCAATGCTGGCCAGCAGACGGGGGATCTTTATTTCAGGCGCGGTCGTGATGTTGATATAGAACCCTGTCGCTGCAGGGAGGGAAAGTGGAGGGAGGAGGGGCAGCTGACCGCGGAACATGCAGTGCAGGCACTACGACTATGTGGACTGTGCTCGTGTGCTTCGTACTGTAGGGCGTGGCGTGTTCTTGTAGGAGGCGCGACGGGTGCGAGGGAGGCAGTCGTGGTCGCAGTCTGGAAGCAGAGGTGGAGATGAGCACGTCGGCGGCCTGTCCAGTGTCGCGGGAGCTGTCTGTGCAGGGCAGAGCAGGGCAGGGCAGGGCAGAATGGCTTTTCCTGGCTTTTCCTGGCGATACGGGTGCTTGCGGCTCGCTACGTGCTGATCCCGACGAGAGTATTTTCCCAATGAAGCGACACCAGGCTGCTAGCGGCCATCCCTCGTCCGATGGCTTGGCATCTACCTATCGCTCTTTGTCCCATGCTGACATGGCCCGTCTCGATACTACGCCACAATCATGCATAATTGTACACGCGCAGCGCAAGATTCGTCCGTCTTGCAACCTCACACATGCGGGCCCTCGGAGCCTGCAGAACTGTATCATCGCCCAAGCTGTCAGTGCCCATCCACTGCAAGAGAAGGGCTGCTCGACATTGGACGCCGAAGGCGACTAGGTGCCCTTTTCCTGTAAAACACATCTGAGCAGGTCTCGATGTCTCACCACCCATCAGCCGCCTCGTGGGATCTGCTTACGAAGTGAGGAGCAGTAGCAGTTACCAGATGCGTTAATTCAGTGGTTCCACCGAGCTGGGTCAGGCCCAAGGTCCGACTATCACCGTAGTGCAATCATCGGGTAGATGTCTATCACTTTCCCCTTTCTCAGTCGCTACGATATACACAGTCACACCATTCCAAGTCACATTCTTTTTCAATCGGCGTACAAGCGCATGCCGATCAAAGCACGTCACACAGAATCAAGCCACTCTGCGTACATGGGAAAGGGAATTTGCAGTGTCTTCTCCCGATTGACGCAATGCGCGTACTGATGATAGTTGTCCTCTCCCATATGCACTCATCCGTAAAGATCTGACCTCAGAACCCTCGAATCAAGCTCCGTGCAGACGACGACGGACAACCCTTGCTACCCGTTCAACAAACTCCGTGCTGATGTACCAACCGATCCCACCATGTGAGCGAATCGCCAGCGAGAGGAGCGAAGAAAGCAAGCATACCATGAAACGCGCATGCCGGAGACAGAGCGAAACGGGGGAGAGGGCCTAGATCTCATCCTCGTTCTCGGCCTTGACGTCCATGTCTAGTCACGTTAACAGGGTCGAGTCGCACGAAAGAGGTGTACATGCCTTCCTCGTTGCCCTCAGCGGCTTCCTCCGGAGTTGATTCCTTCTCGATCTTGGCTTTCTTGCCACGACCTCGGCCTTTGGCAGGAGCCTTCTTCTTGCCATCGGCCTTCTCGTCGGTCTTGTCGGCCTCTGGCGGAATGTCCTCGGCAGCAGCATCCGTCTCAGGCTCGGAGGTTGCCTTGCGCTTCTTTCCTGCGGCCTTGGGAGCAGCCTTCTTCCCCTCTCCGTTGGGAGCGGCAGTTGCGGTTCCGGCATTGAGGAAGGTAGCAAAGGATGGATGAGCTTCAAGGGCCTTGCGCTTGACCGGCGGGAACATCTTCTTGAGGGAGCCCGCCGTATTGCCCGTGAGCGTGGCCATGACATCGTAGTCGTACTATAGTCGCGTCAACATGGTGCAGAGCTTGTGGATGTTGCTCTCTGCAATGTCTATCCAGAGGGGTCTCAGCGCGTATTGTTCGTACTAGTTTCTCGGACCGTCTTGCTTTCCACAACGCATCTTAGAACCCCCAGCTGGGAAACACAACTTACCTTGTCGGCACCGATCATGGAGACGAAGCCAGCGGCGAGGAGCTTGGTCTCCTTCGGCTCGAATCCGTTGATAGTGGCCTCTGGGTTGACCTTGGTCTCGTCTTTCTTGGGAGGCATCTTGGCTGATTAAGCAAGGAGACACGGCAGATGGATGGTGTGACGAGCGCCGGGTCTGAGGAGAGGCAGTAGCTGGGAACGAAAATTGGGATACGCAGTGACGAAAAAGAAGAAGAAAAAGAACAAGCAGGGAAGTATCGAGGAAGGAAGGCGGCAGGTTATATGCAGGTCCGTTCCTGGAGTGAAGGTGAAGGCGGTAATTTACTCGTTGCGAGCCACGACGCAGCGAAACGCAGGTGACCGCGAGAACCGGTGGCAAGGTTGATCTCCTAGGTGAGCGAGGATACCGTATGGCAAGAGTGCTTTTCGTACACCGCTGCAGGCATTTTTTTAGCCCAGGTGTAGCATCTTCGTCGCGGAACATATGCAATAGCCTCTTGCCTTCTCTACCGCCTGTGTGCAAGTGTGCAAGCGTTCTGGCGGAGGGAAACGCATCCCGGGTATTCTAGACAAACATCTCGTCGGCCTTACTATCAGTGAACAGTGGCTCGCCTTGTCGGATGACGCATGGCGTTTCGCTTTTCACTGCTCACCTAACTTGCTACGAACTGCGTCGATGCGTCGAATTTCGTACGATGAGCATTGAGAAGCTTCATAGAATTTGTGACCATGACACGTCCGCTTACAAAGTGCGTTGACGCGAACCCACGTGATCGGATGACGGCTCCTCCGATGCCGAATTCACGGCAACAATTCCGCGCTTCACGCAACTGACAAACGAACATGACTACGCGGCTCGCGTGTTCTGGAACCTCAACACCGAAACATGCCTGCCAGGATGAATATATACTACGTTCAAATCTTTCTTTTTGACGGATCATGAGATTAATGCGCCGCTTCTTTCTGCTTACACCTTTTCTGCTCCGTCCGACACTGCGCACAGTTTCCGCTGAGTTATCGCTGAAGAACCTTACGCTCAACCCACTGCACGGCCTCCAGCAGCTCCCACTGGCATTCTACTCGAGTGGCTCAGTTACCAACATGACGCGCCTCGCCCCCGTCATCTCCATCTCGCACGGCGGCGGTCCGATGCCCATCCTCGGCGACCCCTCGCAAGCCGCCATCACGCACTCCCTCAAGACCCGCGTCCCGCAGATCCTCAAGCTAGGCACCCCGGAAGAACCGCGAGCTATTGTGCTGGTTACCGCGCATTGGAGCACGGAAAAGGTCGCGATTAGCAGCGGGAAAAGGCACGAGTTGTACTATGACTACAGCGGCTTTCCGGATGAGGCCTACAGCTTGAAGTACGATGCGCCGGGGAGTCCCGAGGTCGCCGAGATGGTAAGGAGGGCGTTGGAGGAGAGCGGGTTGGGGAGCAAGAAGGATGGGACAAGAGGTATGTCTCTTTCTTTAGTGGTGCTTGAGTAGCTTGTACCGATGCTGATGATTGCAGGCTGGGACCACGGCGTCTTCGTCCCAATGACCCTGATCCATCCCGAAGCCAGCATCCCCATTGTCCAACTCAGCGTCCTCGCCTCCGAAGACCCCGCCACACACTTCGCCATCGGCCGCGCTCTCTCCACTCTCCGCGCCCAAAACATCGCCATCATCGGCTCGGGCTTTGCTTCTCTACACAATCTCCGCGCCATGTTCTCGGGCGTGACAAAGACACCCAACTTCAAAGCGTTGAACGAGGATTGGAGCATGAGCGTTATGGACGCCGTGATGACGGAGGATGCGGAAGAGCGGAATAAGAAGTTTGCAGCGTGGAGGAAGTGGCCTGGTGCTTATGAGATGCATCCTAGGGGTGGGGCGGAGCACTTCTTGCCACTCATTGTTTGTGCTGGTGCGGGGGCTGGAAAGGCGAAGAGTTACAAGGATGAGTTTGTTGGATTGAATATGTGGAGTTACTATTGGGAAGAGTAGGCCGGAACTATGCGCGGCGAGTGCTGAAAGGCCGCACGTCTAGTCCGAAGCATGTTTTGGCTTTGCGCAGCCTCCAACCTTTTTGTCCAGCCTACTCGACGCTCGCAGACACGTGCTCATCGCATGGCTATTCGAGTCAGCGTAGCCATCACTAGTACCATCACTAGGTGGAACTCCTCCACACGGGTAGAGAATGCAGATCCACGCCACCGTGGACAAGTCTTCCACTCCTCCAGCCCTGTCATTGGTCAACTGTTGAGCACAGATCAACCGCTGCATCCTTCCTCCGAGTTCTTAGTCGCTGTGTTAACATTGCACATTAGATGCTGAAACAAGTCAACAGTTAGCCTTACGCACTATCGCTCTGCTATCGCGTATCCCGTGTCGCGTTTTGTTGCGCCCTATGCTGGGCACCGATCATCTCATCCTTGGTTCAGTATACTCAGCATTAACTCTCGTGACTATCCTGCTGCCTGTTAGTAGGGGTATATAACACTGAACTATTGCCAGTCTTTCCTCTCCTAGCGCGACGTCCGGCAGTGCAGCAACAAGCCCCAAACGAGCTGTACAACACCGCCGATATCGACCCAGTCCCTGACCCAGCGTGGGTTGAATTCTTCCAAGAGCTCTACCGCGTAAGCTATCGCGTACTACGCGGACATACCAGCTTATCGAGGAAGGTCCTTCTGCATTGTTGATCGCTGAATCCGGGGGCCTAAAAGGGCAGGCATCAAGACTCTCCAAAGCTTGGCTTTCTGCACCGCATACTTGGCACACTTTGGGTACCGGGCGAAGCGAGGGAGATCCGTAGCCCCAGCATCTTCTTACAATTGAACAACATCAACGTGGAATTCAGCGACTGAGTTCTTACCAATATACCTCGATGCATGGAATTACTGCTATCATCCTCCTCCTCCAGCAAGTAGCCGCAGCTGCGTACACGACTCCTCCCGCTCAAACCGAAGGATTCAGCATCGCTCAAGTCCCTGTCGACAATACAGAATCCCGCCCGCTGCACGTCATGGACAATCTTGACACCCCGTTCACAATCGAAGTGAACGGTAAACCTATCTCCAAAGCTCAGGATGACAGCGAGGAGCCTATTCCAGCGAAGGTCGGATCGGAAGCCGCCGTGTTCACGCTGAAAGAAGGTCGTTTGGTGTGTGGCGACCGGGTACTCGGAAGAAACATAACGGAAAACCGCAGTATGCTTCCTAAGCCTGTTTATTGGTTCAAAGAGAGCGTTGGCAAGGAGAAGGTGAGGCCAATTACGGCGGAAGAGAAGGATGGTGGATATAGTATTATGTTTGCTGGTATGTGTTCTAGGCCGAGTACTTGTGATGGCGTTGTTTGTTCTCGCGCTGACTTTACCATAGGTGTTCCTTTGAAGGAGGCAGATGGCGCCGTCTTTGCGGACCTCTTGAATGGTAAGTGGTTACAATTTGCGCCAGAGACTCCTCACTAATTGAGGGCAGAGGGAGAATCAACCGTGGTAGTGAAAACCCAGTAACGGAGAAGCCATGTGTCTAATTACGAGGAGCAACTACAAATGTGATAAGAGAATGCCGCCTCAACACTACATGTAATAGTAAGGATAGTAATCTCTACAAAATCGACAGTCATTACAATGATGTCCGCTCCTGTGATTACCATCTTGTATTGAAAGATCAGGATTGACCTGTAAGCGACAAGAATAGTACCCCACGCTCCCATCGATAAGGCGAACATTTTCGTGCTCCGGTGAACAAGCGCAGTGAAGGATGTCCAGCCTGTGCACCGCCTCTTCCTGTCGCAATCCATCTCACATGCATGCCACCCGGCGCCTGCCGTTGAACGGACTTCAAGCTGGCCGCAGCACACACGACTCGGGCTAAGCGACGACGCATCGCCCACACATCTCCGAAGGAAGATCTGCAATCGTCCCGGCATTTCGCTAACGGCTACCAGGCTGCATAGAGGATACCTGCCGAAGATGGTCTAGTGGGAAACCCTTGCACTCCGTGCAAGCACGAGGTGTATGCACGGGGCATGCTTATGAAGACCACGATGTCCTCCCAAGTCTCCTCTAAGCAGCGTTTCCCACTCTCTACCTTTGGAAATGCTCTCTCAATGTCTAGCTGCCCACGTTGTGCAATCGTGCCTGCTGGTGGTCCATTATAGGCCCGCAAATTAAATTAAACGTGATAGCGCTATATCGTCAGATGCGGAGAGACATTATGCATCGAGGAAACAAATCAGTTTCAGATCCCAGGCTAGCTCAAAGCTAATGGAACAAGTCAGGCCAGGCTCCTGATTCGCTGGACTTGGATCCAGGCAACCTTCCCGGCACGCCTACCTTGTGTAGGTAGACGGCCGCGATCTTATTATTCGTGCTTTATTGGGTACAACGAAACAACCCGCCCAGCCTCTAGCCCCCCACCGGTACTGCGCGCCCACCGCAGCAGCCAAGCAACTCGGCAACCCCTGTCTTGCATGCCAGTCATTCAAACTCAGCCAATCACCATTATGATCCTATCTCTGAACTGCCTCTTCGGGACAGGCATCCTACAGCACTCTATATGGTCACGACATTACCTACAATGACAGACCTGACTTGCTGTCGGAGATCAACGTATGGAGGGAGATAGCGGCGCCGATCCACGCACCATTCGACCTCCCTACTTCGCTCCCATCCCGCTCGTGTCGCGACGTGCTAGAACCTTACAGACCTAGCTGAGTCGGTATAAGTGCTTGGCAGGACACCATCGAGGCGGTGGTCATGCGTTTTATTCGATATTTTGCAGCGGAGGCTGTGGACCTGCCGGAAACAATCGCCACCACGACATGGTGGAGCAGGTTCCTCGCCCGGACGTGTAGAATCTCGCATGAACAGTGCGCGCCGGGCGGACGCCCGAGCTCGTGTAGGAAGGTAGACAAGACACACGTCTTCGCAAAGGATGATATGCGGTCTATATAAGAACCGACGACCTCCTTCTCTCTGCTAATCAGCCAGCAAGCTTCGGTTCCTTCGTTACCAGACTCGCCGTCCTCGATCACTCAAGGGTTCTCCACTCCTACCATCCCATCCGCTACAACATCCACTACAATGGCACCGATTCTTTCCCTCCTCCTCGCTCTTGCGATTCCCGCGGTTTCCTTCGCGGCTGCGATCCCGCAAGACCAGGAGGTGCAGATTGTTGGTGGAACGGCGGCTGCGGCTGGCGAGTTCCCCTATATCGTCAGTGTGCAGACTTCGAGCGGGTCCCACTTCTGCGGTGGTACTCTGCTGAATGGCAACACGGTTATTACGGCCGCTCATTGCGCTGAGGGCCAGACCGCGTCGCGGGTCCGTGTTCGTGCTGGAAGTAACGTAAGTTCTAATTCTAGAGAGGAAATAGGATGAGAAGAGACATGGAACTGACCGCTTCGTAGACCTGGTCTTCCGGAGGCGTGACCGCTATCGTTTCAAGGATCACCATCCACCCCAACTATGCGGGCATCGACTACGACGTCGCCATCTTGAAGCTGACCACTTCGATCCCCACCAGTTCCACCATCAGCTACGCTCGTTTTGCTGCCTCTGGTTCCGACCCGGCCTCTGGCGCCATCACCACCGTAGCAGGCTGGTAAGGCTTCCCATCCTCAAAGATTCGCATCTTTCGCACAAGCAGCATACAGTAGAGATCTAACTCATGTCTAGGGGTGCTACCCGTGAGGGCGGAGCCAGCTCGGCTCGTCTGCTGAAGGTCTCGGTCCCGGTTGTTTCGCGCACGCAGTGCCGCTCCGTGTACGGCTCGCAGGTCACGGACCGCATGTTCTGCGCCGGTGTCGATGCTGGAGGCAAGGACTCCTGCCAGGGAGACAGTGGAGGCCCGATCGTCGATGGATCTTCTACTTTGATCGGTCTTGTTTCTTGGGGCGATGGCTGTGCGCGCCCCGGTGTTCCCGGTGTCTACGCGCGTGTAGGAAGCTTCACTTCCTTCATCAACGCCAACCTATAGACGGTGGATAGATGGGGTAAGACGCCTGGAGAGGGGATGGTTGGCTGGGTTCCGAGGTTGCACCAGTAGTTCTATTGCCGTTTGGAATATATGAGATTACATAAGCTGGTATCATCCTTGTCCGTTTCCCAAGCCTCTGCACTTTCAACTTTGTTGGAACCTGCAACTGGATCTTTCACGACCAAGATTCATTTAAATTCAGTGGTTCCGTGCCATGTACATTTTTCATTCGTCAAATATTAATGCCCACGACTTGTTGCGACTTACCGGCAGGAAGGGGAAGGCTACGAGATTAGGGAAGAGATGGAACTCGCAGCTTCGATGGAAAAAGTTGCCTCCGATCAACAGTGGAAAAACCAGCCACTCTGTCGTCAGTCGTGTTCTGAGGCAACCACGACAACGGTAAGCACAGCCACCGCCTTGCTTCGCCCCTCACCCCACCTTGGCAGAAGCTCCTCCATCGCAGCACGCAGCGTCTCTCAAACTTAATTCTACACCGCATCAGAGTTTAAGAGGGTGTTTATTGGGACCCCTCCAGTACAGGTTGAACTCCATCGTTACTTTCCCGACATGACAGCAGTGACACGCTCGATCTGACTATACTCCGCCTCGATACTTTGCGTCGCACCTCGTCCAACTGCAGCCTGATCGCACTTAAATTGGTCATCTCACTTTGAGAACTCCTCTTTTTTACTTCTCTTTGTCTCACATTCTGTCCTAATCCGCGAAACGTTCAAAGTTCCATAAATAACGCTGTGCGATCCGTCCTCATGCGGCTCCTTCACTTCGCTGATGGCGGCGGACTCCGAATCACCGAGTTCATCGGCGCCAGCATTCCACCATACGCTATTCTCTCGCACACTTGGGGCGCCGATGACGAGGAGGTATCCTATCGAGATGTGGTCGATGCTCCCGTTTCCACGTATAAAACTAAAGCCGGCTACAAGAAACTTGTCTTTTGCCTAGTGCAGGCTGCATTGGACGGGCTGCGGTATTCATGGGTGGATACGTGCTCCATCGACCGGTCCAGTAGTGCGGAGCTCTCCGAAGCTATCAACTCCATGTTTCGATGGTACCAGAATGCTGAGAGATGTTACGTCTATTTAGCGGACATCACTGAGTCGAAACCAGACGCATCGATAACAAGCAGCAGATGGTTTACCCGCGGCTGGACGCTTCAGGAACTCCTCGCTCCAAAATCTCTGCAGTTCTATACAGCCGAGGGACTTCCTTTGGGCAATAAAATATCGCGCAAGAATGACATTCAACTCGCTACCAACATTCCTTCTGAAGCGCTGGATGGGAACAAACCACTGGCGGAGTTCGATTTCGAGCAGCGCTTCTCTTGGGCAGAGAAACGTCAGACGAAGAGGGAGGAAGATGCAGCGTATTGTCTACTAGGCCTGTTTGACGTCCACATTCCGCTCATCTACGGCGAAGGGCGACAAAAGGCTATGAAACGACTCCGAAGGGAAATTGCAGAGTCGATGAAGGAGTTGAACGGGTTTTCCAGACTGAACACGAAAGATGGATCACCTTCTCCATCACCAATGATGAACATACGCCGAAAAGTAACCGTAGAGTCAACTCAAGAGAATGAACCGTCTCAAGGGATGGACTCAGCGCCTCTTCCGCCACCGAGAACGAACACATCCGTCATGCAGGC
>Ga0247803_1001592_pt1 | contig 11838 bp, 12 predicted proteins | sample UWRJL014104B1_FD_180928 | JGI IMG/M metagenome (GOLD analysis project Ga0247803, IMG submission 180928) | Plant litter microbial communities from Arlington Agricultural Research Station in Wisconsin, United States - UWRJ-L014-104B-1 | ecosystem: Environmental > Terrestrial > Plant litter >...
TATCCAAAAGGTGTAGACAAATGTTCCGTTGAGTAGTCGGACACTCTAGACTCATTTCCACTAAAAACTCGGTTGAGACATCATCTTTCATTGTCTCCAACACCCGTTGTGATCAATTCTGTCCGTTTCGCGATGACGATTTCCACACCCAAATCGATGTGAAAGCAGGCGACAAAGGCGAAGTTTTTACACCTCTCTAAACTACAATAGTCAGTGAGCCGCCTCCACCACTTTTCAAACATGGCATTTCGACAACTCGAATCTTATGTGCTCGCATCGGCGCAGGAATGCCTTCACAATCAGCGGCCACTCCTCCACCTCTCTTGTCGCGAAAGGTTTTCCTGAGGAATGTACCGGCCGTCAATGCCTCCGAGGACGTTTGTGTAGCATATTGTGCTAGATCTATTTTTCATCAACGTTCGTTCCAAAGCTATTTCATTCGCATCAACCTTCTTGCCCACGCCACACACGGCCGAGCCTGGCTAAGGTGAATACTCTCAAAACACAAGTAAACCTGCTATCTCTCCTATCGCTCATGTCTTCTCTTGCAGTCCATCTGCTTGCCTGATCTTATCCTCGATCCCCTTGAGATATTCACAGGTTCGCTCCCGGTCAAAACCAAATGCCAATTGTACCATCTCTCGGACTAGATCCTCATCTCCATTACTCGACCCGATCCGCTCATAACAAGCATATATCCTTGATGCCGCACTGTTTAGAACATTAGGAAAGGATTTTCTAATACGCCGTCCACTCTCTTGAATCATTCTCTCAGCATCCTGGAACTTCCGGATATATATCTGCCGAGTAGCTACTTGTTGCGAAATAGCTCTATGTGCCCTATGATCAGGATCCGTAAGGGCGGTATTGATCTTTTCATCTGACCAGACTAGTGGAAACGGCATTGGGAAGTGGTTAACTTCCCAAGGAGCTGTTTGCGCAAATTCCCAGTCAATGATAGCCAAGAAGTGAAAAGAATCGTCAACTAGAATATTCTGCGTCCCAAGATCCATATGATTAAGGGAAAAGCATGTCTCGTTGGTATTGAAGAGCTTTGTTTCGTGGACGATGTCCAAGAACGTGAAAGCACCAAGCCGGGCAAACGTGATCGCATCTTGTCTGGGCATTTGTGTGACTCCGGCTGTTGCGATAGAAGTAAAGTATTCAGCCGCGCTCGAGAATGGCCCATGATGTACTACTCCGTGAGATGAGGCGGAAAGTCTGCCAATGATAGGCTCTCCAGTCTCCGATATAGACGAGATAGAGCCAATTTTAGGATAAACTAGGGTTGCCAGTTCCGTTTGTATCATCGTCCATTGTCTGATGATATTTTCTTGAGTTGCGGTCTAGAACCAGCAGGGTTAGCAATGAGAACAATAGCGGGAGCCAAGATATGAGGATGTAGAACTAACCGGAAGCGTGCACATGTTAAACTGGGTATCCTGAAGCGTGTTTCCATAGAAACCCTCTAGCAACATATAGGAAGCACCAGCACGGGTAGCAAACTCCGAGCCAGGCTTTTCGTAGGCATGAACCTCAGGGATTCTGATAGCGGGAGCATTGCGCCGTACAAACTCCATAGTAGCAATCTCGCACTCAATAGCGTACTGTTCGTCTTCCTCAGTAACTGTGAGTGGAGTGTCAGGATGCCTAGGTAGGCGAACCCGGGCAATGACAAGACTACCATCCTCGGCGATTAACTCAAAGCAGATCCAATATTGGCCGGCGGAAAAAGGATCACTCATAGTAAACCTTTTGGCGGTGATCAGTTCAATATGGCGCGTGAGAGCAGACCTGTCCAAGCTCTGAAGAGCCTTTTCTAATCGCTGCTTCATTCCATTGTATTCCCAGCCGTTGAAAGACGCCCATTTTGTACTCGGTGGAGCCTTCGCCATGGTCCTGACTCGAGAAGCTCCTTGCGCTGGCTGTGTAGAACAGAAAGACGGGTTTACTGCGTCCAGCTCCAGGTGCAGAGGTCGCTGGGAGTCACATGCTTCGCCACGTCATCGCTTACGGCCCCGCCTGGTGCCGCCGAAAAGGCTACCCTCATATACGAGCTGGAAACCATAAGCTTTGTTACCATCTCGCGCCCTCTGTGCTCGTGATCGCTGTGTTTTGTGATTAGCACTGTTGAGCTCTGCGCCACTATTATGCTATAATGCCCTTCATAGTTGTCACCCCGCCACAATCTCAGCAAATGCGGGGAATAACATATCGAAAAAGGGGCCTAAGCCTTCATGAGATTCGCCGTGTACAAGCGTCTAGACTACTTTCACCTACAGGGATGTCGCCCGCCCTTATCTTATGTCATTCACTGGTTGTGAGTAGATGGGTGTATAAGAGTGCACCCCTACACCCATGCATGGGGAGGTGAGTATCGAGAACGAGACGGACTAGATCCGCTTTTGGCCAGAAAGATAGAAACAGGAGGTGCTTAGCAGGATTGATCTCAAAGGCGACGTGGACGGTAGACATGGAGAGTTTGGGGAATCAAATTGGCATCGCGTCCGAGTCTGGCGATGACCTGGATTGGAACAAGGATGTGACACAAATCAAGGCTAGACTGAGGCTGGAGCTAGAGACAAAGCTCTTGTTGTCGGGTCCAAGAGGGCGTCGTGGGCGACCTGGTTGGTGGGCATGAGGTGGAAGAGCATTTTTGTATGCATTGAAAAGATGAGGAACCAGCTGGAGCGTAAGAGACCTGCGAGTTGCCAGTGTTCTTCTTTTTAGGGACGAAAGTTGCCTCCGGGAGAGCAGATACTTAGGCCCTGTGAACCAATGGACCTGGCGGCTGCAGGATATCGCGACGATTCGCCTCCCTACGCCGAGTCGAACGAGTCGGAAGAGTTCGACGATGCGGCACAACCACCATCGCTCCGCGGCGAACTGCCAGAAGAACTGCGGTCCATCATGGATCAACCTATCCGCCATGGCGAGCTCGACCGTTATAGCTTCGAATCTATTCTACAACCCCGCGACGTCTACTACACAGAGACGGGCCTTGAGGAGATAATGCGCCGCTTTTCTCCCTACAGTGGCTCGGTCGGTGGTCAGCTGGCGCCATTCCGCTCCCACTACCACGGCAATGTCGACCACCTGTGCGTCATGTCTGTTGCTATCTCGTCATTTGCTTCATGAGGCTGCTCACCTGGTCGGCACGCGCGCTTTCATTATGAAACCGCATTGTCGTCAACTGCCAAGCCCTCGAGCTCGCTAGAACTGCAGACATTTTGGCGGATAGTTTAATTACAGAGCGTGGGACGAGACCTATAGAGTCGCGGAGGCTTGATAGCGTGATAGGTGTTAAGTCTCGGCCGTTAAATAGGATAGAACTATTCGTAATATCGTAGAAGCGGAAGAGGAGCTTTAGAATTGTAGACTTGCTGTAATGGGCTAAGCCCGGTAAACGATGCATATCTGGCCAAGCAGCAGCTTTGTGAGGACGTGTGCTGCGGTCAATTCAACGTGGTGATCCGTTCAGCAGCGGGGCCCACGCAAAGACCTATCGTGGTCACTCACCGCGAAACCATCGCGTACTGCCTTCTGGATTACGCAACTTATCTATCGCCCCTCGCGACGCGCATCTCGAAAACGTCTGCGCGCAAGCACGCTAGCTCCACGTCCATGGGCCACTGCATACCGTAACCTCAGCCTTCCGGTAATTAGTATAAAAGTGTCCGTATCCGCAACTTTTGGGCTCTTACCCGTATCGTCAAGAAACTTAATGAGATGATCAGTTTGCAGATGATCTTCTCCTTGCTTGTTGTAAGGCCTTAACCAAAGAGGACATTCGAACTCTGGCGTAAAGTATCCAGCAAATTCCCAGTCGATTATTGCAGTGATAGCAAAAGTATCCGGATCAACGAAAATGTTGTGCTGACCGAGGTCATTATGACAGAACACAAAGTCGTTATTAGGTGCGGTCTTTCGAAACCAGATCGGCCGTTTGTCTCGATACGTGATTCGGCTCGGTGGGAAAAGTGGTAGAGTGGCATTAACGCTGCCCGTAGTGTGGTGCCGTAGCTGGCGAAGCTGAGGTAGGACTGATGACTGAAGGCATTCACTGACATGTGCCACCGCGATGTCAGACCCTAATTCGTCCAAAGGCACACCAGTCGCACGCTCGGTTCGAAGGTAAAGTAGGCCATTCTCTTCGAATAGACCCAGGCACTTAGGAACAGGTATGTCTGTTGTGGTAGAAATGAAGTTGAGGGTAGATGCTTCATTCTGGAGACGTTCTCGTGACCATCGAGGTTGTACCCTTTTCCCAGTTGCTTGGGACAAAGGCAACTTGTCCTGGGTGAGCTCGCCCTTTGTGAACGTCGAGTCGGTTAAAATATATTGTCGCTCCGAGCTTTTCCAGCGCTCCTCATGGCCCACCATTGCAGACGGTGACGGTTCGTGGGTTGTAAGTCGGTTGGAGCAGACTTCAGACACATAACTTTAGTTGATTACGTGGATGGTGAGTAAGTATCAGAAAGTGCCACACTTGGTATTCTTTCATATGCGGTTGTTGCACATCGGCACATAATTAATCCAGCGTGACACGATTGCGTCGATCTCCAAACGAATGTACTTCTCAGTCTGTCAAACCTGAAAACGCCACAGGAACAACCTAAACGCAGACTGTTTCCGACAACGAGGCCAACACCAAAGCCTTCCATGACACCAGCCAACACCAGCCAACACCATCCAGATCCCGGACTTTGATTCTATGAATGATCGCTATAGTATCACTCAACTGCAATTGTGAGCGGAGTTCGCTTTTGAAAGAGGAGAGGGAAATAGTACCGCACAGGGTCGTGTTTGGACAATCAGATATTAACTGCAGTCTCAAGAACGGCAAGCTGCCAAGGGCCCGAACCCGAACCCACATCCAGGGCATTCGGACTAGGTCCTCGCGACTGTTGTCTGGCAATGCATGCATTTTATCTCTTTTTGAGGAATGATTTGGGGCATATTGAAGTCTGACGTATGGATTCTGCGTTATAAGATGAGGATTGTGAACACCATCGAAGAGGGCGGAACAACGCCGATTTATGCAAGTCCAGCGCTTCTTTGACGAGTTGCCAGATGAAGGCGAGTGAATGAATGAAGGCTGAACGGATATTCTCACAACTTCCCCGCGTATCGTAGGCAGCAGCCCGCATCAATGCGTTGTTGAGATACGGTAGTCGTCGCCGCCAAACAAGCAGAGTGCTAGCCAGAGAATTATGGCACCCTCCCATCACGCGCACGGACACGGTCGGTACTCGATTGATGCATCGTCTTTATTGCGCGGCTAGGCTCAGAAGTACGGCTTTCACTACAGATCATTAAATATAGTCCCTTTTTCTGACTACTTCAAACGCAGCTCTTGATGGTGTTATATCCAGTCATGCGACTTTTCTAATAGGACATTCCCTTTCTAATTCGAGGACTAGCTAACATAACACCCGACCCTTCACAATGCAAGCACGCTCACTTCTCTCCCAACAGTAAATAGGGCACAATACAGTCATACATCACGTCTTCACAATAAATGATACCCCCAGCACCCTCCCTATATAAGTGTCTTCTCACGTCTTCTGCTCACCAACAACCCACTCATCACCCACAACTAACACCAGCCCAGCCCGCATCAACTGATCCCAGGACTCGGTCCAACCCTGTGCGCCTATCCATGGTGAAGCCTCTAACCCCAGCGACCCGACCCAACCAACCCTGAAAATGTCCTCCGCCCGAGCAAACACGCAGCTCTCGTCCCATCCACATGCCCACTGTGATCCTCATCTTCCATTCCCTTGGTGATGATGATGCGTGCCGCGCATTTTGGTTTCGATTGTGCAGTGCACTGTGATGAGTCTTCAAGCGAACAGGTAGCTCTAGTAGCAGACGGGTGTATTCGGTCGTCGGCTTTCGTCAACGGCGTCGACGAATAGATAACATAGGATATTTGGTTGTCGGGCGGATGGGGGCCTGTAGGGAAGTACTCCCAGCGTAGATCGGCTGACGTTGCATGTAGGATGCTTCAAGTTCTCCGAGAAAAGCGACCTGTAAGCTCTCTCAATGTACGTTGATTGACATTGAGTGTAAGATACACCAAAAGAACTTTCTAAGTTTCCAGGATAGAGCAGATAGGTATGTCCTCAACTACGGATACTAGCTAAATTGAGTGTAGAACGTGCCAAGTACAGTGTCTGAAACACATGCGGTAGGTAAATATTCCGATGAGAATTGGCTAACGCCGAGTATAGGATTTACGACTTTGTTTGGACTAGGCGCAAGGTAATTATACCCCACTGCGTGCTGACACATGACAGAGAAGGTGGTTTTGGTGCCGCAGAAGCTTCCCACCTAGATACAACAATGAACATGCATATCCCAGACAGCACCTAACTTGTACTCCTACACTCCTACACCTACAACCCGTGATATCTCTCCGCAGCCGCCTCACTCCCCTCCTTCTCCTTCCTCTTCGCCTTCCTCTTCGCCTTCCCGATAGTCCTCAGATACGGCGTCTTCTCGATTCCCAGCCTATTTCTCGGTAGCCCGCGGCGCTCGCGCTGTCTGTCCAGCGGTTGCGGCTCGCCCCCCTCATGTGCTCACTATCACCAACGTGGATGAATTATCATGGATAAAGTCAGTCAAGTATTAGCACAAGGGGTACCGCCTGGTGTGCGTATATCGTATCGTGCTCTAGCAGATGGGAAGGTCGCTCCCAGTAATCTCTATCACCGCGCGCGAGGTCGACGCTTGATGGAAGAGAAAGCCCAGAGTCAGCAATACTCCTTGGGAAGAGACCGCCCTCATCAAGTACCTCTTACAGATGTCAGATATGGATAGTGCTGAATGGGCTCTTCCAGCTAGCTACTTATGGGATGAACACTTAAGTAGCAAGAGTAAGAGAGTTTCACGGTGTACACAGCGCGCGTATAGTTGAGGTGGGCAATAACATTACGTTCTTGCGTTGTTTTCTGATTACAAATGGAAAGGAGACTATGTAGTATGTCGCACACGGGCGTCATAGCACGGTGCGCTTAGGAGGAAAAGACTATACCTTTCCTGGGTACGGACAGTCAGGGCTTTTCGACTCCCACTCAACGATGCAACGTGGCCTTTTTGACAGATCAACCATCACCATGCCCGTCACAAACGAAATGATTGAAAGAGAGAAGAATTGCATAGGGATTACTGCGGAAAGGAAATACTACTATGTGGACAACACGTTTATTAAACGGTCCCTACGCCCTCACGAATGGCAGCTGAGCAAATTCAAAGGCACAACCCATGTCCCAAGGCAAAGCAATGAACGACTCCTTAACGAAGCCGCATGTCTAAGATACATTCGGGACAATTCGAATATTCCAGTTCCACGCCTTTACTGCGCCTTCGAAGACGACAACGCGGTAATTCTCGTAACGGAATATGTTCGCGGCGTTGGAATGAACTTACTTGACGAAAGCCAGAGGGCCACCGTTGTGCAAGAGCTGGAAGGCCATCTTCAAACCTTACGTAGGCTGAAATCTTCGGTAATAGGCGGACCGTCTGGCCATGTTGTTCTCCCTTATCGAGCATCTCGAATATCATATCGAGATGACTGGAATCTCCGAAGCTCTACGACTGAGGAATTTGTCTTCTGCCACAACGACCTCACACAGACGAACGTGATTGTCGACCCAGATACACTCAAGATCAAGGCCATTATTGACTGGGAGTATGCCGGATTTTACCCAGAGTATTTTGAGCGCCGGTTCTTCGAACGGCACGGCCCTTCCTCTGCGATGGATGGCGAAGTGGATGATTCACAAAAACTAGTTCAATTTGTGCAGTCTATGGTTCGTTATTATCATATCTCGTGGTCCGCGCGATACGACAATCCTAGGCTAACGACCTGTAGGTGGCAAAAGCGTAGTCCGACTCAGGGCACCCATCTCACCCCTCTGCGCTGTGCGCGATCTAGAAACTCAATATTTATATGGGAGATCCTTCCATTCGGATTGCGCGCGGTGTCATACTAGCTGGAATGGAAGTAGATTATCGCTCAAGAAGAAGGCTCCGTACGATCAGGCGCGACAGTATCAACGCTACGTATTTTTTGTATTCGTCGGGACGAGAGCTTGCTATTGTAGGCTTAAAAGTTGTTACCAGAAGACTTCAGGAACATTCAATTCGCTTAGAATATAAGAGTCGCTTAACCTTGAAGTGCCTATACTGTCTCGCGACGGGGTGCGTCTCGCTTCTCAGGGACGGACATTAGATACAACCATGAACATACATATCCCAGAGAGCACCCAACTTATACTCCTACACCTACGACCCGTAATATCTCTTAAAATTGACAATCGTACATATCATACAGCAGCCCCCGCAGCCGCCTCACTCCCCTCCTTCTCCTTCCTCTTCGCCTCCCTCGCAGCCTTCCTAATACTTCTCAGATCCGGCGGCTTCTCAATGCCCAGTCTGTTTCTCAGCTCACCAACATCAGTCTCCAGCTCCTCTTCCCAATACACATTAATCACATCATCGCTCTGCGCTCCATTGCGAGCAGCCCACGGCCCGTAGATATCCCAGAACCTTCTCCACTCCGCATTCTTCAAAGTAAAGGCGCTGAACACCGCGAGGCCTGTCATAGGCAACCCTGTATTGGCAAACTCAAATGCCTTGAGTGCTACTTCGCCCTCTCTGAATACGGGTAGTCCGACAAGGGCGTGGTAGAAGTCGTGACATTCACGATACCGCTGCATTACGTATGCGCATTCTTCATCGTCTATGTAGCGCACCGCAGCGCGAGTATCCGGCGACACGCCTTCAGCGTCTAGCCATGCGGCGTATGCGTAGCCGAGTGTGTTCGAAGGGAGGGAGCGGAGGCGGGATACATTGAGGGTAGTGGACGTGAGGCGGGGGCGGTCACGGAGGATGCGGCGGCCGGTGGGGTGGAGGAGCATGCGGTCGCGTAGCTTGTAGATGAAGTAGGGTTGGGCTGTGGCTTCGCCGAAGGCCGCGATGAGATCTGCCACGGGTGAGCTGGTAAAACGTTGTGTTGCATGGGTGGCCGCGTACCTCCTCTCCGTGGATCGAGGAAGCTCAACAGTCCCGAGCCGAAAGCTAGGCCCAGCCGTTCTGTTCTTGTGAGAGGGACATGCCCCTCGTAGTTCGGTGGTGGGCGATTGAGCACCGAAAAGCAGCGGTAGCTTGCTGGAAGCTGGAGTGTTCGGGAAAGCTGTCTCGATGACGCAGGCGCAAACTTTGTGATCTGCTGCTTCACTGGCGATGCCATTGTCGCAACACGAGCGTGTGAAGTAATATCAGTAGGGAAGATCTAACGATCCACGTCGAGCTTCGCATCATCCGACGATCTAATGATAGCTTGAGCTCCAGCCACAAGTTCTTATCGATACTGCGCCACATCAATGCACCGCCACATAGACCCAAAATTTCGTCAACAGCGCGCCTTCGACATCCACCGTTCCACTCTCAAACATATCCAGCACCATGTCCGATTCCGAAGCCTCGGGGGGCGTCCCGCTGATCGAGCCTGAATTCGATCCGTCATCCACATCCAAAAAAAGAAAGCAAGCCGGCGACGCAGAGGGAAATCCCGACAGCAAGAGGGCCGCCAAGAAAGCGAAACGGAAAGAGAAGAAAAAGCTGAAGGTGAAGGACATTAATGAGGATGATTTGGATCAAGAGTTGGGTGTGAATCGGGCTTTTGAAAGAATGGATGGTGTGTTACTTGGGGATTATATCAACTCGAGGACGCGCCTGTATGGCAAGGATTTGAGTAGTGTGGAGCTGGAGGATAAGTTCGTGCCGAGTATGTGCTCTTCTCTTTGGAGATTGAGGGTATGCTGATGTGCGATAGCCCGTACCATCAAGGACACCAGCACGTGGACCGAACCGCGGACTCTCGACAACCTCTCGGCCTTTCTGAAGAAGCAATGTGGCGAGCTCGCGCCGACACCTGCTAAACCTACCGGTGCACCACACACGCTGGTAGTGACCGCGTCCGGAATCAGGGCTGCAGACGTGTTCCGATCATTGAAGGCCGGACTTCCGAAGGCAGGTGTGAAGAACCCCAATGTTGCCAAGTTGTTCGCGAAGCACATGAAGGTGGCAGAGCAGGTGGAGCATTTGAAGAGGAACAAGTGAGTCTACATCTATTCATGCGCCTCGAGAGTTGCTGCTAATGTTCACAGAATTGACATTGGAGTGGGGACGCCAGAACGACTGTCGGCACTGCTTGAGCAGAAGGCCCTGTCTACTGCGAACTTGACGCAGGTCGTAATCGACTGCAGCTACATTGACCAGAAGAAGCGCGGCATTCTCGACATGAAGGAGCTACACGAGCCGCTGATCAAACTCTTGCTGCGGAAGGAGTTTGTCGGCGACGGTGATGTGGGGACGGAGCTGTTCGTGTTTTACTGAGTGGAGGTGTACGTGAGGCTATTCTATGCAGGGTGTATTCACAAGGCGTTCGCAGGCTCAAAAGTAACATGATGATACCCGGCCTCTCCCGATAATTCGTGTATCTGTAAAGTTGTGCTAGGCCTGGACCGACTATATATGGGGATGGTTCGGCTATTCATACGACTCGTAAGGTTTGCCATGAAACACGCCTACAGAAAATGTTAGATCCCTGCTCTTGGGCGTTTTTCGCAGTCATGTCGCTGTTGCTTCACAATGATTGCGAACCCTATTTTTCGGTAGGCTAAAGTCGTCGCCAATGTACCGATGGTTTGGTGTTGACGGCTTGCTCGGAATGCCGAAGAATCCGAGGCCGGTGGCACACCAGCCTCAGAGGCAGAAGCTTCAGCACGCAAATACAGCACCAGGGAGGCGATCCCCCACTGCGGCCCTCAACACATGTAGCTTTGGCTAGCTCGACGGACTGGCACAAGAAGCCGATAGGTATTGGGCATGTCTTGGGTCGGCAGCAAGCGAAGCCCAGCAAATAGCAAATGCACGGTTTTATTATCAGCGGGCGGCGAATGGGATGCGTGGGGTGCGAAAAGATAGATTAAATGTCCGTATTACCACGGCGGCGGTGGAGCGACATGCGGGTGATTGCACTGACATGGCGGTGCACATGGACTCGCTTGGAGTGTGAATGCATGCGGCGTTTCGTGTGGTCGCGGCCGGCTGCTGCGCACACACGAGGGCGGCGGCACGCTGCAGCGGGCACCGCCGCAACCATCGTGGGCCCGGTCTCGAGTGGAGGCGTGGGTGGAGGGTGGAGGGTGGTGGGTGGTGGGTGGTGGTAGTGGAGGGTGGTAGAGCGGGCGGGACGAGGTTGGGCGAGTGGACAGCACCAGCCTCGTGTGGACGAGAGCGGGTGGCCTATCACGACGGCGACCGGGGCTGCTTGCGGTGGAGGAGGTGGAGGAGGAGGTGGCCCTTGGGTGAGACGGGCGGTGAGTGGCTGTCGCGCCCTTGGCCTCTGGTGCTGTCGCAGAAGTGTATCAACGGCGCGCACCATACATACGCGCCTGCTGCTCGCTGCCTCTGCCCCAGCTCAACACCACGCCCTCACGTCCGCGATACCTCGCACGCTGACAGACAGGCTGCCGCTGCATCCCGTCCGCTGCCCTCACGCACCCGCCACCCGCATCTGCATCCGCATCCGCATCCGTCCCTACCCAGCCCGCCGCTGAGTCGCGTCCGCCTGCGATCCCCGCCTAGTCGAGCTTGTTGGTCCGCGCGGGAGCATCTCCCCTTCCAAGCTTCGATCCACCTGCCTCACCTCGTCTGCGCCGACCAGCTCCAGTCCCCTTCTCGCTGCATACGCCGCCGCCGACGACCATCGTTCGCGCCGCTGCACCACTCACCCAGGTACGGCTCGCACCTGCAGCCCCCCGC
>Ga0247803_1001593_pt1 | contig 11826 bp, 13 predicted proteins | sample UWRJL014104B1_FD_180928 | JGI IMG/M metagenome (GOLD analysis project Ga0247803, IMG submission 180928) | Plant litter microbial communities from Arlington Agricultural Research Station in Wisconsin, United States - UWRJ-L014-104B-1 | ecosystem: Environmental > Terrestrial > Plant litter >...
CCCTCCCTGCCCTACACCCTCCGCGACACCCCCTTCAGTCCTCGCCGCCGCCGCTTCGGTGCCTGACGCCCGCGCCCTCGCCGTGGCGCCCATCGTCTGACCCTCTGCAACGCCGCCATCGACCAACGGCCAGCCCGCCGCGCGCGCCTGAGCGGCCAGGACCAGGCCCGGAGAATTCTTAACACGCCCGCTATACAGCACGCGCAACTTCCCTTTCCCCGGACGCTGCCCCCAATTTCGCATCAAGCGCTGACTCTCCGCGGGCTGCTGCGGGCGATCCGTCCACACGCGTGCAAGCGGCGCGCGCTGCACACCACCGTCTACATAATGCTGAGGCAGTCCCCAAGCGCCCGCTGAAACGACGGTGAATGACTCGCCTCGAGCAACGGCGCGCCTCCCACCGCCCCGCCATGTGATTCATCTCAATCTCACTCCAGGGACTTGCTCTCCTGCATGCCGCAGAAGCAGTATCATGCTGACCGCACCGCGAGGCCAGCATGGCCATGTCCCCTTCACAGCCCGCGTAGCGAACAGCACTGTTCGAGCACCCCCTTGGACGGCCTCGCGACAATACTGTAGCAATAGGCGACGGTCTGAGCATCGTCTCATGTCGGCTCAGCGAACAAAGAGCAATGCGACCTAATCACACCAACTGTGTGTCTACTTAACGCAGACCCGGCCTATACGTGTTGGTAGGGTGTGCCTTGTACTGTAGAGCACGTCGCCACCAAAAGCCCGATACGCTAAGTTTATTGTGGCTCGTAACACTATGCATTGGGTTCGCAGTGCCTCTCGTTCCTCAGCCCTGTGGTCCTCCAACTTCCGTTTCACAGGCGTGCAAAAGAAACTGACCGTGAAATTCCTCACACCAAACAGGGAGGGACGCCCTGAGTCCATGTGAGAACGCCCCATCGACTCGTACAGCGCACTGTGTTCGTCTCCGGCACCCGGCTTGCGCACGCAGTTCAGCAATCAAACAACGACGTGGCTGCAGCACCGCCGGCCCGTAAAATGACTCTCTGCAAAAGGGATTACCCTTTCCATCAACGCTGATTCGCACGCCCTGTCGGCAGACATCAAACAACGACACGCACCTGCAAGCCCTCGTCAGAACATGTGTCTGCGCGAGGAGAGACACATCGCATGATTTCCCACATTGCGAATCGCGTGAACTTTTCCACGAGCATGCAGGACCCAACAGCTTTGCATTGGCTGACTCACTGTATTCCATATGCACTCCGCACTCTGACAATATGGACCGTGTAACCAGCCACCGCACATTGCGTATTGAAAGCTTTGGCGATAACCAAAGGTACTATTTTGGGGCGCGGGGAGAGCCAAAAGCAGGGACGACAGAGGTGTGGTGCCAGGGACAAAAGCGCAAAACGACACGTGAGAGCTTATTCCCTTCTGCCTGAATGAAGGACCCTGGCGCTGATCACGACACATCCCCCGCAACCACAAGGCGTGTGGCTGCTAGGCTCCGCGGCCTATTTACACGTTCCATCCCTGGATGTCTTGGAAGAGCTTGGTTCTGGGCGTAGCCCTGCGTGCACGGCTGCAGGCTTCCAGAAACCCTTCTGGAATCTGCAATGCATGTCTCCTCCCATACAACTAGGATGCGTTACACGACCGTTTGTGGAGTGCAGGTTTTGATGCGTTCCGTCCCCTATTGGTACCCATCCTTGCTACTTCTTCTCGATGGCCTTAACATGAGGGCCACTAATTGAGGGGCGGCCAGCTGACCTTTAATTAGGGGGTCCACCGTTGCTCAACCCAATCGTTATGCGCCTCTGACGGTTGGCTTCGATCATTCATATGAAGGACGGGGACTCAAACACATGAACTTACACTCGCTTCTCGAAGCTCGGGTAGCGCATGGTGGGGAAGCCCATGAGTGGCACCATGTCGGAAGCGAAGTAGCACCACTGCCGGACCTGCGACTCCACCTGGTACAAGCCATAGTGCTGATGGGGCATCCCCAGGTTTTCTCTACCCACTGAAATAGGATCCCAACCAGGTCATAAACCGGAACACTATGGGGCTCCAGGATGATTGACTCGAGGGTATGCGGGTGGGCTGGCGGCTGATGGGCGAGCGTTATTGACGTGCATGCTCTCATCTAAGCGAGCTTTTTACGCGGGTCTCGTTATCGATGGAAAGCGCTTCTTCGATGAGCCTCAGAAGGAGTTGCCAAGAACACATGGCTGTTGAGATGACGAGAAAATAGGCCTCCGAAATTGTTCTGTGAGGTCGATTTGCATATGGACTAGTTGGTATAGCCGCTTCAGCTACACTGGCAGTGCACGAATCCACGATCAATGTTGGACCTGGGGGCTGACTAGAGAACTCCCTCACTGCAACCGAGGTCGACAGGACTGCGACTGCAGACTACGTCCCATCTGGAAGAGTAGGCGCTTGCTGTGACTTCCTGCAGCGAGTGGACTTTTCCACTAGCGAGCTGTAGGGAATTGAACAGGGTCGTGCTGGGTCAGGCTACGATTAGCCCGGGTATAGGTGAGGCTACTAAGTATCCAGGTACGGGCGTTGTTTGATGAAGTGCTACCATGGCTGATACGTTCAGCAGAAGATGAGCGGTGAGGTGGCGGAACTGACGACGACCTGCAGCTCGACGCTCAATTCTGATGAACTGATGTTCAAACCCGGGCTCGCATCCGAATCTGAGCACAAGTTCGCATGTCGGGAGCCGGTTTAGATGCAGGAAGACGAGTGCAGTGGTTTTGACTAGGGCGGGGTGTGTATTGGGCTTGCATTGGCGATGCGCTACGATTGAAGAGGCTTTTGGTGCTACGGTGGCGGTGGCACAGTGAGCTCATCTGAAGCATCTTACAATCACTGGCGGTCGTCAAGCAAGGAAAAGGAACAACTTGGAACCTTACGAGCTTCGTTTCGAACTGCCTATGGTGTCGTTTCCAGAGCGGGATCGTCGCTTGGTACGGAATCTCCACGCAACCCGTAGTCAACGGTCCGTCTGTGGATCCTCCAGGCGAGTCATTCGTACGAAAGCCCCGAACCATGCAGTCCATGACTAGAACACGCAATCTCACTTTAAGCTTCTCCAAGCAAGAACTTGTTCGCTGTATGCGGTTGACACTATAACCTGCCAAGACACGAATTAGTCGACCCATGAAAATATCTTGAAAAGCATCAATCGAGGGCCAGACCGAGGATTCGAGCATTCCCCACAGAAAAAGTTCGAAGCGGATCCACTCCCGCCCCCGTCATCATATTTGCCCCAGACTATAACCACTCAGACAATTCGCCTTTCCCGGCTAGGCCGTCTGCTCCGGATATCACCCCCAGCTACTATATGTCACCCCAGCTAAGCTCGGTCAAAAACGTCTCCTAGGCAATCGGTGCCACGACACGCCGTCATGCCATTTAAACGAAAAGCCAACCCCATCGATTAGAGTTTACGCTTGCTTACTTTTGCTCGGAGGCTGACGACTTCTTCGAGTCCGCTTGCATTCCTGCCTGCACCCATTTCCTGGCTTCGGCAGCCTGCTGTTCCATCTTCGCTTTGTCTTTGAGGAGCTCTTTGATCTTGTGAGGGTCAGGGACGTGGCGACCCTTTTCGACGCCCGGGCGTGCAGCCTGTGAAGGGAAGGTGGAGTCAGCATACATGATGCCCGATGCGCAAGTTGGATAAATGGGGTCGGGAATGTGGACGCGATGCCTTGTTTTCGCATCGGAGGTTCCCCGCGGAGGCAGCACAAAGTAGTACTTCAGACATGCGAGAGGGTGTGCTGAGTGGCAAGGTACTCGTTGTGCCGGCGTAACATGAAATGCTGATCCTGCTGACGGTACGGCAGAGAAACAGGGGGGGGACGTACCATCCGGTCTTCCCAAGCCTTGAGGGCAGGGAACTCGTCAACTAATCGCGCGGTCAAAGACAGTCACAAGCACCGAACGCAATTTTACGTACTGTCGATGCCAGACCAGCCGGCGCATGCGATCCATCCCCAGTGCGCAATATCTTGCCGGGAAAGTTAGCTTTTGCACTCTTTCGCATAGGTGCGGATAAAACATCGGAATGGCTACAGATTCTCGTGCGGGGGCTCGGGATGTGGAGAGCATCGGGTTCTGATACGTGGACAGGGAACGGCGACGGATGACAACGTCATCGAAGAGGTGAGACTTACCTGCTATGGTGCATTTCTCGCCCGTCAGGTATGGTATGCCATTCGATGACAAATGCTTGTCTAATACGCCGTACAGACGGCGAGTCTCATTCTGGTAGCGATTGACGCCATATTCGATGTGTTCGGGGGCGTAGCGCGTGAAGTGATCTGGTCGGCTAATGTATCAGATCCTGCACCATCCTCAAATCTGAGATCGGAATGCGAGTCCGATCCCGCGTTTCGATCTCACACCCATGCATCATCGTCAACCCTTGCAGCCTTCTTGAAAAAGCAAGCTTGGTTCTCCTCCCTTTCGCCCGACCCGCGGGAGGTGGACTAAGATTCGGGCCGCGAGGGAGATGATGATGGCGTTTCTAGATGTGGGAAAGTGTGGGAAAGGGAGAGTATCGGGTGGGGAAAAGAAGGTATGGGGTGGGACTTTAACCTACTTGCTTGTCCCTGCATGGGACCTACACCAGCGTTCTGGAAGAACAGCCAGTCTGCAAGAGTACAGGTAGCATTAGTGGCTGTTTAGATTGAGCCTCTGGGACGCGACGGCTCTACTCACTACGTTGAAGTTAGCACGAGCTTCACGAGGTGCTACTGCTGGTACGCTACCTACCTGTTCATCTCATACCACTCGCGCGTTCCCTCAGGATAGCTGATCTTGTAGTCCGGATCATATTGCTTGACGAGGTACTGCATGATGGAGCCCGACTCGAAGAGATTGATAGTCTTGCCATCAGTGAAGGTATCCGTCAAGGCTGGAATGCGACCATTGGGATTTATGGCAAGGAACCAGGGTTCTTTCTGGGTGTTCTTGGAGATTTCGATCTTCTCGACCTTGTACGGGATGCTGCGAGCTGTTAGCTTCGGTCATGAGGTAATGTGCAAGTATATTATTGGGTCGCAGGCGATGCATGTTGATTATGAGGCACACTATGTTGAAATCAAGTCGTCTGCCTAAGGCTGCAAATGTGCTTACCCAAGCTCTTCCAATGTGATAGAGATCTTGATGCCATTGGGCGTCTGTGTTGTGTACAGCGTGATCGACGAGTCCTGGGAAGCCATGTTTGCTGGTGTTGTAAGCGAGAAGAGTGTAAGCAGATAGTCGTGAACAAACGTGCAATAACGGGTGGAGAACTGTAGCTTCACTGGAGCTTTATACCGAAGGTCGGATAGCGCAGACAAGACAAAGTGGGGTGGATGAGGGGCAGTGATGACGAATACTGGGCTGATTAGAAATAACACATTCGGACGACTAAACTTCTTGAAGTTCTGCGTTTGGCCACTATTTATATGCCATGTAGTCTTTTCGAGTAGTTGCTTGCAGGAACGTTTTTCGAAACCGCTGTACATGCGGGAGCTGGCATAAGCAGCAAGTAGCTGTGGGTTGCCAGGATTGGTTACGCTCTGGCAAACGTATCACTCCTCCACATATGCATAGCGTCTTAGCCCCCGTGGACTCGCGAGCCAGGCCTCGGGTCGTCCATCGGTGAATGTCACGATATTTGTGTTGCGAACGATGAGCCAACTATCCGAAGTCTCTTCATCGACAGTGTTGGAGACTAGCCAGGGAGATAGAGCAAAGGTAACAGTGTACTGACAGCTCTTTTCAGAGTGGCACAGGGCCAAGCGTAAGATGATACTGCCTGTTAAAGTCCGTGACCTAGTCATTGTTGAAGTGAAACCTTCGGACAGCTTACGTCACGTGGCTCTCGTTGCCTTGCGGTCTTCTGGAAACAGTTTAGCGCGACCCCAAGATGTCGCCCCTTCTCCTCGTTTCTTCCGCAACTTCACCAGCGCTACATCAAACCATCGCACCAGACCTGACACTCGACAGTCTATCCCAACATTCAGCACTATGGCGTGGCGCTCCCAAGGCATCACCGGCTCGAACAATATCCCGCTCGGCAATCGTCGACGCTTCGGCGGCGATGACACCGCTGACGATGGCGGCGGCGAGTACAACCCGGCCGCGCCTGCAACGGGCATGTCTGAGCTGAAGCGCGGACGCAGCCCGACGAGAGGTAAGTCGCGCCCGCAGTCTATCCCACCACCTCACTGACAGGCTCTACTGCAGATGCCGATGCTCCGCGAGAGCGCAAGAAGCGCAACCGATGGGGCGATGCGAGCGACAACAAGGCAGCCGGCTTGATGGGTCTGACCACGGCCATTTACGCGAAGATGACCACGGAGCAGCTTGACGCGTACACCTTGCATCTGCGCATTGAGGAGATCACCCAGAAGCTCAAGATCAACGATGTCGTCCCCGCGGATGGAGACCGGTATGTTGCCCTTCACTCGCCGTCCTATTCGATGACTGACTCGAGTAGATCGCCTTCTCCTCCGCCGCAATACGACAACTACGGTCGCCGTGTCAATACGCGCGAGTTCCGCTACCGCAAGAAGCTCGAAGACGAGCGCCACAAGCTCGTAGAGAAGGCGATGAAGACGCTCCCTAACTACCACCCTCCGGCAGACTATAGGCGTCCTACTAAGACACAGGAGAAAGTCTATGTGCCGGTCAATGACTACCCGGAGATTAACTTCAGTATGATACTAACCCCTCTAACTTTCTTTCTCAGTCGTCTTTCCTCCCTTGCCTTTGTCTTGACCGGCTTGCACAAACCGCCGCATGTGTTGGCTCACATCGGAGGCCCTGCTGCACAGCCAAGTCACTAACCCGTACCGTCCTCAATCGCAAATTTTGATCATTTCACTAACCTAGTGTTTTCTTTCACTAACAGTTGGTCTACTCATTGGCCCTCGTGGCAACACGCTGAAGAAGATGGAGTCTGAGTCCGGCGCCAAGATTGCCATTCGTGGCAAGGGCTCCGTCAAGGAGGGCAAAGGACGTTCTGACGCAGCTCACACCAGCAACCAGGAGGAGGACTTGCACTGTCTGATCATGGCCGACACGGAGGACAAGGTCAACAAGGCGAAGAAGCTGATCCACAATGTTATTGAAACGGTAAATTCTCCTCGCCCATGCATGACGCTCCTGTCGCTAACAAACCAGGCTGCTTCTATCCCTGAAGGCCAGAACGAGCTCAAGCGCAACCAGCTTCGTGAGCTCGCCGCCCTCAACGGTACCCTCCGCGACGACGAAAACCAAGCTTGCCAGAATTGCGGCGAGATTGGCCACCGCAAGTACGACTGCCCGTCCAAGCCCAACTTCACTGCCAGCATCATCTGCCGTGTCTGTGGACAGGCAGGGCACATGGCTCGTGATTGTCCTCAGCGCAAGAGCGGAATGGGCTGGCGCAATGACAGCCGTGGCGGCGATCGCAACCAGGCCCAGATCGGTGGTGGTGATGACCTGGACAGCTTCCTCAACGAGATGGGAGGTGCTGGCGGTCGACCAGCCGCTGCCATTGAGTACGGCAATGGAGGTGGAGCGGGAGGAGCTGGTGATGCTGGTGGAGCAGGCTTCGGTGAAGGAGAGCGTGCCCTCAAGCCGTGGGAGCGTGGTCCCACTGGTGGTCAGGCTCCCTGGGCTCGCAACAATCGCGAGGACCCTGGCGACTCGAATGCCGCCCCCGCAGCCGCCGCTCCGCCGTGGGCCGGAGCTGGTGCTCAAGCCGCTGGCTCCTACAACCAAGGTGGCTATAACAATGCCCCTGCAGCTCCCTGGGCTGCTGCCGGCAATGCTCCATACGGGCACAACTACGGTGGTGGATATGATCAGTATGCCGCTCCTGCCGCTGCAGCTCCGGGCATGGGCTACGGCTATGGCGCCGCACCGGCTCCGCCTCCTGGCATCGCGCCCGCCTATGGGTACGGCAGTGCAGGCAGTCCTCCCCCACCACCACCGCCTCCAGGCTCTGTCCCGCCGCCTCCGCCTCCGTCTGAGCAACCTCCTCCTGTAAGTGTGCCCTATAAGCTTAGAACGATGACGAGCTAATTGTGTTCAGCCTCCGCCATCTGACCAACCTCCTCCTCCCCCACCGAACTAGGTGCACTAGTACGGGGCACAGCGCATTTGTATGCTAATGTCGGACTAATTTTCCTTTGCAAAAGGCAAGCTGCACTGGCGATAGGATCCATGTATTGTGGTAGTCTGAGTCTTGCAGAGGGACCCAGGTTTTCTGGGGATTCTGTTTGTATATCACAGGCGTAGCGAACGCTACATGACCAGTTCAGTTTGTATATTCTAACGTATGCCTGTTCGCAGCAAGGGTGAGTTTTTCATCGAGTCACTCTCTGACAGTCTTTCATGGTTTATATCTTGATATCTCAGACTACTTGTTCAAAGAAAATTACATTGAAAGAAATTGTCTGTGTGATGCCCGTGCTTTGTGATGTGGGTATAGTCACATAGTTGTGGCACGGAATTCGTCAAAGAAGCGCTTTCTGTGAAGATGCATTGAGACACGCGCGCCAAGGCTGACGACGATGACATCGGGCACATGTGAGCACTCGCCCGCCTCGCGTTAACAGCCAACATGCTCACTTGCTCACTCAACAACCCACGACCACCCTAGCGTACGCTGCTCCCAGTAGCATTCCGCGCTCGCTGTGCTGTCGCGTTTGCTTACAACATCGTGTTCCGTCGACATCAGCAATCGCTACCAGGATCACAACCCACCTGCGCACGCTCGCCTGCCTCCACCATGGAGAAGATCCGTGTTACTAAGGTAGCTCCCATCCCCACGCCGAAATGGAAAGAAGCTCACGTAATGGAGGTGGAGAAGGTCAAGATGCGGCGGAAAGGGGAGCAAGTCACCGGCACGCTGCATCTCATGCCCCACCACTTGGTCTTCAGCTTCCTGCCTGAGCCGAACCCAAAAGCCGCGCCTTCGACGACCCCCCCACGACAGAAGGAAGTATGGGTCACCTATCCCATGATCTCCTACTGCTGTTTGCGACCGTCGCCGCCAGCCGCGCCCATAAAACCGCTGATTCGGATTCGGGGTCGCGACTTCAACTTCTTTGCGCTCGAATTCCACGATGACAAGCAGGCCCGCGATATTTACGATACCATACGCTCGCTGTCCTGCAAGCTGGGCAGGCTAGACAAGCTGCAGGCCTTTAGCTATCAGCCCAAACCGCCGGAGGATCAACATAACGGCTGGCAGATTTACGATGCCCGCCGGGAATGGAAGCGGCTAGGCATCAGCCCTAAGGACACGGACAAGGGTTGGCGAATATCGGAGATCAATGTCGAGTACAAGGTATGTTCAGTTTGCTGTAAGGCTCGACCAATTCTGACTTTCTTATGTAGTACTCGAAGACCTACCCCGCCCTCATCGTCGTGCCCTCCAAGGTCTCAGACAGCGTGCTCAGGTACGCCGGCGAATACCGCTCCAGGCAGCGCATACCTGCCCTCGTCTACCGCCATCCCATAAACAACTGCTCCATAACGCGCAGCTCGCAGCCGCAGCCGGGCATCCGTGGGAACCGGAATCCGCAGGACGAGAGGCTCGTTGCAGCCATTTTTGCTACAAACCGGGGTTGGAAAGCATCACAAAGCACTGTTCCGACGCCGGCGGGGTCTTCTCCAGGGTCCAGCGTCGTGAATCTAGATGAGTCGACTGCTAACAGCTCATTTGTGGGGGTAGGCGATACAGAAGCTGTCAACTCGGGTAGAACAGTGGCGGATGACCTCACGGAATCGTCCGAAACAGAAGCTGACGTTCCCAAGATATACGGAGCTCAACAGCGCAACCTCATTGTCGATGCTAGGCCCACGGTGAACGCGTATGCTATGCAGGCCGTGGGACTCGGATCGGAGCGGATGACGCACTACCCAGGCGCGGAAAAGGCATATCTAGGGATAGACAATATCCACGTCATGCGGAGATCCCTCGAGGCCGTGATTGATGCCATGAAAGACACCGACTTGCTAAGCATCCCGCCCAACAAGGAGCGTCTTGCGAAAAGCAACTGGATTAAGCACATTGCCAACATTCTTGACGGCGTTTCTCTGATCGCGCAAACCGTCGGCATCATGCACTCACACGTCTTAATCCACTGTTCTGACGGCTGGGATCGGACGAGCCAGCTTAGCGCCCTGAGCCAGATTTGCCTCGACCCTTACTACCGGACCATGGAAGGTTTCATCGTACTAGTGGAGAAAGACTGGCTGTCATTCGGGCACATGTTTCGTCACCGGTCAGGCTTTCTTAGCAGCGACAAATGGTTCCAGATTGAGAATGAACGCATAGACCGAAATCGGGATGGCCAGGGGGGCAACGCCTTCGACAACGCTATGCGCGTCGGACGGAGCCTCTTCAACCGACAAAACGACTCCAACGAGTCACTTAACCAGATGGCTGACGCGAATGGCACCGACCCGGATTCTACCTCCACAACCGACAGCGCAGCGCCGACCAGACCGTCTTCCAAAATCGGGACCGCGGAAGAGCATCGCATTACCAAGGTGAACGAGCTTTCACCCGTGTTCCATCAGTTTCTCGATGCTACTTATCAGCTCCTCTATCAGCATCCTACTCGCTTCGAGTTCAGCGAGCGCTTCCTTCGCCGTCTGCTCTACCATCTGTATTCGTGCCAGTACGGCACGTTTCTCTTCGACAATGAAAAGGAGCGCGTGGAAGCGAAAGCTGCGGAGCGTACACGTTCGGTGTGGGACTACTTTCTATCCCGGAAACAGGAATTCTCGAACCCGGCCTATGACCCGGTCGTGGACGATAGTGTTCGCGGGAAAGAGCGCATGATCTTCCCGAAGAAGGGGGAGGCCCGCTGGTGGGCCGAATTTTTTGGGCGGTACGTAAATCCGGGGTACAGACTGCGTCGTATTTTCGAGACAGCGCTCCTCCTAGTTCGAGACATTACGTTCTGGGATCCCTCTGCATGAGCTTTACTGACTTTGTACCCGGGCCTTTAGAACCGATGCCGAGATGAACATCTTTGGACCGCAGGCCCCGGCTAATGCGCTGTCGCCTCGAACTTCGAACGTCGGCAGCTCGCTGAACGGCCATAGTGAACAGTCGACACCTATCCCACAGGAACCGGTCGTGACGGGAACTGAGACTGCAGAGAATGCTACGGGCGCGGGGACCAGGGAGCCTCCCATGCCGCCCACTCATGCTTACGCAAAAGCCTCCACATCTGGCCAGGCGAGCCCTAACCCAACGCCCACACCCCTCGATGCCGCAGCCGCATTTAGTCGCGACATTGGCCAGAATCTCGCAGCGGGCATAGCGAATCTGGGGATTGGAGCTAGTCGGGGTACAAGCCCTGCTGCTAGTCGAAGCCGGAGTCGAAGTACGGAGGTGAGGAAGGAGATGGAGGTCGAGATGCAGTAGAATGCAACGCTTCAAAAGTGCTCTGTGATTTTAGTAGGTGGGAAGATGTAGGAGATGAAATGGATGAAGACGGTATGTGCGTTGGTGCCGTTGCATTCCATGCCGGATCTAAAGTGCGTCATAAAACCAAGAAGAGCGTGGAGTCCGGTCCAAAAGCATTACGCACTGTCACCTTTGTGAGCGAGCTTTGCAGAGTGCGACTTTGTACCCTAACCTTGGGTGGGACGGCAACTGGTGACTCGCCATCAGAGTGTAAAGAGCCGGACACGGGATGCAAACATGATAAGTTGGTCGGCTTCGCTGTGTAGGGGCCGGGGATTGCAGTCTGAGGCACAAGGACAATCCCGGCGACTTCATGCTCAAGGCTAGGGAACAAGACAAATCATAAAAGTGAGGCATCGGGCGAACCTAGT
>Ga0247803_1001595_pt1 | contig 11822 bp, 7 predicted proteins | sample UWRJL014104B1_FD_180928 | JGI IMG/M metagenome (GOLD analysis project Ga0247803, IMG submission 180928) | Plant litter microbial communities from Arlington Agricultural Research Station in Wisconsin, United States - UWRJ-L014-104B-1 | ecosystem: Environmental > Terrestrial > Plant litter >...
TCCAGCTCTGAATACACTAACTTTTGAATCTTTCAATTCATGAGCAATCTTTAATACTTGATCTTCCGTTTCTGCACTACAAGGTCCAGCTATCACAAGTGGGTGATTTAAATTGAAATCTTCTAACCACTTTCTCATTTCTTTCTTATTTTCCATCTTAATTTTAATTTATTTCTTAGTTGTTGTTAATCCGTTTAGTATTTCTTTTATTTTATTTGTGCTTTCCATTTCTTCAAAAATGGCATTGTAATCTTCTTCTTTTAGCAAATCTCTAAACCGACTGAGATTTGAAATGTAAGCTTCTAATGTTTCGAGAACGTGCTCTTTATTCTGCTTAAAAATCGGCGTCCACATTGCGGGTGAACTTTTTGCGAGACGAACTGTACTTTCAAATCCACTTCCCGCCATGTCAAAAATGTCCTGTTCGTCTTTTTCTTTGTTCATTACCGTTTTCCCGAGCATAAACGAACTAATGTGCGACAAATGCGAAACGTAAGCGATGTGTTTGTCGTGCGAAGTTGGATCCATATATCGAATCCTCATTCCTATTTCGCTAAAAAGCTTTAATGCTTTTTCCTGCAATTTAAAAGTGGTTTTTTCCACCTCACAAATAATATTTGTCTTTCCTTTAAACAAACCTCTTATCGCCGCCGATGGCCCGGAAAACTCCGTTCCGGCAATTGGATGTGTTGCTATAAAGTTTCTTCTTTTCGGGTGACTTGCCACCGCTTCGCAAATTGGCTTTTTAGTTGATCCTACTTCAAAAACAATGGTTTTATCTCCAACCGAATCCAAAACTTTAGGCAAAACCGTCAGCGCTACATCCACAGGAACCGAAACGATTACAAAATCAGCCTCAGCTAATTCTTCAAAGCTTCCCGCCTGATCGATAACACCTAAATCAATTGCTTCCTGCAAATGTTTCTCGTTATTATCTATTCCAAAAATAGTAGCTTCAGGATGTTGATCTTTGATGTCGAGTACCATCGAACCGCCTATTAACCCTATTCCTATTACGTATACTTTCATAATTCTTTTTTGTTTCTTAACCGCAAAGTCCGCAAGGATTTACGCAAGGTTCGCAATCTTAAAGTCTAAAATCTTGTTTCTTGTTTCTTGATTCTAAAACCTGTCAATCGCCTCTTGTACTTTTTCTTCTTTTACACACAACGAGAATCTGATATAACCTTCACCATTGCCTCCGAAAATTGTTCCCGGTGTGATGAAAATGTGTTTCTCGTATAATATTTCGTCAATGAACTTTTCTGCTGATTCGATTCCTTCCGGAAGTTTTGCCCAAACAAAAAGCCCGACTCCTTCTTTATAAACTTCGCAGCCTAATTTTTCTGCTAGCTTTTCGGTTAATTCTCTACGGCGTCTGTAAATTTTGTTTTGGTCTTCAAACCAGGATTTATCACAATTCAACGCTGCAATTGCACCTTTTTGGATTCCGTAGAACATTCCGCTGTCCATGTTACTTTTTACTTTTAGGACTGCGTCGATAATTTCAGGATTTCCTAAAACCATCCCCACTCTCCAGCCGGCCATGTTGAACGTTTTGCTTAATGAATTCAATTCCAGAGCTACATCTTTTGCACCTTCAACCTGCAATAAACTCATTGGGTTATCATTCAAAACAAAACTATACGGATTATCGTTGACCAATAATATGTTGTGTTTTTTAGCAAAGGCAACCAATTTTTCAAATAACGCTAAACTTCCTCTCGCTCCTGTTGGCATGTGCGGATAACCCAGCCACATAATTTTTACTTTCGAAAGATCCAGTTTTTCTAAAGCTTCAAAATCCGGTTCCCATGCATTTTCTTCTTTCAAATCATAATAAACAGGAACTGCACCTACCAAATTAGTTACCGACGTATACGTTGGATAACCCGGATTCGGAATCAACACGTGATCTCCTTCATTTAAAAAAGCTAGCGAAATGTGCATAATTCCTTCTTTCGAACCCATTAAAGGCAAAATCTCGTTATTCGGATTTAATGCAACACCAAATTGATTCTGATAAAAATCTGCCATCCCTTTTCTCAATTCCGGTAATCCCTGATAGCTCTGATAACCGTGTCCGTTTTCATCTAAAATTGCTGCGGCAACCGCTTCAATTACTTCTTTCGACGGACTCAAATCAGGGCTTCCAATTCCCATATTGATGATAGATTTTCCTTCAGACTGCAGCTGACGCACTTCTCTCAATTTTGATGAGAAGTAGTATTCTTCAACTGTATCTAATCTTTTTGCTGTTGTAATCATTTTTTTTATTTATTTCTTGCTATAGGCTTTAGGCCGTAAGCTTTATGCTTTTTTTTTTGACTTGTCACCCTGAGCGAAGTCGAAGGGCTTTCCAATATGAACGTGGGCTTCGACTTCGCTCAGCCTGACAATCTAAAATCTTAATTCGTTAATCTTCGATCTAAAATCAACTTTATGACTCACTACTCAAAGGTTTCGTATTCTTATATTCTCCCAAGACCTTTAAATATTCTGCCATTATATTTAATAACGATTTGGCTTTTGCAAAATCTTGATATTTTTCAAATGTTACATCTACGAAAAATGAATATTTCCACGGAGTTTCAATTTTTGGAAGCGATTGAATTTTTGTCAAATTCAATTTGCAGTCGCTCATTACATTCAAAACTGCCGCTAAACTTCCTCTTTTATGATCTAATTCAAATTTTATAGAAGCTCTGTTGATTTCGCTTTCCGGCAAAAATGAATTCTGCTTTTTGATAATCACAAAACGAGTCATATTGTTTTTGATCGTTTGAATTTCCGGAGCGATAATTTCTAAATCATACATTTCAGAAGCCGTTTTACTTGCAATTGCAGCGATTCCGGTTAATTGTTTTTCCTGAATTCTTCTGGCAGTTTCAGCTGTATCTTTATCTTCAACCAATTTGATGTTTGGATACTGTTTCAGGAAATCCATACATTGTAATAATGCCATTGGATGCGAATGAACTTCTTTTATATCTTCAATTTTCTGACCTTTTAAAGTCATTAAATTTTGGTGAATGCTTAAATAATGTTCTCCAATTATGTGTAAATTATTCTTATCGATCAAAGCATAATTCGGAATAATTGGCCCAGCTATCGAATTTTCAATCGCCATTACTGCCTGATCTGATTTTCCTGAAAGCAGGCTATCAACCAATTCCTCAAAAGACAAGCACTCATCAATAGCCACATTTTCAGAGAAATACTCCTTTACAACCTGATGATGAAAAGAACCTTTTATACCTTGTATTGCAATTTTCGTTGTCATATATTCAAAAAAAAATCCTGATTTGCATCAGGATTGTATATTAGTTTTATTTGTCTTTTATATTTTTCAAATAACCATAGCACAATCCTCACTTCTACTAAAGAAGAAATAAAAAGAGTTGCTAAAATAAAAACGGTTATTAGACATTTTGTTTGTGTTTTTCAATAAATTCTCTGCGAATGTATAAATTAATTTCAGTGCACCAAAAAAAATATTGCATTTTATGAAACAAAAAGGGATTTCTTAACAAATTTAGCAGCTTTTGTATGATAATATAAAAATATCGGCTTTAAATGAGATATTTACAATAGCTTTTTTTAAGGTGCTAAGGTTCTGAGACGCTAAGGTTCTAAGTTTTTTCGCCACGAATTCATGAATTGACGCAAATCTTTATGGTTATTTAATTCAAGTTTCAAAGATTTTCAAAATAAAAATTCGTGAATTTGTGGCTATCTTTCAATCAAAATAACCCTGAAACCGGTGCATTCCTAATCCCAATTTTAGCATAATCGAAATTCATTTTTTGCTGCAATAAAGAAGCATAAACACTTCTAAAATCAATTTCATATTTTAAATCACCATTATCTAAATTGGCTAAATCAGGATTATTTCCTAAAATTGTTCCTTTATTATTTCCTCCAATGATAAACATTGGCGCTGCAGTTCCGTGATCTGTCCCGTTGCCGTTGTCTTTTACTCGTCGCCCAAATTCAGAAAATACTACGATTGTAACGTTTTGAAGCAATTGTGCTTGTTTCAAATCCTTATAAAAACTAAATAAAGCATCATTCAAATCCGCTAATTTTTTTTCGTGAATAGCTAGTTGATTGTCATGTGTATCGAATCCACCGAGCGAAGTATAATATACTTTTGAGTTCAGATTTCCTTTGATTAATCTTCCAATCCATTCCAGATTTTTAGACAAATCAGTTTTAGGATAACTGATTTCTGATTTGGATTTTACTAATGCTTTCTGAATTTCATCTGAACCTTCGGTAACGGAATTGGCAATTTTTCGAACAAAATCTAATTGCGGATTGTCCGATAATTTCACATTTTGTTCTTTATCAAATTTTACTTTAAATCGGTTTGGGTCTTTAACAGTAATCGAATTGGGTTCCATTCCCTTTAAAGCCAAATTATCTATCGAATCCAGATTAATTCCTGCCGTTGGCTGATGTCCGTTGCATTGTAAATCAAGATAGCGACCAAGCCAGCCTTCGTTTATATATTTATTAGAATCTGCTGCAGTTTGCCAAATTTCCTGGCTGCGAAAATGTGAACGAATGGGCTCAGGATATCCCACATTCTGAATTACCGTTAAATCTCCGTTTTGCTGCATTTGAGCAAAATCTTTTAGAGAAGGATGAAATGCCATTCCTTTATTTTTGCCGATAACTATATCTTTATTCAAAGCGATCTTAGTTCTCAAATCATAATACAACGGATTATCATACGGAATAAAAGTATTCAATCCGTCATTACCGCCATTTAATTGCACAAATACAATACATTGCTCGCCCGTTACCAAATTATTTTGCGAACCAAAAGCGTGTAAAAAATCAGGAAGCACGAGCAATCCGCCGGTAAATGTTCCTGTAAGTGTTAGAAAATTTCTTCTGTTCATGGCTGTAGCTTTCTAAATTAATTGATATTCGGGTAGTTTTGTAATGTAATTAAAGAGTCTTATTACGGCAAAATTGGCATGTTCCTCTTTTGGATCAAAATCATACTTCAGTAAGTTTTCCATGTCTTTTTGCATCGAATCATTTACTTTGAATAATAACCTGTTCGATAAGTCAGCGATAATGGTTTTGTTATTTCCATTAGAATCAAAATCAATTTTCACTTCTATTTTCTCCAATCCTGATTTTGGTTTTTCAGTTTCAGAAGCCATTGTATTCAACGCTTTTCTGGTAATACTTCTTCCGCTGCAAAGCAAATCTGAAGTATTGTTTCGTTGTAAATAAATTTGCGAAGTAAGCCAGGAATTTCCGCCATCCCAACCTTTTACATTAATTTGATTGTACAAATCCATTCCTTGTTGTTTCAGAAAATACAGTACAATCGTTTCGTCAAGATCTTCAATGTTTAATTCATCCAGAAGTTGCAAAATATAAACCAGCGGATCTTTTATTTTAGTCCCGGAAGTTTCTTTTTTATATTCTTCAGTAAAAATTTTAGTCACTAAAGGTTCAATTTCAAACTTCACTTTCCTGAAATAATCCCCATAATATTTCACTAATTCTTCTGACGGATTATCATAAATAAACCATTTAAGAATTTTTCTGGTAATGAAATACGGAATGTTTTTTTGTTCGAAAATAATATCAACCAAATCATCTGCTTTCCAATTTCCGGTTTTTCCGAAATAGGTTTTATCACTATTATCTTCTAAATTTTTTCTGTAAACCGCACCTTCATCTCCGTAATTTAATCCCGCTAAAGCTTTTGCGCCTTCTTTGATATCGCCTTCTGAATAATTTCCAATTCCGATTGTGAATAATTCCAATAACTCACGACTTAGGTTTTCGTTGTATTTGCCTTTTTTATTGTCGACATTATCCAGATATTTCACCATGGCATTCGATTTTACGATTTGTTTGGTGAGTTCTTTGAAGTTTCCAAAGGCGTGTTCACGCAAAATCATATTATGCTGGTAAGTCCAATAGGTAACTTTTACTTTTGGAGCGGTAGAAACAAAATGATTGTGCCAAAAACAAGCCATTTTTTCGCGTAACGGAAATTCATCATTTCGCATTTTTGCTATCCACCATTTTTTGAATTCAATAGTGGAGTAAATTTCTTTTTTGAGAATCTTCTTTTTTTCTTCTGAATCGGCGGTTTTTATCGATTCCCGTAATTCCTTGAGTTCAATAAGTGTCTTGGGATCGTCATCTAAAAAAGCAGGAAGTTGTGTATCAAACTTGGAATCATAGGAATGTTTTAGAAATTTTTCTAATCCCAGTTTCTCTATTTTATCGGATTCTTTTCCGGAAAAACCCAACCGTAACGACCAAAGATTGCTTTTTTTCATAACACAGGAATTTGTTTAGCAATAAGACTCGACTTTTTCTTAAAGGTTTAATCTAAGGGGCTAAGGTTCTGAGATGCTAAGGTTTGAAATTGTCTTTGGTATTAATTAGAACGGGGATTTTTTTGGGATATTGCTCATTCGCATGTAAAAGAAGTTAATTACACTTAACGCCTTTAGTTAGGACAATCGTTATATCATATTACATTAAATCTATGTCGCTTTGATATTAAAAAATAATTTGTACATTTGCACCCCGCAAAGTAAAATCAACGGTAAACCGTAAAAACATCTTTCATTTAAAGGTTAATATAGTATTTTTACTACTTTTACGAGGACAGAGCATAAATAAGAAAGTTGCTGAAATTTGACGTTTAAGGGACTTTTTCGATAAACGGTATGAAAAAATCGATGAAATACATTATTGTTATTTAGAATTGATATAAATAAGCCTTCGTTTAGTAAAATAATTAAAAGAACGCATGCAAATTATTTATACATTTTGATATATTTGTCGGGTATTTTATCAAGAACAATATTTATTAAAGATAAATTAAAAAAATATCATAGATTAAAACTTGTTAAAAACAAAAAAAGTCCTACCCGATTAAGTAGAACTTTTTTAAATTTCAAACAGCTTTATCTGTAAACCTAAAATTAAACAAAGTTTAATTTTCTATTTTTTCTTTTTGCAACACAAGCAGAAAGGCTTGCTTAAATGCACTCTTTTTTTGCTTCTCCAATGGATGAAGCTTTTAAAACAATAACACATAGGTTAAATTAGTTTTAAAGGTTAGTTAGAATTCCTACTTAGTATGACCAGTACTAATAGGTTAAGGAGTTCAAAAAGAACGTTTAACATTCAGATTTACTAATCGTTGTAACTCTGATTCGACTTCAGTTATAAAGGCAATATCGAAAGATATAATGCCTTTATTGCATTTGTAACAACACAACAAGACGCAAATGTACTCTATTTTAACATTTCCTACAAATGCTTTTTTAAAACTTCAATTAAAATCTTTCTAATTTTAAGAATTTATTACGTGAATTTTATAATATTTACATTGTAAATATGGGTATTATGAAAATATTAAATAAAATTATATACTATTGCAGGAATTATTCCAGATTCCGTAAAAATATTTTTTTTCAAACTTTTTAATAATCTATACGTACAATTTACAAAAAGAAGAAAACTTAAATAAAAAGCAGTTACCACAAATAATAACTGCTTTCTATAAATTAAGAATAAATCTTTTCTCTTTACTCTATTATCTTTCTTCTAAAAGAAAATTAAGACCCACACATTTCACAATCATCAGGCCCTGCAGCTTGTGCTTTTAAAAGCATCGCTTTATAATCCTCAACGCTGATCGCTTCTGTTTCCGGAACTAAAGTTACCGGTGCATCTTCTTCTTTTTTATCGTTGTTTAATGTGAATTTAATCGCATCAACCGCAGATTTTGTTCTTAGGTAATACATTCCTGTTTTTAAACCTGATTGCCAAGCATAGAAGTGCATTGATGTAAGTTTAGAATAGTTTGCATCTTGCATGAACAAGTTCAACGATTGCGATTGGTCAATGAAGTAACCTCTCTGACGTGACATATCGATAATGTCTTTCATCGACATTTCCCAAACTGTTTTATATAATTCTTTCAGGTCTTGCGGAATCACATCAATATTTTGAACTGATCCGTTATGACGCATGATTTCTTGTTTCAATGTTTCGTTCCATAAACCTCTGTCTACTAAATCGTGAAGTAAGTGTTTGTTTACTACGATGAATTCTCCAGACAATACACGACGTGTGTAAATGTTTGATGTATAGGGTTCGAAAGCTTCGTTGTTTCCAAGAATTTGTGAAGTCGAAGCTGTTGGCATTGGCGCAACTAATAATGAGTTACGAACTCCGTGTTCCATTACTTCTTTTCTTAATGAAGCCCAGTCCCAACGTCCTGATAACTCTTCATCTTTCATTCCCCACATATTGTATTGGAATTCTCCTTGTGACATTGGAGAACCTGCAAATGTAGAATATGGTCCTTCTTCTTTTGCCATTTCCATAGAAGCGGTTACGGCTGCGAAGTATAATGTTTCGAAAATTTCCTGATTTAAAGCTTTTGCTTCATCGCTTGTAAACGGCATACGCAACATGATAAAAGCATCTGCTAAACCTTGAACCCCTAATCCTACCGGACGGTGACGTAAGTTTGAGTTTTCAGCTTCTTTTACCGGATAATAGTTTCTGTCGATTACTTTGTTCAGGTTACGAGTTACACGTTTGGTAACATTGTAAAGTGCCTGGTGATCGAATTTTCCGTTTTCAATAAACATTGGCAACGAAATAGAAGCTAAATTACAAACTGCAATTTCATCTTTAGAAGTAAACTCCATAATCTCAGTACACAAGTTTGAAGAACGAATTGTTCCTAAATTCTTGTGATTTGATTTACGGTTTGCTGCATCTTTGTACAACATATAAGGCGTTCCTGTTTCGATTTGTGATTCAAGGATTTTTTCCCATAATTCACGTGCACGAATGGTTTTTCTACCTTTTCCTCTAAATTCATAATCCAAATACATGGCTTCGAATTCTTCTCCGTAAACATCGTATAATCCAGGACATTCGTTCGGACACATTAAAGTCCAAGATGCATCTTCCTGTACACGTTTCATGAATAAATCTGAAGTCCACATAGCGAAGAATAAATCTCTTGCACGCATTTCTTCTTTTCCTGTATTTTTCTTCAAATCCAAAAATTCGAAGATATCAGCATGCCATGTTTCGATGTAAATTGCAAAACTACCTTTACGTTTTCCACCACCCTGATCTACGTAACGTGCCGTATCGTTGAAAACCCTCAACATTGGCACAATTCCGTTTGAAGTTCCGTTTGTACCACGAATGTAAGATCCTGTCGCACGAACGTTATGAATAGAAAGACCAATTCCTCCCGCAGATTGCGAGATCTTAGCCGTTTGTTTTAAAGTATCATAAATACCATCAATACTATCATCCTGCATTGCCAAAAGGAAACAAGAAGACATTTGTGGTTTTGGAGTTCCTGCATTAAACAACGTTGGCGTTGCATGCGTAAAGAACTTTTTTGACATTAAATCGTACGTTTCGATTACTGATTTTAAATCGTCAAGGTGAATACCAACAGAAACACGCATCAACATATGTTGTGGTCTTTCGACGATTTTTCCGTTTATTTTCAGTAAATACGAACGCTCTAAAGTTTTGAAACCAAAGTAATCGTAATTGAAATCTCTTGTATAAATGATATGAGAATCAAGAAAAGCAGAGTTTTCCTGAATTACTTTGAATACTTCATCCGAAAGTAACGGAGCTTCTTGCCCATTTCTTGGATTTACGTACAGGTACATATCTTTCATCGTTTCTGAGAACGATTTTTTTGTATTTGAATGTAGGTTTGAAATTGCCACACGTGCTGCCAATTGTGCATAATCAGGGTGCGCAATTGTCATAGAAGCCGCCGTTTCTGCCGCAAGATTATCCAGTTCAGAAGTTGAAACCCCATCATACAATCCTTCGATAACTCTCATGGCTACCTTAACAGGATCTACAAGCTCATTCAAGCCGTAACACAATTTTTTGATTCTTTCTGTAATCTTATCAAACATTACGGGCTCTTTGTGGCCATCTCTTTTTACTACATACATAAGCTTACTATTTTAGTTATTGAAAAAATGAAAGACACTAGAAAACGAATTCCAGCACTTAAACATTGCGTGTTTTTAAATTATTTTCTGAGAATTATGAAATTCTCAATAGTTGTGCGTTCCCGATCTGAAATCAGATCGAAAAGGCATTAAAAATTGTTATTGAATCTGCGATTTGGGAAAAGAGATTCAATCTTAAAAAAATGATTTTAATCTTTTGCGGCGTTTCGAGGTAACGCTACATTATTTTTGCTCTAAAAATCTGCATCGAATGAAATTTTCTGAGCATCGCTATCTGTGTTCATCACACCAGATTTTTGATACTCGGCAACACGTTTTTCAAAGAAATTGGTCTTTCCCTGAAGTGAGATCATGTCCATGAAATCAAACGGATTCGCTGATCCATATACACGCTCGCAACCTAATTCTACTAATAATCTATCGGCAACGAATTCTAAGTATTGTGTCATTAAAACAGCATTCATCCCTATTAAACTTACCGGAAGTGATTCTGTAACAAATTCTCTTTCGATATCTAATGCATCAACAATGATTTCTTTAATTCTCTCTTTTGGTACTTTATTGATCAAATGGTGATTGTGTAAGTGTACTGCAAAGTCACAATGTACACCTTCGTCACGGGAAATCAACTCGTTAGAAAAAGTTAAACCTGGCATTAAACCACGTTTTTTCAACCAATAAATAGAACAGAAAGCTCCTGAAAAGAAAATTCCTTCAACTGCAGCAAAAGCAATTAATCTTTCAGCGAATGAATCAGATTCAATCCACTTTAAGGCCCAGTCTGCTTTTTTCTTAATTGCAGGAAAAACTTCCAAAGCATTAAACAATTCTGCTTTCTCCGCTTCATCTTTCACGTAAGTGTCAATTAATAAAGAGTAAGTTTCACTGTGAATGTTTTCCATCATGATCTGAAAACCGTAGAAAAACTTCGCCTCTGCATATTGCACTTCGTTTACAAAGTTCTCAGCAAGGTTTTCGTTTACGATTCCGTCAGAAGCAGCAAAGAATGCCAATATATGTTTAATGAAATATCTTTCGTCGTCACTAAGTTTATTATTCCAGTCTGTCAAGTCCTGGTGCAAATCGATTTCTTCAGCAGTCCAGAAACTAGCCTCCATTTTCTTATACCATTCCCAAATATCATGATGTTTGATAGGAAAAATAACGAAACGATTTTTATTTTCTTGTAATATTGGCTCGACTTGTGACATGGTATTTTTTATTTAATTTTTGTATTGAATTTCTGCTAATTCAATAGACTACAAAGATTGTCAATTATCGCTAAAAAAGAAAGCCAAACTTATTCACAATTCGGCGTAGTTTTTAACAAAGGTGAAAAAATGAGATATTTTTCAGACAATAATTAATTTATTGTAAATGAATGGTTTAAAACCAAAGAAACAGACTCAAAGCCCGTAAAATATAGACTTTTTGAGATAAAAAGCAAGAAATTTTAATTGTTTTTAAAAGTTTTTTTTTGAGTTAAAACTTTATTTTTTGAGTCAAAATACCTCTCTAAAAAGTGGTAACTAAGGCCCTTGGATCTTTACTGTTTTTTAAGTTCTTCAGCGACTTTTTCGAGCTCTAAATACCAATCCTGACCAAAACGGCGTATTAATGCTTCTTTGACAAATTTATAAACCGGAACTTCTAATTCTTTCCCTAAAGAACAAGCATCATCGCAAATATCCCATTTATCATAATTGACTGCAGCAAATTCTGTAAAGTCTTTTACCCGGATTGGATATAAATGACAAGAAACTGGTTTTTTCCAGTCTACGATTCCTTGGT
>Ga0247803_1001596_pt1 | contig 11818 bp, 12 predicted proteins | sample UWRJL014104B1_FD_180928 | JGI IMG/M metagenome (GOLD analysis project Ga0247803, IMG submission 180928) | Plant litter microbial communities from Arlington Agricultural Research Station in Wisconsin, United States - UWRJ-L014-104B-1 | ecosystem: Environmental > Terrestrial > Plant litter >...
AGTTGAAGGTAGGTTGCATACGCGTTACGCACCCGTACGACGGTGACATTGCTGCCCCCTCGCCTTGCATGTATTAAGCCTGCCGCTAGCGTTCATCCTGAGCCAGGATCAAACTCTCCATTGTAAAATTTGTTGTGGCTGTAATCCCGAAGGATTCAGCCGAATCTTCTTAAACGTACTATCTTATTACTCTCTTCATCATGTCAAAGAACGCTGTTTCCGGTCTTCCGAAACTCGTTGCGCTGATCGTTCTCAGCGCCGTACTACCCGATTGGGAGTGCAAAGGTGCACGCTTTCTTTTTCTCATGCAAGTGCAGGACAAAAGTATTTCAAAACTTTTTTTCTCACTTTTTATAATCCACTCAATATGAGTAAAATATGCCCCAAAGTTTTTTTGAAAGTTTTTTTCGAACTGTCTTCCCAAATGTCCAAAACAGCATTCAAACAATAAAATCAACACAAAGCATTATAACCAATACATCCTTATAACTCTATACATATGTCGAATATCCGCATCCCGGTACTTCTATTTGAGGAAATACAATGAGAACCGGAATTTCGAAACAAACATTGGTAAACTTCGGGTTGCTTTTGCGATATCTATATATAGTATATAAAACTTGCCGAATGATAATATCACGGCAGCAGCGATAAAGTCTCAACCAACGCTAGCAGATCCGTTTTTTATTATAGCATTGGACTTATAAAATGCCTGGCCAAGCTTAAAGATACAAACCATTGACATTGTAGCTTGATCATCTCTTAGTATATAGAAAATGTAAATCAGTAATAAGGTCGGGCAAGCGCTGCCGCCAAAAGTGCCAAAACACCAGAAAATAATAACCCCAATGGAATTCCCTTGACTAAGGAAGAAGTAGTGAAAGAATTCATTAACTTTTTTTTCTCCTCGTCTGTATCTGAACGGTCGATTTCAATCTTCTGCTTTTTCTCGATTTCAAGAAGTTTATTTTCCAGTCTTGTCATTATCCGTTCGGTAACATAAATGCGATAATCTGTATCAAGGACATTATGTATAAAAATCCTGAAGGACACGATTATGAGCAATGATATTGCTATTGAAATCCAGGTATTCAAAAAGCGAATTTTGAAAGGAGCAAGAACCATTTTTTCTGTATAAACATACACCAGGTAGATTCCTACGCAAAACACCATTATGATTATGGCTATCCAAAGGGATTCCAGCCAATCCTGCCTCATAACATAACGTACACTTTCGAGCACCAATATGGGAAGTGGGATAATGACTCCCAACTGTAATGTTCTGTTAATGTTCATTCGCGATTGATGTATTAGCTGAGCCTGAATTTCTGAAAATGAGACTTGCATTTAAGGACATACCAATAAAGAAAAATAAAAGGCCAAAAATTACACTCCCTATCTCAGGATAAATCAATCGTTCTGATGCCAAATAGGAATCAGGAAATATTTTTAAAGTAGATAAATAGTTCAATCTGGCAGGAGTAAAGGAAAATGGGAGAAACCAGAAAATCTGCACAAAACTTAATCCGTAAAATATCGACAGCAGTGCAAAACCGATGATCAGATTATCTATGAAAAAGGATAACACTACTATCATTCCCATGTAACCTACCATTGTTATAAGTGAAAATATAAAGTAATCACCTAACGTTGAGAGTAGCTCGTATGCAGAAAACGTGGGATAATCTGAGTGGAATATACCAGCTTCAATAAAGAAAATCACATTGCACAAAAGATAATAAGCCAGCAAAAACAAAAGAGAACTTAGAAAACGAATTGTAAATACCTGCCAGTACCGAATCGGCAGGAAACCATATCGCACATTAGCATTTTCATCTGTTTCCATTTTTTGGATCAAAAATGGAAATAAGCACACAACACAAAAAGCAGATGCATGAGTGATTTTTTCTAAAATCGATATTGACAAATTTAACTCCCTGCTAAATAACTGTGTAGAGATCTGAGCATTGAATTGCTCCCCTGTCAAAAAGAAATATGTTGATAAAATGATAGCAACGACCAATGAAAAAAATAAAATCCAAAGCTCTTTGTTTCTTAACGCTACAAACCAAAATATTCTAAAAAATTGAAGCATATCATTTTTGGGATATATATTGTACAAGTCTATCTCTGAACAGTGCTATCGTACCGAAAATAATTCCAATAGCCAGAAGATTATTGCTTAAAATGGTCGTGATTTCTATTAGGTCAAGGTAGCTGGCAAGGGGGGTTGTACCTACCTCTAAAATTAAAATTCCCGGGGCTAATTTCATCAAGCTCAGTATTACATAAATAAGGATTGAACCAATTGTAAATACACTTACGCGTCCCTTAGTGAGAACAGCAAAAAAATGCATAATTAATAGCGGTACAGGCAACATAGCCGTAAAGTGTAACAGCCAGCTAAACCATATTTTATCAGGCATATTTGTCTCTCTTAGCAAAGGCAGAACAGTTGTGGCAATACTAAATGCAGCGAAGTATGTGGTAACCATGATGGCAGAGACAATTAATATGACGACAAAACTTAATATTATTTTGGCTAAAATAATATTAAGAACCTCTACAGGAAGATTAATCAGCAAATCCCAGGTATTATTGCGATTTTCAATATTTTGTATGTACCCGCATGTGCCAATAATAATTATAGCGTATGAATAGAAGAAGCATTTTTGAGCTTGATACATGAAGAAAAAAGATGGAGAAACGGCTTTATCTACAACAGATTTCCACATTTGATAGGATTCGTCAAAACTTGTTATCAGACCAAATACAAAGGTAAACTGCAATATGATTGCGGCCAGGCATACCTTTAAGAGAAAAGAACCTCGATATTTTCTGACTTCTACAAATACGTATTTCATCCTGAATGACCGCACGCTATGAATTGACTTTTTGGTACACGTCCTGCCACAATGTTGATTTTACCATTTCATTAGTAACCGAAGAATCAAAAGCAAGTTGTCCTTCTTTCAAAATAATCACCTGACTTGCCAGATTGTTTACTTCTGTTAATTGGTGGCTACTAATTACAAATGTAGTTTTGTGTTCATAGTTCATGTTACTGACCAACATCAACAGTGAGGCAGCTGCTTCCGGGTCCAGAGTGCTGGTTGGCTCATCCAGTAAAATAATTCGAGGGTTATGCATAAAAGCAATTCCCACACCCAATCTCTGTTTCCATCCCATAGAAAGGTACTTGCAACTGCGATCCTGTAAAGCTACTGGACAGGACATTAGGTCAAGTATATAATTGATACGTGAATATGGTATATCATTATAATATCTCCTGACAATATCCAGATTTTCACGAATGGTAAGGTGTCCGTAAAAAGACGCCTTTTCAATCATAGCTCCTGTAAAAGTGAGAAACTGCAAGCGGCTGTACGGATTTACATCAATGTCATTTAAGTAAATATTCCCTTCTGACAATCTGGTAATCCCCAAAATAGCTTTTAAGAGTGTTGACTTCCCGCTGCCATTGTGTCCTAAGATATAACAGATAGAACCCGATTGTACAGTAAATGAAAGGTTATCCAGAATAAGATTTCTGTTAATGACAACGCTTGAATTCTTAACTTTAAGCATACAGAAACTGAGTTTGGAGGAAGTAGTAGGTAGTAAATACCTTACTGAACAGTCTATCTGCAATTTTCTGATTGGAAATATCTTCTGATATCTGCATCAATACATCCCATTCCCGCTTGGTCAGAGAATATATTTCATCCCAAGAAGGATCCTGAACTTGGTCTAAAGGAAAGGTATTCTTCATAAAGTATAAAAAATGAAATGAATAAATTATTCAACCATTTTTCATAACGTGGAGCAATGTCTTATAAAACAGACATGTTAAACGAAAAAATATTTTTGCGCGAACCAAGGATATTGAAAAGATAAACTTATTTCAATAACTTTTAAAATACTCAATCACATGCATCTTCAACAATGCTTCCTGCTTTTCAATCCCTCCCTGAGGTAATGCGCGGTTCAGGATGTAATGCGGCCAGCCATCCTTGTCCGTATGTTCATATATGTAGTAGGAAGAAAGGCTCAAGACTTTACATATACCTATATGCATCAAATCCTGCTTCTGTTCTTTCGTAAATCTTTTTGCTCCCTGCCCCAATTCCTGGACACCAATCAGGAACAGCACGCCGTTAAGGTCAGCGGGCCTCTTGCCGATCGAATCTTCCAATGACTGTAATAAATATTCCCATTGCATTTCCAATGGCTGATCTTCTATATCGGTTAAATTCATGTGTTCTGGCTTTTAGTGGTTAGCTCTTGGCTTTTAGCTTGCGTTTGTTTAAGTTGTAACGTTAGTTGTGTTGATGCGTGTTTATTGACCAATACCTCAAACTATTCCCTGATATTACTTAAATGTAAAACCAATAAGCCTGCCGCCGCGTTCTATTTAATGAAACGATTTAAATTTTTGTAAAGTAACAAACATAGTACTATCATATAAGTAAGGAATCAAAAGCATTTCCTGCTTTTTCCTAACTTTGGCTTTTGTCCCGAATAATGAAGACTACAGAAGATAATAAATTAACGCGATTGAATAAGAACGACTATATAACCACCTTGAACGACCCGCAACGCGAGGCGGTTCTTTACGGAAATGGTCCATTGATGATTATAGCCGGTGCAGGTTCGGGGAAAACCAGGGTTCTTACCTATCGGATTGCTCATCTTATAGAAAATGGCGTTGATCCTTTCCGTATTTTATCCCTGACTTTTACCAACAAAGCATCAGGTGAAATGCGTAAGCGTATTGAAGGTGCTGTGGGAATGGAAGCCCGGAACATCTGGATGGGTACTTTTCACTCTGTTTTTGCCAAAATATTAAGGATCGAAGCAAGATTTCTGGGATATACCAGCGACTTCTCTATATATGACACCGACGACTCCAAGTCTTTACTGAGAAGTATCATCAAAGAATTTAACCTGGATGATAAAACCTATAAAGCCAACGTGGTTTTCAACCGGATTTCCGGTGCCAAGAACCGTTTGGTTTCCGCAGACGATTACATCAACAATCCGGCCATTCAGGCTGATGATGATGCGGCAAGAATGAAGGAAATTGGCAGGATATATAAAACCTACGCTACACGCTGCTTCCAGGCCAATGCCATGGATTTTGATGATCTGCTGTATAATACCAATGTATTGTTCAGGGATTTTCCGGATGTATTATATAAATACCAGCACAAATTCCAGCATGTGATGGTGGATGAGTTTCAGGATACCAACGTTTCCCAGTATCTTATCACCAGAAAATTATCGGCTGTTCATCGTAATATATGTATAGTAGGAGACGATGCACAGAGTATTTATGCCTTCCGCGGCGCAAATATTGAGAACATCCTGAATTTTGCCAAAGACTTTCCTGATGTGCAAACCATCAAACTGGAACAGAATTACCGCTCTACCGGCAACATTGTCAGTGCAGCCAATTCTGTTATTGCCAGAAATAAATCGCAACTTGAAAAAACAACTTTCACTTCCAACGAAGAAGGTTCACTGATTGACGTTCTTAAAGCAGGTTCAGATAATGAAGAAGGGCGATTGGTGGCAACCGCTATTTTCGAAGAAAAAATGCAGAAAGCATTAAGAAACGAAAATTTCGCCATTCTTTACCGCACCAATGCGCAGTCGAGATCTTTTGAAGAAGCGCTTCGTAAACTCGGGATTAAATACAGGATCATTGGCGGACAATCTTTTTACCAGAGAAAAGAGATAAAAGACCTTCTGGGTTATCTGAGATTTACCGTCAATCAACGTGATGAGGAAGCTTTCAAACGAATTATAAATCTTCCTAAAAGAGGAATTGGCGACACAACCGTTGCCCGGCTTACTGTAACTGCTTCTGAAAACAATGTGCCGATATGGGAAGTGGTTTCCAATATTGGCAATTATGCTACAGGCCGCACCATTTCACCGATAGAGCAGTTCGGCACTTTGATCAAGAGTTTCAAAATCATGATCGAAGAAGGAAAAGATGCTTACGAAATTTCTGCACATATCGCCAAAGTATCCGGAATCCTTAAAGAACTTTATGAGGACAAAACCGTAGAGGGCCTTTCTCGATACGAAAACGTTCAGGAATTACTCAACGGGATTAAGGAATTTGTTGATAATGAGGAAAATGAAGATAAAACGCTGAGTGCCTTTTTGCAATCGGTATCCTTATTGACCAACGCTGACGAGCCGGATGAAAATGAAGACAATGACCGGGTCACGATGATGACCATTCACTCCGCCAAAGGACTCGAATTCCGCAACGTATTTATTGTAGGATTGGAAGAAGATCTGTTCCCAAGCCAGATGATGCTGGAAAGTCGCCAGGACCTGGAAGAAGAAAGGAGATTATTTTACGTGGCCATAACCAGGGCCGAACAAAAGCTGACTTTTTCCTACGCAGAAAGCCGTTATCAATGGGGCGACTGAAAATGTGCGAACCAAGCCGTTTCTTACTGGAAGTAGATCCCAGGTTCCTGAATATTTCCAATGCCATGCAGAGAGACCGGGACCGCGAATCGGTGAATTCTCCCATGTCGTTTGTCAAAAACCTGGGTCCGCGAAAATCAACGGAGCCACGTATCATTCCGACCGCCTCCTCTCACACGCCTTCGGGTGACTTTGTCCCAAGCGATACCAGAGAACTGGAAGAGGGAAATAAAGTGGAACATCTGAAATTTGGTTTTGGTATTGTTACAAAAATGGATGTGAATGGCACCGACCGCAAGGCGACTGTGAAATTCGATACGGTAGGTGAAAAAACATTACTTCTCAGTTTTGCCAAACTTCGGATCATAAAATAAATTTTTTATGATAGTTATAGTATGATTATTGAAAGCTTTACTTGGTGTAACTAAAATACAGCCGCAAGACTCTTAAGAATTTTAACATTCTTGCGGCTGTGTAAATCACCAATTGCATTTTTAAACAAATGATTTATGTTCATTGAAAAAGACATTACACAAATTACAGGCCGCGGAAGCGACGCCACCGTTGTTGCAGAGCAGATAAAGTATTTCGAGAACGGATTTCCCTTCCTTCAGTTATCAAAAGCAGCGACCGTCGGAGACGGAATATTAAGGCTCAGCGATGAGCAAATCAAAGAAGTAATCGAAGAATTCGACAAAAAAGCGTCAGAAGGATATATCTCTTTGTTGAAATTTGTACCCGCTTCGGGAGCGGCGACCCGTATGTTCAAATCTCTTTTCGGATTTTTACAGGAAGGTAAAAAAGATAAATCTGTCGAAGAATTTTTTGCCAAACTTTCAAAATTCGCATTTTATGAAGACTTAAAAGCTTCTTTACTTGCGGATGGTCATGACATAACAACTGCGGATGAAAATACGATTGTCTCCTACTTTTTAACCAACAAGGGTTTGGGATATGGAGAACTGCCAAAGGGATTGCTGAAATTTCATAATTATGCCGATCGCTCACGCACTCCTTTGGAAGAACACCTGGTGGAAGGCGCAAAATATGCCAATGCAGGGAGTCAGGTAAAGATTCATTTTACAGTTTCGCCCGAACATCGGGATAAATTTGAAAAGCTGGTTGTTGAAGTTCTCCCGGGCTACCAGAGTCTTTTTGGTGTAAAATATTTTGTGTCGTTTTCTGAACAGCAAAGCTCCACCGACACCATTGCAGTCAATCCGGATAACACGCCTTTTAGAGAAAACGACGGAAGTTTATTGTTCCGCCCGGCGGGTCATGGTGCATTGCTGGACAATCTGGGTCAATTGGATGCGGATATTATTTTCATCAAAAACATTGACAATGTAGTACCGGACAGCATCAAGGAAGAGACAATTACGTATAAAAAAGCATTGGCTGGAATCGTTCTGGATTATCAGAAACGAATTTTTGACTATTTGAATCATTTAGTAGAATCTACTGACGAGTCTTTACTGGAAGAACTTGATTCCTTTTTCAGAAACGAACTTTGCGTTATTCCGCCAGCGACATTTGAAAGCTGGCACAATTCAGACAAAAAAGAATACTTTCTAAAAAAACTGGATCGGCCATTAAGAGCCTGTGGAATGGTTAAGAATCAGGGAGAGCCCGGCGGTGGACCTTTCTGGGCAGAAAATGCGGATGGATCGTCATCACTTCAGGTAGTAGAATCCGCGCAGGTTGATGTGGATGATGCAGAACAAAACAGCATTTTCAAAAATTCTACACACTTCAATCCGGTGGATTTGGTATGTGCGGTTAAAAACAGATTAGGTGAACTGTATGATTTAAAGAAATTCCGTGATCCGCTGACCGGGTTTATCACCGGAAAATCCAAAGATGGTAAAGAACTCAAGGCGCAGGAATTGCCAGGGTTATGGAACGGTGCAATGGCAGACTGGAATACAATCTTTGTCGAAGTGCCTTTGATCACTTTCAATCCGGTAAAAACGGTGAATGATTTACTTCGGGAGCAACATCAGTAGCTGATGGCCAACAGCCATCACCTGATCGCTAATAGCTTTTTTGGTCATAATAAAAGGTCAGATTCATCCAGAATCTGACCTTTTATTATGACCAAAAATATTCTCAAGGAATCGGCAATACTTTGGTTTCTTTGAATGTAGAAAGGATAACCATCGTTTGTGTGCTGGCTACCTCTTCTATTTCGTTGATTTTTTCGAGCATCAATTTCTGATACGTACTGATATCCTTTGAAATAACTCTCAAAAGAAAATCTCCTGTACCAGTAATGTGGTGACATTCGATAATTTCCGGAATAGCATGCACCTTCTCAACGAATGATTCAGTAACAGCTTTTCTGTGTCCAACCAATGAGATCTGAACAAAAGTACTCACTCCCAGTCCCACCTTGTCCGGTTCCAATTGCGCATGATAACTTTTGATAATGCCCGACTGCTCAAGTTTCTTCACCCTTTCCAGGGTCGGTGCAGGAGAAAGCCCTATTTCTTTTGATAGCTGTGCGTTGGTTATTTTAGCATTCGTTTGTAAAATCTCAAGTACTTTACGGTCTATCGAGTCTAACTTTATAATTGAAGACATTTCTTTTCAACTAGGTTTATTTTGTCGTCTATTTTTAAGACGCTGCAAAACTAATTAGATTCCCGAATAAACTAACAATTATCTATGGTAAATTTGTCAAAAAAAAGAATTATAGTGGGTTAAAACTGCTTTTAGTGTTGAATTATTAGGTTTAAGCTATTTTGTAACTATTTCATAACAAAATAGTTTAAACGGTATATGTATTAATTTTTTGTAAAAAATCCTGATAAGTAATGCGGATACCGTCTTCCAGTTCAATCGTATGCTTCCAGCCCAAACTATGTAACTTACTTACATCCATCAACTTACGAGGTGTTCCGTCAGGTTTGTCAGTATTCCAGTGAACCTCTCCCTCATAACCAACGATATTGCGAATGATTTCAGCCAACGTTTTAATCGTCACGTCGCTGCCAACGCCCACATTCAGAAATCCGGGTTCGCTGTAATTCTGCATCAGGAAATAACAGGCTCCAGCCAAATCATCCGCATGTAGAAATTCGCGTAACGGCGAGCCAGTTCCCCACAATTCAACGAAAGGCTTATTTTCTTCCTTTGCCTCATGGAACTTCCTGATCATCGCTGGGAGCACGTGCGATTGATTCAGGTCATAATTATCATTTGGGCCATACAAATTCGTAGGCATTACAGAGATAAAGTCGCATCCGTACTGACTTCGGTATGCCTCGCACATTTTGATGCCCGCAATTTTGGCAATTGCATAAGGCTCATTCGTCGGTTCCAATTGACCTGTAAGCAATGAATCCTCATGAAGCGGCTGAGGGGCAAGCTTCGGATAGATACATGATGACCCCAGAAATAACAGTTTTTTTACATCATTCCGATAAGCGGAATCAATGATATTATTCTGAATTTGAAGGTTTTCGTAAAGAAATTCTGCCCGATAAATATTGTTTGCCATAATACCGCCTACTTTGGCTGCGGCAAGAAAAACATATTCAGGACGCTCAGATTCAAAAAAAGATCTTACAGGTTCCTGCTCACGGAGATCAAGTTCGGAGGACGTACGAAAAACAAAATTGGTAAACCCTTCTTTTACCAATTTACGGTGAATGGCGGACCCAACCATTCCTCTGTGCCCGGCGATGTAAATTTTAGCGCTTTTTTCCAATGTGATTGTTTAAATTTGTATTATAGAATCAATATCGTCAAGACTAATTCGTTACAAAAGTAACAATCTTGCTCTTAAGAAAAATTCAATACACATGCAAAGAATTATTCTGATATCGTGCTGTTTAGCCATTCTCATGGTTAAAACCGTGTACGCACAGTCGGAAAAGAAGGAATCGGCACCTGCGTGGCTTCCAAAAGAAACGGTTAAAACGGATACAAATGGCACCAAGAAAAGTCGCTCGAACGATCTGAAATCTTTTGTTTCCGGCCTTGATCCGGTGGTTGGAACTTCTTTGCCAGGCGGAAATGGTAAATCGACCTCATTATCTACCCTCTTTGGCGAAACGATTCCCGATCTCGGTTTACGGGTAAAAGAATACAAGAGTCAGAAAACGGATCGAAAACGTAAAAAAGAAAAGATAAAACTTGCCAGGATCCGGTACGAAGGAATTCCAATGGAAAGCATGTCTGTGAAGTTCGGAAGTGGTGACAGAGCAACTGTGGAGTCATTTCATGTCCTGAAAAAATACGAACCGTTCAATCCATACGTGCGTGCTACCGAAACGCGCTGGTACGACAAAAAGAGCAGAAGACTAAGTTCATCCCTTATCAAAGAAAAGGAACAGGCATTGCCTTTACATGGATCGTACAAAAAATATTCAGGCGAAAACCTGATCGAAGAGGGGTTTTACTACAAAGGTGTAAAGGATGGACGCTGGGTGAAATATGACGCCAAATTCAATCTGATTGATAAAATGGTTTGGGATAAAGGATTTCCAGCCGAATCAAGGATAACGTATTATGACTCTGCCCATTCGCAAATCAAGGAGGTTATTCCTATCGTTTTTGGTGAAGTGGAGGGAGAATTTCTGCAATTTTTTAAAGAAGGGCAGCTCATGGCCAATGGAAAATATGATGATGGAAAAAAAGTAGGCCGCTGGGTCGAATACTATCAGTTCCGCCGCCAGCGTAAAAAAGAAATTCAGTATCCAAAAAGCAGCTGGGATGAAGATTTCGAGCCGTTTGTATTAAGAGAATGGGATGATAAAGGCAAGTTGCTTTATGATTATACCAAAGATCCACGTGCTTCTGTGGAAGAAGAAACTGAAAATTAATTGCTTTAATGGTTGAAATTCAGCTCAACCAGTTCATTATTTGCGTGTTGTATTTCAACACGAACAAACTCTTATATGTTTACATCTCTCCCCGGCAAATTTAAAAATCAAACCTGGCTTGCTCTCTTTCTTTGTATCCTTCCGGTCGCTCTATATGCCTGGATATTTCAATCCATCGCACTGAATGCCAATTACATCGCATTTGACGACATATTGGTATTGGGCGTCATCCCAGGTTTTGGAGAGGCTACCTGGACAGAAAAGTGGCAGCGGCTCACAGAATTGTTCCCCGAACACCGTCTCGTTTTTTCCAGGTCTATTATCCTTCTTTCCATTGAGCTCTTTGGAAAAGTTAACCTGATCTGGCTCATGGTGATTGCCAATATCTGTTGGGCAGGATGTGCATTTTTGTTTTACCGGATATTCAAAAGACTAAATATTTCGATCTGGTATTTTGTGCCGGTCATGTGGATCTGGTTCAATATTCAATCATTCGAGAATATCTTTTGGGGGGTCAGCTCGCTTTGCAATTTTGGTGT
>Ga0247803_1001597_pt1 | contig 11817 bp, 26 predicted proteins | sample UWRJL014104B1_FD_180928 | JGI IMG/M metagenome (GOLD analysis project Ga0247803, IMG submission 180928) | Plant litter microbial communities from Arlington Agricultural Research Station in Wisconsin, United States - UWRJ-L014-104B-1 | ecosystem: Environmental > Terrestrial > Plant litter >...
GATGTCGCCGGCATTGTCGTCCAGCTTAAGTTTCGACAAAAACCGCTCATACCGCGCATACCCAAGCTCGCACATAGTCATCATGGCCATGGTGTTGATTTGTTCTAGGTCGTTGATTGTGGTCATTGTGCTTGCCTCTTCCATTCGCCGCCGTTTTCGAAGTTGCGCAGGTTTTTAAGGTTGCATCTGTGCCTATGATCGCCGTCTATCTCTACATGCCATCCTTTCACTGACTCGATTATTCCGCTGCGTAGGAAAACATATCTACTAGACACGTCATCCCAGTAAACGCGCTTGCCGATACAAGTCTTTGCATCTGCCACTGTCTTGATGTACGGGTGACTCACTTCTTCGCCCTCCACCAATACCAAACGTCTTGCGCATATCGAATAGGCCAGCATACAGTCCATACAGCCCACGCAGCAAGCCATTCGTACCAAGGGTCGAGATGACCCATGCTATTGATCTTGTAGCTGAACACCAGCGGCCAGTAGCTGAAGAAGCCTACTGCTAGCCAGATTAGGATTAGGGTTGTCATTTCAGCGCCCTCTTAGCCTTCTTGATCTTCTTGCGCAAAGCCTTAATAAGCTCGCCGTTAGCTTGAGCGCTTGCTTTGTTAGACTCCCATGTCCCGACAAGCTGCATGCGTAGAGCCTGATAGTTTGTAAGCTGCTTATCAGAAAAACCAGGAACAGTCATTGCTTCAGCGCCAAACCAAGAAATGAATTCTCTATGCGACATGAATTGAGGTGGATCAGTAAGCGCATTGCCGTCCAGCGGAAATTCTTCGCTCATTTCAATACTCCAAGGCTGCGGTCGACTGCCATTGATTGAAGCCACTCCAACTCATGCGCCTCAATCAGCGTCGTGTGCTTGAGGATCTTCTGTGTGCTCGTGAGCGCCGTATGACTGCCGATTAGCTGATACTCGCCGGATTCGTAGACGATGAATTGGCCGGGGATTAGGCGGGCTGGACTTCCTGCCTGCCATTTAATAATTACTGGAACCATAGTCGCAACCTCTCGTGTATTTCAGAATAGCCTACCCATGCTTTGCGCAAAAAGATAGGGGTCTTTTGCTGATTTTTTCAGATTGCAGCCTGGGCATGCGACAACCAGATTGCTCACAGTATGCGCGCCGCCTTTCGATAGCGGATGGTAGTGGTCAACGTGGTATTTCTTGAGCTTCTTTTTGCCGCACCAGTAGCAATCTTTCTTGGCGTTCGCTTCCCATTCTCTAAGCTCCGCAGTGGTCGATCCTTGCTTCTCGATTGCGCGACGGCGGTGCTTGTATGCGTTAGATATGGATCGACGCTTCTCTGGATTGCTGCGAGCCCAGGCAGTAGCAGCAATCGTCCTTTGTGCAGAAGTCTTGGCTTGATAGTCCTTGCGTCTTGCCTGAATCTTCTCTGCGTTCTCTTCCTGATACTGCTTGTCATATTCCTTCTTGTGGTCGGATGCAGAGAATTCAGCAGAGCAGGTAATGCAGTTGCCACCGCTCGTATATTTCTCTGTGCCGTGACCATAAGGGCATTCGCGGCCATGATAGGTAAGCGCGCCAGATGCTAGCGCCTCCTGTCTTGATGCTCGCAGCTTGTTCCACGCCTCTGACTTCACTGCTACATCGGCCTTGCGCTCTTCCGCAATTCGCCTAGCTTCGGCAATGGCTTGCTTCTTTGCAGGGTTCGCGTCTCGCTTGTTCTGCGCCGCTCGTGCGCATATGAGACGGTTGCACTCTACGCACTTTCCACCATTGGTGGCGCGCTCTGCGATATGCCCGTGTGGGCAAGGCTTAGCCATGAAGAAACGCCGAAGGCCCAGGGTTTTAGCCTGAGCCTTGGAAATAATGTGAATGCACTTCTGTTGCATCTGATACCACCGATATGGCTAGAAGGATTTGCGGATAATCCATGTATCGGCATGGAAAGGCTGGCCGGCCCTGTCTCCGCAAAACGAATCATATAACAATGGCTATTTCAGCATGTCGGAATTGATAGTGATTCGCCCTACTTCACCCCATTTGTGGTGATAGGTGATTACCTTCGCGTCACGACCAGAGCTGTAGCCTCCACGGCTTGAGTGCGCGTCTGCTGCTGCCAAGGTTCGATGCTGCTCCACGATCATAAGGTTGTTTTCCTTCACGTCTACGTGGTGAAGGTGGCCCATGTGTGCGTAGCTCTTTGACGTACGACCAAACATGTCGCGGAACTTCGATACGAACACCTGGGAGATATCCGAAACCTTCTTCTTGTGCCCATGATGGAAGAATAGAGAGCTCGCCCCGAACTCATAGGCGTAGTAAGGATCTGCCGAGCGGTCAACGGTAATGCGCGGCTCATGCTCGTACATTGCGTACAGCATTTCACGTAGCCAGCAGGACGCGGACGTGTCGTGATTGCCTTCACACATTTTTACGTGAACAAGCTCATGCTTCTCCAGTAGCATGTTGATTACCTTGCGCACGGTGCGCACAACTACTCGCACCATCTTCTGGAATCGACCGTCTGCGTCCAGGATATGACCGCTAGCCTCAGTGGTCGCTTGGAGCCCTGAGCCGGAGTAGTGCAAGAAATCCCCGACTTGAGCAAAGATGCCGATCTTGGCATCAGGTGCAGCAGTGATAGCCATTGCGAACCAGTCGGTCAACTGCTTCTCTGCAATCTTGAGGTCGTAGTCCTCGCCCCTTGTCTCTTCGCCCCACGATAGCTGACCAAAGTGGTAGTCGGTAATCACGTAGCAGTTCAGGAGATCCTCATTGGTGTCTGTAGGGCCTTCAATTGGTTCAGCCCTTACAACCACCTCATTCAGCGCCTCAACGGCCTCCAGCATCATCTGGTAGCGCCGCTCATCATCCGCGCCTGACTTGATCCATTGCGCCGAAAGCACGCCATCCTTGTTGTACAGGCTAGATACGCCACGCACCTTGAAACCGTCTGGAACCTGGCGCGTCATATCATGCTCAGGCGAGTAACCCGACACAGCCAACTTAGCCTTCCACCGCCGCATAGTCCTTTCGCTAACCTGAAGCTCCTCTGCCATCTCCCGGTTATTGGAGAACATGCCCATGACTTCCTTTACGCGCTGCTCGTTGTATTCGGTCATTTGGCTGTGCTCGTTGGGCGGGCAGAGTGAACGGCCCATAAATTCGACTGCCCTTCAGTGATAAACCGTGCGCCATAGCCTGGATCTTGTTCATCATAGAATCCATGAGTTCTTTTCATGGCGAACTGGTACTTTCGATCTTTCTGAATATCAAAGTTCGCAACCATCAAGTGAGTAGCCCACTCCGGCGCATTACCCCAGCTAGGCATATCGATATCAGTCTTTAGGTCAATGATCGGCATATCCATCGGATCAAATTGATACTCCTCGCTGAGGGCCTCAGCCTTGAGCGCCGAATAAGCCACGCCATCTAGCGCAGAGTCATGGTGATACTTGCTCGGGTTCTGCCACTGCCGTACGTCTTTGAGGGTCTGAAGCAGCAACCATCCCTCAGCCTCGGATAGATCGCGCCCTGTGATGGCGTTGAAGGCTGTCACAGTGGCACACATTGAGCGTTCGCCTGTAGGTTTATCGTATGTAACCCCTCGCTCAGCCTGAACGTCGATTGCTGCCTGTAGGAATTCGGTGGATTTCATTGTTCGTCTGCCCCCAATGAGTCGATATCTATTTTTGCTTCATTCGTCGCGATTTCGTACAGCTTACGTTCTTCACGCACGCCTAGATTACAGTCACGCAGACGGTTTTCCGAGATGCCCGTCCTTAGCGCTATGATCGGATAGGTCCAACCACGGCTAATCATCTCCTGAATTACTTCATGCATGCAGTTCTTCCTTATGGGTTACGTCGAGCGGGTCGGCGAGCGGTGGGATGGGTAACAGATGTTTGGATAATACACGCCACGCATCCTCGCTCAACGGCTCGTCAATATTCCAGAACTCTCCCCAAAACTCAAGAAACCCTTTGTCCTTGAGAGTGACAACCGATCCGATGTGCGGACTATCATCATGTACAGATCCGATTATCAGGCAAAGCATCCCAGGCTGCAACTCGCTCATGTCCAAAGCCCCTGAGTGATCAGCGCGTCGTGTACTTCCGCGAGATCCGTAGCAAACTCCAGCTTGGTACAAAACGCAGCACACGCATTCCAGTATTCGTGGCGCGCATTGGTCAGCGCTTCTTTGGCGATGTGAGTAGCGGTCGGATGCTCGATATCGGCGCCGATGTATGCCATTTGCGCGGCTTCGAGTGCAACTCGTGCTTGGGTGACTGTAATGCTCATGATTGACGCTCCAATTCTGACCAGATCTGATCGTTGATTTCTTCTTGGTTATTGACTGCGTATTCTTGTGCGGCTACGTCGGTCAGGCGCTGCTCTTCATCATCGAAGACAGCAAGGACGTCGTAATCCAGCTCCGAGTATCCGTAGCAGTCAGCATCGCTATCTGCGTTACGACCTAGAGCCTTCTGGACGAAAACATGCTTGATCTTTACGTCAATCGCATTGCCTCGCAGAAAAACCGTTAACTCTGACATTTATTATCCCTCTATCTGCGCCCATATGGCGCGTTCGATTTCACTTTGGTACTCATTGCAGATTAAGTCAAGCGCCTTTGTGGAAATATTTTCTCCGATCTCGTCCTGGCCGCCAATGAAAACCCAATCAAGCTCAGAATACCCATTAGAAAAGGCGGTAGGAGGCTCAGAGATGGCGAGTGAGACGCTTACCTCTAGCTTAAGGCCATGCAGGTTGATTGCGTAATGTGACATCAGGAAGGGTTCTCCGGAGAACTGATAGCGGCGTCGATTGCTATGTCTAGCCCTATACCGCCTCGCAACATATTCTCTTCTGGGAAATATCCACGATCGTCACGCAGCCACCGATACCGCTCAGCATCGGCGCGTAGAGATTCGTTCTCATCCTCTAGTTCTTCTATCTTATCCAAACACTCAACCACAGCTGCTGGCATATGTTTTTGCAGTTTCCATGCTTCTTCAATCATCACGAGACGCTTTATTTCCTCGATCAGCCTGCTACGGCCCATTCCAGAATATTCACTCATACACCCCTCCAATAACTAATTTTCACCTTAACGGCAGGCATTAAATACACGATTGCGAACCATGTGCAAGCTAGGATTGGCATTTTAGGGATTCTCCGATGCGTGCGGCAGTCATAACGATGGCGTGTCGCACGGCAGCATCAGGATCATCATCGGCGAATTGCATAAGATGATTGCCATTCATTTCAAGAATACGCACCTCCTCACGGTCAGGGTCTGACAAATCAATAGACAAGCCAAGACGTACTGCAAGCCTGAGCGCGTCCCCATCGTTATCTGCCGGCTCCCACCTCCGCAATATAGCCCCATCCTTAACCAGATAGTTCGCCCCGTCCGAGTCAGTCCAGAGGTCATGCTCGATGGCGAAGGCTGCGTTTTTTAGGGTTGTGGTGGTGATCATTTCACGTTAACTCCTGCGTTTTCGAGTATTCGCACAACACGCATACGCCTGACCGTTCCATCGTCGAATTCTTCTGGCAAGTCGATCACCAGCGATTCTCGCGATGCTTGCCATCCATCCCATGCGCCATTGGCATATGGGCTTTCGTAGTAATCTGGATGCGTTTCCGATCTGGCGAAGTCCATGCCCTTGAATCTCGGACTGCTCTCGAACTCTTTACGCTTATCCATACACCCTCCAAATTTTCCGCAAAAAGAAAGGCTCACATTAGGAGCCTTTTTGGTTTGAGTCAATATCATTCTCTGCTTTTTAAAAAGTCTTTTGCTATCACATAAGCCGCTATGGCTGAAATCAGCAAAATCCAGCTATATTCTTGCTTGGCTATCATGATGGTACCGCCTAGAAACCATCCCCAGCATATTACCTTCTGGTTCCAGCTCACCGAAGTATTTCCCGCGCCAACCGCTGAATATCGCTCCACAATTGAGATGAAGGCGAGTCGTCGTACTGGCCTAGCATCTTGGCTAAACGCACTCCAGCGGGCTTGTGGGTGTCTTGTGCGTCCATTACGTTTGCTGGGTACATCAGGTGATCAATCACAGTATCAAGGTGCATCTGATTCGGCAGCGGCTTCATTTCAGCATCTCCATTACTTTCCTATAAAGATCGCAATCCGACTTCTCAAGATATGCGGGGCTTAAGTCTTCAACCGCATTAAATCACTGCCGGAACAGGTTCAACTCCTCTTTGCTGAATGTCGTCTCCTGGCAGCGGGTGAAGGTGTCGAGGCGGGCGTCCCATTCTCTGGCTAGGTTGCGATATGTATCCTCAAGCGCACGAATAGGGATTACGTCATAGCTGCCACCGTCATAACAGTTCCAGAAGATGCCGTAAGGCACCGGCCAAATTTCCTCGAATCTTGCGCGTGTGTCGTTCATCTAATACTCCAATCCCGATATATGGGATTATGGCGATAATAAAGTCAGGATTGTATACAAGTTATTGAATTGTTGTAGCTTTTGCGATTGCTTCGTCGCAGATAAGCTTGATCATCTCAACGCTTGAAACGCTCATTTCGCGACCATCCTCGACATAGCAATCGCATCTGAATCTGATTTTCACTAGCGCGTCGAACAGAGCGGAATCAGCCTGCTTAGCAGAATCATCGGAATCCATTTGCTGCTCGCAAAACCTGTACAGGAACTGCTCATATATCGGCCCATTGTCTTGCGTAAGCAGCGTCCAGTTCTTTCCATTTTGAATAACGATAGTGTTTTCGTTGTGGCGCTTGAATGACCACTCATCGCTAGCAGGGCTGTATCCGTTCATTTCGGGCTCCTCTCAATTACTACGCCATTCTTTCCATAGAAGAGATCGCTAAGCTGCTCTGGATGCTTGAACAGCACGTCGCAGTCACACAGCATTCGATGGGTGTTGTAGCTGCATTTGTTGTGGTGGTACTCAGGCTCGGTCATTTCTGTAATCTGCCAACCACGCGGGAAATCTACGCTCATCATCTATCCCTCAATAAAAATCCAAAAACATCTCCCCCTTCTTCCCAATCTCGCAATCTTTCTCGATTGGCGAGATGAGTACGCCTAGGATTTGGCGGTGGTCGTCGAAGCCTGTAGCCAGTGGTAGATCTCCATGCTCCTCGTAGGCTGCCAGGAGGATTGGGAGTAGGTCGGTTAGGGTCATTTGGTGCGGATTCCGGTTGCGTGAATGGCTGCGATAACGTCGTCTCTGCCATCCTCATAAGAAATATTGGTTACGTGCATAACGTCGTAAGGCATTTCAACAACCATCGATTCGCGTGATGCCTGCCAAGACTCCCAACGTGTACACCACAGCCAGAAATCCTTTGTGCCTGCATACGATCCTTGAGACTCATCAAAAAACATGCCTTCCGGCAATGGGTATTTCTCTTCAAACTGCTGCCTGCTGTCCATAAACCCCTCCACCCAATAACGTTAAAGGTTAACTGTTCTCTGGAGAACTATTTTGCGTATCGCAGAATATCAATCGCAACCCGAAGCTTCTCGTCTGTGTCCGGCATACGAATGCTAGTCAATCCAGAGTTCGCCCATCGATCAAACGAGTCGTCAGAGACCTGAAGCTCCATCGACTCAAGCACTCGGAATCGACGACCGGTCTTGCTGTCATTCCAGCACATGATTTCAGGATAGTCGTCGCACTCGGCAATCAACCCGCATTCCTTGGCGACGGCATGAACCTCGTAATGGAAATTCTTGTTTTTCGGTTTCAGTCTTACTGGCTTCGACGGCTTCATTTCCCACCCTCCGTAAATGTCTGCTGATTATGGCTTAGGTGTTGGGAGAGTCAAGCTTTATTCTGTGCGCCAAATTCGAAGTCCGCCGTCTACGTTTCTTCCGGTGAATTTCATGCCTTTACGCTTACCCGTCATTTTTGCAGCTTGGTACTCAGGGCCAAGGGTTGCAGCTCCTGTAAAGAATATCGAGTCGCCTGGCACCATTTCCTCAAAATTATATTTCTTTTGAGCGAATGAGGTCTGATGGTTTTTCTTGCCTGGGCTTGGGATTGGTACGTTTTTATCGAAAGTCACGGTTATCTCCTTTGTCGAGTCTATATTATATCACCTTATCTATATTCTGGTGTCGAATTCCCTAGCACATTTCTACATGGTCGCCATCGGTTGCATTCACCCCGTGTAATACACTGGGGGAATGCATGCAACCGCTAAGGAAATGGTTGCATGACGGTTGCATAGCCTGCTAATCGATTTTTTAAAGCCTTTAAAATCAAGGCTTTCCGTGGTTGCATCAATGCAACCGCTAAATGCAACCGTGCAACCGTGGTTGCATTTAGGCATGCAACCGTCAACCCCAAATGCAACCGTTTTAACAACTACTTGTATATACAACTTCAATACAGCTCAGGTCGAGTAATCTTGCCGCCTTCTCCCTTGATAATCCAGTCATCTGCTATCAACTTCTTGATTCCTCGGTCCCATGATGCCTTTGTTGTGTTGTCCTTCTTGTCCGCGCCCATCATTGCGAAATAGGTGTCACGAAGGTAGGTGTAGAACACGAAGTCATTCCCGGTTCTCGACATTTCGGCAGCTATCAGATTGTGAATTGCTTGAGAGCTACCTGATAAATCTTCCCGTGCTGGCATTCCTGTTTCTCCTGAATGTGTAAGGGTTAGGCTGGTCATTGCTCGCCCCTTCTTATCAGCTCGCCCAATCTCTACCACGTTCAGCTTGAACGACAAATCCTCGAAAGGGTCTGAGTCCTTCGCCTTCGTGCAACTGATCTTGCTTAGCTTCTTACCTGGACTGGTCACCTTGTATTCAAAATCGCATGCGGCCCGTAGTGCGCTTGAGCCCCTCGCCCCCTTTTCTGCATCCTTGCCACTGTGGTGGATGACGAGAATAGAAGCTCCGGTTGTTTCACGCAGGTAGTCGCACGCCTTGACGAACTCGCCCATATCGGTAGCGCTGTTTTCCTCACCCTCGAACGAGCGAGCCAGGGTGTCGATTACGATTAATCGAATCGGCTCTGCAATTTCCTCTACCAGATCCCCGCAAAGGTCAATCAGATTGCGAATGTCGCCAGAGTTGATCGTCACCGCCGAGCTAAGGATTGCAAGGTTGGTCAATTTCTTGTGGTTGCGAATCTCCCAAGCCTTTTTCCGCAAATGAAGACCGGCAGCACCCTCCGCGCCTATATAGAGGACGTGCCCGGTTTCGTCTACGTCGTGACCATGCCAATTCATTGAAGAGGCAATGCTAGCGCTCATATCCATAGCGATAAACGACTTGTAAGAGCCTGACGGACCATAAAGCACGCCGAATGCATCAGCCGGCATAACCTGATCGATTAGCCATTGCTGGTTAGCGATCATATCAATCGCTGCGTCAGAGTCGTAGGCTACCCGTTTGCGCAGTGGATTTTCTGGTTTTGGAATGGCGTCAAGCGCAAGCTGCGCCTTGCTCATCCGTTCGGCAGCGTCAACGAATGCCGTAAACTCTTCTGGTGTCTTGTATTCGTTCGCAGCTAGCCGGCTATATTCGAGTGTTGCGTCTGATAATTCAGCGTGAGCATCAAAATACTCTCTGCTCATACACTCCGCTCCCAAACCTTAAGCTTCGAAAGCGCCCATTTATTGCCCCCCATCTTGATTGGCTTAGGAAAATCCCCCCTTGCGATCATGCGGTACAGTGTTCGTTCGGCGATCTTATAGCGGTCGCACACTTCTTGTATTGAGAGAAACTCCATGCCGCCAACCTCTGCCATTTTCCGTCGTAAGCGGACGATGATACACGAAAGAAACAGTTGCCGGAAAATATTTCCCGTGCGACTCCGCGTGGTATCATTTACGTGCGGGTAGGACGGCCATCCGAAAAGCGACTTGTCATCGCCTCCCGCGCATCCTTCGACAGCTACTGACAGGTACGCGCCTCATGCAAGATCAGCACAGCCCAAGAATTTTTTACGTATACATCCATCGCCGCGCCACCGACGGGTCAATTTTCTACGTCGGAAAAGGCACGGGATCGAGGTCGGTAAGCCGAAGCGGAAGGAATAGATACTGGGGAAACGTATCTAGAAAATATGGTTTTTCTTCAGAAATTGTCAAGGATGGAATCCTTGAGGCTGATGCTTTTGAGTTAGAGATTTTCTTGATATCCGAGCTAAGGCTTGCAGGATTAGCGCTGACAAACCTAACCAATGGCGGAGAGGGCGCGTCTGGGTTAAGGCATACAGAGGAAAGCCGATATAAATTGAGAATGTCAAAGCTTGGGAAAAAACAATCACCTGAGCATGCGGCAAAGTCAGCGACAGCATCGCTTGGGACCAAAAGGTCTCCCGAGAGCATCAAAACTGTTGCTGATATGAAAAGAAAACCTGTAGTAAATTCAAGCGGGGAAGTGTTTGACAGCATAAAGGATGCGGCGACCGAAATATCCAGAAGGTCAGGCAAGGAAACATCATCTCTGCATATAGCTGCATGCGCAAGAAGGGAAAGGGATTCTGCGCTTGGGTTCTCGTGGTCTTATGACATCGAAAATATCCCAAAATTAAAGCTTGCAGAAAGGAAGAAATCTGTTGGAATATGCGGGTCTGATTTTGTGTTCAAAAGCCTTGCCTCGGCTTCTGAGTGGGTGTCTCTATCCAGAGGAAGTGCAAATTATCAACTGATAGCTTGCAGCGCAGGATCTGACACAAGAAAAGCATACGGTTACAAATGGTACTACCTAGACAATAATTATGAGGATGTCGCGTGACTGCAAAATTGAGGGACTACCAAGAGAGCGTATTCAACGCATGCGTCAACCACTTCAGATCATCAAAAGGCGATGAGCCGGCAATCATTGATTGCTCAGTGGGTGCCGGTAAAACGGCAATCGCTGCATTCCTAGCTAAGCACACAGCCAGCAAAGGCGGGCGTGTTCTGGTTCTGGCTCGCCAAAGCGACCTAATCGCACAGGACGGCGCATTCATTGAGCGGGTTGGCGTGAAGGTTTCGTACTACAGTGCGGCGCTTGGTTCCAAGCTAGCGCATCACAACGTGGTGGCGGCAACCGAGGGGAGCATTGCCAGGGCGCTGGATACGGTGTTCGCCAACTGGTCTCCGGATCTAATAATTCTTGATGAGTGCCATCAGCTGGCGCACGACGACGAAGCCGCTGAAACAATGATGATGCGGGTTATCGACCACTTCAAGGAGAAGAATCCTAAGTGCCGGGTGCTTGGCATGACCGGTTCACCATTCCGCAATAACGAAACGATTATCGGCAACTTCTGGTCAACTTGTCTCGCGCAGATTTCTACCGAGACCTTAGTGGATGCCGGCTGGCTTGTACCTGCTTCTTTTGGCTTCCCTGATGATGATAACGATTCGTTCCATTTCGATGAGGGGGCGGCTGACTGGTCAGAAGCTCAGCTTGACCACTTCCGCGAAGGCGACCCGACGAAGACTCAGCGCATCATGGCTGAAGTGGTGCAGAAGACTAAGGACATGCTCGGCGTCCTCGTCTGCTGTCAGTCCAAGAAGCACATGGATGAGGTAGCGTCAGCATTGCCGCCTGGCTCCTGGGTGATCGTGACCGACGAAACGGCAGACCGCGAAGGCATTCTTGATCGATGCCGCACCGGCGAAATCAAGTTCTGCATCCAGTTGGCGCTGTTAACCACGGGCGTTGACGTAAGTGCATGGCAGACGATTGTGTACCTTCGGCCAGTCGGCTCTATCGTCCTGCTTATCCAGTCGCTAGGCCGCGTCCTTCGTCTACACATGGACGAATCCATTGACATGAATGCGCTAGACGCAGAAGGCCGAAAGCTTGAGATTGCTGCAAGCCTTAAACCTG
>Ga0247803_1001598_pt1 | contig 11813 bp, 10 predicted proteins | sample UWRJL014104B1_FD_180928 | JGI IMG/M metagenome (GOLD analysis project Ga0247803, IMG submission 180928) | Plant litter microbial communities from Arlington Agricultural Research Station in Wisconsin, United States - UWRJ-L014-104B-1 | ecosystem: Environmental > Terrestrial > Plant litter >...
AATAACACCGGCAATTTTTACAAAATTTGTTAGGTGGTATAAAGGCAGTGGTAGTAGGAATGATTCTGGTCGCAGGGGTTAACATCGCGCAGGGGTTCGCCGGAGATTACCTGCTGGTCGGCGTAACAGTTATCGTGTTTGCACTTAGCTATCGCCTCAAAGTAAGTCCTGTATACCTGATCCTGCTATCGATACTTTCGGGTATCAGTTTTTATTCCTGGCAATAAATTTAAAAAAACATGGTTGAAAACATGAATAACGAATACACGCCGATAATCGACAGCCGAAAGCCGAAAGCCGAAAACGGTCCGCCGCGCGGCCGACAGCGCCAAGGAATTCAGATCATCGGTACCCAGCGCTCCGGATCGAATCTGCTTCGGGTTATCCTGGATCAGTCGGCCGATATAGCTTCTCCGCATCCGCCACATATTCTGGTAACATTCGGCCCTCTTATGTCAAAGTATGAGCCGTTGACGAAAGAAAACTATCAAATGCTGGTTAACGATGTGGTCGATTTTGTGAATGCGAATCCTGTACCCTGGGAAGGAGTTGAGTTAGATAAAGAAACCATTTTTAATGCTTCGGAGCGGTATTCACTTTTTGACCTGAACCGCCATATTTACGAGGCGGCAGCTAATGCGAAAAACGCCCGGTACTGGTGCTGTAAAAGTATGGCCAATGTTCATTATGCGAAAGAACTGGAAACATACGAAATAATTGATAAGTACATTTTTCTCTACCGCGACGGACGGGATGTGGCAGCCTCGTTCAAAAAGGCTGTCGTGGGTGACAAGCATACCTATTTCCTGGCCAGGCAATGGAAGGAAGACCAGGAAGCTTGCTTGGCGCTGGCTGCGCAGCTGGAAACGGATCGTTTTTTTGCGTTAAACTATGAAACGCTGATCAGCGAACCGAGGCGTACTGTTAAAGAGTTGTGTGCGTTTTTAGATATTGGTTACAATGAGGAAATGCTCAATTTCCATACTTCGAATTCTTCTAAAATAACCGCCGCCGCGGGTGAGATGTGGGCCAACCTGGAAAAACCGATTATGAGCGACAACACGGGTAAATTCCTGAAGTCGTTCAAGGAAGGCGATCTCGAAATATTCGAAATGGTGGCTGGTAAAACGCTTGGGAAACTAGGCTACGCGTTGTATACTTCCATGGATAGTGAGGAGTTGATTTCTGACGAAAGTTTGGACATGTACAGAAAGGAAAATCAGTTGCTTAAAAATGAAGTGCTTACAACTGCACGAAAAAGTGATCTGGAAAAGAGGGAACCGCAATTAGTCATCCTGGATACAATCCGGAGTCGACAGGCAGTTTAAGTTTTAATGTAACACGCAGTTGATTGCCCTAAACCGATCACTGAAAGCCAAAGTAACCATGAAAAAATTCATAGCAATAGTGAGTCTGGGATTGATGTTTTTCGTTAGTTGCAAATCCGATGGACAAACGGATGAGCCAGCACCGGTACCGGAAGAAGAACAATTGGACGGCGATCCTGATATAGGAGATTTGTCGGCTACCGGTATTTTTTATGACAAATTCGAAGGGCCGATAGACGAAACCAAATGGGGAAAGATGAACCGGTTGTGGGGGCAGCCGACAAATCCTTTGCATCAGCACGGTGGTGTGATTCCTGAAAACGTGTATACCAAAAGTGGCTATGCGGTCATGCGCGCGTTAGGCGACCAGTATACAGGAACGCTTCGTGGGCCACAAGGGCACAGTAAGCGGTTGGGGGGTGTGCTTACCTCCAAACAGCGGTTTGCTTCGGGTCGGTACGAATTTAAGATGCAGGTTCTGCAGGCACCTGATGTGGGCGTATTGTCTGCGGCGTGGTCGTTCTGGTACAAAGAAATTACAAAAGCTTCGGATCCGGCAGTTTGGGATAAGGCCGTTGCCTCAGGGAATATTCCCGATAGCAATGGTAAAATGATTCTGAACCATGAAATTGATATTGAAGTAAAAGGGGCGAATCTGAGCAACCCGATCTATACCAACTGGATTGGAGAGAAAACCGGAGAATACGATAGTAAAAATGTACTTTATCCGACAGGATTAAACGATAAGAAATTTCACGTGTACCGCTGGGATTGGCATACAGGTGGGAACGGGCAGGAAGCCCGGGTGGAATACTACATTGATAACGTGCTGATGCGCACCAGTACCACGAAAGTTCCGTACTTTGCTTCCAATATTAATGTTGGTAACTGGTTTGCCTGGTGGGCCGGGAATGATAGTGGAACTTACAAAGCGCCCAATTTTGAATCGATGGAAATGTATGTGGATTGGGTTAAATTCACCCCTTTCAATGAGCCAAACGATGATTTCCTGGACAACAAATAACTTAAACCGGAAGACATCGAAAAGGCATGTACAGGAAGAATTGCTTCGTTCAATAACAATCAAGATGCCTGAATTATGGAATTTGGGTAAGCCTTTTATATAAAAATAAGTATGAGCATTGATATAAACGAGTTGTTAATTATTGCCAGGGAAGCGGGAGAAGCGATTTTGAAGATCTACAACGATCCTGAAAAGTCAGACGAAATAACGTTTAAGGCCGACCATTCACCTTTGACACTTGCTGACGAAGCGTCAAATGAGGTAATTACAAACCGCTTAAAAATCCTAACTCCAGACATTCCGGTACTGTCAGAGGAAGGCAGGAACATTCCTTATTCCGAGCGGAAAAACTGGAAATATTTCTGGTGCGTGGACCCTCTTGACGGGACAAAAGAATTCGTGAAAAGAAATGGCGAATTCACAGTCAATATCGCTTTAATACACAACCAGTCTCCGATTTTAGGCGTAATTTATGTGCCGGTCACCGATACGATGTATTACGCAAGTGAGCAAACCGGTGCCTGTAAAATCGACACCAATGGAAACAAGACCGCTTTGCAGGTGAACAACAAATCTTCGGACTGGACAGCAGTGGGCAGCCGGACACACAGCGCTCCGGAAGAGGCTGAACTTTTGGCAAAATACCCTGTTGTAAAAAGCGTTTCAATTGGAAGTTCTTTAAAATTCTGTTTGCTTGCTGAGGGATTAGCGCAAATTTACTACCGCCAGGGACCTACGATGGAATGGGATACAGCTGCGGGCCAGGCGATATTAACGCTAAGCGGCGGAAGTCTCACCAAGCCAGACGGAACGCCATTTTTATACAATAAAGAATCACTTTTAAATGGTAGCTTTCTGTGCATTGTCAACGCGTAGTTTAAACTTTTAACCTGATATGAAACAAAATAATCCCCATCAAAAAGGCATGGTTATTTGGCTGATGGGACTTTCGGGAGCAGGTAAAAGTACGATAGCAACAGGTTTGGAAGCAAAGCTAAATGAAAGCGGATTTTTCACTTTCGCAATGGACGGTGATTTGATCCGTTCAGGAATAAACAGCGACTTAACATTCTCTGAGGCAGACCGCATGGAAAACATTCGGCGGGTGGTTGAGATAAGCAAAATGCTGGTGCAAAAGAACATCATCACAATATGCTCTTTCATTACGCCTATGCAAAAACAGCGCGAACTTTGCAGGGAAATTCTGAACGGTCAATACTTTGAAGTTTTTGTAGATTGTCCCGTTTCAATTTGTGAAAACCGGGATGTAAAAGGACTTTATAAAAAAGCGAGAAACAACGAAATTTTCAACTTTACGGGCATCAATGCTGGTTTTGAAATTCCTTTAAACTCAAATCTTGTTTTAAATTCCGCTAAGAATTCTCCCCAGGAATGCGTTGAATCAGTCTTCTCGGCAATTATTCCTTATATTTTCCAAAAATGAATTTGTAATAGCTAAGTAATTTCCAAAGTTATGGTTCAGACGAACTATCAATTCGAATCCTGCCAACACGTAAAGAGAGCTCCATTTTTACAAATCCTGAACTTGTCGTAAATTTTGTCCCGGCTATTGTCCCGACAATCAAAAATGCCGCTTGTATCGCTACAAACGGCATTTCGTGGAGATGCAGGGATTCGAACCCTGGTCCAGAACAGGGAAACCCTGCGCCTTCTACATGCTTATCTTTGTTTGGATTTTCGAGCCAGACAAGGTACAAAGCGGACCCGCGTCAAAGCCTTAGATACTGGTGTCTCGTTGAATTTCCGTACCACTATTTCAACCAGCGCTGATTTGCGACACCCCGGAGCCCAACCATCAGCACGTAGGTTGGAGAGATGATGGCATTTGTTTAATCCTCCGGATTAAGCAGCCATGGCGTATGTAGATTCGCCAGTTATTGTTTGAGAATATTATTTACGGGAGGTACTCTCAACTCCCGACATGCTTACACACAGACTTCCAGCCCGCTGTCAATACCAGTCACCCCCATTTTTTGTTGGCAATTATTATTGCTTTCACTTGACAAAAGTTTTATTCAAAAAGTTCGGAGCAACTCTCGTTTTTTTTCACGCAGAGGAAAGAAATCAAAAGAGAACTTGCAAAGAAAATGGCGCGATCTCTGCGCTTTCAACTCCGCGCAGCGTCCGCTTTGTCCTCTGCGTGAAACCTTTAACATCTCAGAACTCCCATCGATAACTTAATACCGGGATCAGACCAAGCTGGTTCTGAAGGACAATCTTTTTTTGAAAAGTATCGTAATAACTGTAAGCTTCATTTTTTGTGCCCGATACATTCTGAATATCCAGTGCCAGGGTCCGGCTGTATTTTGTTTTGCTTTTTTTCCAGTATATCCGCAAATCAGGACGGAAATAATCTTTCATTTTCACTGTAAAGGCCTGATCTGGCTCGTAAATCGTAGTATTGGATTGAGCAGACGCATTCAAGTCAATTGGCGTATCTCTAAAACCTCCTGTCCACAGCAGTTTTGTGTTAATTCCCCAAATGCTTTGATTACCAGTTTTAAACTCTTTGCCTCCCGTAAAACTGAAAGTGTGCCCTCCATTGAAACGACTGTCTCTCCGAATTCCGTCGCTTCCTATGTAAGTCGAACTGTACAACGAACCAGAAAGCAAAACATAAAACTGATCAGTAAGCAGCTTTTGATATGTTGCCTCCACTCCGTAATTGCGCCCAGTACCGCTATTGACTAAATACTGATTTACGCTGGTTTCTATCAGATTAATAGCTGAAAAAGAGGAGCTATAATTGCTAACTGCAACGTTGTATAATTCCTGCAAATAAGCTTCTAACTTTAAACTGCTATTTTTCTTAAAAGTCTTTTGATATCCTGCAACGAAATGATGTGCTTTGGATGGCCGCAAATGAAGATTCCCGGTTAAGTTTGTCGTACTATAATCTGCCATATAAACTTGTGGCACTTGAAGCTGGCTATGTAGACCATAGGAAAAACTCAATTGCTGACTATCATTCACCTGCCATTTGATCGCTGCTCTGGGTTCCAGCGAATTGCTGTTGCTCTTTTGAGAAATCAAAGTTTGACGACTTGCCAAAACGTGCAAGCCAATTTCGGTGGTAACCGACGAAGATATATTGGATGTCCAGTCTGCAAAGGGCTGTAGCATCCAGCCATGCAGTTCTCTGATCCAGGTACCCTCGTACAATCCTATCCGATCATACTGGCGGGTGACATACAAACCAGCTTTTACCCTGTTTTTTGGATCAAATCGATGCGTGATGTAGGAACTTGAAGAAATCCTGCTTTTTGCCATCTCATCTTTTTCAGTTAAAACCCGGCTTGCATAATCTGCTCCACCGATGTTGTAGCTTTCACGGGACAATTCCAGCCCGGATGCCACCAAGGTTGTGTTCCATGAAGTACTCCTTCCAAGTGCTGTTGCGTGCGTTACGCCAATCGCTCCCATTTTGTTTTTGAAAATAATATCCCGGCCATCCTTTTGAAATTCCCACAAACTGCTGTCTCGTTCAGCTGTGAAAACATTTTCACTGATACCTCCTATCCCAAAGAAAGTAAAGGTCCCGGCACTGGCAGTAGGAAGATTAATGTTAAAAGAAAGGTCCTGAAATTTATTGACCTCACCTCCAAAATCGACGCCCAATCCACCTAACAAGCCAGTAAATGAATATCTGTAATTGGCCAGGTAAGATGCTTTCGACTTTTTGGAAAAAGGCCCCTCCGCTGCTAAATCAAGGCCAATCAAACTGGCTTGTGCCACAAATTCCGTTTTTTCGTCGTTTCCTTTTCTAAGATTCATGTCCAGAATTCCGGATAATGCATTGCCGTATTGTGAAGGAAATGCGCCGGTCAGAAAGTAGGAAGTTCCTAATAACTGCGTGCTCAATATATTTACTCCGCCGCCGGTTTGGGTGGAACGGTCGCTGAAAGTTCCCGCATTAGACAGATGATTTGGGTTAACGATTTCAACACCTTCTAAGCGCCATTGCATTCCATTTGGAGAATTCCCTCTGATTACCAGTCCATTGGCCTGATCATGAGCAGCTGCAACTCCCGCAAAAGACGTGGCAACCCTCGCCGGATCCAGGTAAGTCGCCGCATATCGTAATGTCTGCTCAATGGTAATTGCCTGAACGCTATTGAAAGCAACCGGCCGGGAAGAAACGACCGTTGCCTCTTTCAGCTGTTTGCCAGCCGGAGAAATCCTGACCTGATGCACACTTTCTTTTCCCGATTCCAAAAGAATTTCAGGGATAGAAACCGTTTCATAACCAAGATAGGAAATGGTCAGAACATATCTGCCAACGGGTATCTGATCAAAACGAAATACTCCTTGTTCGTCGGTATTTAATCCTTTGTCTGTCGGAGTAAGCTGAACGGAGGCGTCAGCCAATGGCAAACCTGTGTCAGCATCTTTCACATTTCCCCTTATGGTTGAGGTGTAAATTTGTGCAATGGAAACATTTGTAACAAAAAGCAGTAAAAATAAAATTCGCACCATTTCAGGTTTTGTAAAAGTGGACAGATCATCAGGTAAAAATAGTTTCTTCCTGTATACTTATCTCAATCAAATTATAAATTCAGGCGATTGTAAATAGGGGGAAATCAAAACCGGGTTGTCATAGGTGAAATCAAAGCTCAATCTAACTGACATCAAAATGAAAAACACCTTATTAACAAGTCTGGTCCTGTCGTTTTTTCTAATTACGGGTTGTGAAAGTGAAAAAGTGGTCAGCGAAGCCAGTTTACCCGGAACCGCGCGGGAATTTGTAGAGACACACTTTCCAAGTGCTGTTATTCAGCAGGTTGTAAAAGAAAAGGATGATCTGTCGACAAGCTACGATGTCATTCTGGATAACCAGATCAGGCTTGAATTTGACAAAGATGGCGATTGCTACGACATTGAAGGGAACAGTGTAACCAAATTGCCTGATTCTGTAATTCCTGCGAAAGTTTTGGAATATGTTGAAAAAACGTATCCTGATTTGTTTATTTCTGCCTGGGAAAAAGACAAAACCGATCAGGAAGTAAAACTTTCAAATAACACTGAACTGTTATTTAATTTAAGTGGTGCCTTTCTGAGAATTGATAACTAGTCGGCTCTAAAATACCAGAATAATCATTGAGAAAGACGGAGCGTTCGCTTCGTCTTTTTTTATTCCAATTACGACAATCAGGCAGTGACTTCTGTTAAAATTATATAATTATTATTTGAAAAGTTTTTGTTTATAAATTATAGTTCTACATTTGTAGAGTAATATACTTAAATGTAGAGCAACAAGAAAAAATCTTATAACATGCAGCTAACCAAAACAGAAGAACAGGTGATGGAATATATCTGGGCACAGCAAAAAGTTTTTATGAAAGATTTGATCGAATGCTTTCCAGACCCAAAGCCGGCGACGACGACCATTGCCACATTATTAAAACGAATGCAGGATAAAGGTTTCGTAGGTTACAAATTGTATGGCAATTCAAGGGAATATTATCCGCTGATAAAAAAGACAGATTATTTCAAAAAGCAGGTTGGCGGTATCATCAAAACCTTTTTTAACGATTCCATTTCACAATTTGGCTCGTTTTTCGCGAAAGATACCGACATGACCACGGAGGAACTGGAAGAATTAAGAAAAGTGATTGACGAAGAAATCAAAAGAAAGAAAAATGACTGACTACATCATCAAATCGACCGTTTGCTCCGGACTGCTGCTTCTATGTTATCATCTGTTTCTGGAAAAAGAAAAGATGCATCGTTTTAATCGGTTTTATTTGTTGTTCAGTATTTGCTTTGCCCTGCTTATTCCTCTGGTTTCCATTGAATTGGAATCAAAAATACGTGTGCCTGTCGTAATAGAAAATCATTTACCTAAACCATTTCACCAGTCAGATTTCACTTCAAAGCCATCAGAAGTAAGCAGCAAAAGCAATTTTTCACTGTCACCGCAAATTACAATTTATGTTCTGATTTCAATATTGCTGCTAATCCGGTTTCTCAAAAATCTTCGCTCGGTTGTAATTATAAAACATAGTCGAAAAGTTCTTGATTATCATGGAGCCAAGCTCGTTTTGATTCCTGAAAACACAGTCACATACACTTTCCTGAATCACATTTTTGTCAGCGAAAACGCCTTTAACGAGCAGAAAATTGAAGACGAAGTGCTAACGCACGAACTGGCACATGTGCATCAGAAACACTCTCTGGACATCCTTTTTATTGAACTCATCCAGATTTTATTTTGGTTCAACCCTTTTGTTCTACTCTACAAAAAAGCCATACAACTCAATCACGAGTTCCTCGCGGATGAAGCCGTACTGCAAAAATATTTCAACGCGAAAAACTACCAGTTAATGCTTCTTGATAAAATACTGGATACCCGAAAAGTTTCCTTGACAAGCCGATTCAATTATTCCATCACTAAAAAAAGACTGACCATGATGACCAGAAACACTTCCAAAAAAGCAATTCTTACTAAAAAAATATTGCTGATCCCAACCATTTCACTATTGGTTTTCATTTTTGCATCCCGCGTACAATCACAACAACAAGCTATTGATAAACCAGTTAACACAAAAACTAAAATAGATACAAGTGACGGTGTTTCGCAAAAACATTTTGATGAGTACCAAAATATGCTTAAAAAGGCTATATCAACAAGAGTAATTAAGGGCAACAAAGTGACCCATATTGACTTTTCAACATTAGACATACAGCGTCTGGATGTTATTTACAGATCAATGAGTGACGAACAAAGGTCCGTAGCCACTAAGGTCAATTTTATCCCAATGGGTCCGGCTCCCGAGAAAACGCCACCAACGCAGCAACAACTCGATGCGTGGCTCAACTCGAAAAAATACGGAGTTTGGCTGGATGACAACCGAATCGAAAATGATAAATTGAAGCAATACAAGCCATCTGATTTTGATTACTACTTCGTGAGTAAACTTGAAAAAAATGCCATTAATTATGGTAAACATTATTTCCAGGTAGGTGTGATGAGTAAAAAGGCATTCAAAGAATGGCATGATAAAAAGTTACCACTGTCTACCATACCTGACTGATCAATCAACCAAATTAAGAATTCTCTTCACTCCGTTTTCTTCCTAATAAAGCCTCACTTTTCAGATTTATCGTACTTTTGCCAGGCACAACAGAAATACAGAACATGAAGGTTGAAGAGATAGAAGCGTTTTTCAAAACTTTACAGGACAATATTTGCAATGCCATTGAACAGGAAGATGGAACCGGTAAATTCAGGGAAGATCTTTGGGAACACCATTCCGGTGGTGGTGGAAGGACCCGGTTGATTCAAAATGGCAGCGTCATTGAAAAAGGCGGTGTAAATTTCTCAAAAGTACAGGGAGAAGTTCATCCGCGGTTGAGGCAGCAAATGAACCTGAATGATTCGGATGACTTTCATTTTACAGCCACCGGCGTCTCCATAGTCATGCATCCGTCCAATCCCAATGTCCCGATCATTCACATGAACGTGCGCTATTTCGAATTAAGCAATGGAACCTGCTGGTTCGGCGGCGGCATTGATCTTACACCTCATTACGTGGTTATAGAAGACGCAAAATTGTTTCACAATCATTTGAAATCAGCCTGCGACAAGCACCATTCTGCATTTTATCCCAAATTTAAGACCTGGGCCGATGATTATTTTTACATTCCTCACCGCAATGAAACGCGGGGAATTGGAGGAATATTTTTCGATTATCTAAAACCCGACGAAGATGGAAATGGTCAGAATTTGTCAAAAGAGGCACTTTTTGCGTTTGTAAAAGAAATCGGTGAAAGCTTCGCGCCTATTTACACGACTTTCATGAATAAACACTGCAATGATCCTTTTACCGAAAACCAAAAACAATGGCAATTCCTGCGTCGCGGGCGTTATGTGGAATTTAATCTGGTCTGGGACCGCGGAACGAAATTCGGACTGGAAACCAATGGCAGAACAGAGTCCATTTTAATGAGTTTACCACCTCAGGCCAACTGGGAATATAATTTTATCCCGGAAACAGATTCCCCCGAAGCAGAGACTTTGGCCTGGTTAAAGAAGGGAATTGATTGGGCGGATTTAGGTGAAAAGTGAGAAGGGGAAAGTAAAAAGTTCAGAGTTTAAAGTTCACTGACTTTCGCACTGATCGTTAATCGGTTTTATGAAGATGGGGCGACTAAAATCGAATTATCCTAATCAAATACTTCGATCCGTTTTTTTCATTTCACCCTTTAAAATTCCGGCATTTCCCAATTCAACGACTTGTCGTAAAACAATTTTCCACCTGAAATTCTCAGTGGTGACTCAAAGTTGTTTTCGTAAAGCTGACCGGTGCCCAGGCCCTGCGGCAGAGTATTGTGGAAATTGGCCGTAAACTGTGCAATGGCATTGAGGCCAACATTAGATTCAAGTGCGGAAGTAATCCACCAACCAATTTCAAGTCGGTTTGCAATTTCAATCCACTCTCTTGTTTGCTGAAAACCACCCAACAGCGTTGGTTTTAAAATTATAAATGGAGGCTGGATTTTTTTTAACAAAGCAAATTTCTGCCTGTAATCATAAATCCCGATCAGTTCTTCGTCCAGCGCAACCGGTACCGGCGACGACTTACAGATTTCAGCAAGAAGCGCATGCTGCCCGGCTCTAATCGGCTGTTCAATGGAATGAAGCTCAAATTCGGCCAGTTTGCTCAACTTATAATTTACATCTTCCGGTGAAAAAGCGCCATTGGCATCGACGCGTAATGTAATTTCTTCCCTGGTAAATCTTGCCCGGATGGAAGAAAGTATCCGTAGTTCCTGTTCAAAATCAATCGCGCCGACTTTCATTTTCAAAGTCGAATAGCCCTGTGCGAGTTTGTCCTCCACTTGCTTCGCCATGTGCTCGTAGGAACCCATCCAGATCAGCCCATTCATCAGAATTCCTTCTTTATCGCATGAAAATGAATTTTTGAACAAAATCCTTTTGCCGCCATTCATGAAATCCATCAATGCCATTTCCAGTCCGAACTTTATGGAAGGCAAATATTCGGGTACCAGCTGGTCTATAATAATGGCAAGATTGAACGGAAAAACTTCCAGGTCCAGTTCATTAAATGTCGTGCAAACAGAAGCGAGCTGATCTTTAAAATCGGGAACATCGTCGATGCTCAGTCCCGGAAGCGGTCCGCATTCGCCGTACCCCGTAACGCCCGGTTTCTCGGCGTCCGTTATTTTCAGAAACCAGGAAGTCCTTTGCGTCAGAACCCCACGAGAGGTGCCTGCTTCCTCCTTAAACCGGAGAATGTGGGGTTTAAACGCAATTTGTAAAGGCATGTTTGTGGTGTCAGATTTTTTCGGGGCACAATATTAGCCAAAAATTATGTAATTATGCAGATAGAATGGCACATCTTAATTGGATAAAAATAATACTGACTCCCTTTTCCTGGGTATATGGATTGGTTACGGATATACGTAATCTGCTATTT
>Ga0247803_1001599_pt1 | contig 11808 bp, 9 predicted proteins | sample UWRJL014104B1_FD_180928 | JGI IMG/M metagenome (GOLD analysis project Ga0247803, IMG submission 180928) | Plant litter microbial communities from Arlington Agricultural Research Station in Wisconsin, United States - UWRJ-L014-104B-1 | ecosystem: Environmental > Terrestrial > Plant litter >...
GCTGGTTGCCCAACCTCGCGCGGCCGATCTCAAACATCATGCCACTAATCCCGCGAATCCCGCGCCCCTCCAATAACAATAGCTGTACATCCCCGACAAGAAAAAAAAAACGCTTTCAGAACCCATATATAGTCTTGAAGCGCATGAGATAAAAAGCTCCGAAAAATTGCAAAAAGTCGACACCTGAGTGATTCGAACACTCGCTCCCGAAGGAACGGGCTTAGCAGGCCCGCGCGTTAACCACTCCGCCAAAGTGCCGTCTGATGTTCCAACTGGAATTCATATACAACGCAGTTGTATTTTAGAAAGTTTTCGACGCTGGGTACAATATATACCTACGGCGCGGGGTAGAGCGCGCTCGATCACCTATTATCCGCGCGCGCCAAACACGCCCTCATGCATGCACCCGCCGAAACGTAAGCTCCGAGAGTCCTGAGGCCATAGTAAAAAGTCCGCAAACCCTATTAAGAGGGGTCGCAGTGTCCCATCGTCCCAAGACACAGGCCATGTGATTTTACAAAGGTCGACCCTTAGTTGAGGACATCACCTACGTCCTTCCCAACTTCAAATCGATGTATGCTGATTCGTTGCGGTCTCTCATATCTGACGGTGATTTCATCGTCAAAATTCCAGCGGTATAGGAGCATTTAAGTACATTGTACTCCAGTGCGCTATCATCAAAGTTCGGTTTGCGCTAAAGCGGCACTGCAAAAATTTCGACCTTGAGAACTCAACAAATTGGTTGTATAAACGTTCCACCACGCTCAGCACTCCACGTTGTGCCATATCACGTCGCTCGGTCCTGCTTCCGCGAGAAAGATGCTACGAAAATTTCCAACTAGTGGCGCCGTAGGAAGCCATGCTGAAGGTAGCTGGAGCTAGCCGAGCCTTACACCGACTCCGCACCAGCATTCTTCTCATGTACCCCCTGCCACCGTTGCGCTCCATCATCTGGCAACACCAACCATGGCACCTTTTCCTCTATGAAGATATGCTGTTTTACTTTCGGTACAGCAGTCTTCAAGCTCTCCAGGTCTACTGTTGCCCATGCCAGGCTGGTATCATCTGGGGATGATTCGTATACCATTGTGATTGGGCTTCCGCAGCCTGTGCAAAACGTTCGATCTGCAGCTTCGGAGAGCTTGAGCGTCTTGAGAGTCATGGATGCAGTAAACTGGACTGCATTCGTGGGGACTTCGATGAAAGGGATGTATGTTGAGCCCGACACTTGCTGACACGCGCGACAATGACCTTTGATTGGGGGTACAAGATCAGCAAGTGTTCAAATAGTTCAAAGTTAGGGACAGTAATGTCTTAGATTGCGCAGAAGGCGTCCCCAAGACACGTAGTGGAAGGGGTAACCGAAAAGTTGCACATCGGAGGTACGTACAGAGAGTGATGCCGGATGGAGGAGCGGCGGAAGTGTACATGATCGCTCCGCAGCGACACCCTCCTTTGAAGGTTGTACCGTCGTCTTCGGACTTTGGGGAGTATCTCGTGCCATCGGCAGCTTGTAAAATGTCAGAATAGCTCGTGGTCAAGAATGAACAAACTCACACTTGCGGGCTATCGCGAAAAACACGCTGTCAACCTCTTCAACCTTCCCATCCACGGCCAATCGCTCCCATTCTTCCTTGAAGATACCTTGCGCCTTTCTTCGAATATCATTGCTCGAAAAAGTGCGCACAACGTCCTTGACGATCACATTCTCCACGAAATGATCATCCCACTCTTCGACGTGATAGAAGCGTTTTCCATAGCCCGCCTGGTTCTCAATCGTGGTGATACTTTCAACTTGAACGCCGGCGGACTCCAAGACGCTCTTTAGAGATGACTCGGACTGGCTCCATTCTCGGTTGTACGGCATTGGGAGATCGAGGCGACGAGCTGTTCGCTCCAGTACCATCCCTGATACGAGGTTCCGTGGATGTGTTGAGTCTAGTGCAATGATACCACCAGGCTTCAGGAATCCCGTCCAATGCTCGATTGCAGTTTTCGGATCCGGGAAGAGGACCAACGCAGATGCTAGGGTAATCACATCGAACATCTTCCACTGAAGAGCAGTGATCTTATCAAGGTGCAGAACGTCACCTTCGTGAAATTCAACGTTGGTGTACTTCTCGCCATCCCGCCGCTTTTTGAAGGCAGCTACGGCCAGCATGCTGGGGGTTACATCGACGCCAATGACATGTCCTGTGGGTCCCACAGCGTCGGCCACGAGGAACGTGAGAAGACCAGTCCCGCACGCTAGGTCGAGCACATGTTGGCCGGGTTGAAGAGGGAGAGAGGATGCAAAACGTTGTGTAAAGTCGGTATGCCAGCTTTCATCGTAGTTGTATGATCGTGAATCGTAAAACTTGATAGCGTTGTCTGCTTGACGGTCCAAAGACATTGTGGTATAGGTACTCTTGGTCGTTCTTGCGCACTGCGAAAGGAGCTACTGAAAATGAAGACAGGTTTCAGACAAGATCTTGGTGTGCACGTCACATTCAAGACTCGGAAATGTTGCTTCGTAACTGTCCAGTAGGAAGGCTCCTAAATGTCAGTCACAGTACGTCCTTGGTTGATGTCAATTATGTGCATGACAATGTAAAGTCTTGGTAAACCTTTAAGTAGCTGGATTTGCAAGCGTCGAGTCAGACTGTCAAGAGATGGTTATTTGCGTTCGGTGAGGGGAGGGGAGCCGATATGGACGGCCGGTAATGACGTGGATTACGCTAGCACTTTTTAGGTTAGGTCATACCTATCAACCGTTGGAAGGTGGAGGCTGGGTTACGACGGATACAAATAAAATTGGAACATCGGTAGCTATAGATCCAAGCTCCGGCTCCACACATGAGGCTATTGCGATGTTTCCTGTGGTTTACAATATGCGCAAGCTAGAAAACGGGCGTTCCTCTTGCACTTCACGAGTCTGCTTTGAATTTCGATGGTCATGTATTCCGAGTTGTAAGTAAGTCTATCAACCGTACAGACCGACTTGTTGGTGTGTTCAACTCTCGCATTGTAACGTGGCATCCACCGGACCTTCCATCCATTATCATTATCTAAGCCTTCTTGTCGTCGCACACCCAGCAAGGAGAAGCAGTGCCCTACATTTACCTGTCAGCATCAAACCAGTGAATACCCCCACCAGAGATAAATCATCGGGAGAAAAGAGCAAAAACTGGTTGCGTGGTGCATACCTGTCGCGCCTCAATTTCGACAGCAGATACCGAACGAGTGTCGACCGCGGCGGGAGCGGCGGCTACAAGCGCAGCAAAGAAAGAAGCGATGATAAACGTGACCTGCATATTTGAGGGATTGTTGAGTGAGTGATGTAGGATGAGAATGCGGATTTTTGAATTGGAGCTGAATGAGTGCAAGAAGATGTGCGGTTCATCGCCTGTTTTATATGATGACTGTCGATCCCTCAGGATCACTATACCAGGCCTCTGTTGCTAGTATGATTTACGCCCCACGCCTCATCTCCTGCGCATTATACCCAACTAGGTAGTTGCTTTAGACGTACAACGTTACCAAGCAGAAGCATGTAAGCGGTTATTAATAGTGCATGTTAATTATCACGTAGGGGATATATTATACATACATAGTACGTGTGCGCTCGAGTGTTTCGTTTCCTAGCTGAATGTACTCGAGAACCAGAAACCAAGACCACTAGTTCGAAAAGCACTCTTCTACTTTCTGTCCAGCGTCGTTGAAATATAAAGCTCCTCCTCAACCTCACGCTCTCAAATGCTTAGCAACGTACCGGGGGTTGGCTTATCGCATTCCAAACTTCACAAGGTACAATACGTTACACCCGTTTCTTGACATAGACCTTCACATACATGTATTTGTCGTAAGATACTGTCTCGTGTCAATGTCTTCGAGGGATGTTCTGCCACCGCATCAAGGACCGATTAGTATCCGGGTGACGATAGATCCAACCTGTACAAGCTGAAACGGGATCCGATTGGTGGTCAGAGCATCTCTCTGCTCTCGTACGAAAGTTTGAAGTTGGAGTCCGTCGGCGTCACCTTACCCCGCACGGAGTTGAATCAGATCACAGCAGTATCTCGTTTCATACCGGTACGACATTGATAGCATAGAAGTAGACGCAGACGCAAGTTCGAAATTCTGCCTCGTGTCTGCATGACCAGCGAGGTACACCGCGTTTTAGTTTGACATCACTCGTAACGTTTACAGTGCAAACAGCCTCACACACAAGGCAACTCTCGCTATTGTTGAAGAGATATAGTGTATTGTTAGATTAGTAGAAGCGAGAGCACTTTGGACTAGCTCGGTCAACATTAAACGGAGATGCTCTATAGTAGTGACCGAATCCTGATGGTTTACTAACTCTCCCCTCAACCAATCGTAATGTTTCCCGGAGAGTTCTCGCGCCTCGCCAATAGCACGTTGTAGACATGAGAGGCTACCAGATTAATTTTGATAGTACTCTATCCAGCGAGAATGACGTAGATTACGAGGCTGACTTAGATACCAGATATTGCAGTTTCGCCTTGACAATAAGGAAGAAATATGCCTTACGCCTTAGTAAATCTCAACTAAGCGTTGCCGGTACACCGTACGAGGTTATGGCCACCAACCTGACATCAAAGGCGCTATCCTATACCCAAGTGACGACCTATAAAGTTCCTTAAATCGATACACGAGGGAAATAAGGCGACATAGTTAATGCACTGCTTCTTATGGAGACCAAGAGGCGACCCAGCCGGATTGAGTCCAAGTAGCTCTTCGAACGGTCTCATATTTAGAATCCGGGACTGACATCTGGAGCTTACTTGGTTGGTAGCTTCGAGAGTCTCTTGACTGCCTTCTTCATTCAAGCTATAATTCAGGCAAGGAACTGTTGTAAAGTACCCGTATTTGAGCTGCTTCGATCGTGGAAGACCGTGGAGCTCAATACACCAAGGTATGTCAGCACTTCCTACTTCCACGCTGGACCATACAACTATGGAAGTGGCCCATACTATCTATAACGTTTAGTATGTCGTGAGAAGCAAAAGATAGCGAGGCCCATTATAAGGCAACCAGTGCTGTGGCGCTCTTCCAATGAATTTTGCAGATGGCAACTTTGTCCTTAGTGTTAGGTTCTAAATCTTGATTGTGTTACTGATGTAGTCAAAGGGATTGCAGTACCATAGGTTCTACTTCGACTTCTATTTGTCCCCCCAATAATACAGCCGACGGAGTTACTGAGATGGGCGAGAATTATGCTCGAACTGGTAGCATAGCCCCAGGCTGGGTGACTCAAACGTGGTGCCTCGTGGTGTCTGATCCCCGGAGATGGGTTGGTTCTCTCACAGCTTCCATACCGCTCGAACTCACGACGCCTAGGGATCTCTATCTTTTGGCACGTACTGAAAGCCACCATAGATACCAAACTCTCAATACATCTCAACTGCATTCCACTCGCAGACCAGTCAGGCTTCTTTACTGATGACTGAGTGCCGATACTTGAAGTGAGCGACGCCGGTCTTTACCTATGGCCGCTGCCGATTGAGGAGTGACAAACATGGTATGACTGCGTTTCATATGGCATGGGCCTGGGATTTGTTCTTTCGGACGGCTGGAAGGTCGATTCTCGCAACACAGTTTTAGGTGAGCTCAAATGCTCTGCTCTTGTGAAGTTGTTCAACACGTACCGTCACTGAGAAGCGTCCGATTGGGCAGCTATGATCAGCATGGCGAGAAGAACCGGAGTGAAGCTCGATCTCTACAAAAGGTCAGTCAAATACTGCTCTCAACCTATGGGGTGTAACACCGGACTGGTTGAAGACAGTCAACATGAGCAGAACGTCGATGAGCGCGGTTCGTTTTCGCATAAACCATACTGGCGCCACCCGTCCCATTCGTCTCTCATCGGTCTAGCGCCTGAACATCGGAATGCACGATGATAAAGTCAGTTGTATGCTATAGTATCTGAAGCGGGTGTGCATTTGTCTTTGAACGGCTCGTACATAGGACCCGATCGCAAGGGCTGACGGTTTCAATATGTTGACGCTGCTAGCCAAAGTGTTTATCACTTCTCTGTCTCGCGCATCTACTCGTGCCAAGCGAACATACACGCGAGTCATACATACTAGGACTCGTGTGTTTGTCCGCTTTGATCATCTATATGGGAAGCTTTATTGACTGTGGACATGGCCTAAGAAGCGAGGAGTAGAGCAGAGAAGGGAAATCTGAGGCAAAGAGGCGCGTGCACAGTCGATGTATGGCGGAGTCATCGCTCTAGAAATTGCTTACCCTCATTGCTCCCTATAGACGGTACACAGTGGCTGTTCCGCACGATGTGCATTATTTCCTCACGAGAGTGTCATAGCAGGCAGCCCTTTGGTAGCAAAAACTTGGTGTCACAGTTCGTCTTATGTGAAATCGGACATATGCGCAATGTCCGGATATCTCCGCACGTGTTGGTTACCGATCCCGGAGCTGCCACGCAGCCGGTGGAACCGAACAAAGAGCCAGGATGGATGTCTCGGAAGCCCGCACCGCTTGGCGAAGTGGCTTTCACCGGCGACAGGCAGCAATACTCTTGAGTGGTGCACCGCTTTGAACGCGACAGGCAGCAGCTCGTATCTAATAGAGACGCGTTCGTGTTTGTTGCCTTCGGTTCAGGACGGTTAAATCCTGTAGTTAGCCCCACCGTTGTTAGTAATCGACATCATTGTGGCCCCTGCTCAAGCTAAAGTTTCCAAAGATCGTCACCATCTCTCGCCGCTCGCCTTTCCGCCTGGACTCTGCAACACACAGAGCACGGCAACGGTACCAGCTTCTCAATCAATGCGGCTGTCGCAAATTCCCCTGCTGCCTTCCTCCCCACTCACGAACGGCTACCTCGAGGCCTCGCGCCACGGACGCCAGCCGCTATGCGGTAGTAGTGAGGGATGGGGTCCGATCAGTCCGGACCGATATGACTTTACGCCCTGCTTCCTCGATGTCTGGATTGCTGTGGTGGCCGCGGCGGGCATCATTGGGGGTGCAGGGGCCTTGTGGCATCTGTTCAGGAATTGCCCTGCACAACCGGTGAAGAAGAATTGGCACTTCTACGCAAAGCTGGTAGGCGATTTCCACGCTACATCCTACAAGAATGCCGAAGAGCAAGCGCTGATAATATTGTTGTTGTGGTAGGTCACGATAGGCGTCCTCATCGGCACAACGGCGTTGCAAGCTGCCCTCCAGATCGAGTACTACAAAGGCATATGGGCTGGCGACTTCCGCTTCTGGACCACCATCCTGACCATTCTCTCCCTCGGCGTCGTCTTCTACGTCCAATATATCGAACACTGGCGGTCGCGCAACGCAAACGGTGTGGTCCTGTTCTACTGGCTCTTCCTGCTGATTGCATATGCGGTCAAGCTACGCTCGCTGATCTCACAGCAAGTGCACCGGGAGCATGTGGCATACTTTTCCGTCTTTTGCGTCAGTGTCGGGCTGGCAATAGTCGAGTTTGTCTTGGAATGGCTGGTGCCGAAGCGTCTGAGCGACTACGACGCCCTCGGAGATGAAGACGAATGCCCGTATGAATACGCCGACATCTTCTCTGTGCTGACGTTCAGCTGGATGACACCGTTAATGAAACACGGCTATAAGACGTTCCTCACCCAGGACGACCTCTGGAATCTCCGGAAGCGGGATTCGACAAGGGCCACGGCCGATAGATTCCAGACCGCGTGGAACTACGAGCTGGAAAAGAAGAGCCCTTCCTTGTGGCTGGCCATGTTCCGCGCATTTGGAATCCCTATTTCAGGGGTGCTGTCATCAAGACGGGGAGTGATGTCCTGAACTTCGCCCAGCCACAACTCTTGAGACTTTTGATCAGTTTCGTCGCCTCATACCAAACCGCGACACCTCAGCCCATCGTGCGCGGCGCAGCTATTGCACTTGCCATGTTCTTTGTTTCGGTGTCGCAAACAGCACTTTTGCACCAATACTTTCAACGCTCGTTCGAGACTGGAATGCGAATCAAGGCTTCGCTAACGGCTGCCATTTACTCCAAGTCTACGAGGCTATCCAACGAAGGACGAGCTGCGAAGACAACCGGCGATATTGTCAACTACATGGCTGTTGATACGCAGCGCCTCCAGGATCTCGCGCAGTATGGCCAGCAGCTTTGGTCCGCTCCTTTCCAAATTGTTTTATGCATGCTGTCTCTGTATCAGCTGCTTGGGTGGAGCATGTTCGCAGGCGTTGCTGCCATGATCATAATGATTCCCTTGAACGGGTGGATCGCACGCATCATGAAGACTCTACAGAAAGAGCAGATGAAGAACAAGGATATGCGAACACGACTCATGACAGAGATCCTGAACAACATGAAGTCTATCAAGCTGTATGCCTGGACGACGGCTTTCATGGCTCGTCTCAACCACATCCGTAACGACCAAGAACTCAAGACTCTTCGAAAAATTGGGGCGACTCAAGCCTTCTCCAACTTCACATGGTCTACGACCCCATTCCTTGTATCATGTTCGACTTTCGGCGTCTTTGTACTGACACAGAACAAAGCGTTGACCACGGAGATTGTCTTCCCTGCGTTGACGCTGTTCAACCTCCTCACCTTCCCTCTCGCTATTCTACCCATGGTCATCACCGCCATTGTAGAAGCCAGTGTCGCTGTCGGACGTATCACCAGCTTCTTGGCCGCTGAAGAACTTCAAGAAGAAGCCGTCATTCGCGAGGCTGCGGTCGATGACAACGGCGAAGAATCGGTTCGGATTCGGGAGGCGAGCTTCACGTGGGATAGACACGAAGAACGCCGGGCTTTGCACGACATCAACTTCTCCGCCCACAAAGGAGAGCTCGCATGTATCGTCGGTCGTGTTGGCGACGGAAAGTCGTCCCTACTCCAGGCGGTCCTCGGAGACTTGTGGAAGATCAAGGGTGAAGTAGTCGTACGTGGCAGAACTGCATATGTACCTCAGCAAGCTTGGGTCATGAACGCGTCCGTCAGAGAAAACATTGTCTTTGGACATCGCTGGGACCCACAGTTCTATGACAAGACGATCAAAGCTTGCGCGCTTAGCGATGATTTTGCTCAGCTCCCCGATGGTGATCAAACAGAGGTTGGCGAGCGCGGCATATCCTTGTCTGGAGGCCAGAAGGCACGGCTAACCTTGGCTCGGGCTGTTTATGCTCGGGCTGACGTTTACCTACTGGATGACTGTCTCTCGGCTGTCGACCAGCATGTCGGTCGCCATCTCATTGATAATGTTCTTGGCCCAAAGGGACTACTTGCCGGAAAGACGAGAGTTTTAGCCACAAACTCTATTCCCGTGCTGATGGAATCAGACCTTATCGTCTTGCTTCGCGAAGGCCGAGTGCTCGAAAAGGGCACGTACGATCAACTTATCGCAATGAAAGGCGAGATCGCCAATTTGATCAAGACCGCACTGAATGAAGACCAAGGCGAGTCTACCAGTCGAACTTCCGAGAGTGTTCTTAGCGAGGAGGAAACAGTTTATGGCGCAAGCCCAGGCTCAGACGATGAGCAAGACCAGGAGGAAGTCGAAGCTGCACAGGAGAATACCCATTTGGAACCCCTTCGGCCTGGTAACGGGAAGGCCCGCAAGAGCAGCTTCAATACCCTGCGACGCGCGAGCACTGCAAGCTTCAGAGGCCCGAGGGGGAAAGACCTCGACGAGGAAGGTGGCGGGCTGAAGAGCAAACAGAAGAAAGAGTTCTCCGAACAAGGCAAGGTTAAGTGGTCCGTCTACGGCGAGTACGCTAAAGTTAGCAACCTTGTCGCTGTCGGGTTCTACCTCGCATTGTTATTGGGGTCGCAGACCGCCTCTGTGGGTACGTGGCTAATAAGCAATCATCCCAGCGCTCGCATCATCATCTATCGGAGGTAGACACTAACTTTCGGCAGGTGGCAGCATATGGCTCAAGAGATGGTCAGAAGTTAATCAACGCTACGGCGGTAACCCACAGGTGGGCAAGTACATCGGCATCTACTTCGCCTTTGGCGTAGGATCTGCTGCTCTCAACGTCGTTCAGACGCTGATTCTTTGGATTTTCTGCTCGATAGAGGTAAGATCTGGCTTTGACCCCCTGCCATGGTGTGTTTGAAAAAGACACGGTCGACTAATTCTACCTGCAGGCGAGCCGTAAACTGCACGAGCGCATGGCGTTCGCGATCTTCCGGTCGCCAATGAACTTTTTTGAGACGACACCGGCGGGTCGCATACTCAATCGCTTTTCCAGGTATGCTGTCACAACCTCTCAGCTCCACGGCCGGGTTTAGCAACCCGATCCTCGCGACGATGTATCGCATGCTGCCTTGCAGATCTTTTACGCGCGATCTCGTCCGCATGTTCGTTGCCTATGCTAACGTCCTCAGTGATATTTACCGTGTCGATGAAGTGCTTGCGTAAGTCAATTTTCTCCCTAATAGTGCTAGGAACAACTCTGATGAAGCGTAGTCGAACTTTCAACATGCTGTTCGTCAACGCAGCTCGAGGTATGTTACCTGTCATGCGTCCAGCTTGTATCACCATGTGACTGATTGTTGCAGCCGGTTTTATTCTGGTCATTATCTCAGCGAATACCCCGGTCTTCGTCGCGCTCATCGTTCCGCTTGGCGCACTTTATCTCTACATCCAGCGGTACTATCTTCGCACTTCGCGCGAGCTGAAGCGACTGGATAGCATTAGTCGCAGTCCCATCTACGCGCATTTCCAGGAATCGCTCAGTGGAATGAGCACCATTCGTGCTTACAACCAGCAGAAGCGCTTTGAACTGGAGAATGAATGGCGAGTCGATGCTAACCTACGGGCGTACTACCCATCCATCAGCGCGAACAGATGGCTTGCAGTCCGGCTAGAGTTCATTGGCTCGGTCATTATTTTGGCATCGGCCGGATTCTCCATCATTGCGGTGGCAAATCATCGCGGTCCTTCTGCCGGCATGGTCGGTCTGGCCATGGCGTATGCCCTTCAAATCACTCAAAGTCTGAATTGGATTGTGCGGCAGACCGTCGATGTGGAGACTAATATCGTGTCTGTGGAGCGGGTCCTCGAGTATGCGGCATTGCCGAGCGAGGCGCCGGAGATCATCTCCAAGAACAGACCCCCGATCAGCTGGCCGTCGCAGGGTGGTGTGTCGTTTAACAATTACAGCACGCGATACCGTGAAGGTCTTGACTTGGTTTTGAAGAACATAAATATTCACATCAAGCCTCATGAGAAGATTGGAGTGGTTGGTCGCACAGGCGCTGGGAAGAGCTCCCTCACGATGGCTCTCTTCCGCATCATTGAGCCGTCCGAAGGCTTCGTGAGCATCGACAACCTGAATACGAGTACCATTGGACTCCTGGACTTGCGAAGACGTTTGGCCATTATCCCCCAGGATGCGGCGCTGTTCGAGGGCACGCTGCGTGACAATCTTGACCCAGGGCACGTCCACGATGACACAGAGCTGTGGAGCGTTCTAGGTATGTACCCGATCTCTAGTGTGAGCGGGACTGTGTCTAACCGTGGTTCCAGAACATGCGCGTCTCAAAGAGCACATTGCGAGTATGCCGGGAAAGCTTCTTGCTCAGATCAATGAGGGTGGTAAGTCATACCTTCTGTGGTGCTTATTTTATCGCTTCTGCTGAATCATCGTGCTAGGATCAAATTTGAGTGCTGGTCAACGGCAGCTTGTCTCACTGGCTCGCGCTTTACTCGCTCCAAGCAATATTCTCGTTTTGGACGAAGCCACTGTAAGTCACAATCTCCATGCTCGTATTCCTACCCTCTACCGCGCGTTTCTCTCTTCATCGCCTGCATCGCTGACCAGGGTAAACCTTGTAGGCCGCCG
>Ga0247803_1001600_pt1 | contig 11804 bp, 5 predicted proteins | sample UWRJL014104B1_FD_180928 | JGI IMG/M metagenome (GOLD analysis project Ga0247803, IMG submission 180928) | Plant litter microbial communities from Arlington Agricultural Research Station in Wisconsin, United States - UWRJ-L014-104B-1 | ecosystem: Environmental > Terrestrial > Plant litter >...
AGTTGTTTTTTGCACAAGAGCGAGTTATTTCGGGAACTGTGTCAGATGCGTCTGGACCGGTACCTGGGATAAATGTTATCGTCAAAGGAACGAAGAATGGTGTACAGACAGATTTTGATGGTAAATACTCAATCAAAGCAAAAACCGGAGATGTTCTTTTATTTTCCTATGTAGGTATGCAGGATGTAAATATTACTGTTGGCGCTTCCTCAGTAGTAAATACAAAGATGAAGGAAGTTGGAAAAGAGTTAGATGAAGTTGTTGTTGTAGCTTTTGGTACTCAGAAGAAACAGGAGATTACTGGAGCTGTTGCAAAGGTAGATTCAAAAATGTTAGAAAACTCACAATCTTCTAATGCCGTTCAATCACTAACAGGTAAAGTTGCAGGAGTTCAAATTAGTGCAAATTCAGGTCAGCCTGGAGAAGCTCCTCAAGTGAGATTTAGAGGTATTGGCTCTATTTCATCTTCAAATGCTCCCTTGTATGTTATAGATGGTATTCCTTATAATGGAGATATAAATGCCATAGCAACCCAAGATATTGAATCAATAAGTTTTTTGAAAGACGCATCTTCTAATGCATTATATGGTAGTAGGGGAGCAAATGGAGTAATCATTGTTACCACCAAAAAAGGAAAAAAAGGACAATTAAAGATTACCTATGAAACTAAAATTGGTGTCAATTCAAGAGCAGTGCCAGAATATGATATAATTACCGACCCTGGTGATTACTATAAAGCTGTTTATAATAGAATTAAAAATGGTTTGATTTATACAGGTCAAACACCTGAAAATGCTGGAAACACTGCTGCGCAGAATTTAATTAATGGAAAAACGTATTCTTTAGGATATAACAATTATAATGTGCCTAATAATCAGGTTATAAATCCGTTAACGGGAGAAATAAATGCTGATGCTAAATTGTTATATCATGATGATTGGTCAAAAGCGTTATTTAGAGATGCTATAAGGCAAGAACATTATTTAAGTTTGTCAAGTAGTACAGACAATTTAAGTTCATATCTATCAATGGGGTATTTATCAGATGATGGTTATACAATCAATTCTAACTTTGAACGTGTAACTCTTAGAGCAAATGTAGACTACACAGTTTCGAATAAAATCAAACTTGGTGCAAATGTAAATTATGCTCATTCGAACAAAAATGCGCCTATTTCTCAAGTATCATCATCTACTTATAGTAATTTGTTTAATTGGGCAAGAAGTATAGCTCCAATTTATCCAATTTGGCAACGTGATGATAATGGTGCTATAATTACTAATGGAGACGGAAGTCGAACTTATGATTTTAATCAGTCAGGAGAACGTCAATATGGTTCAAATCTTAATCCTTACGCAACAACATTATTAAATACAAATTTAAGCGAAGAGAATAAATTTGGTGCCAGAGGATATGTTTCGATCGATTTTCTTAAAGATTTTAATTTTAGATACAATATAGGATATGATCTTTTGTCAGGATATTATTTAAATACAGCTACTGGACTTGGTGGAGATGCTGTAGGGGCGAAGGGTAGAATTGGTACAGCTACAAAAAATGAATATACCTTAACCAATCAACAACTGTTATCATGGAAAAAAACATTCGGAAGTCATTCTTTTGATGTTCTTGTGGGACATGAATCATCCGACTTTATTTCGAAAATGTTAGCTGGCCAAAAAAGTAATATTGTAATTCCTGATTTAACAGAATTGAGTAATGCAACCAGATATGGTTATGTGGATGGATATAATGATTTATATAAAGTTGAGGGTTACTTCTCGAGATTAAATTATAATTATAAAAACAAGTATTTTTTAAATGGTAGTTTTAGAAGAGATGGTTCTTCTGTCTTTTCACCAGAAAACAGATGGGGTAATTTTTATGGTTTGGGAGGAGCATGGTCTGTGATGAAAGAGTCATTTTTTCCTAAAACAAAGTGGATTACTGATTTAAGAATAAAAGGAAGTTATGGAGAGCAAGGAAATGATAACATATATTATCCTTCAAGTTCACAGATTAATCATCGTAGCTTTTTTGATAGTGAAAGAAATTATTATGCCTACAAAACACAATACGAAATATTACCAAACTCAGAGGAAGAAGCAAGTGCTTTGAATGTTTTTGAAGCTGAAAGAAATATCAAGTGGGAAAAATCTAAAAATTTAAACATTGGATTTGATATTGTATTATTTGATCGAATTTCTTTAGAAGCAGAATATTTTGAAAGAAATGTAAGTGATTTGATTTATAATTTTCCTATTGCTTTGTCGACTGGAACTTCATTTGTCTCCAAAAACATCGGAGATATGGGAAATAAAGGTGTAGAGGTTAATTTAGGAATTGATGTAGTTAAATCAGAAAATTTTGATTTTAATATTTGGGGTAATGCAACACATTACAAAAATAAAGTAACATCATTGCCTATAGCTTTTACAAATGACATTTATAGATTTGAAGTTGGAGCTCCTGCTTACTCTTATTTTCTAAGAGAATATGCTGGCATTGATAAAACTAATGGAGATGGTTTATGGTATATGGATGTAAAAGATGCGGAAGGAAATGTAACTGGTAAAGCAATAACCAATGTTTATGGAAATGCAACTCAATACTTGAGTAGTAAAAGTGCAAATCCTGATGTGTATGGTGGTTTCGGAACCCTTGTGAGATTTAAAGATATTACATTTCAGGCTAGTTTTGCTTATCAGTTTGGAGGATATATGTATGATGGAGTTTATCAAAAAGAAATGTATTCAGGATCGGATAATATTGGACAAAATTATCATAAAGATGTAACTAAAGCTTGGTCTATTGATAATCCAAATTCAGATATTCCAAGAATCGACCATATTTCGACTTATCAAATGGGAACTTCGGATTATTTCCTTACAAAGTCTGATTATATAAGTCTTCAGGATGTTTCGATATCATATGATTTCAAAAACAGTAAACTTGCAGATTTAGGAATTCAATCGACGAAATTTACTTTAATGGGGTCAAATTTGGCATTGTGGTCAGAAAGAAAAGGTCTGGATCCGAGATTAAGTAATTTAGGATCAAGGACAAATAATGGTCAGTCTTTAAATGTATATGGTGTAATGAAATCTATATCATTTGGTTTAACAGTAAATTTTTAAGAATATGAAAAAAATAGTAATATTAGCATTTGCCTCATTGATTTTTATCAGCTGTGACAAAGATTTTTTGGATACAGAACCTCAATCAACAATTGATACTGAGCAACTGGCTAAATCTGCATCATCAAATCAGGCACTTATAAATGGAATTTATACAGCATTGCGATCTTATGGATTAGCAATTGGTGGTAATCATGAAGATTATGGACATAAGTCAGTGCTTTCTGCAATGGATATGATGTCGAATGATATGTTGATGACAAAATCAAGTTGGTATGGTTCTTTCTACAATTATTTGGGCAGACAACAAACTAGTGTTAGGTCAAGACTAGTTTGGAATACATATTACCCTCAGATAAAATCTGCAAATCTTGTATTGAGCGTAATTCCTTCTAATACAACTGATGAGAGTTTAAAAGCAGTTAGAGGGCAAGCTTTAGCCCTAAGAGGGTATTTTTATTTTATGTTAGCTCGTACATACGGACCTACTTATGTAGGTAATGAAACTAAATTATGTGTACCTATTTACACTGAATTAACATTAGTTGGGAAAGCAAGATCTACTTCGGAAGAAGTATATACATTGATAGAAAATGATTTAAAAGAGTCTATCGAATTATTAAAAGGATTTGAACGTAAAAATCATGATGCAGTTGATCAAACTGTAGCTGAAGCATTTTTGGCTGATGTTTATTTAGAAATGGGTAAATATTCAGAGGCAGCTGCTCTTGCACATTCAGCTAGAGAATCTTATGAATTGCTTAATGAAAAAGAGTGGATGAATGGTTTCTATGACATTAAGTCTAAAGAAACTATGTGGGGAGCTACTATAACAGCAGCAACTAGCACATTTGTTGCGAGTTTCTTTGCTCACTTTGACAATACAAATGAAGATGGTTATGCAGGAGGTATGGGATTATATAAAAATATAGATAAAAATTTGTATAATAGTATTTCTGACAGTGATTTTAGAAAGAAAGCATTTGTTGCACCAGGAGGAAGCAAAACATATCCTGGATTACCTGAATATGCTAACATAAAATTTAGGGATCCTACTGTTACAGCAGGTCATTATATTTATTTAAGATCATCTGAAATGTATTACATAGAAGCTGAAGCTCTTGCTAGATCTGGAGACGAGGCAAATGCAAAGAAAGTATTGTATGAAATAACTGTAACTAGAGATCCTGCTTATGTTTTATCTACTAATTCCGGAAGCAATTTAATTAATGAAATTATTCTTCAAAAGAGAATTGAATTGTGGGGTGAAGGTTGTGCTTGGTATGATATGAAGCGTCTGGGAGTTCCTCTTGTAAGAGATTATTCAGGTACAAATCATCCAGAGTTTGGTAGATTTAATATTCCCGTAGGAGATAATAAATTTATTTTTCAAATGCCACAAGCGGAGATGGATGCAAATCCTTTAATGGTTCAAAACCCATTATAAATTAATTACAAAAAAAGCCGATAGTCATAAAACTATCGGCTTTTTTATAACTAACTCAAATATTTTTATTTTACAAATTTGTCGATAATAGCATCAGTTTCTGCTTTTGTAGCAGTTGGTTTTAAATCGAACAAAAGAGAGTAAAGAGCTTTTCTGTCTACTTTAGCTTGCAGGTTTAAGTCTTTATGCCTGTCAAAAAGCGTTTGCCATTTGTCACGAACATTTTTCCAAAGAGCATTATTTTCTTTCCACCATTTTTGTCCTGCAATACATTTAATGTCTGCTACTTTAGTGTAAACATCCATACCTTTTTCTTGCGCTAACAAAACATCTTTTCCGCTGTCATCGCGAATCAATTTATCGTTGTCTTGCTCATGGTTCCATCCTGTAGCAGTAATTTCGTGAATGTTTCTTCTTTTTAAAACATTATAGTCATTACGTTTTGTTTGCTCTCTTCTAGGTAGAGGAGCATCAGCAACGTTTGCCCAATAATCTTGTCCGTCTACGTGTACCCATGTAGATGATCCTTCATAACGCGGACTATCGTCTACCTGATATACTTTTTGAGTCCATTGACCTTTTACGGCTTTTTTGTCCAATTTTTTATATTTCCAGGAACTTCCTTTGTCGAATGAGTATAAATCAGTGTTTTCATACAACCAATCTTGTCTCCAGTGTTTGATGATCATATCGTCACTTACTATTAGTAAGTGTTGCATTACAATTTTATTAGGAGTGTCTTCTAATAGCTCTACCCATTCTAAAGCAGATTCATGTTTCGTTTCTGAAGGTTTGTAAGCAAGAGAATCTTTAGGATATTGAAAAGTTTCTGTAAAATTAAACTTCACTTCGTAGCAACCGCACATAGATTTGATTGATTTAATGTCCTGTTGCTTTTTATCCTGACTGAAACCAAGGCTACAAGTCAAAGCCATAACGGCTGAAAAATAGAGGCTTTTTGAAATCATAACTTATTTTTTTGTTTTTTAAATTTTCGCAAATATATATAATTTATTTAGAACAAATAAAAATAGTTTATATATTTGCGCCATTATTAAGACTGAATAAAAATAATGAAAATAAAATTTACCCTTTTTGCAGTTTTTCTTCTTGTTCAAATTTCTTTTGCACAAGTAAAGGATACTACGGCTGTAAATAAGCTTTCTGAAGTGGTTGTGACAGGACAATTGGAACCACAATCAATTAAGAAATCTGTTTTTAATGTTCGCGTAATTACTAAAGAGAATATAAAGCAGCTGGCAGCAAATAATTTAGCTGATGTTTTAAATCAGTATCTGAATATTAGTGTGACATCAAATGGTGATGATGGACGTTCTAAGGTTTCTATGTTTGGATTAGATGCTCAGTATTTTAAAATTTTAGTCGATAATATACCATTAGTAAGTGATACAGGGATGGGAACAAATGTCGATTTAACACAAGTAAATCTTGATGATGTTGAACGTATCGAAATAATTGAAGGTTCTATGGGAGTAACTCATGGAGCAAATGCTGTAACTGGGGTCTTAAATATTATAACTAAAAAAGGAGGCGGATACAAATGGCAGATAAGCGCGACTGTTCAGGAAGAAACAGTTGGAAAAGAATTTGCTTTTTTTGACAAGGGCCGTCATATAGAATCAGTTAAAATTGCTCATAATTTTAATGAAAATTGGTTTGTTAATATTGGAGCGAATCGTAATGCAATGGCTGGTTTTTATGAAAATAGACAAGGAAAAGATTACGATAAAAACGACGGACTCAGAGGATATACGCAGCTACCCAAAGAGCAATTGGTAGGAAATGCTATGCTAGGGTATCAAAAAGATGCTTTTAGAATTTTTTACAAATTTGATTATTACGGTGAAGATGTTCATTACTACAACCCACTTGTAAATATTCAGGATAATTATCCATTTGCAGATACCTATTTTTCGAGAGACAAAAGATATATTACCAATCGTTATTACCACCATTTAAATGCTAGTGGAAATCTTTTCTCGAGGTTAAAGTATAATGTTTCAGTTTCTCAGCAGAAACAAGAGCGTGATTTAGAGAATTTTGTTTATCACATAGATACAAAACAAGAGGTAGATAACGAGAGAAAGACTTATCAATCAAAAGAGGTGCTTTATTCAACGGGTACTCTGAGCAATTTCTTTGATAATAAAAATATAGATTTTCAGCTTGGTTACGAAATTACAAACGAGAAAGGTTTCTATGATTCTTCAGTTGGAGCTTTTAGAGATGATAATCAGCAGGGTGTAGATATTAGAAAGAGATTAGAGAATTATGATATTTATTCAGTTGCTGAAATAGGTGTAAGTGATAAATTTTCTATTCGCCCGGGACTTCGATTTTCATTTCAATCTGCTTTTGACAATCAATATGCAAGTTCTTTAGGTTTAAGATACCTTTTTGATAAAGGGCTGGAAGCAAGAGCTTCTTTGGGTAAATCTTATCGTACTCCAAACTTTGATGAGCTATATACTTATTTTGTCGACTCAAACCATAATATGCAGGGAAATGCGGATTTGATTCCTGAAACAAGTACTTCTTATGAAGTCAGTTTAAAAAGGGCCTGTACTTTTGATTCTGGTGCTCAAATCTCGAACAACTTAGCTGTTACGTATCTCGATGTTAATGATAGAATTGACCTGGTTACAACGCAGTTAACTCCTTTGCATTATAAATACGTTAATATCAACAGATATAAAATGTGGAATATTTCAACAGTAGAGCAATATACCTATAAAAATTGGAATGTAATGTTAGGTGCCGCTGTAGTTGGAATTTCTAGAAGACTTGATTTGGCGGCTGAAAACTTAGTATCTGATGATAAATTTTTCTACTCTTTCAGATTAAATTCAAGTATCTCATATAATATTACAAAATGGAATACTTTGTTGGCTATTTTCTATAAATACAACGGACAGCAGCAACAGTATGTTGCAGGGACAGGAAGTGATGGAAAAGCAGGTTTCTTTTTAGATGAATTGCAATCCTACAGCTGGATGGACGCTTCTATTCGAAAATCATTCTTTAAAAATCAATTTGAAGTTACTGTTGGTGCCAGGAACCTGTTTGATATTACTAATTTACAATCTGTTCAGAATGGAGGTGGAGGCGATGCATCTGGAGGAGCTCATGGAGGAGGAACAAGCACTGATATGATGTTAGGATATGGCCGATCTTACTTTTTAAAACTTACGTATAACCTAAATTTTAATTAATATATAAATACCATGAAAAAGAACTTTATTTTAATATTATCTTTTGTATTACTAGCCATTGGGGCTTGTAGTAGTGATGATGAAGCAGCGCAGCCAAATGCAGTAGCTTTTGCATCTACGTCGTTAAATTTATCGGCAGAAACAACTCCGATCGAAATCAAATTTGCGTCTCCAACTGCAGCAGCTGGATCTCTAACTTTAACTTATACTGAAACTGCAGTTGCAAATGGCACAGATTACAGTACTACACCAGCAATCGCTGCAAATAAGATTGTAGTTCCTTTTGAAAAAAATGTTTCTACTGTATCTTTTGCTTTCAAGAAATTAAAGGAAGCTATCGAAGGAGAAGTTAAAAATGTAGTTTTCACTATTAGCAGTGTAACTATTAATTCTGTAATCTCTGAAAATAAATCAATTCAGGTAAACTTTAATGAAACAGCTTCTTTAGGAAATGCATTAGCTCCGGGAGTTGGAGGACCAACAGAACCAAATCAGGTTTTTGTTGATTTAAGCAGCGGAAAAATGACTGCTGTTCCTAGAGTTTCATGGGATTTAGGTTTCTACTCTGGTGCAGATTTTAGAGTAATAATAAACCATACTGTGAGAATGACTGCCAAGCAAACGACCAGTGTAAATATTGATGAAGTTCAGGCAGAAGATGCAACTATGCTTGTTAATGGTGAAGGAAGTACTATTCAAATTGATGATCCTACAGGAGATATTACTAAAACAGCTATTGCGGTAATCTCTGCAACAGATGCTGATAACAAAGTATATGTTATTAATATGGGAAGTAATCCTGGGACAGTTGATCCTAAAGTTGGATCTGAGGGCACAGGTACAGGGCCTTCTAGAGGATGGAAAAAAGTTAGAATTTTAAGAAGCGGTAATGATTATAAAGTTCAGTACGCTGATATTGCAGCTACAACTCATGAAGAAATCATTATTTCAAAAAATGCAGCTTATAACTTTACTTTCTTAAGTTTATTAGACAAAAAAACAGTTAGTGTTGAGCCTCAAAAAACACAGTGGGATATTAGTTTCACAAGTTTTACTAATACATCAGCTACACAGTCAGGAGGCTTAGCTCCTTATAATTTCGCTGATTTTGTTTTAAATAACCTTAAAGGTGGCGCAAGAGCATATCAGGTGCTTACTACAGCTTTTACATATGATGCTTTCGCATTAGCAAATGTTGATAACACTAAATTTACAGATGATCAAAGAAATATTGGTTCAAACTGGAGAGGAACAGTAGGAGGAACAGATGCAAATGGTAATCCAACTTCAGGATTTAATGCTAGAACAGATCGTTTCTATGTTGTTAAAGATCCTGCAGGAAATTTTTATAAAGTTAGATTTACAGCTGGTGTGAACGCAGCTGGCGAAAGAGGATATCCTACATTTCAATATGCTATCTTGAAATAAAAAAAAACATCAATAAAGAAATAATCTAAGTAATAAAAGATTATTTTTTTATTGATTTTCAATATATCCGAATTAAAATTTAGTTAATCATTAGCTTTGTTTTTTTTATTTTTTTTTGATAAAGAGGTTAGGTAAATCTAGCCTCTTTTTTTGTTTTTATTTTAATGCTAAAAATAATTCATAAATTAATGTTTAATTCTATCTTTGCAGATACTTTTTTATAAGGAATTAACAGGAATTTTGAATAAAAAATTTAACATATCCTTTCTTCAAATTTATAATTACTAGTGAACACAAAATCTTATTTTTTTCAGTCTTTTGCAATTGTAGCATTGGCATTCATAGCTTTCATTGGATTTAAACAAATCTTACCTGATAAAATTTTTCCGGATAGTAAAGTAGATTCTAAAAATGTGCTTATCGATAGTTTGCTGTTAGAATCGGTAGCGAACGACTCTTTGGCGCTAAAAGGCGATAGTATTTCTGAAAGCGAAAAAAAGGAAGCAGGAGAAAAAATCACTTTTGATGCTGCTGAGGGAATTGAATTTCCATCTGAAACTTTTGATAATTATAAAGGATATCAGTACCTGATTTCTTTTTATGAAAAATTATATCAACTCGAAAAGAATCCACAAGCCAAAGTAAGGATCGCTTATTATGGAGATTCCATGACAGATGGTGATTTGATCGTGCAGGATGTTCGATCGAATTATCAGGAACGTTTTGGTGGTAATGGTGTTGGTTTTGTTTCGATAACTTCAGAATCTGCAGCTTCCAGGGGATCTGTTAAATCTACTTATTCTAAAAACTGGAAAACACTATCGTATTTAAATATCAAAAATCCTATTAGTCCATTTGGAGTAAACGGCCATGTGTTTTTTGCAAATGATAAAGTAAATACCACCTGGGTTCAATACGAGGCAGGTCTTAATAAATTCGCAACAACTTTAGATAATCCAACATTATATTATGGAAGATCGTCTAAAAAAGGAAATGTGAATTTTATTATCGGAAAAGACACTTTACGAAAAAGTCTTGTCCCAAACAATTTGATCAATACCTTAAAAGTAAGCTCAGGAAGTATAAAAGCATTCAAAGCTAATTTCATTCATGCCGATTCAATTCCTATTTATGGCTTTAATTTTGATAACGGAATTGGAGTTCACGTTGATAATTTCTCGCAAAGAGGAAATTCAGGCTTGCCAATTTCGATGTTCAATGCCAATGTAATGCAGGGATTCAATAATAGCTTAAAATACGATTTGGTTATTTTGCATTACGGAACCAACGTTTTAAACTACGGAACCAAGAATTATTCATGGTATCAAAGAGGAATGACAAAAGCAGTGAATAAAATAAAAGAATCTTTTCCGGGAGTTTCTATTTTGATTATTTCAACAGCTGATAAGTCTACAAAATATGATATGGAAATGAAAACAGATTCTGCCGTTGTGCCTTTAATGAAAGCTCAAAAAAGATATGCACTCGAAACCGAATCCGGATTTGTGAATCTGTATACTTTAATGGGAGGCGACGGATCTATGGTAAAATGGGTAGATGAATCTCCGGCAAAAGCCAATAAAGATTATACACACTTTAACCAGCGCGGAGCAAAAGCTATAGGTAAATTATTATACGATCAATTGAATAAAGGTTACGAGCAATATAAAGCATTGCGACAAAATAGAGAAACTGACGTTAATAAGCGGAAAGCCGTCAGGAAAACAAATACAGATTCCGTTTCTGTAAAAAATGATAGCGTAAATGACTAGATTAATGATTTTCTTTTGTTGCCTTTTTTTCGCAACAAACGATAAAATGCAAAAGCCAGATCCAATACCAATAACAAAAAACATGATTCATAAAGTCGATACAGCAGCAGTTGATTCTTTTTCAGAGGATGGAATCTATAATGCAAAAGTCTTAAAGCGTTTTTTTGAGAAATTAAAAGAAAACGAGGATCATAATAATCAAAAAATAAGTATTGTACATATTGGGGATTCTCATATTCAGAGTGATTTAATGACCAATGAAATCAGGCTTAATCTTCAGCGAAAGTTTGGTAATGCCGGCAGAGGATTGGTTTTTCCTTATCAATTGGCGAAAACAAATGGTTCTTATAACGAGCGTTTTTATTCGAACAGAGCATGGGAAAGTTATCGAAACATTCATCCTTTCAAAAATGTTCCTGTTGGTTTAAGCGGGATAGCATTGTGGAGAGATAGTGGTGGTTTTGCAGTTGAATTGCATATCAAAGAGGCAAATTTCAAGTTTAACACCATTCATGTTATTACGCCCAAAAACGAGAATATGTTTGATTTGGCTACATCATCCCAAACCAAAACAATTCAGTCAACAGAGCGAAAAGTAATCACTCATAAAATTAAAAAAGGCGAAGCGATCTCGACAATTGCCGATAAATATAACATCTCAATTGCCGAAATTAAAAGAGAAAATCATCTGAAGTCAAATAACATTCGCGCAGGAAGAACCCTGAAGATTTTGACTAATGAAACAAAGCCTAAAAACATTACAAATTCTGAGTTTGTTTCCTTAGAT
>Ga0247803_1001601_pt1 | contig 11803 bp, 18 predicted proteins | sample UWRJL014104B1_FD_180928 | JGI IMG/M metagenome (GOLD analysis project Ga0247803, IMG submission 180928) | Plant litter microbial communities from Arlington Agricultural Research Station in Wisconsin, United States - UWRJ-L014-104B-1 | ecosystem: Environmental > Terrestrial > Plant litter >...
GGCGAACGATCCCTAAGAAATTGGGTATAGGTGTTATGTAGACTTATACGGCCTTGTGGTTTCTCTTCGCATACAACAATCTCGGACAAGTATGGCCATTTGACGTTCAGCATTGATAGGAGATGCTTCATCTCCGGTATTTCTTCGCTCGATAAGGCCAAAAGAGGCAACCGGGAGCGGAAACTGTGTGCTAAGTGACTCCGGTCTGCGATATAGACATGACCATCAGATGATCGCGCCAGATAGTCAAATGTATCACCTCGCCCAGAGTCAACGATGGGAAAGATTCGTGTCAATCTCAACATCCCCAATCCTTCTCGGGCTTTTGGAGTCGGCAACCCACGGATGACTTTGCTAAGATCTCGAAGGATTTGGGATATTTCAGCCAGTTCCGTGCCAGTTGATATGTGATTTGCTCGAGCAACCAGCGGGCCAAGTCCGCCGTCCCCAGAAGTAATTAATGATCGGAAGAGCATCAAGCAACTGGGGTATTCGTTTTCAAAGCTTTGGAGCTTTGGCCTGGCACTCGCCGCACTCATCCAAGCACGAGAGGTGGTTCCGGTGGAAGTAGTTGTGATATTCTTCTGGGGGAGGTAGAACAAGCTTCGATCAGAGAAATGTGACCTAGACGACGTTAGCTAGTGCCCGTGAACCGCGAGATGACATACGCGACGGTAAATTTGTAACCGCTATAAAAAGCTTGGATCTTTTCATAGATGTGTACAGCAAGATATTTGTCAAGTGCTGTATCTTGCAACAAACTTAGGCAATGCACGTAATACTGCACATCGACCTTGACAGTTACACCAAATACCTCCAAGAACGACCAAGGCAGACTATGCCGTTCCGGTAAATCAAGAGTGCAAATTTTGGGATGCAACTCCACTTCAGCGTCCAAGAACGGAAGAAACGTATTACATAATGTAGACACTACTCCGTTTCGGCATTTGATTTCCAGAGACCCTAGAATTTTGCGAAGGGACTGATGAGCTGCGTGGTCAGTCGTAGGCGAAGCATTTGTTTCGATCCACAGTTGATACGTTTTCCAGTTTTGCCGAAGAAACCAGAGGACGTCCCGAGGATCACCATTGACCATAAGAAATTCGAGCTCCGGCGAGGGTCCAAAGTCGCGCCCGAAGACCCTCTTACAGAGTCGAGGTACAGTCAGGACGTCGAATCTTTTTGCCATCCAATCCCACCATTCTTGATCTGCTTTCGGTACCGCAGCTGCATAGGAATCGTGAATGAAGGGGAACTTGGTGTGAAGTAGATCGTAGATGCGCTGCTCGCATTGGCTGCCGTTTGGCCGCTTGATATAGGTATCAGAGCCTCGGAGGAAGGTGCCAGTAGCAGTGGCAACCCAGATTTGGGTAATAGCTCTTCTCTCCCACTTCACGCTGTACAGGTACGTTATTTGGGCAATCGAATCTTCCAGGCTGAGCGAGAAAGGTCGAATGGGATCAGAGTAAACTGAAATGATGGCCCGGCATACCTCCGATGGGTCGTACTTCTTGACGCCAAGCTGCTCAAATAGCCTTCTTCGTGTTTCGTCCTTTTCGGCTTCGAGATGAGTGAAGTTGATCTCAATGCCACATGGAATGGAAGCGCCGTTTGCACTCCAAGTGGAATACACGGTATTCCGTGCTGACACCCATCTTCCGTTTCGTAAGGGAATGAGCTTCATTCGAGAAACTATTTGACGGTGTACCTCGTCAGACATCAAAGGCAACAAGACTCCAGCGAGACTTGAATGCCATGCTGATGGCTTCTCAATATCTGATTGGCAAAGAGCCTCCAAGTCAGATAAGAACGCCAACGGCGATTGGCAAGACACGCCTAAACGGTAAAGACCGTCAATCTCCCATGCCGGGTATCTAGTAGAAAGATAAAGTGGAGCGGAACGTTCGCTTAAAGTAAGTGGGACCCCAGTGCTATCCCTGTAGTGTAAGGGAATGTAGGTGAGATGCACAGGCTTCTCCATGATCTGAGCGCAGGATTCCAAAATCGTCATGTTCGAAAGTTGGCGAATGATTTCACGCTTTGTACTCTCGAATAGCGTTGAAACATGGTCATCTGGTAGGTAGTGAGCCCAGTGATAACGCAAGGGGCCCTGATTGAACTGGCCCACGGCATCCAAGAAAACCGTGCAGATTTCGTTTCGAAGTCTCGTATTCCAGGCGCAGGATTGATCGATCTCTGTCCGATTCGCGGTGAGTAGAAAGTCTGCCTGTATCAAGAACTATAGCTTGTTAGCGTATTTAGAGTAAGGAAGAGGTGGAATTACCTTGAAGCCATGCTCTCTGATGGGGAGAAATGCGTAGACCTTGTGGATAGTCTGTAATGGCGCTCGACCTGAGTTCGAAATGTCAAAAGCTAATATGAGCTCCGAATGACATATATGTGGTCGCTTTGTCTCCAAAGGCATGTTCAAAACATCATGTCTTCTGGTCATGTACTCAGCGGTAGCTTTTTTCTGCTTGACAATGATGGTCGAAAGACCCGCATGCTTTCCCTCGTCCCGACTTAGATGTTCCGACTTCTGACTTCCGTCTTTGAACGTAAGCCTGAGATGGATATGTCGCAACCTGCGAAGGAAGATCAACAGCGTTGGACTGAGAGATATGATACCTTCCATGAGATCCGTCTCATTGCAGTCTTCAGACAACCTCAAGTGAAGAGAAGTGTATCCAGGCCGGATCGGCCCAGGGAAGGCATCCCAGCGAGGTGTGATCATGCCCAATTCCCCGTCTTCGCGAATGTCGAGCTTGAAGTTGTATTCTCGAGAGGAGATCCACACCGCATCAGCTACTCTAAAAACGGATTTGAAACCGATACCTTTCTCGCCGATGAAGTCATCAGAACCGCTCTTTGTGCTACCGCCGATCGCACATATCGCCTCCACGTTTCGATCCGTGAAGCCAACCTCGTTGCAATCAATGCGAAGGTGACCTGGCTTGTACGTGATAGAGAAGTCTGGAGCCACACCACCATATTGATTGTCGTCCGCATTCTGCAGTAACTCAAGGAGAAAATGCGTAGAACTGTTATACAACTGCTGGGAAACGCTGGTATCGTTAACACGAATGTTCCACCGGCACCAGATATTTTCCACTCACATCTTCAAAGATTGACGAAGAAGAAATCGAATGTTGGTATTCGCGGGTCCATCCAGTGTATTTTGGCGACGGATTCTCTCGATGAGGGCTTTTGCTGCAGCCACCTCGGCCATGGTGCAAGGCTGTGATCACCTTCCTGCTCACGATCGAACGAGAAAGCTTAGAAAATGTGCGGCAGTGAGTTGAACATCATCGTAACTAGTCGGCTCTATTCGCAAATCATGAGAGGCAAAGGATGAAGTGGTGACGGACAGATGGCCAGGCTGTGAGGTGGCTCCTTCATTCGGCCCCCAAATTTCGCGGGATTGCGCCACGAGCTGCGCCACGAGCACCGCCACACAGACACCTCACTAAGTCTGATAAGGATGCCAGCGCTTCGATACGTCTCCCCATGTGTACGATAGGCAACAGTAATTTATTGGCTTGCTGCGTACAACCGCGAACAAGGTGGCCGGTCGAGGACCGGACGGCTTCGATCAGTCAGAAAGTCATGGAAATGTGTTCGGCGGCTTTAAGATGGCTCCGAGCGACACCATCTTACGTTCACATCATTACGTCATCAGGCCGGATCACTCTAAGTCGGTCCGCTACCGTCGTCAATCTTCCTTCAGACAAAAGCAAACCAACGACTGCAACGACTGCAACGACAGCTACGGCTCTAATGATAAGGTGCTTCAATTCCAATGTACCCCAGCACACATACGGGAGATGTGGTGTATGTCAGTACTAAAACACAAGCTGCCGACGAGACTGCGACATCCATCTCGGACTCCACATATGCCTCAACTCAACGATGGAGATATGTTTTCTGACACAAGCATGCTCTGAATACTGGGAGTTTCTGCACACGCCTCATGCCCCATTCAAAGTCATCAATCGTCATGCGAAGAGCGCAAGCTGTTGAAGATCCACACGAAGGAGTTTTAGTATCCCGATGATGCATAGATATAATGAACTTCCTGTGAGGCCAACCCGAGTGCCTTTCCTACTACTCCTGCCCTTGCTCAGCTTGTGGGAAGGGCCGAGTAGAGCAACCTCAAGTGCAACTACCGTTATCTTCCCACTCTTCTGTCTTCCCAGACAGACCTCGTTCATCGAGACCTACTAACTCGTCTTCCGAGTCGATCGAGCTAGTCCAAAGGTCGGGACTGTATAGGCGAGTAACATTAGATATGTAACAATTGTGGTGGGTCGATCATTGGATAGACACTAGAGCTATACCCACTATGTGGTGCGAAAAGAATGTCTGAGACAGATCAGATGATATTAGACATCAAAATAGCCTTTGGCTTATCGACTTCAAATGGGTGCAGTCCAAGTCCTATTTGTTAGCTATGTGTCAGCTGTAGTCTGATTGATAGCTAGTTGACGCTGAATTGATTTCCAGTATGCGATATGATTCGCTGAATTCGTTAGCGATGTAAGGTATCCATAATCGAACGGTGATCTAAGAATTAGCCCTCTTTCCCTTTACTCTTCTCGACCACACTCACAACGTTCACGCCATACCCTTTCAGCAAACCCACGCAAGTGTCATCGGCGGATTTTCTTTTCGTGCATGTAAAGTAAGAACAGCAGGACCTCGTCATGCCTTACATCAGTCCCTCGTATCGCCACCCGAAACAAACACAACAAGAACCGCCACGTACCCAATGGTCCCTATGAAAACCTCTGACTTTCTCGCCCCCGCAAGAGCAAGAATAGCCGCAGTCATCACGGTGAACAACCCAATCAATCCCATTCGCAAGCCACTTCCTCTTCCCGAAGTTAAGTTGAGCGTCGTTATCGCGCACACAGTGAGTATGGTCGCAGTCATAACCGCTATCGTCGTTACGATCTTGTCGATGCCTGTTGAATTGAAAAACATGAATGCGTCTTTGCGGTCTTGTGTGTATATCATATCATTCTAGGCTTGTTGAGCTTTGTTCGAAGGTGAAGGCGCGTCACGTACCGCGAAGAAGAATTTCAAAGGGGAGTGGCGCAAATAGTTCCCAATCCAGCTATCAGCGCGATGATTCATGGACAGGAGCTCGGCGTAATCGTTCTGTACATGCCGACCGGGAACACATGCTTCGCCTTGTAGACACCGCTCTTCCAGGTAGTTCATTGAGGAGTCAATGATTGGGTCCGACATCTTAAACCACCGCTTCAAGCCGTTGATGTGGCTTTGTTTCGGTGATGATATGGTCGCAACTTCTTTGAATTGACAGACCGCTGCATCTAACAAGACATCAGCATCTTATCACAAAATGAACGATAACGAATAAAACTGACTGTATTCTCGCAGGAGTTTTCGCATCTTCGTGACGAGATTTCGTCGTTTGCTATCGGTGGCAAATGTCGGCCACGATCGCAGCCCATCACTGGCATTATCGTCTTTTAGCTGCTTATCAAGAGTCTCGAATTGTCTTTCTAAGTCCGTGAGCTCGCTTTGGTAGTAAAGCAGGTTCCTTGTATTCAAGCATCGAAACCTGCGAACGATCATATACTCCTGCTCTTTAGCTTGCAAAGCTGCTAACTTGGGATACCCGTCTGGAACTCTGTCAAACTCAGATGATGTTGCCATGATACTCTTGAGCTCAGAGCTTTAGATCACAGATAGCGCTGCTTGTGGACTGTGCAAAGCCGCATGTAATCTTCCACTTGCATCAATGGCCCGCGACAGTAAGCATAATAAGACTGGCGACTAGTTTGTAAGCATGTCGAAATTGCCGGTCAATTGGAGTGAGCCTTCCTAAAATTGTCATCTGCGAGGTGTCCTGCAGGGATGAAACGATCGGTGTACAGTATCCCGCCATTCAGCCTTATCACCATGCGTAGCGGTACGCCACTCACGTTTCCCCTCTGATGGTTTCTCAGCCGATACTCACCATTGTTAAGGGCCCTCGGATGTATGCTTTCCCGAACCGAGGCTGAGTTCGTATTTGACGTTTCGACCAATTGTTATTCAGTTTTTTTCATCGGCGAGCTGCGCCATCTTTTCGTCAGCATTGCATCACAAACGAGGCATACTGATGCAGTAGAGCACATCCTACACTACGTGTTCCAATAGGCGATGAGCGGATGAATGCATTCACCGGTAGCTCGTCCAAATGCCGTAGAGCGGCCAAGATAGTAGTAAATTTCTCAAGAATCCAATTATTATTTAAGAAATGCAAATTGGTCCTAGACCTAAGCATGCGAATTCTTCCTGCGATTCTCTCTCAAATAATTCTCGGTATATTTACTTGTTTTCTCGATTGATCTTTATCTAAGGCTCTCGATCGGAAGAGAGTACCGCGCTCTTGGATCTCGCCCTTGTGTGTCTCCGCCGTTCTTAGATCCCCGTTGACAAGGTCCGTGTCAGTCGAAGATTGCGCATTTTCCTTCACCTTAGAGCTAGGTTTCTAGCACTCGTGACAAGGAAAGCAACCAGTTCCTCTGGTAAGTTGGAAATTACCGATACATTCAGAACGGCGTACTAACAATATAAAGGTGTCAACTCCAATCTTCTGCTGCTCATGGAAACCCGAAAACGGCGCCGTAAGCGACGGGCTGTACCGTGGACCAGTTTTCTCCAAGATAGGACGAAGACCTCGCATTTTTCAACGCGATGCGAGAACTTCAGCGTTCGACACAAACGAGCCCGCCAATTCGCTGGAATCAACTGGAAACATAACGAGAATACATCATCGCAAAATGCGCTCTTCATCTCACAATTTGAAGATACCGGAGGACATGTGGATATGTTGGACATGCGATCGTGGAAACCTCTTTGGTCATGATCCGGCCATTTTTGGTACAGGGCGAGCCGAGTCGAGCAATCCGAAGTCAACCAATGCATCCAACCACGATGATGTCGCTTTGTTCCTGGCTTTGGTGACAAATTTCTCCTTCAACAGATCCCAAAGTTCTCCAGCCGCGGAGTCATTCGAGCTTTCTACAAACGTTGGGTCGGGAACGGGAAGTAAGATAAAAGTCTTGCCTGTTCCGCAATAGGCGAAGGGTACTGGCAGTGTGAGGATTGTGGTAGATGCAACTGTGGGGTGACGACCGATTTCTGTCCAATTGCGGGATTTTCCGCAGAGCTTGTATAGATGGGAAAGCTATATTACCTAACTGCCCTTGGAATCTTTGCTTTCCTCCACCGCACTCTTATGATTCACCCCATACGCCTCCAAAAATGCTAGCATACTGCCCAACCCCTCACTTTTGGCCTTCACACATACCCTCCCTACTTCACCATCCACCCTCGCACCCAAGCCCACCAGCGCCTCAAACAAATCCGGCCTCTCCAAAGCAATCGCAGCAACAATTAGCTTCAGCTCATGCAGTATTGACGTCAGCACCAGCCTCCACAAGAGTCCGAACAAGGTCCATGTTCTGCGTTTTCACCGCAACGGCGATCTCATTGGCTTTGATCTGAGAGCAGTGTGCGGACGATATGTGAGGAGTTTGCTGTTCCGTGGTCAGATTCATCTACACATGCGGCTTCCAGTGGATCGATGACCGCGGCGTAGCCGAGATCGTAGCCTGGTAGTGGTGCCCCGAGGGCAAGCATGCGGTGTACCACGTCTTCTGCACCTGCCTCGCGCGCCATTCTCGGAATTCTGAAGTGTCGTAATTTTCAAGCACATCAGAACGTCAAAGAACTCCATACGATGTGTTTCGAGCGCGCGATCGAGCTTTGCCATGTGTCCGCTTCACCTGTCCTCAATGATGTCTTCGAACGAGTCAGGAGTCCAAGAGGGCATAAGAGTTGCATCATCGCCGTTAAGCATGTAGATGCTATCTGAGTGAAGAGGTTGTGGCGTATGCTATTCACTGTGAGTGTGCGGTTATGTAACTCGCACTTCCGGAAGAGGAGTTGTACAGCCTCGAGATTGTTGGCAGGGGCAGCGCGTATGTACGGACTCCCGAATATACTAGCATCTGTGCGTAAGTTGTGATCACGGTTGGCGGATTGGGCGACAATGGGGAGCTGGTTCAGATGTGCCGCCGCAGCTACGAAGTCGTATTCTCAATAAAGACCCGCGCAATCTTTCTTGGACCAGCCGTCCGGTCCTGCTTCACAGATAGCGGCTAAATATGGTCCGCCAGGTTGGTTAGCGGCTCGCACACAGAGCTTTTCCACATCGATCGGATAAGTCTCATCGATGTTATCTCGTCGCATGCCAGCCGCGTTACGATGTGCCGTACCATGTCCAATCGTGCGAGAACTGGCAGCTGCGTGTGGAGACAGTGATGCGCCATATACTCTGCACTTGACTGGGATGGGGTTGATTGGAGGGACGAATGCTCGTGGAAGTACTGGGACCAGGGCGCGGGAGATGAGACTGTCGTGCTGCGAAATTTTGGCGACGCGATCAATCTCATAGAGAGGAGCCGCGAAGGCGGCCCCGAGCAAGAGGAGATTGGCGACTGAGAACCGCATCTTGCGTGACTAAATTAGGCCGCTAAAGTAAAAATGACGGTTGAATGGAACTCGAAATAAAGATATGAAAGCCAAAAGAATGTTGTAGACAGCTGCTCGAGGTAAGGAGTGTAGTTTGGTGATGCTCTATCCCCGAGCAACATATCCTTAAATACCATCGCAGCTTGTAAGACGCCTTGCTCCATGTGCCTTTCGCAGAGCCTTTTCTCATGATGCATTGTGGCTCTGCGTCTTTCATCAACCTCCATGATTTCTCATCGTCTCCCTATTGTTCTTGCGACTCCGTCATGTGCGTTTGATTAACATCGTCCGACGTTCGACGCCTTGTCTCGCTTGATTGATTCAACATTCTGTTCAGCTTCGGACCTTGATACCCTGAACGGACTCCCAGAAGCGCATCTGAGTTAAACAGCCTTCGACGCAATACCCCCTCGAGAGATGTAACACGGACATCGGCCGCCAACTTCGATAGCCTTACCACAGCTGGTCGAAATACAGCATCGTTGTGCTCAGCCGTCGTTGTGAAGTGATGGAAGAGGAAGACAGCGTAATCCGAAAGGAGAGCACAAAGCATGGCGGAGAAATCGAAGTCATCACGCGCTCATATGCCTAACAAGTCCGCTCGGATTTCGAATACCGACAATACGTAGCAAGGCAGTGGCGATTGAGTAAGCGATCCAAGATCACGTGCAGATTGCAGAACCGCCAAAGCGGTTGGAGAAAAGCGAGGAAACGACCTGTCACCGATAGCGAAAGTAGGACGCAGAAAAGCCTAGGCTCTATTGACATGCCACCGGCCAACCAGTAACCCCAGGCAGATGTTCCTGTATCCTAAGAAAGAAAATGTGGGTATCGAATGCTAGATGAAAGACTCTGGAAACCATCAGAATCACCCCAAAACCTTGAACGAGCAGATAATTGCGCAGATGACCACCTTAAGCAGACCTTTTTTGCGCCGTGCGCGCCATATAAAGCATAAAGAAATGAGGGCGATACAAGAGCGTCGTCAGAATTCCAAATTACACCATCGCTCCTGACGAATAAAGATGGACGGTTCGATTGGGCGCATAGAGATGAGCTGGTAGGACACTATACACTTCAACTTTGCCAGCCGCCGGCGGAAGTACCGGGTTCGTCTGCGACGCGATGAGGGATGAGCGGTTCTGTGATGTTAAAGGCCTCGATGAGCGCCTTCCATGTTGGCCAGTCAATGCTAAAGATGGCCTGGTGTTTCTCGACATTCTGCTGGCGCTGGTCACTTAGCGATCGCGGATCGGCCGGAACTGTATGCGATTAGCCATAATTCCTTTGAAAAGGATAGAATACCTACCTAGTAAAGGGAGAGAGTCTTCGTCCACCAGAACTCTCGCATTTCCCTCGCGAATCAGGAAGCTTATATAGAAGAGATTCTCGACGGTCTGGCCGAAAGATGTTGGGTTGACCGCAAAATCGAAAAGAGAAACAGCCGCTTCGCCATCTGGAGTGGTATAGACGCGGTAGCGATTGCAAGCTGCTTGATAGTCCTCTTCGTGTGCATCGTCGATCTTCTCGAGCTCCTCCTCGATTCTTGAAGCACCTTGATCGATATGGGAACTGAGCTGCGTCCTAATCGTAGTGACGAGATGCGTCAAATTAGAGTTCTCGGACTGCTTGATGTCCTCTTGTCGGACTTCTTGCGGTCTTGTTGCGGGTCCGAGCGGCTGACGTTGGGATTTGGCGCGTCGCGTCACAGTACGCGCGCGCTTCTGCAACGACAGAGGGCCGAGCAGAAAAGCAGGGACGGGTGGTCTCTTGTTGCTGGGAAAGCATGCCAATCTTCCAAGAAGGGCCCAATCGAGACCCTCGCCGCCCTCATCCTCCTCTTCATCCTCCTCTTCAAGCTGCGTTTGGCGGCGGGTGCGGTGCTGAGTGGCACCTTTCGCATTTGAGCCGGCCGGTTCGCCTTCGTTCATGAAGTAAATGCAGCGGGACACAAACTGGTCGATGTCCACGCCGATGCCAGCGCTATTGCCGTGTAGGGTCGCGTTTAGCGCCTTGCCAGCGAGATCCGTCATGGTGACCATGAGACGGGAGTCTTGGACAGCCAGCCCCGTCTGCTTGATCTTGCCGAGATTATGGTTGGCACGGTTCACATGCGTGATGAGGTCGTTTCCGTGCTTCGAAAGGATCTCGTCCCGGTCGTCTACCCAGTTCAGCAACAGCCTTCCCAGTCGGCTTGTGCCACTTACCTAGGACCTCACGGTGATGGTCGCGAAGGAGAGCGGCCACCATGCGGCGCTGCTCTGGAGCCTGGTCTGGGTCGTAGTAGCGCGTGTCATCGTCGTCTGGTGTTGGAGGTCTTTGACCCTGCGCTTCGAACGGCTCCTCGGAAGGCTCTGTGGATTGCTCTTCGTCCTGGTAAACGGGCATACCAGCAGTCTCGTGAGCCTGATTGTCAAGCGTATCGAGGCTATAATCGCCTGTCCGCCTTCGCTTGTTTGCGTTGCCAGAATCAGGCGTCATGAGCCGCTGAGCACGCCTGCTGGCCGTGGCGGTACCCCTGCTCTTCGGACGAGGCGTAGCTTCGCGCGACGCGGGGAATTCATTCTCCTTATCCGAGTTCTGGGTAGATACGGCGGGACTCATGACTGAATACGAGGACAGCCGTGCCGTGCTGGTGCTTCCATTGGGGCGCGGCGCGGGTGTGGGGTCGCGGTAGAGGGAGTCGACGGTGCCAGCGCGGCTAGCGGGCGTCGCTGACGTGCGCGTGTTGAGGCGCGCCATGGTCACGGAAAATCTGGTGCGAGAAGCGGCGGAGGAGAGGAGCCGTTGTGGTGTTGACGACGAGCGAGGAGACGAGACGCGAGCGGGAGCGGGCCTCTCGCCTAGCGCGATTTGAAAGTGTGGCCGTGCCGTACGTGTGCCAAGCCTCAACACGTGCCATCGTTCACCCGCGTAGCCCTGGTGGCCCTAGCCAACGCCACCCCTGCGCCCCGCCGTTGGCCTGTGACAGCATGTCGAGCGGGAAGAACATGTACAACTGACCAGCCCATCCTCTGCAACCACCGCGAGCAGAACGACTGCGCTGCGAATCATGAGATAGCGCGGTGCTTACTGTCCAGCAGCAATAGCTCGTCGCTTGCCGCGTCCTTGTCCGTCCCTGTCCCGCCGTCTACCTGCACCCGCTCCATGACCCACCTCCATGGCCCACGATAGCATCCGCTCGCTTTACCGCTCGAGATGGAAGCCTTTCACTTTGCCACCTCCACTGATCTGACCCAGCTATCGTGGGCCA
>Ga0247803_1001602_pt1 | contig 11793 bp, 14 predicted proteins | sample UWRJL014104B1_FD_180928 | JGI IMG/M metagenome (GOLD analysis project Ga0247803, IMG submission 180928) | Plant litter microbial communities from Arlington Agricultural Research Station in Wisconsin, United States - UWRJ-L014-104B-1 | ecosystem: Environmental > Terrestrial > Plant litter >...
ACGACGACTCCGAGGCCGAACAACAGGCGGAACATGCTGCCAATTGTAGGCCGGTCAGCCGAGAGATCGGTGAGTACTCTCAGCGGCACGGTTTAAGCTGCAGGTATGAAAGCTGTTCCAGCGTGGTTGGTGTACACCGTGCTCCGGGTCCTGATGTTCGCCGTGCCCTTCGTGCTCCTGCTGGTGCTGGGCATCGAGGGCTGGTTGGCCGCTCTGCTCGCCGCCGTGATCGGGCTGTGCCTGTCCTACATCTTCCTGCGCACCCCGCGCGACACCGTGGCCCGCGGCCTCTACGAGGTGCGGCACCGCGAGAAGGAACCCGTGCACCCGGACGCCGAGTCCGAGGACGCCGCCGTCGACCGTGCTGACGTGGACCGTGCTGAGGCGGACCGTGCTGAGGCGGGACACCCCCAGGCCGGCCAGTCCCCCACCGCACCGTAGCCATCCGCTAAGCCGCCCGCGCCGGCCAACTGTTGCCAGAACGGACAAATGCGCCCGGCGTACCGGGCGCATTTGTCCGTCTGGGCAACAGTTGCTCAGTTAGAGCGCGAAGGCCAGCCCGAGCAGGATGCCGTAGAGCAGCGCCGCCATGCTGGTCAGCTTGAGCGCCAGGATCAGCTCCTTCGCCGTCTTCGCGGTCGCCACGATCAGGCAGGCCGGCAGCACCAGCAGTAGCACGAAGAACGTGAACCAGGCCAGCGGGTAGAACAGCGCGAAGAAGCCCGCGATGCCGAACGGCACCAGCAGGAACACGCAGAACACCACGCGGGAGGCGCGGGCGCCGATCCAGACGGCGAGGGTGCGCTTGCCGGCGACCTTGTCCGGCTTGATGTCGCGCAGGTTGTTCACCATCAGCACGGCGCAGGCGATCAGCCCGATGGCCACGGCGCTCAGCCAGCTCTCCAGGTTGACGGTGCCCACCTGCACATAGGTGGTGCCGACGGTGGCCACCAGGCCGAAGAAGACGAACACGAACAGCTCGCCCAGGCCCAGGTAGCCGTACGGCTTCTTACCGCCGGTGTAGAACCAGGCCGCCACGATGGCGAGGGCGCCAACGGCGAGCAGCCACCAGAACTGGCTCACGATCACGAGCACCAGGCCGGCGACGGCGGCGATGCCGAAGAAGGCCAGCGCCACGGTGAGCACGGCGCGGGGCTTGGCCGCTCCGCCGCCGGTGAGCCGGGCCGGGCCGACCCGGTGGTTGTCGGTGCCGCGGATGCCGTCGGAATAGTCGTTGGCGTAGTTCACGCCGATCTGCAGGCTCACCGCCACCACCAGGGCGAGTAGCGCCCGCACCCAGTGGAACTCGCCGGCGCCCCCGGCCACGACGGCGGCTCCGGTTCCCAGCGCCACCGGCGCGACGGCCAGCGGCAGGGTGCGCAGGCGCGCACCGGAGATCCAGTCGCCGAGGCTGGCCGGCCCGCTGCGGGCTGGGCCGGTGACGGCACCGTTCTTCCGGGCCGGGTTGCCCGACTTCCCCGGGTTCTTCGGCCCGGCGGGTGCCGCGTTGCGGGTACCGTTCGGGCTGGTCTGACGGGATTTCTGTTGTTTCGGCTCGTTCGGCCGCGCTCCATGTGCCACGACCTCATGCTACTGGCCGTGTCCGGGCGGCAACCGAGCAACCGGGCGTGCCCGTGCGGGGAGGCGCTTCAGCGCCCGACGAGGGCTTCCAGGGCCTGCCGGTCCGGCTTTCCCGAGGCCAGCAGCGGGAGGGCCCCGACCGTCACGATCCGCACCGGACGGGCGGCGCGGCCGAGTTCAGCGGCCACGGCGGCGCGTACCGTTTCCAACGCCGGTGCGCGGTCCGCGGCCAGCACGACCACGGCGGCCTGCCCCCAGACCGGGTCGCTCGCGCGCACCACGACGGCGTCGCCCAGTCCGGGGAGCGTGCGCACCACGGTCTCCACGGCGTCGAGGGACACCTTCTCCCCGCCGGAGATGATCACGTTGTCGGCCCGGCCGGTGACGCTCACGGTGCCGTCGGCGGCGACGGCGCCCAGGTCGCCGGTGCGGTACCAGCGCACACCCTCGTCGTCGATGAACCTGTCGCGGGTGCGCTCCTCGTCGTCGAGGTACCCGTCGGCGAGCACGGACCCGCTGATCTCGAGTTCACCGTTGACGGCGCGCACCACGGTGTTGCCGATCGGAACGCCGTCGTACACGCAGCCCCCGGCGGTCTCCGACGAACCATAGGTGCGCCGCACCCGGATCCGTAGTCGCTCGGCCCGGTCGATCAGGGCCGGGGCGACCGCCTGACCGCCCACGAGGATGCCGGTGAACCGCCTGAGCGCGGCCAGGATCGCCGGGTCGGCTTCCGCCGCATCCAGCAGCCGGGCCAGTTGCACGGGAACCAGCGAGGTGAAGCGCAGCGGTTCGACGAGCCGGCCGGCGTACGCGGCGAACTCGGCCGGGTCGAAGTGCCCCGGCGGCAGCAGCACGGGTTCGGTGCCGGCCGCGATCGAGCGCACGAGCACCTGCACCCCGGCGATGTAGTGGGCGGGCAGGGCGAGCAGCCATTGGCCGTCGCCGCCGAGGGCGACGCTCGACGCCGCCGCGGACGCCAGCAATGCGTCGGTGCTGAGCATCACCCGTTTGGGCGCGGCCGTGGAGCCGGACGTCTCGATCACCACGGCCACTCGGCGCGGCACCGGTCCGATGCCCTCGCGGCCGGTGCCGGTCTCGCCCGCCGGCACCGGCAACAGTGCGTCGCCGGTGGCGGAGAGCGCCAGGCGCAGCTCGGCCAGCACGTGCAGGGGATCAGCGACGGGGACGACGCGGACGGGCCTCACCGCAGCGCCTAGAACTGCCAGGGGTACGGCGACCAGTCCGGTTCGCGCTTCTCGAGGAACGAGTCGCGCCCCTCGACGGCCTCGTCGGTGCCGTAGGCCAGCCGGGTGGCCTCCCCCGCGAAGACCTGCTGGCCGACCATGCCGTCGTCGACGGCGTTGAAGGCGAACTTGAGCATCCGGATGGCGGTGGGCGACTTGGTCAGGATGGTGCGCGCCCAGTCCAGCGCCTCGTTCTCCAGCTCCGCGTGCGGCACAACCGCGTTGATCGCCCCCATCTCCAGGGCGCGCTGGGCGGAGTACTCACGGGCGAGGAAGAAGACCTCCCGCGCCGCCTTCTGTCCCACCTGGCGGGCGAAGTACGCGCTGCCGTAGCCGCCGTCGAAGGAGCCGACATCGGCATCCGTCTGCTTGAACTTGCCGTGCTCGGCGCTGGCGATGCTGAGGTCGCAGACCACGTGCAGCGAGTGCCCGCCGCCGGCCGCCCAGCCCGGGATCACGGCGATGACGACCTTGGGCATGAAGCGGATCAGGCGCTGCACTTCGAGGATGTGCAGACGGCCGCCCCTGGCCTTGTCGATGCCGCTGGCGGTCTCGCCGTCACCGTACTTGTAGCCGTCCCGGCCGCGGATGCGCTGGTCGCCGCCGGAGCAGAACGCCCAGCCGCCGTCGCGCGGGCTGGGACCGTTGCCGGTGAGGAGCACCACGCCGATGTGCGGATTGGTGCGGGCGTCTTCGAGGGCTGCGTAGAGCTCGTCCACGGTTTGCGGCCGGAAGGCGTTGCGTACCTCAGGCCGGTTGAACGCCACGCGGGCGATGCGACCGGTGAGGTCGTGGTGATAGGTGATGTCGGCGAGAGCGCCGAAGCCATCCACCGAACGCCACTGGGTCGGGTCGAAGATCTCTGAAACCAGTTCGGGCATGGGTTCAGCCTACGCGTCAGGCTCGGCTGCACGTGGGGTCCGTAAACCCTGGGACCGCTCACACGAGAGATGAGGGCTCTTCAGGTGTACCTCCTCGGCGGCGTCCCCGTCAACCCCTTGAACGGGTCTTCCGCCGGGCTGTGTACTTATGTCACCCGAAAGACCTGGAGGTGGTCATGTTTCAAAACAGCCCCTCGGCACCCGACACCGCGTTACCCGAACACGCACCCGTCACCAGCGCCGAAACCCACACAGCTCTTGTTCAGAACCCGATAGTCATGCCCAGCAGCACCGCCGGAAACACAGTCGTTGACCTCGGAAACACTGCCATTGACCTCGCGGACGTTGAGATCACCGAGCTCTCCCCCACCGAATGGCGCGTCGCGGATCATGCCATCGAGCATGACGACCCGACCGCGCTTCTCGGTTTCATCCAAATCGTGGGAAGCGCCTTCGAGGTGACGAACCTCGGTCGCCCGCGCGAACGCGCCTATTTCACTTCTTTTGACCGTGCCACAGCCAGTCTTCTCACCCGGGGGGTTCTCGCATGACAACCATCGTCCAGACGCCAACCGCTCGAGCCACCCAGAAGGCCGCACCGGCACCCGCCGCGCCGCCCGCCGAGCCCACCACATCGTCATACTCCCCGTCGGCCGCCGCCAGCGCCGCCGCCACCTCCCGGTACAGCCGGGCCTCCACGGATGCCTTCGGCGACTACCTGCGCCGCATCGGCAAGGGCCCGCTCCTCTCGGCAGAGGACGAGGTGGACCTGGCTCGCAAGATCGAGGTCGGCCTGTTCGCCGAAGAGAAGATGTCCCGCGCGACCGCGGACGGCGTCGAGCTCAGCGCCGAGTTCAAGCGTGAACTGACCTGCCTGGTCTTCGAGGGCCGGCGGGCGAAGAATCACTTCATCGAGGCGAACCTGCGTCTCGTCGTGAGCATCGCCAAGCACTACTCCGGACGCGGCGTGCCGATCATGGACCTTGTCCAGGACGGCAACATCGGCCTGGTGCGGGCGGTGGAGAAGTACGACTTCATGACCGGCTTCAAGTTCTCCACCTACGCCACCTGGTGGATCCGCCAGGCCATTCACCGCGGCATGGCCGACAAGTCGCGCATGATCCGCATCCCGGTGCACACCGCCGAGAAGCTGAACAAGATCAAGCGCATCCGTCGTGACCTCACCAGCACCCTCGACCGGGAACCGACGCTCAAGGAGATCGCCGAGTTGTCGCAGATCGCGGTGCGCGACGTGTCCCGTCTGTTGCAGTACGACAACGAGCCCATCTCGTTGCACGCCCCTGTCGGCGACGGCATCGGGGACATCGCCGAACTGATCATCGATGACGACCTGCCGCAGCCCGATGAGTGCGCCACCATCACGCTGCGGGCCGCCGACATCACGTTCTACCTCGACGCGCTGCCCGACCGGGAGCGGTCCATCCTCACCGCCCGGTTCGGCCTGACCGGTGAAGAGCCGCGTACCCTCGACCAGATCGCGGTCATCCAGGGTGTTACGCGGGAGCGGGTGCGGCAGATTGAGAAGCGCGCGTTGGCCCTCCTAAAGGTGCCACGACTCGAGCGATATCTCAGGGACTAGAAGCCAAAACCGGCGTAGCGTAACACCAACCCCTATCAAACGGAGTGGTGCAATGGGCAAGCTGACGTACGATTCAAGCCTCACGGCGGATTTCGATGATCGGGTGCTCGCGCACATTCAAGTGGTGATCGGTGCCAAGCTACGCCGGGGTGAGTGCTTCTATTTCACCTGGCGTGACGACCCTCAGGGCGGTGACGGCCGGAGCACCATCTGGATGCATCCGAGCATCCCGTTGGCGTACAAGTACTTCGGCGGCCGTTCGCCCAGCCTCAACCGGGACTGGATCGAGGCGCTGATGCTGACCGCGAACTCGTCAGGGGGCCTGCAGATCGTGCCGGAGCCGCACCGGCTCGGGACCACGTCGAACGGGAAGGATGACTCGTGACCCGCATCGACATTGTCTACGGCGGCAAGCCGTACACCCTCGGCGACCGCACGATCGAGTCGCTGCGCACCGAGATCACCGATGCGGTGTCCTCGGGGATGCCCTCCTGGCTGCGGGTGAACAGCGGGGCCGGCCGGTACCAAGATGCCTACCTGCTGATCTCCCCCGGCACCGCGATCGCCATCGTGGACGTGCAGCCCAACGGCCCCGACGTGGCACTGAGCGCCGAGGAGACCTTCGTCGCCGATTCGACCGAATGAGCCGGTCAGGGGCGGGCCCACGGATGCTGGCACACTAGAGCCATGCTCCCTTCACTGCACGACGTGCTCGCCACCGCCCGCGTGGTCGACCTTCCTCTCGTCACCGGTTTTCGCGGTCTCACCAGCCGCGAGGCCGTGCTGATCGAGGGGCCGGCAGGCTGGACCGAGTTCTCCCCCTTCGTGGAGTACGACGACGACGAGGCCGCGGCCTGGCTGCGCGCGGCCCTGGAGTTCGGCTGGGAAGAGACCCCCGCCGTCAAACGCGACCGGATCCCGGTGAATGCGACGGTTCCCGCGATCGACGCGGCCGATGTGCCCGCGCTGCTCGGCCGGTTCCCCGGCTGCCGCACCGCCAAGGTGAAGGTGGCCGACCCCGGTCAGACCCTCGCGGAAGACGTGGAGCGGGTGCGCGCGGTACGCAAGGCGCTTGGCGCCGAGGGTCGAATCCGGGTTGACGCGAACGGGCTCTGGAACCTCGACGAGGCCGAGCACGCGATCCACGCCCTGGCCGAGTTCGACCTCGAGTACGTCGAGCAGCCCTGCGCGTCGATCGACGAACTCGCCGAGATCCGCCGCCGCACCGACTACCTCGACCTGCCGATCGCCGCCGACGAGAGCGTGCGTAAGGAGTCCGACCCCCTGCTGGTGTCCCGCTCCGGCGCCGCCGACCTCCTGGTGGTCAAGGTGCAGCCGCTCGGCGGCATCCGCGCGGTGCTGGCGATCCAGGCTGAGACCGGCCTGCCGCTCATCGTCTCCAGCGCCCTCGACACCTCGGTCGGAATCTCGATGGGCGCGTTCCTCGCGGCCGCCCTGCCCGAGCTGGACTACGACTGTGGGCTGGCCACGGCGTCACTGCTGGCCGCCGATGTGACCCGGGAGCCGCTGCTGCCGGTCGAGGGCAGCATCCCCGTTCGGCGCGTGGTTCCGGATGCCGACCTGCTCGACACCTACGCCGCGAGCCCCGAGCGCCGCGACTGGTGGCTCGCCCGGATCACGCGCGTGCACGCCCTGCTCGCCGACTGACAGCCGGCGCGCACGTCACGAGGTCTCGACGAGGTCGACCGACGATCGGGCGCGACCGGCGCTGCGGGTTAGAGGCCGGAGTAGGCGTGCAGGCCCTTGAAGAAGACGTTCACGACGCCGAAGTTGAACATCACCGCGGCGAAGCCGATGATGGCCAGCCAGGCCGAGCGCGATCCGCGCCAGCCGCGGGTGGCCCGCGCGTGGATGTACCCCGCGTAGATGACCCAGATGATGAAGGTCCACACCTCTTTGGTGTCCCAGCCCCAGTACCGGCCCCAGGCGCGTTCGGCCCAGATCGAGCCGGCCATGAGGGTGAAGGTCCAGAGGATGAAGCCGATGATGTTGACCCGGTAGGCCAGGTTCTCCAGCGTGAACGCCGACGGCAGCGTCTTGAGGAACTTGAGCCGGCCGGGCTTGGCGGTGCCGACGCGCTCCTCGCGGCGTGCCTGCAGCAGCTGCACGAACGAGAGCGCGAAGCCCAGAGCGAAGAACCCGGTGCCCAGCGACGCCACGAACACGTGGATGACGAGCCAGACCGACTGCAGCGCTGGCGGCAGCGGGGCGACCTCCACGTAGTACTGCAGGGCGCCGATGCCGAGCAGGATCAGCACCAGCCCGCTGACGAAGGTGCCGAGGAACCGCAGGTCGGTGCGGGTGAGCACGATGAGGAACACCGTGACGATGAGCAGGGTGCCGGTCATCGCGAATTCGTACATATTGGCCCACGGCACCCGCTCAGCGGCGATGCCGCGCAGCACGGCGGCCACCAGGTGCAGGCCCCAGGCCAGAACGATGAGCGAGACGCCCACGCGGAGGCTCGCGGAGCGGCCGTACGGGGTCGCCGCGTCGTTGGCGATCCGGGCGCTGATGCGGGTCAGCGTGGTGGTGCTGCCGCCCGCGGCGACCGCTCCGGCCACCGAGGCCTCATCGGCCAGGGCGGCGGGCAGTTCGGCCGAGTCCACGGCGGAGCTGCGCTTGGCCAGGTCGATCGCGAAGGCGATGAACGCCAGCGCATAGACGGCCATGGCCGAGTACAGGCTGAGGATCGAGAGCTCGTTCAGATTCACTTTTACAGCCTAAGCGGGTTCGACGGGTTTAACGACCGGGGCTGAACGTTCCAGCAGGGCCGCATGCCGGTCGGCCAGGGCGGTCACCGCCGATTCCAGTCCGGGGTCCTCGCCGCGGGCGAGGCCGGCGTATTCGAGCCGCACCGACCCATCCGCCTGCTCGATGGCCTTGACCCACAGCCGGCGGCGGGGCACGAACAGCGAGGTGAGCAGCCCGCCGAGCACCAGGACCGCGAACAGCAGCACCCAGCCCTGGGTGGGGTCGTGGTGGATGTCGAACGATGCGAACCGGGGCACCGAACCCGAGTAGTCCCCGGCTGCGGCATCCGGGGTGGCGTTCTCGAAGGTCACCGATCCCAGCCCGTTCGGCAGTTCCTGCGTCTCACCGGGCTTCAGCTCCAGCGGCTTGATGTCGCTGGTGCGGGTGGCCAGTGGCTCCATGGTGTCGGTGTCGAGGGCGTACACCGAGGTGGGCACGCCGTCGTCGAGGCCCAGGTCGCCCGCGTAGACGTTGAGGGTGAGCACCGGGTACTCGAGGTCGGGGAAGCTGGAGAAGTAGGAGCCGGTCGTGGTCTCGTCCTGGGTCGGGTAGAAGAAGCCGACCAGGCCCACCTGCTCGGCCAGGCCGTCAGGTACCTTGACGATGCCCAGCGATGTGAGGTTGGCGTCCTGTGGCAGGAACGGCACCGAGTCGGTGAACACCACGGTGCCCTCCGGGTCCTTCACCGTGATGGTGGGTGCGTAGCCGTTGCCGAGCAGGTAGATGCTGGTGCCGCCGGTGCGCAGCGGGTCGTTCACCCGCACCGCGCCGTCCGTCGCGTCGCCGCCGCGCGGGGTCACCGTGACGCCGGCGGTGAAGTCGACGGGCTGGCCGAACGCTTCGAGGTTCGCGGTCTCGTAGCTCACCTCGAAGTCGTCGAGGGTGAGCGTGTACGGGTCGAGTTCGGTGTCGTTGAAGAACCGGCCCGGGTTGAACGAGTCGTAGGCCAGCAGCGTGTTCACGAAGGTCTGGCCCTCCACCAGCACGCGCTGGCCGCTGAAACCGAAGCCGCTGCCGAATCCGACGACCACGAGAAGGCCCACCAGGGCGGAGTGGAAGACCAGGTTGCCGGTCTCGCGCATGTAGCCGCGCTCGGCCGAGACCGAGAACTCCTTCGGGCTGTCGAACAGCGCCACCCGGTACCGGCCCTGCTTGAGCACGGTGCGGGCGGATGCGACGGCGGCGGCCGCATCCGTGCCGGCCGGGGCCGTGCGGGTGGTGAAGCCGGCCAGGCGGCCCAGCCGCGCCGGCGTCTTGGGCGGCTTGGCGCGCAGGGCCTGCAGGTGATGCCTGGTGCGCGGGATCACGCAACCGATCAGCGAGACGAACAGCAGCAGGTAGATAGAGGAGAACCACGCCGACGAGTACACGTCGAACGCCTGGATCTTGTCGAGGATCGGCGCGAGGTCGGGGTTGTCGGTGAAGTACTGGGTGACCCCGTTCGGGTCGGAACTGCGCTGGGGAACCAGCGACCCGGGCACCGCCGCGATGGCGAGCAGCAGCAGCAGGAACAGGGCGGTGCGCATGCTGGTGAGCTGGCGCCAGAACCAGCGCAGGGTGCCGACGAAGCCGAGTGTGGGCTGGGTGATACCGTCGCCGGACGGGGCCGGGGCGGAGTCGATGTGGTCAGATGGCCGGGACATAACTGCCAATCACCCCTTGCAGGTTCAGGAGCCAGGCATTCCACACGCCGCTCACCATGAGCACCCCGATAACGATCAGGAGCACGCCGCCGAACAGGTTGATCGCTCGGATGTGACGCTTGAGAAAGGCTACGGCCCCGGTGGCCCAGTTCAGGCCCAGCGCGATCAGCAGGAACGGGATGCCCAGGCCGAGCGCGTAGAACAGCGCGAGCAGGCCGCCCTGCCAGGGCGAGCCGGTGCTCAGGCTGAGCGAGTTGATGGCCGTGAGCGTTGGGCCGGTGCACGGGGTCCAGCCGACCGCGAAGACCGCGCCGAGCACGGGGGCGCCGGCCAGGCCCATCCGCGGCCGCCAGGAGGTCTTGATGGTGCGCTGCATGGCACCGAACTGGCCGACGAAGACCAGGCCGAGCAGGATCACGATGGCGCCGGCGATGCGCGTGATCAGGTCGCGGTACTGGTTGAGCCAGAACCCGGCGAAGCCGAAGACCACGCCGGTGAGCACGAAGACCAGGGTGAACCCGAGGATGAACAGGGCCACGCCGAGCAGCAGCCGGTTATGGCCGCGGCGGGCGGAGAGTGTGGAGCCGCTGCTGCCGTCGGCGAAGCCGCCGATGTAGGCGAGGTAGCCGGGTACGAGCGGCAGGATGCACGGTGAGGCGAACGAGACCAGCCCGGCCAGCACTGCGATCGGGATCGCCAGGAACAGTTGCCCGCTGAAGACGATCTCGCCGAAGGGATTGCCCACGCCTAGCCGTCCTCGGCAATCGTGTCTTCGATCAGGGTTTTCAGGATGGACGGCGAGTTGACCTGGCCGAGGATGCGCGCGGCGACCCGCCCGGACGAGTCCAGCACCAGGGTGGTGGGCACGGCGTTCGGCGGGATGCTGCCGCTGAAGGCGAGCTGCATGCCTCCGTCGACGTCCATCACCGATTCGTAACTGATCTGGAAGCTCTCGTTGAACGCAATCGCCGTCGCGGCCTGATCGCGCACGTTCACGCCGAGGAAGGTGGCACCCTCGTCGGCGAACTGGTCGCTGATCTCCTTGAGATCGGGGGCCTCGGCGCGGCACGGTGCGCAGGCGGCGTACCAGAAGTTCACCACCAGCACCTCGCCGGCGTAGTCGGCGGAGGTGACCTGGGAGCCGTCTTCGAGGGTGCCGGCGAACTTCACGGCGTCGCCGCGTTCGTCGGCGGGGATCTCGGTGACGCTGCCGTCACCGGCGATGTAGCCCTTGCCGCTGCCGGCCCGGTACTGGTCGGCGAGCGAGTCACCGCTGGTGCAGCCGCTGAGGGCCAGGGCCACGGTGACCAGGCCGGCCAGGGCCAGCGGCACCAGGCGTGCGCGGCGGTTCACACTGCACCCACATCGTTGGCCAGCACCAGCAGGGACGCGGCGGGGCTCGTGTAACCGACCTCGGTGGGCACGGCGCCGCGCAGCGCCAGGGTGGTGATGCTGGACAGGTCGCAGCGGCGCTTGCGCGGGTCGTGGGCCAGACGTTCCCGGGCCAGGCTGCGGTGCACCATCCAGATCGGCAGCTGGTGGCTGACCAGAACGACATCGCCGTCGTCGACGGAGTGGAACGCGTCGTCGATGGCGGCCAGCATCCGGGTGGAGATGGAACGGAACGGTTCGCCCCAGCTGGGCCGGGCCGGGTTGAGCAGGCTGGGCCAGTTGCGCGGGTCGCGCAGGGCGCCGCCTGGACCGCGCATCCGCTTGCCCTCGAACCGGTTCTCGGGTTCGATGATGCGCTCGTCGACGTCGATGGGCAGGCCGAAGGCGGCCATGATCGGGGCGGCGGACTCCTGGGTGCGCTGCAGCGGCGACGCGATGAGCCGCGCCACGGGGCGCCCGCGCTCGACGAGGTCTGCGGCAGCCGCCTCGGCCATCCGCTGCCCCAAATCGGACAGTCGAAAGCCGGGAAGTCTGCCGTAAAGCACGCGCTCGGGGTTGAAAACCTCACCGTGCCGCACGAGATGTACCTGGCTAGCTACCACACGCTCCAGTCTACGGAGGGGTCACCCGCGAATTCGCCGAGAGCTGTGCGGCTAAACTCAGGGGGTGAATGC
>Ga0247803_1001603_pt1 | contig 11789 bp, 11 predicted proteins | sample UWRJL014104B1_FD_180928 | JGI IMG/M metagenome (GOLD analysis project Ga0247803, IMG submission 180928) | Plant litter microbial communities from Arlington Agricultural Research Station in Wisconsin, United States - UWRJ-L014-104B-1 | ecosystem: Environmental > Terrestrial > Plant litter >...
GAGGTCTTCCATGTTGATGCCGAGCTCGCCGATTTCGGTGAGCAGCCGGGCGAGTTCGCCCGGCTTGTCGTCCACGAGGACGACGATGCGGCTGAAGTGCTTGGCCTGCCCGTGCTTACCGGGAATGCGGGCGACGCCGGTGTTGCCGTCGGCGATGAGCTCGGCGAGGGCACGGCGCGCGCCGACGGCGTCGGGAGCGTCGAGCGTCTGGATGGCGCGGTCGAGGTCGTCGCGGTAGGCGTGCAGGACGGCGCTGATCGCCGGCGCGTTCGCGCGCAGGATCTGCACCCACAGCTCGGGGTCGCTGGCGGCGATGCGCGTGGTGTCGCGCAGCCCCTGCCCGGCGAGCGCGGTCGCCGCGTCGGTGGCATCGGTCAGTCTTGCCGCCAACAGGGAGGAGATCAGCTGTGGGGCGTGTGAGACGAGGGCGACATTGCGGTCGTGGTCCTCCGCGGTCATCTCGATGGGGAGTGCGCCCAGGTCGAGGGCGAGCTGCTCGACCGCCGCCGCCCGGCCGTAGGTGATGCCGTCGTGTCCGGCGATGACCCACGGGCGGCCGTTGAAGAGGTCGGCGCGCGCCGAGATGGCACCGCTGCGCTCGCGACCGGCCATGGGGTGCGAGCCGATGTAGCGGCTCACATCGGCGCCGAGCGCCACGAGCTCGCGCAGGGGCTCGACCTTGACGCTCGCGACGTCGGTGACGAGCGCGTTCGGGTAGGCGGCCAGTTCGGCCGCCACAATTCGGGACGTGACATCCGGCGGCACGCACACGACGATGAGCTGGGGGTCGTCTGCGGCGGCGGATTCACGACCGGCGCCGTAGTCGATCGCGAGGGCGAGGCTCGACGGCGAGACGTCGAAGAGCGACACGTCGACGCCCCGCGCACGCAGGGCGAGAGCGATGCTCGTGCCGAGCAGGCCGGTGCCGACGATGCGCACGGGGCCGGCGAGTCGCCGGTCAGTCATCCGTGCTGTCTTCTTGCGACTCGTCTCCGGTCGAGTCATCCGCCCCGGCTGGGGCAACGCTGCCGCCGCGGGAGATGGTCAGCAGCTCACCGATCTCGGCCTTGGTGAGGTCGCGCATCGCGTCGGGGGCGAGGCTTCCAAGGTGCAGCGGGCCGAACTGGCGGCGCACCAGGTCGATGACGGGGTGGCCGACCTCCTCGAGCATGCGGCGCACGATGCGGTTGCGGCCGGAGTGCAGCGTGACCTCGACGACGGTCTCGTCGTTCGACGGCGTGCCGATGATGCGGGCCTTGTCGGCCTCGATGAGTCCGTCTTCGAGCTCGATGCCGCCGACGAGCTTGTTGATCGTGTGCTGGGTGACGACGCCCTCGACCTTGGCGATGTAGGTCTTCAACACGCCGAACGACGGGTGCGCCAGGATGTGCGCCAGCTCGCCGTCGTTGGTCAGCAGCAGCAGACCCGAGGTCTCGGCGTCGAGGCGGCCGACGTTGAACACGCGCTCCTCGAAGACGCTCGTGTAGCGGCGCAGGTCGGGGCGGCCCCGGTCGTCGTTGAGCGACGACACGATGCCGGTCGGCTTGTTGAGCATGATGTAGAGCTTGGTGGTGTCGAGCTGGATCGCCTTGCCATCGACCGAGACGAGGTCGGTGGGCAGCACCCGGCGTCCGGGCTCCTCGACGCGCACGCCGTTGACGGCGACCCGTCCGGCGGCGATGAGGTCTTCGCAGACGCGGCGGGAGGCGACGCCGGCGGCGGCCATCACCTTCTGCAGGCGTTCGCCCTCGGGGTTGCTGTAGGGGGTGGTGGGGCTATGGTCGTTCATCGAATCCGTCCGATCCATCGGCGAGAAGCGGCGAGAGGTGCGGCAGGTCGTCGATGCTGTTGATTCCGAGCTGGCTGAGCATCAGGTCGGTTGTGGCGTAGTGAATCGCACCGGTCTCACTGTCGGTGAAGCTTTCTGTGATCAGCCCGCGGCCGAGCAGGGTGCGCACGACGGAGTCGACGTTGACCGCCCGGATGGACGCGACCGCGCCGCGGCTGATGGGCTGCTTGTAGGCGATGACCGCGAGGGTCTCGAGGGCGGCCTGGCTGAGCTTGGTGGGGTTCTGGGTGAGCACGAAGTCGCGCACGACGCCGTCGAGCTGTTCGCGCACGTAGAAGCGCCAGCCGCCCGCGACCTCGCGCAGCTCGAATCCGCGGCGCACTCCCCCGTCGGCCCCGTCGAAGTCGGCCACGAGCCGGGCGATCGACTTGCGCACCTCGGCCACGGGGACCTGCACCGACGTCGCCAGCGCGATGAGGCTCATCGGCTCGTCGGCGACCATGAAGATCGCCTCGAGGCTGCGGTCGAGCGCGTCGCGCTGAGGGTCGACGGAGACGCGGCTCTGTTCGGTGTCACGAGTCATAGTCTGATCCCAGGTTGGCGAGGCTGTCTTCAGACCAGTGTTCCGCATTCCACCTGATGCTCAGCTCACCGAGCGGTTCCAGCTGCTCGAAGGCGACGGCCGCGTGACGGTAGAGCTCGAGCACCGCGAGGAACCGGGCGATGACCACGCCCTTCACGTCGGCGCCCGCGATCAGCTGCCGGAAGGTCATGGTGCCGTTGCGGCGCAGAAGCGCGACCACGTGCGAGGCCTGCTCGCGGATGCTGACGAGCGGCGCGTGCAGGTGGTCGAGCCCGACGGTGGGGATCTCGCGCGGCGCCAGGGCCAGCGCGGCGATGGCGGCGAAGTCGTCGGGGGTGAGGGTCCAGACGAGCTCGGGAGTCTGCTGGCGGTACTTCTCCTCGAGCCGGACCGAGCGGTAGTGACGCGTCGACTCGGCATCCAGCTTCTCGGAGAACCACCGCGTGGCCTCCTTGAACGCCCGGTACTGCAGCAGGCGGGCGAAGAGCAGGTCGCGGGCCTCGAACAGGGCCACGTCTTCGGCGTCGACCAGTTCGCCCTGCGGCAGTAGCCCGGCGACTTTGAGGTCGAGCAGCGTCGCGGCGACCACGAGGAACTCGCTCGCCTGGTCGAGCTCGGCGGTGGTGTCGAGCTGGCGCAGGTAGGCGATGAACTCCCCGGTGACCACGCTGAGCGAGATCTCGGTGATGTCCATCTCGTGCTTCGCGATGAGCGAGAGCAGCAGGTCGAACGGGCCGTCGAAGCCCGCGAGGGTGACCGAGAACTTCGCGGCCGTGGGTTCCAGCAGCTCGCTGCTAGGCGGCTGCGCCACGGAAGATCAACTCTCTGGCGAGCTGGCGGTAGGCCTCGGCGGCCTGATGCTCGGGAGCGTAGGTGGTGATCGGTGCGCCCGCGACGCTCGCGTCGGGGAACTTCACCGTGCGGCCGATGACGGTCTCGAAGACCTTCGAGCCGAACGTGTCGACGACGCGCTCGAGCACCTCGCGCGAGTGCAGGGTGCGGGAGTCGTACATGGTGGCGAGGATGCCGTCGAGCTCGAGCGCCGGGTTGAGGCGGTCGCGAACCTTCTCGATGGTCTCGACCAGCAGCGCGACGCCGCGCAGCGCGAAGAACTCGCACTCGAGCGGGATGAGCACGCCGTGGGCGGCCGTGAGCGCGTTGACGGTGAGCAGGCCCAGCGAGGGCTGGCAGTCGATGAGGATGACGTCGTACTTGTCGCTGACCTTCGCGAGCACGCGGGCGAGGATGTTCTCGCGCGCGACCTCGTTGACGAGGTGCACCTCGGCGGCCGACAGGTCGATGTTGGCGGGGATGATGTGCAGCCCGGGGTAGGCGGTCTCGACGATCGCCTCTGTCGGGTTCTTCATCGTGCCGAGCATGAGGTCGTAGATGGTGGGCACGTCGTGGTTGGGCACGCCGAGGCCGGCGGAGAGGGCGCCCTGCGGGTCGAAGTCGATGGCGAGAACCTTGCGGCCGTACTCCGCGAGGGAGGCGGCGAGGTTGATCGTGGTCGTGGTCTTTCCCACGCCACCCTTCTGGTTGCAGAGGGTGATGATGCGGGCGGGTCCGTGCTCGGAAAGCGGTTCCGGAACAGGGAAAACGGTGATGGGGCGACCGGTCGGGCCGACCGGAGGCGTCTCGAGGCCGGGAAGTTCGCTACCCGTGTTCTTCTTGGCCGTCACGCGTACTGCTCCCGTTCTTGCCAGCCGCACGTGGCCGGGCGATACAACTGTAACCGGTCGAGTAGCGGCCGCTGTGTAGGCCGCCCGCGGGTCACGCTATCGGGCGCGTGGATGCGCCACGGTGTACATGTCACGCAGGGTGTCGGCGGTCACCTGGGTGTAGATCTGCGTGGTCGCGACCGACGAGTGACCGAGCAGCTCCTGCACCACCCGCACGTCGGCACCGCCGGCCAGCAGGTGGGTCGCGAACGAGTGCCGGAACGTGTGCGGCGAGATCTCGAAGCCCAGCTCGGCGCGCTCGGCGGCCGCCCGGATGATCAGCCACGCGTTCTGCCGCGACACGCGCTGCCCGCGCGCGCCGAGGAACAGCGCCGGAGTCGAGGTGCCGCGCAGCGAGAACGCCGGGCGCGCCCGCACCAGGTACCGGTCGAGCGCCGCGCGGGCGAAGCTTCCGACGGGCACGATGCGCTGCTTGCCGCCCTTGCCGAAGAGCCGCACCACGTCGCCCTCGATCACGTCGTCGACGTTGAGCGCCACCGCCTCCGAGATGCGCGCCCCCGTCGCGTAGAGCAGCTCGAGCAGCGCCTTGTCGCGCATCTGCTGCAGCTCGTCGCCGTCGGTGGCGGCGAGCACGGCGCCCATCTGCTCGATCGTGATCGCCTTCGGCAGCCGCGACCCGAGCTTCGGCAGTTTGGTGTCGGCCGCGACATCCGTCACCACCAGCGATTCGCCGACGAGGAAGCGGTGGAATCCGCGCACCGATGACAGCATCCTCGCCATCGACGAGGCGACGAGCGCGCCCTCGGGCCGGGATCCGAGGTGCCTGGCGTACGCGGACACGTGGGCGGGCGCGATGCCCTCCGGCGTCTCGACGCCCTGTACGCGCAGGAACTCCGCGTAGCCGTCGAGGTCGCGGCGGTAGGCGGCGAGGGTGTTGGCCGCGAGCCCGCGTTCGATCGCGAGGTGGCGCAGGTAGCGGTCGATGATGACCGCGAGCGCCCCCGGAGCCTCGGACACGGTGCTGTCTACGCGGAGCGGGCCAGGCGGCGGGCGACCGGATGCTGCGGCCACGGCGAATCCGCCGGTGCGAGGCTCGACCATCCGCGGGTCTTGGAGACGTGCGCGGCGAGGGCCGCGATGACGAGGATGGAGTTCTGCACGCGGCGGTCGAGCACGGCGTCGACGATCTCGTCGAGCGGCACCCAGCGCTTCTCGATCTCGGCCTCCTCGTCGGTGCGGGCGAATACCTCCGCGGCGGCGCTCACGCCGCGGGCGAGGTAGACACGCAGCGCCTCGTTGTTGCCGCCCGGCGAGGTGTGGAAGTCGGTGAGCACCGACCAGTCGCTCGCGACCAGGTCGACCTCCTCGGCGAGCTCGCGCTGCGCGGCGGTGAGTGACGACTCCCCCGCGAAGTCGAGCAGCCCGGCGGGCAGCTCCCACTCGCGGGTCGCCACGGGGTGGCGGTACTGGCGGATGAGGCAGACGCGGTCTTCGTCGTCGAGCACGAGCACCGCGACGGCGCCCGTGTGATCGATGTACTCGCGGGTGATCTCGGAGTCGCCGAACGTGAAGCGGTCACGGCGCACGTTCCAGATCGCGCCCTCGAAGACGACCTCGCTCGACAGCACGGGCAGGTCGACGAGCTCGTCGGCGAGCGCGGTCGCTGAGCCCGTCGAAGCGTCGGTCGCGGTCGCCGAGCCTGTCGAAGCGTCGACAGGCTCGGGCCCGTCGACAAGCTCAGGGACCGACCCGGTCGAGGCCTCAGGCACCGGCAGGCTCCGGCACCTCGAACAGCCGGGTGGCCTGCTGGCGCTCGAGAGCGGCACCGACGAGACCCTTGAACAGCGGGTGCGCGTGGTTCGGGCGCGAGCGCAGCTCGGGGTGCGCCTGTGTTCCGACGTAGAACGGGTGCACCTCGCGCGGCAGCTCGACGAACTCGACGAGGTGCCCGTTGGGCGACACACCGGAGAACTGGAGGCCGGCCTCGGCGATCTGCTCGCGGTAGGCGTTGTTCACCTCGTAGCGGTGACGGTGGCGTTCGCCGATGCTCGCGGCGTTGTCGTACAGCGACGAGACGATCGAGCCCTCGGTGAGCGCGGCCTCGTAGAGGCCGAGGCGCATGGTTCCGCCGAGGTCTCCGTCGGCGATGATGTCGACCTGCTCGGCGATCGTGGCGATCACCGGGTACAGGGTGTCGGGGTCGAACTCGCTCGACGACGCGCCCTCGAGGCCGACGACGTCGCGGGCGTACTCGATGACCATGCACTGCAGGCCGAGGCAGAGGCCCAGCACCGGGATGTGGTTCTCGCGGGCGAACAGCAGGGCGCCGAGCTTGCCCTCGATGCCGCGCACGCCGAATCCGCCGGGGACGCAGATGCCGTCGAGGTCGGAGAGCTGCTTGGCCGCGCCCTCCGGCGTCTCGCAGGTGTCGGAGGCGACCCAGCGGATGTTGACCTTGGCCTGGTGGGCGAACCCGCCGGCCTTGAGCGCCTCGGTGACCGAGAGGTAGGCGTCGGGCAGGTCGATGTACTTGCCGACGAGGCCGATCGTGACCTCGTCCTTGGGGTTGTGCACGGCGTCGAGCACGATGTTCCAGCCGTCCCAGTCGACGTCGTCGGCTACGAGGCCCAGCTGCTCCATGATGTAGGCGTCGAGGCCCTGGTCGTGCAGCATCGTGGGGATGTCGTAGATGCTCGGAACGTCGACCGCGTTGACGACCGCCTGCTCGTCGACGTCGCACATGAGCGCGATCTTGCGCTTGTTGCTCTCGGAGACCGGACGGTCGGAGCGCAGCACGAGCGCGTCGGGCTGGATTCCGATCGAGCGCAGGGCCGCGACCGAGTGCTGCGTCGGCTTGGTCTTCTGCTCGCCCGAGGCGTTCATGAACGGCACGAGGGAGACGTGCACGAAGAACACGTTCTTGCGGCCGAGCTCGTGGCGCACCTGACGGGCCGACTCGATGAACGGCTGGCTCTCGATGTCGCCGACCGTGCCGCCGATCTCGGTGATGATCACGTCGGGGCGGCCGCTGCCGTCTGCGGGCTCCTCGGCCTGCAGGCGCATGCGGCGCTTGATCTCGTCGGTGATGTGCGGGATGACCTGCACGGTGTCGCCGAGGTACTCGCCGCGGCGCTCCTTGGCGATCACTGTCGAGTAGATCTGCCCGGTGGTCACGTTCGCGGCCTGGTCGAGGTTGATGTCGAGGAACCGCTCGTAATGGCCGATGTCGAGGTCGGTCTCCGCGCCGTCGTCGGTCACGAAGACCTCGCCGTGCTGGAACGGGTTCATCGTTCCGGGATCGACGTTGAGGTAGGGGTCAAGCTTCTGCATAACGACGCGGAGACCACGCGCCGTGAGAAGGTTGCCGAGACTGGCAGCCGTGAGTCCCTTGCCGAGGGAAGAGACCACCCCGCCAGTTACGAAAATGTGCTTTGTTACGCCCGCTTCAGAATTGTTCACCACGGGGTTCTAGCGTATCTCACGATTGCCCCATCGTGCGCGTGTCGCGCGAATCGTCACGTGCCCGCAACATTCAGGCGCGCTGGACCCGTGCCGTCTCGATGAGCTCGCGGGCGTGCGCGAGCGCGTTCTCGGAGTCGGGGAGGCCGGAGAGAAGCCGCGCCATCTCGGCGATGCGCTCGTCTCCCTCGAGCTGCTCGACGCTCGACGCGGTGACCGCCCCGTCGTTGTCTTTGAGCACCCGCAGGTGGTTGGTGGCGAAGGCGGCGACCTGGGCGAGGTGGGTGACGACGATGACCTGCGCGTCCTGGCTGAGCTGGGCGAGCCGCCGTCCGATCTCGATCGCCGCGGCCCCGCCGACGCCGGCGTCGACCTCGTCGAAGATGAAGGTGGGAACGGGGTCGTTGCCCGCGATGACGACCTCGATCGCGAGCATCACGCGCGAGAGCTCGCCTCCCGAGGCACCGCGGCCGAGGGCCCGCGGTTCCGCGCCGGGGTGCGGCTGCAGCAGCAGCGAGACCTGGTCTTTGCCGCTCATCGAGTACTCGGTGCGGTCTTCGACCTCGACGGTGAGGCGGGCGTTGGGCATCGCGAGTGCGGCCAGCTCGGCGGTGACGCGGTCGGCGAGCCGCGCGGCGGCCGCTGTGCGCACGGCGGTGATGCGCTGGGCGAGTTCGACCACGAGCGACTCGTCGGCGGCGACCTCGTCGACGAGCGCCTCGATGCGGTCGGAGTCGTTGTCGAGCTCGAGCAGCCGGCCGCTGCCCGAGTCGAGGTAGTCGATGACCTCGTCGAGCGAGCTGCCGTACTTGCGCACGAGGGCGCTCAGCTCGGCGCGGCGCTCCTGCAGCGCCTCGAGCTCGCGCCCGCCGTCGCTGTCGAGGCCGCCGAGGTAGCTCGAGAGCTGCGACGAGATCTCGGAGACCGCGATCTCGGCCGCGTCGAGCGCAGCGACGATCGGGGTGAGCTCGTGGTCGTGGGCCGAGACGCGTTCGAGCTGACGTTTCGCGGTGTCGAGGAGACTGAGGATGTCGGCGGCTTCGTCGGAGTTCTGCCCCGAGACGAGGTCGAGCGCCTGCGCCGATGCCAGACGGAGGTCTTCGAGGTTGGTGAGCCGGTCGACCCGTTCGCCGAGTTCGACGTCTTCGCCGCGCTGTGGCGCAGCGGCCTCGATCTCGGCGGTCGCGAGTCGGAGGTCTTCGGCCTCGCGGGCGCGACGGTCGCTCTCGGCGACGAGGACGTCGAGCTCGCCCTGATTGGCCTGCCAGCGGCGGAACACGTCGTGGTAGGTGCCGACGATCGCCGACAGCTCTGTGCCGGCGAACCGGTCGAGGGCCTCGCGCTGCGCCGTCGACGACCGCAGCCTGATCTGGTCGGACTGTCCGTGCACGACGACGAGATGCTCTCCGATCTCGCCGAGCACGCTGACCGGCGTCGTGCGCCCGCCGACCGTCGCCCGGCTGCGGCCCTCGGCCGAGATGGAGCGGCCGATGATGAGCTCGCCGTCGTCGAGGTCTCCCCCGGCGTCGCGCACGCGTTCTGCGACGGCACCGTCGTCGGCGATGAGCCAGTGGCCCTCGACGACGGCTTGCGCGCTGCCCGAACGGATCGCCGCGGCATCCGACCGCTCGCCCAGGAGCAGACCGAGGGCGGCGACGACCATGGTCTTTCCCGCGCCGGTTTCGCCGGTGATCGCGGTGAAGCCCGGGCCGAGCGGCAGGCGCGCCTCGCCGATGACGCCGAGGTTGCGGATGAGTATCTCTTCGATCACGGGGTGACGACCTCGTCTGACGGGCCCCGCCAGCCGGTGACCGGCAGGTTGAACTTGTGCACGAGCCGGTCGGTGAACGGCCCCTGCGCGAGGCGGGCGAGCCGCACCGGCTCCTTCGAGCGACGCACCACGACGCGGGCGCCGCGGGGAAGGTCGTGGGCGCGACGGCCGTCGGCCCAGAGCACGCCCGTTCCCTGAGTGCGGTCGAGCACCTCGACGGCGAAAGACGAGTCGGGTCCGACGACGAGCGGGCGCGCGAACAGCGCGTGTGGGCTCAGCGGGACCAGCAGCAACGCATCGACGCTCGGCCAGACCACGGGTCCGCCGGCGGAGAACGCGTAGGCGGTGGAGCCGGTGGGCGTCGACATAACGACTCCGTCGCAGCCGAACGAGCTGAGCGGACGGCCGTCGACCTCGATGACCACCTCGAGCATGCGTTCGCGGGAGGCCTTCTCGACGGTGGCCTCGTTGAGAGCCCACGTCTCGTAGACGACCTCGGAGTCGACCTTCACCCGCACGCTGAGCGTGAGGCGCTCCTCGACCGTGTAGTCGCGGGCGAGGGCGCGGATGACCGTCTCGGTGAGGTCTTCGCGCTCGCTCTCGGCGAGGAATCCGACGTGGCCGAGGTTGACGCCGAGCAGCGGCACGGGACAGCCGCGAGTGAGCTCGGCCGCGCGCAGGATGGTGCCGTCGCCGCCGAGCACGATCACGAGCTCGAGGTCGGAGATGCGCACGGTGTCGCCGAGCAGTTCGACCGGTGCGACGTCGGGGGCAGCGGCGATGACCTCGGCGTACTCGTCGCCGTAGAGCACGGGCCTGATTCCGGCGGCGATCAGCTGGCGGCAGACCTGCACGGCGGCGTCGAGGGAGTCGGCGCGGCCGGTGTGCGCGACGATGAGAATGTGCCGTGTCTCTGTCACGTACGCAACCCCTTAGCCATTCCTACATGCGGTGAACCGAACTGCGGCACAAACTCAGGTGATCGCAGAGACGTGCTCCATCCATTCTGTCGGATTAGTGCCGGCGCTCGCGCTCAACCGCACCAGATACTCCTGATTCCCAGACCCGCCGGCGATTGGGGAGGGGATGACGCCCGCCGTCGACAGCCCCAGGTCCCACGCCGCCCAGAGCACACCCATCACGGCGTCGGCCCGCAGGCCGGCGCTCTTGACGATGCCCTCGCGGATGCCCGTGCGCCCCACCTCGAACTGCGGTTTGACCAGCAGCACGTAGTCGGCCGCAGTGCCCACGGTCGCCACGACGGCGGGAAGCACTGTCGGCAACGAGATGAAGGAGAGGTCGGCGACGACGAGGGTGGGCAGTTCGGAGATCCCGGATGCGCCCGCGAGCGACTCCGGCGTCATGAACCTCGCGTTGAAACCCTCGACGACCGAGACGCGTTCATCGCCGCGCACGGTCGCGTCGAGCTGGTCGTGCCCCACGTCGAGCGCGATCACCCGGCGCACTCCGCGTTCGAGCAGCACCTGGCTGAATCCGCCGGTGGACGCCCCGACGTCGAGCGCGAGCCGGCCCTCGACGGTCACCCCGAAGGCGTCGAGCGCCGCGACGAGCTTGTGTGCGGCACGGCTCACGTAGTGGTCGACGCCGGCGACGTCGAGCCGCTGGTTCGGGCGGACGGCAGCCGATGCCTTGACGACGGGCACCCCGTCGACGGTGACGAGGCCGTCGGCGATGAGCCGGGCCGCGTGGGTCCGCGAGCGGGCGAGCCCGCGGGCGGCGAGGGCCGCGTCGAGCCGGGAGCCCTGCTCGGGCTGGTCAGCGATGGGTGTCGCCGCCCTCGAGCTCGGACTGCAGCTGTTCGTGCACGTGGGCGTACGCCTCGGCGCGCGCGTCGAGCGGCTGGTCCTCGATCACGATCAGTCGTGACAGCAGAGCGTCAGACTCGTGCGTGCTCACAGCGTCGTTGTCGCCCATGCTCACGAATATAGCTCCGGGGCCACGCGCAGCCCGTAGATCGCCACGCCGGAGTTCCAGATCGCCGCGGTGCCGGCGCGCAGCCGGTTGATCGACGAGCCCGGGCTGACGACGGTGAGGTTCTCCCCGTCGCGGCGCACGACGGCGTCGCCCACCGTGGTGACCGTGGCCGCGCCATCCGTCGTCTCGATCGTCTCCGGATACGGCTCCGAGAGCTGCCGCAGGTCGTCGAGGATGTAGGTGGGCCGCTGGTCCTTCTCGGCCGCGAGCACCTGCTTGGCCTGGTCGATGCCGGTGAGCACCAGCACCGACGAGAGTCCGGCGCGGTTGGCGCCGAGGATGTCGGTGTCGAGCCGGTCGCCGATCACGAGGGTCGACGTCGCGGCGAACCGCTCGGTCGCCACCTCGAACATCGGCACCTCCGGCTTGCCGGCCACGACGGGCAGGCGTCCGACGGCGGTGTGCACCGCCGACACGAGGGTGCCGTTGCCGGGGGCTGTGCCGCGGGCCTGCGGGATGGTCCAGTCGGTGTTGGTGGCGACCCAGGGGATGCCCGCCGCGCCCTTCGAC
>Ga0247803_1001604_pt1 | contig 11788 bp, 9 predicted proteins | sample UWRJL014104B1_FD_180928 | JGI IMG/M metagenome (GOLD analysis project Ga0247803, IMG submission 180928) | Plant litter microbial communities from Arlington Agricultural Research Station in Wisconsin, United States - UWRJ-L014-104B-1 | ecosystem: Environmental > Terrestrial > Plant litter >...
CCCTCACAACTTCACCACCATCCCGGAATCTCCCTCTCTTCCCTCCCCTCCGCTCCCAGACCCCCCTTCCCCCGAACAACGCCCACAACTAGATCGTCAAGCCTCCCTCCTCGAGCGCACCCGCCTCAGCATGGCCGCCATGTCCGCGCGCCCCCGCACCTCCCTCGCGCCAAAGGAAAAACGCAAAAGTACCGCCCGCCAATCCATCTTTCCAGTCAATCAATTTGATACCCCACGGAACCGCAGATCTTTCATGGCGATCGAGGAGGCAAAGTCGTCGGAGCAGAAGACGCCCAAGGAGGATCTATTCAGCGATCAGGTGGATTATGATAGGGTGTTTAAGAGTCGTCCTAGGATTGCTACGAGTCCGGTTTGGGGGACGCCGGATGCGAAGGGGGGTAGAGAGGAGGCGGAGGATAGAGGGGCGTATAGTGGGGAGGAGGAAGAGTTCGATGAAGGTGTTACGGGAGTTGATCTGGCGGATGTGGATTGTGATGAAGATGGGGATGTTACGGTTGCGTGGGAGAATAGTCCGTTGAGGGGGGCGGGGAAGAGAGCCTTATTTAGTTGATCTCTGGGCAAGATATGTCCTGGTTGGAATGGTTCGAAGGGTATGACACTGATAATAGTAATAGTAAGCAGTCTACCTCACCGAGGCAAATGCAAGGGGTATCATTTCGTTACTCATCACGTATCACAACCCACAGAAACCACCACCCACGCCTACGGACTACACCCACTACTACTCACTCTTTGCCTCCTCCGACTCGCACGAAACGTCCAAGCCTCCACCCACCCAAAGTGCTCTCCGGACCCATCCATTGTTCCACTTCTCCTCCCAACACCACTTTCCCTCCGTGTCCCCTTCCCTCCACTTGCACTTTTTCTGCGCCCATGGAAAACGCAGACACCGATGCTCGGGCCCACGTACTTGACATGCAGCGGACAAAGCGGAGAAGTAGGCAAGTGCTCTGGGATCAGCCATTCTAGTTTCGCCTTCTCCTCTGCGGCGCGCCTGTTGGATTGCGTCGAGTCTCTGCGCGGCGAGCTCGGCATGCGGAACCAGGCCTCGCTTCCGCTTGTGTCGACGAGGGCTGGTGGAGTGGTACGGACATTGGAATATGTTGCGTTTGGTGTGATGACGGCGATGCCGGGAGTCACATCTTCGAGTGTTAGTGGAGTGACCGCAAGCGCCTGGGGACTCTCGTCGGATTCCGTGGACGGCAGCGAGATATCTGTGGTTTGTGACATGAGGACTGCGTCTGAGTCCCAGATGCCGCCTGGTGTGGCAGGCGGCTTGCGCGTGCGCACACCCTCGATGTTGAAGAAGAAGTCTGCGAGCTTGCCTTTAACTTCGCCGTTTGCGTCGAGCATGGGGGGCGTGGGCACGCGGCTTGTGCCTGGAGGGATGAAAATAGGAGGGACCGACATGTTGGCTATTTTCTCCATGTCTGCGTGTCGTTTGCGGCGGCGGAGGGCTCTTTCGGCTGGGGGGGTTTCAGGGGAGGATATGTCGTCGTTTTGGCAGGAGCGCATGGGCTTGAGCACCCGGGTTAAGAAGAAAGAGGTTCGGCCTCCAGACGATGGGGTGTCTGGAGTTTCGGAGTTGCCTGTCGAGCTCCAAGGGCCACTCCAGCGTAGACGTCGGCATCGGGAGCGCTTGCCCACTTCCTTAAGTTCTTCCCTGGTCTGTACTTGCTGCGCGTATTGGGCATGTTCCATTTGTGTTTGAGTTGGTTCAGCCAGTGGGTTAGTCAGTGGGAAGTTTCCGTCGGCAGACCGAGCAGGGCTGTCGCTTCTTCTGTGCCAACTCTTTGCTCTTCCCAAGCGCAATCGAGGAAGGGAGCGACGGTTGCGGTGACGTCCGCCCGGAAAGTCAGCGTGTGGAGTTTGCGAGGATGTAAGGGGATCGTGGCCAGGTAGGAGTCCTGGAGTATTTACATCGCCGTCTTCAAAGATAGTGGCGGGTGCACTCGCTAGTCCGGAGGGAGGCCAGTCTTGGGGATAATTGTGAACCCAGGGTGTCTTTGAACTTCGAGGTCGCGAAGATGTGGGACCAGTCAACTCAAATACCGGTGTGCGACCGCGGGAAGGTAGCTGGGATATATTAGACGGCAGAGTGAGCTTCATGGACTCTCCCTGGGCGACCTTCCTGCGGTCTTTCAATGTAACTTTGTGAATGGATGCGGGCTTCTCTGGCGGCGCCTTGGTCGGCTTGGGCGCCTCTTCCTTTTCCTTATCTCTTTTCGCCGCGGTATGAGGAAGATTGAATTTGAGCTGACGCCCCACCGTGCTCCCTCTACGACCCTTGCCAATGCTTGCGTCTTCATCGTCCTCATGCTGCTTCTCCATGGGCAAGAAAGATCGCATATCGGGAGCATGGCTCATAATTCCCCTCGCAATGCCACTGAACGAAGCTCGATGCGAATCCGACCGCGATACAGTACTGTTCAAAGACGAACCAGTCGAGACGCGTTTCGCAGATCCGATGGACTGATACGAATCGACACGAGCAACGCTTTGAACTCCGCCTCTTGACTCTCGCTCTTTAGTTGTCGCGCGCATAATCTCCTCCATCGAAGGTGGTGTGTTCGGTCTCGGTAAGGTGTCCAAAATCGGGCTCGTCGGCGTATCTGCATCTTTGCGCACTTCCCAGGTGAAGCCCTCACGTCTTTCCTCAGCCCGAGGAGTGGACCCACTCCCACCTCCCGGTGTCAAATCCTGTCCGCGAACCGCGTCGGCATGTTCTTGGAGTGAGGTGTAGTGCCTTGCAAGTCCAGGTCGAGGTGCAAGTGTGGCGCTCTTAGATGCGTCGCGAGCAGGACTGCTTGAAATTGAGGTTGGGATCTGAAGAACGAATTCAAGTCGATGTGAACGAGTAGATTCGGTGCGATTTATAGATGAGGGTGACGCCGACATAAGCGTCCTGAAGGCTGAGGTGGTGAAGGAGAGGTGCAGTCGCTCGCGTCAATGTGGGTCGCGGCACCGATAGTCAAAGGACGGCCAAGTATAGGTAGAATAAGATAAGGCGCACGAAGGCTCCGCAGTTACTAGGAAAGGAGCATGGTTTATTGTCGAAGACAAGCACGATTGCGAAGCGTGCGTAACTTTCGGGGGACTATACCGGATCGTCATCCAAATCAGGAAGGAGGGATGGAAGACAAGATATTTAGGAAAGAGCTAGCCAGTTAACGCCGCGTAGGCACAGGACTAGCTTCCGAACTAGAACATCAAGCCGGATATATAAAAGATACCACCAACCATACAACGCCGTGCCATGCTTTGCTACCCGATGCCTTATCCAGAACCCGTATGCACCTAATCTCGACCCAGCCATCGTAACACATTATACAGCTCATTACTTCATCTCGGCGGCAGTCGTTGCCTGAACAACACTGGTACCATCAACAAACCTCGTTCGATATATTCGATTCGCGTTCTGGAACATGCCGTCTTTGAGGGAGACGACGATGAACTGCGAACCCTTGAATCGATTCTTAATGAGAAGCCCAATGTTTTGTGTATGTGAAGGATCGAGCGCGGCATCGACCTCGTCAAGAATGTACATGGGCGCGGGCTTGAACTGTAGCAGCGCCATGATGAGCGAGAGGGCAATCAGTGACCTGAAAGGCGTTAGTACCAATGTGGGTATCCAGAGGACTGCGACTTACCGTTGACCACCGCTCAATTCGGTCAAAGACTGTTTCCAGACCTTGCCCAGCATGACCTTTACCTCAAGACCGTCCGAGATTGTTTTGCCCTCGGGCGGATCAAGCTTCGCGAAGCTACCCGGCAGAAGCTCGTTGAAGATCTGACCGAAGTCGCCATTCACCTTGGTCCAAGTCTTGTGCAGAGCTTCCTTTTTGTACTCGTCGAGCTTGAGGATCGTCTCCTCGATCTTCTTCTTGTCCTTGACGACAATTGACATGTTCTTCTTCAGACTAGCCTCCTTCTTCTCGACGCTGTCAATCATGGCCATCACCTTGGGATTGATCTTGTTCTTCATGCCACGCAACCGTTCGTCCATGGTCTTGCGCCTGGATTTGCAATCCGACATGTTTTGGCCTTTGAAGTCATAGGGCGTTCCAGATCGTCCAAAAAGCTCAGATTCGTCTGCGATCCAGTCGTGCTCTTTAGTCAAAGCTTCTAGGTTGCCCGACGCCGCGTCTCGTTCCTTGTGGAACCGTTCGATTTCGTGGCCGAGCTTCTGCTGTTCCAGACCGGCTTCAGTTATTGAGGCATTCTTCGACCTGATGGTATCTTCCAGTGCGCGCAACTCCTCATCAAAGCCGGTAAGCTTGGCCTGCTCGTCCGCTAAGCTGGCCTGAGCCTGGTCGTGAGCGTCCTTCACCTGCGCTTGTTCGACAGCAAGCACATCAATCTCCTCCTGCTGAGCATTGAGTGTGGTTTGCACGTCTTCGAGCTGCTCTTGTGCCGCTGCAAGATCACTTCCACACTGTTCAGACTCCACCCTGGCCTCGCGCATCTCCGATTGAAGCGGTTTGATGGAGGCGTTGTTCTTGGCGAGCGCCTTCTTGAGCTTCTCCAATGACGATTGCAGCTCCGCAAGTTTGCTGTCTTTGTTGTTGTTGAACTCGGACATGTCTCTCTCGATGCGTTTTATCTCCTTCAACGCTTCGTCCTGTCTAGCTTTGGCACTCTTGATGTCCTCCTTGAGTTGTATGATGCTCTGCTTCATCTCCTCGACAGCTTGGATAATCTGGTCACAATTAGTATGATTGCTTGCAAACAGCGCAAAGGAAGTCGGTACACACCGATGATGAAGAGTTGCCGCGTATTTGCTCTTCTGTGAGCTTGATCTCGTGCAACTTGAGGTCAAGCTCTTGTTTCGTCTTTCGCGCACCGTCAAGCTTCTTCTTCTCCTTGGCCATGGTAGCCTGGAGTGTAGCAAGCTGCCCCTCTTGCGACTGGAGTTCTTTGGTGATCTCATTGAGCCTCTGGAGCGTCACAAGCACGCCACTGGTTTGGGGTGCACTTCCTCCGGACAGAGTGCCAGCAGGATCGTAGACATCGCCCTCCAGCGTTACGCTCTTCATTCGAACGGCGGGGTCGAAAGTAACGCGCTTCGCTGTCTCCGCGTCCTCGCAGACCAGTGTCGAACCAAAAACGTAGTCCATGGCAGCGGTGACCTGGTCATCGTATCCAATCAAAGACAACGCAAGATCGACTTTGCCTGGCGCGAGCTTTTGCGCGGCCCCGATCTTTTGGGCGGAGGCTCGGAATGCCGAGATCTTGTTGAGGGGGATAATGGTGACACGCTTCTTAAGCCTGCCATTCTGGAGCAGCTGGGTACCAGTATCTGCGGAGTCCACGACCACGTTGTAAAGACGGCCACCCGCGCAGATCTCCAGAGCTGTGCCCGCCCGGGTGTGATCCTTGTCCAAAGTGAACAATTGAGCAACTAGGCCCTTCACGCGCGATCGATCAAAGTTAGGTGAGGGATCGCTGTAGCTGAAGTCGATGTTCGCGACCTTTCGCCTCAAGCCATCCGCTTGTTGTCTTAGTTCGCGGACACGAGCCTGAAGGTGCGACTCTTGCTGGTATAGTTCAGACTCCTTTCCAGGCTCGAAACCCAGTTTGGACAGCTCAACTTCGAGCTTCTTTGCTTGAGACTTCAGCGCTTCCAGTTCCTTGATGAGACCTGAGTTTTGCTCTTTAGCTCTCTTCGCCTTTGGCTCGTCTTCCTTGATTTGCTTTTCCAGATGCGAAATCTTGAGCTTGTTCTGCTCCTGCTCAGTCGACGCAGCGCTTGCGCGGTTCCTGGCATCTTGGAGCTGGCCTTGGTAACCACTTTCCTGGCCTTCTTTCGATGCCACACCGGTCTGGAGTGTCTGCAATAGCTCCTCTTTCTTATCCACCTCCTCAGTCTGCTTGGCTAGCTCGTCGTGCGCAGTCTTGTACTTTTCTTGGAGTTTCTCGTATGCCTTGGTCTTCTCCTGCAGCTGCTTCTCAAGGTCCTCGACGCTTTTCTCGATGCCCTTCTTCCGCTCTTTCTCCTCGGAGATGCTCGTATTCTTCAGATCGAAGACGGTCGTCATCCGGACCATCTCATGCGAATGTGTCTTCACCTCTTCTTCCAGCGCTTGGAATTTTCCGCCCTTCCGGAGCTCCTTCTCGCGAGTCGCTTTGACTTTCTTGATGTCCTCTTGGAGAAACTCGATTTCCCCTTTCATGCGCACAGCCGAGTCTTCCAGGTCCTTCGCTCGCTGCTTCTTGGCATCGAGGTCGTCTCCAGTCTGCCGCAGTCTCTCCTTGTATCGTATGTAGTCGTGCGCGACAACGAGCCGCGTCAGCCTCTCGAGGTCACTCTGTGTCTGTTGAAATTCTAGGAACGCGCGCTTTTCCGTCCGCAGCTTTTCCAGCTTCGGGTCGATTTCGTCGCGCAGTAGCTCAGCGATTTCCTCGACCTTCATCTCCTTCTTGGCCATCGTCTTATACGCCTTGTCCCGCCTGTCCTCGAACATGCGTGTGCCTGCCGCCTCCTCAAGCATGGCCAATATTTCCACCGCCTTCATGTTCAACACCTTCGTTATCCGGCCCTGCATGATCAAGAAGTTGGGGTTGTTGATGTTGAGCTGGACAGATTGGAACAGGTTCTGAATGCTTTGCTGCTGCGCGCGGTGGCCGTTGATGAGATATTTGCTTGCTCCGCCCAGCACGATCTGCCGGGTTACCGAAATCTGCGCGTGCTCTTCGAAGCCAACCGGGCTCTTCGACTTGTTCCGATTGTCGAACACGATCGTAACGCTAGCCTTTGTGACGCCGGCTTGTCCGCGTTTGTAGATAAGGTCCTTCGCAATCGCCGTCAGCTGGTGTCGCTCGCGCGCATTTGTAGACATACCTGGAGGTTCTGAGCACGGACTGTGGTCATGTTTGTGATACCGAGAACGAAACATATTGCGTCTAAGATGTTGGACTTTCCGGACCCATTCAGGCCGGTGATCGAGTTGAAGCTGTCGTCCCACCCAGAGATGACGGTGCGCACGGCATAGGATTTGAAGCCCTAGAAAATTGTCAGAATGGGTCACAAGCAGCACCGAACACACCTACATCGATAACAAGTTCTACGATCCTCATGGTGGCGGCATGTGCTGTTGTTGTTAGTTGGTGTTTTGGTTGTGTTGTTTACGCTCGCCTTGGGGTTTGCATGACTAAGCACTAACTCCACCTTTCGCGCTCTCACGTGCGCATGTGCTAACTACGCGAACCTTTCACATCGAACCTCGCGTATTAATCCTCGTTACCGGCAACACCCGTGTCAACCTCTCCAGTCTAAATCAAAAGAACCGTTGTAACCCCGCGCGCGATGGAGTATGGCACTCGCGCTAACGTCTTTTCATCCCGTGTATAGCATGCAAGTACACTTCCGGCTATGGTTAACAGCAATCGTCCTCCACGGAAGGCATTCGGATGGACCAAAACTTACTCTTTCTAGACGTCATGCTATCACTCCCGAGGTTGTCAAGAGCCGATAGCGCCCAATATATAGATATGGGGTAACAAAGATATAGAGCCAGCATCTACAAAAGATTCTCATGCAGGCAGTTCAAATGAATCCAACTATCCTGAGTACGCTCGTCACAGCTGCCTTGCTGTCTCGAAGCGCGGCGCAGAATGTATCAATCTTTTGCAACCCCATACTCCCAGGCTTCCATCCCGATCCTACATGTACCTTTGTTGCGGAGCTCAACAGCACATTCTTCTGTGCATTCTCCAGCTTTCTCACATCTCGAGGGCTACCCATCGTAGCAAGTCGCGACCTTGTGAACTGGAAACACATTTCCAATGCAATTAGTCGACCGGAATAACTACCAGTGCTCGCTTTCCTCCCTCGTGGTGCTACCAGCGGCATCTATGTGCCCACGTTGCGATATCGTGATGGGACGTTCTACATCCTGACTACGCTAGCCAGCTGCCAGGCCGTGTACCCCACCAACTACACCAAATGGGACAATTTCATCCTTACGTCAACGGATACGTATACCTCATTTTCTTGGTCGGATCCCATGCAGTTTGACTTCCCGGTCATTGACCTGTCTCCATTCTAGCATGACGATGGTGAGGTCCACATTACAGGCTCAATTGACGGCAAGAGCATCTTGCAGGCACCTGTTGATCTTGCTACTGGCGAGGTGACGGGGCCGCTGGTCTCCATTTGGAACGGCACTGGATTACCCTCCCCGGAAGCACCGCACACGTACAAGAAGGACGGCTGGCACTATTTGCTCACAGCAGAGAGCGGTACACGTGAGCGACATCGGGCTAACATGGCGCGATCGCGAAATCTATACGGCCCCTACGAGGGCGCGCCAACAAATCCACTCCTCAGTGGATCGCTCAGTCAGTCCTACTTTCAGGCGGTAGGACATGCCGACATCTTCCCTGATCCACAGGGGAATTTCTGTGCGATTACTTCAGGTGTACGCGCGGGCTACAGCTACAACTTCGATCCATACAATTCGATTTTTCCTATGGGTCGCGGGGGCCTCCTCACGCCCGTAGATTGGCCGGCCGAGGAATTGTCCACGTTCAAGAACGTGACGGGCACGATGAGTGGTGGCTTCACACTTCCACAGCCTTCGGGGGAACAGACGCTCCCATCACAGGGTGAAGGCTACTCTTCAAGCGGCGACGACAGCATCAACTATGAGCCGGGCAGCACGCTCCATCCCTACCTGTTCCACTGGCGGCTGCCTGTGAGCAAAAATGACGCCATTTCGCCTGCGGGCGATGGCAATTTGATCGGACGAACTCGCTCATGCTACGCTCTTCGGTGCTCAACCTGCCGGCTTTTGACGCCGACTCAACGCGAGGACGTGGGCAGACATTCCTCGCGCGCAAACAAGCGCATACGCACTTCCAATACAGCGTAGACGTGGCATGATCAGGTCTGACAACACTGGAAAACGAAGTCGGCGTAACCGCACTGCAAGATCAGGCACAGCATTTCGATCTAGGCATCGTGATACTACCCTCGACAAATGCGACCGGACTGGAACCACATCTGCGCTTCCGCGGCATCAGCACAGCTACGTACCGTCTGCCGGAGCGCTTCAAGTACGTAAACGATGCAACGCCGCTACCCGGTGCCATGATGGAGGCGACCAAGCTTAGACTGCAAGTCGAGGCCCTCGAAACAACACATTACGCGTTCTTGGCTGGGAGCGTAGGTGTTGATGCAGAGGCAGACGTTGAATTGACTGTCCATGGGTATGCGAAGGGCAATGATCTGATCCCTTACTCTTCGGGAGTGGTAGTGGGCGTGTATGCGACCAGCAACGGCAAGTACGGCAAGTACGGCGAGGGCGCCTTCGAGACATATGTTTTGAGGTTGCGATACACGGGGCTTGAACAGGTCCGAGAATTCCCAGAGGATCAAGGTCCGGTTACATGGGACTGATGCTCACTCCTCAATGTAACGTTAAACTAGACGTCTAAATGTTGTGGACAGTGCAAAGGCGTAACGAAGACATCGACTCCGCAGTCGAGAACGAACCAAGGACCAGGTATCGCATCCGCCCATACAATCGGAAATGTAACATACCACCCATGTTTACATGCTTGCTGCATTTGAATCCACATGTCTCAACTTCCAATGAGCTGATATCACCATGTGACGCAGCTTGCGATGAAGCGACTGTGCGTAGGTTAGCCTTCCGGGAGTTCAGTCGTGCTGACGGCTCAAGCAAGTATCGTTTCCGACCCCGGCAACGCTCGAGGCCGTGTCGCAATATGTCGAGATCTGTCGCGATTATCCTTCTACATGGAGGCTCGCACCAATCAGCGACGGTGTCGTTGGCTCCGCCGCCATTTCTACCCAATTCGTGGGCGATAAATGAGCGCTGCTTCTCCAGTGCGGTGTAGCTGCCCAATTTCCTCATTCGAATCTACCCATAGCGCAGTAATTACAGAGCAGGCATGCGCTGTTCGGCCAGCATAATCTTCCCACTTCTCCATCCCACAGACAAGCATCCCAAGCTTCTGTCAAGCGCGCGCCACTCAATGCTTGGTCTCACGAGGTTAGCGTTGTTAGCGTTGCGGGGTGGTCGACAGTACCGAAGAGGCAGGTTACCAAATTCAACCGTCCCAATGGCCACCCTTTCTCTATATTAGTTAGAACCATGCGTTCGCCATTCCATGGGTCAATGTCGCACTCAGATAACGACTCATGCAGTCGTGCAGCTACAAAGGCTTTCGCCACACACTGCCATGGCTCTTATATTGCCAGTACACGACACTCGGCTCACCAGCTTTTGCTTTTCCTTGTTCAAGAGATCCTGAAGGTGCAGCAGTATGGCGTCTCTTCTGGGTCGTCTTAGACACCGAGCTGCTGAGCACAGGACGACCCCAACGCGCACTGGTACCACCGCAACCGATGTCTCGGACACGAGAGATACCGAGAAAATCGATCCCGCAGAGCGCGACTCGGAGAAACCGCACGAACATGTCACAGCAACTGGAACTGCACCACTGTCCGAAGATGAAGCCGACGCACTGGAAGATCTGCCGGACGACGTTCGTGAACTCCCTCGCATCGTCCGAAACATCGTCAGTCTAGAGGACGACCCGAATGCACCGACAATCACCTTCCGCTATTTCCTGCTCTGCTTTATCTTTGTCCCACCGGGTGCTATTCTGTTCCAGATGGGAGCTTATCGCACGACATCTGCCGTGTACCCCGTTTTGTTCGTGCAGATTGGTGAGCTGATCACGGCATCTACCTGAGGAGCGGTCGTTGACTTGTGTAGCTTCCCACTATGTAGGCCAATGGCTCGCCATAGTGCTTCCCAAGAAGACTGTACGCATACCCTTCACAAAGTTCGGGTTTAGTCTCAATCCTGGCCCATGGTCGGCAAAAGGTATGTGGCGTTGTCTCTCATTCGTGCACATGTTTAACGACCTCCAGAGAATGTATTGGTGACAGTGACCGCCGCATCGGGAGCCACCTCCAACGCGGCATGGGCGAGCATTTCGCTCGCTCAGCTCTATTACGATACCTACATTCCCGCGGCTGCTTCGATCTTCTTCATGTGGGCCATCGTCTACATCGGCTACGCCATGGCTGCTCTAGCGCGACAATTCCTTCTCTACGACCCCATCTACACCTGGCCGTACGCGTTGATGCAGACGGCCGTTTTCGAAACGCTCAACAAGTCTGTCGCTGACTCCTGGGTGGCCAAGCGGCAAAAGACGGTCTTTTTCGGGACGTTCGCATTCATCATATTTTGGCAGTTCTTGCCCGAGTATGTGTTCCCAATGCTGAGTTCCCTCTCCTTCCTCTGCTGGGTGGCACCACGCAACCCGATCGCCAACTTCATCGGAGGCGGCATTGGCGGCATGGGGTTTCTGAACCTGACTTTGGATTGGGCCAATATCTCCAATCAGACGTTTATAAGCCCCATGGTCGTTCCCTTCTGGACGACGGTCGTCTTGACGGTTGCGTTCGTCTTCAACTGCTGGGTGTTGATCCCAGCTGCGAAATGGGGCAACCTGGGCTCGTGGAAGCACAGCCTCATGTCCAATCGCATCTTCCTCGAGAACGGAACCAAATACCCAGCCACCGCCCTAATCACACCCGATCTCCGCTTCAATGATACCGCGTACCAGGAGCTCGGCCCAGTATACATGGGCACGCAAGCCATCTGGGCCCTCTTCTTCGACTACGCGTCGTACATTTCCGCACTCACGTGGATGGGTCTATTCGGCTACACGCAAATCCGGGAAACCCTCAAAAAGCTTCGTGCAAGAGCAGCCCACAAGGGCACCG
>Ga0247803_1001605_pt1 | contig 11782 bp, 9 predicted proteins | sample UWRJL014104B1_FD_180928 | JGI IMG/M metagenome (GOLD analysis project Ga0247803, IMG submission 180928) | Plant litter microbial communities from Arlington Agricultural Research Station in Wisconsin, United States - UWRJ-L014-104B-1 | ecosystem: Environmental > Terrestrial > Plant litter >...
GTCGGGTGCCGGCAGCCCCACGGTCACCGTCGTTCCGCCCGGGGCGGTGAGTTCGAGCGCGGTCTCGAAGGCGCGCGCGTTGCCCGCCGCCTCGATGACGACCGGCGCCCGAACCTCGGCGTCCACGGCCGCGGCGGGGCTGAAGACCCGGGTGGCCCCGAGCTCGAGCGCCCTGGCGAGCTTGTCGGGCACTCCGTCGACGCCGATCACCGGGTGGCCGAGCGCGAGGGCGACGAGCACGGCAGCCATCCCGACTCCCCCGAGTCCGACGACCACGATCGTGTCGCCCGGCGCGGGTCTCGCGGCGTTGATCACGGCGCCGCCGCCGGTCAGGACCGCGCAGCCGAGCACCGCGGCGACCTCCGGCGGGATGTCGTCGTCGACGGCGACCACGGAGTGCCGGTTGACCACCGCGTGCGTGGCGAAGGCCGACACTCCGAGGTGGTGGGCGACGGTCTCTCCGCCGCGGTGCAGGCGGGCGCCGCCGCCGAGCAGTTCGCCCGCCCCGTTCGACGCGGTGCCCCGCTCGCACGGCAGCCGTCCGTCGGTGGCGCATCCCGCGCAGTCGCCGCAGCGCGGCAGGAAGGTCATCACGACACGGGCTCCGAGTTCGAGGTCGGTGACGCCGGGGCCGAGCTCGACGACCCTGCCCGCAGCCTCGTGCCCGAGCAGCATGGGCACGGGCCGCACGCGGTTGCCGTCGACGACGGAGAGGTCGGAATGGCACAGGCCGGCCGCCTCGATCCGCACCAGGATCTCGCCGGCTCCCGGCGCATCCAATTCGAGCTCGCCGACCGTGATCGGCAGGGAGTCGGCGTACGGTCTCGACCGCCCGATCTCCTCGAGAACGGCCCCGGTGATCTTCACGCGCACTCCCCACATCGTCGTTGTTGTGTGTCGCCTCACTCTCTCACGGCAGACGGCGGGCGTAACAAACTCGTGCGATCCCAGTCGAGGCGGGTTAGCCTGTTCGCATGCCTGAGTTGAGACTTGAAGAGTTGTCGGCCAAGACCATCGTGGCCGCAAACGGGCTCACTCTGCGTCCCGGGCAGGAACAGTTCGTCACCCCCACCTCCTATGCGATCGCCGACGCGTACATCGACCCGCTCACGTCGTGGCCCCGCGTCGTGCTCGACGGAGACACCGTCGTCGGCTTCATCCGCGGCAACTTCGACCCCGACAACCCGCAGGAGGAGTTCCGCAGCTGCATCTGGCGCATCAACGTCTCCGCCGACGCGCAGGGGCTCGGAATCGGCAAGTTCGCGGTGCTCGCCCTCGCCGATGAGGCGCGCACGCGCGGCTTCACCCGGCTCACCGTGATCTGGGAGGCCGGCGAAGACGGCCCGGAGGAGTTCTTCCTCGCGGTCGGCTTCAGGATCGTCGGCGAGACCCAGTACGGCGAACGCATCGGCGCACTGGACCTCTAGGTGCCGCTGCCGGCAGACGACTTCGTCTCGCGCGTGCTCGAGGTCGTCGAGTCGATCCCGGAGGGTCGCGTGATGACCTACGGCGACGTCGCGGCGGCGATCGGATCCCGTGCGGCGCGCGCCGTGGGAACGGTCATGTCGCATTACGGGTCGGATGTCCCGTGGTGGCGGGTCATCCGCGCGAGCGGGCACCCCGCCGTCGACCACGAGTCGCGCGCCCTCGAGTACTACCGAGCCGAGAACACCCCGGTGAAGTGGGCGAACGGAGTGTTCCGCGTCGACCTGAGGACGGCGCGGTACACCCCGTGACCCTCGGTCGCTGAGCCTGTCGAAGCGCCCTTCGACAAGCTCAGGGACCACCTTCGACAAGCTCAGGGACCACCTTCGACAGGCTCAGAGACCGGATCAGACCAGCGACTCCCGCCAGGCCGCGTGCAGCTGCGCGAACCGCCCGGTGCCGGCGATCAGGTCGCGGGGCGTGCCGTCTTCGACGATGCGGCCGTGCTCCATCACCAGAACACGGTCGGCGATCGCGACGGTCGACAGCCGGTGCGCGATGATGATCGCCGTGCGGTCGGCGAGCAGGGTGGTGAGCCCCTCCTGCACGAGCCGCTCGCTCGGGATGTCGAGCGACGCCGTCGCCTCGTCGAGGATCAGCACGACGGGGTCGGCGAGGAACGCGCGCGCGAACGACAGCAGCTGTCGCTGGCCGGCCGATACCCGGCCGCCGCGCTTGTTCACGTCGGTGTCGTAGCCGCCGGGCAGCGACTCGATGAACTCGTGCGCCCCGACCGCCTTGGCCGCGTGCACGATCTCGTCACGAGTCGCGTCCGGCTTGCCGAGCGCGATGTTCTCGGCCACCGACCCGGAGAACAGGTACGCCTCCTGCGTGACCATGACGATCGCGCGACGCAGGTCTTTCGGGTGCAGGTCGCGCAGGTCGATGTCGTCGAGCGTGACCCGGCCGCTCGACGGGTCGTAGAACCGCGCCATCAGCTTGGCCAGGGTCGACTTGCCCGCTCCCGTCGAACCCACGAGCGCGATGGTCTGCCCCGCCGGAATCCGCAGGTCGAACTCGGGCAGGATCACCCGGTCCTTCTTGTACGCGAACTCGACGCCGTCGAAGTTGACCGCGCCGCTCGCCGTCCAGAGGTCGACCGGCGACACGGGGTCGGGAACCCCCGGCTTCTCCTCGAGCACGCCGGAGATCTTCTCGAGCGCCGCGGCCGCCGACTGGTAGGAGTTGTAGAACATCGCCATGTCTTGCGCCGGGGCGAAGAACTGGCGCGTGTACAGCAGTGCCGCGAGCAGGGCGCCGATCGCGAGGCTGCCCGCGGCGACCCGTAGGCCGCCCGCGACGAGCACGACGGCGAGCGCCACGTTGCCGATGAGCACCAGCCCGGGGTCGAAGATGCCGAACAGCTGGATCACCTTCGAGTTGACGTCTCGGTAGTCCTCGACGAGGTCGCCGAACTCCTCCTCGTTGCGCTTCTCCTTGCGGAACGCCTTCACAGCGCGGATGCCCGTCATGGTCTCGACGAACTGCACGATCAGGCGGGCGGATGCCACGCGGGTGCGACGGAACAGCTGCTGCGATCGCTTCTGGAACCAGCGTGTGAGGAACGCGAGCGGCACGAGCGCGCCGAACAGGATGAGGCCGCTCACGCCGTCGACCCAGAACATCGCCACGGCAACGAAGACCATGTACAGCGCGCCCTGCACGAGCTGGTTGATGCCCGAGTCGAGCAGCTCCTTGATCGAGTCGAGGTCGCTGGTCTGGCGGGAGATGATGCGGCCCGAGGTGTAGCTCTCGTGGAACTCGAGGCTGAGCTGCTGCGTGTGCAGGAACACCCGTGTGCGCAGGTCGAACAGGATCGCCTGGCTGATCTTGGCGGTCAGCACCGTGTACCAGGCGATGAGCACCGCTCCCACGACGCCGGCCACGAGGTAGGCGGCCACTGTCAGGCCGAGCGGCATCCAGTCGCGGCCGTCGAGCAGCGCTGGCAGTCCCTTGTCGATGCCATAGGCGACGAGTGCGGGGCCGGCGACCTGCGCGGCCGTGCTGATGATCACGACGATCATCGTCAGGATCACCCGTGCGCGCTCCGGCCGCAGCAGCGACCCGAGCAGCCGCAGCGACCGCTCGCGGATCTGCTTGCTCTCGGCCTTGGTGAAGTCGTTGCGTTCCTCGCCCTCGACTCCCTCTACTCCTGCGATGCTCATGCTCCCACCTCCTCGTCTGTCTCGTCGTTCGTGAATTGCTCGTCGGCGCGCTCCCGTTTCTCCTCGTCTTCGAGCGACGAGATCACGAACCGGTAGTGGTCGTTCGTGGCGAGCAGGTGCGAGTGGGTGCCGACGGCGGTGACGCGTCCGTTCTCGAGCAGCGCCACCCGGTCGGCCAACGTCACCGTCGACGGACGGTGCGCCACGATGAGCGCGGTGGTCGACGCGAGCACCTTGCGCAGCGCGGCCTCGACCAGCGCCTCCGTGTCGACGTCGAGGGCCGACAGCGGGTCGTCGAGCACGAGCACCGACGGCTTGGCGGCCACGGCGCGCGCGAGCGCGAGCCGCTGGCGCTGCCCGCCGGAGAGGCTGAGCCCCTCCTCGCCGACCTTGGTGTCGAGGCCGAACGGCAGGTCGTAGACGAACCCTGCCTGCGCGATCTGCAGCGCCTCGGCGAGTTCCTCCTCGGTCGACTCGGGCCGGCCGAGCAGCACGTTGTCGCGCACCGACGCCGAGAACAGGGTGGCGTCTTCGAACGCCATGGCGAGGTGGGTGCGCAGCTCGGTGCGGGTGAGATCGCGCACGTCGACGCCGTCGATGCGGATCGCGCCGCCGGTGACGTCGTACAGCCGTGTCGTGAGGGCGGTGAGCGTCGACTTGCCGCTGCCGGTGATGCCGACGACGGCCATGGTCTCGCCGGGCTCCAGCTCGAGGCGCACCCCGTCGAGGATGTCGGCGCGGTCGAGCGGGGCATCCTGATATCTGAAGTGCACGTCGTCGAACACGAGGCGTCCGAGCGGCTCGGCGACCGTCTTCGGGTTCTCCGGGTCGGTGATGGTGTTCTCGGAGTCCATCACCTCGAAGAAGCGGTCGGTGGCGGTGCGGGTGTCGAACGTCATCGAGAGCAGGAAGCCGATCGACTCGACCGGGAAGCGCAGCACCGTCGCGGTGGCGAAGAACGCGACGAGCTCGCCAACGCTGATCTGTCCGTCGGCCGCGAGCCACACCCCGCCGAGCAGGCAGAGCGCGAAGGTCACGTCGGGCACGAGCAGCAGCCAAAGCCAGATGCCCGCGATCGCGCGGGCCTTCTCGATCTCGGTGCCGCGCAGGTCTTCCGCCTGCGACGCGAAGTTCTTCAGGGCGTGCTTGCCGCGGCCGAACGCCTTGAGCACCCGGATGCCGTGCACCGACTCCTCGACGGTCGTGGCGAGGTCGCCCGACTGGTCCTGGCTGCGACGCGTGACGGTCGAGTACTTGTTCTCGAACAGGTAGCCGTAGATCCACAGCGGGATCGAGCAGACCATGAACGTCAACCCGAGCACCCAGGAGATGTTCACGAGGAAGACGAATCCGACGAGGATCATAACGACGTTGACGACGAACAGCACGAGGCCGAAGGAGATCCAGCGGCGGATGAGCCCGAGGTCGCTGACCGCGCGGGAGAGCAGCTGGCCGCTCGGCCAGCGGTCGTGGAAGCTCACCGGCAGGTCTTGCAGTTTGGCGTAGAGCGCGTTGCGCATGCGCGCCTCGATGTGCGTTCCCGGGGTCAGCACGAACCAGCGACGCAGGGCGATGAGCACGGCCTCGAGCACGCCCAGGCCGAGCACGAGCGCGAACGCCGGCCAGACCTGCGACGAGTCACCGGTCGCGAGCGGGCCGTCGACGAGCTGACGCAGCACCTGGGGGATGAGCAGCGCGACGACCCCGGCGACGAGCGCCGACGCCATGCCGAGGTAGATGCGCGGCAGCGCGGGCTTGGCGTAGGGGTAGAGCCGGCGGATCGACGCGAAGGTTCCCCCGCGCTGTTGCGTGTGACCCGTGGGGGTCGGTGTTGCAGGCATAGATGTGTCCCAGAGTGTCGGGCGCGACCGGTCGGGCGGTCGAATGGGTGGAGAACTTCGGTCGTCTCCGCGATGCGGCGGAGACCGTGGTCGGGCTGGTGCAGTGCCCCGACGGCGGAGCAGAGCCGGCTAGATGCCGGTGTACCGCAGATGTCTCGGGGCGCGGCGGACGGCCATGACAGTGCCGGATGCCGCGATGGTGCGCGCCGTGGCGGTGACTGTCTTCATGGTGTCCTCCCGGGGTTGTGGCTCTCGCCGGTCGATCACACGCGGGTGGCGGTGGTGCCGGGACAGCCCTCCAGAATAGACCGTGGATTCGCTGGGAGGCAAGCTTTATCGACGACCTCGTCCGTTTGCGCGCGGCGCCGGAGGCGGTCAGCCGTCGGCGGGTCGTTCCCGCGCGAATCGCTCGAGCAGCTCGTTCACTTCTTCGGGATGGTTCTCTTGAGGACTCCACGAGGCCGGCACGTCGATCGCGACGAGCTGCGACTCCGTCGGGGGTCGACCGTGCCCATCGTAGAGGGCGAGCGCCATGAGCCGGTCGGCGTACCCGTCGGCATCCGGCGACTGGCTCCACGCGAACCCGGTGTAGCCCTGTCCGACGGCGAGCGGATCGAAGCCCCAACGCTCGACCCGCGCCTGCGCCTCGTTCGCCACGGTCTGATCTGCCCGCGCCGCGCGCCGCCTGGCTCTGCGCACGACGAGCAGCACGATCCCCGCACCGAGCGACAGCGCCAGCGGCACGGCCAGCTGGACGGGAGGTCCGGCAGGTCTGATGGCGTCGCAGTCTGACTGGCTGAGCAGAAGGTTGTCCGGGTCGCTCAGCGTCGCGAGGCACTGCTCGTAGGTGAAGTCGCCGTTGTCGGGCGCGGACTGCGCCATCGACGAGGCGAAGATCTGAACGAGCAGACCGAGCGCGAACAGGCCGGCGAGAACGAAGGCCGCAATGGACGCGGCCAGGAGGCCGGTCTGCTTCAGGCGCGCGGGATGCTGTCTGACACGCTGTTTCTCGCCCTCGGGGATCTCGGCCTGCGCGCGGCCGATGGCGCGCGCCCATCCCTGGAGCCATTCAGAATCACGATTGCGCAGAAACTGCGCGAGTCTGAACGCCGGGTCGCGCCATGCGAGGAACGCGACCCCTTCGGCGGACTGCCGCCACATCGAGAACTGGTGCCACGTCGCCTGCTCCTCCATGTTCTGCTGACGCTCGGCCATCGCCTGCTGGAGTGCGAGCTGCTCCTCTGCCGCCCGCGCAGCACGCGCTGCCTGGAATGCCGTCACAGCCTGGAATCCGGCACCGACCCACGCGCCGGTCGCCGCGCTCTGGGTCGCGCGAGCAGTCGTGGCATCGGACTGGGCAGACCGGGCGGCCGACTGCTCCGTGGCCTGCATGCTCCGCTCGATGTTGTTGAGAGAGTTCTTGACGTCTCGGTTGTACCTGGCCATCGCTTCGATCTCTCTTCTGGTTCGGTGTCGCCGTACTGCTGCGACTATCGGGAGCTGCAGCGAGCCGGTTAGGGGCGCACGCGTACCGAGAGGCAGGTGACACAGCCCTCGAGTTTCTCGAACTCGCTGATGTCGACGACGACGACCCGGTAGCCGAGGCTCTCGACGAGCGCGGCGCTCTGCGGGGCGGACGCCGCCATGAGCACCGTGTCGTCGGCGAGCACCACCACGTGCGCGCCGGCCTCCTCGGGCACGGCGAGGAACCGGTCGAACACGGCGGGATCGTCGACGAGCGGCGGGTAGCCGATCACGGTGCCGTCGGGCAGCGCGGTGACGGCGCTCTTCAGGTGCAGGACCTTGCTGACCGGAACAGCCACCACGGTGTATCCGCGGGCCCCCAGGATCGCACGCAGCTGGCGGATCCCCTCGGCGTTGGTGCGTCCGCCCCGGCCGACGTAGACGGTCGAACCGACCTTGAGCACGTCGCCGCCGTCCAGGGTTCCCGGCGCCTCGATGCGGGCGATGTCGAGGCCCAGTGCGGTGACGGATGCCTCGGCGGCCACGATCTCGCCGCGGCGGCTCTCGTGCCCGGGGTTCGCGATGACCGCGAGCCCGTCGAACACGACGACGGCGTCTTCGACGAAGACCGAGTCGGCCAGGTCGGGTGCCGCGTCGACCTCGACCGTGGTGAAGCCGTTGTCGGCGAGCGCGGCGACGTAGTCGTCCCACTGCGAGTCGGCGAGGTCGGTGTCGATCGCGGCGCGGTCGATGTGGGTGACCACTCCGTCGGCAAGGTTCGGCGAGGGCGGGCGCACGAGGGCGAACCGCTCCGTGCGCGGCGAACCGGTCGGTCCCTCCAGGGCCGCCCAGACGCGGCGGCCGAGGGTGGCCGTCGCGACGACGCTCGTGACCAGGAAGACGAGGTTGACCGTGAGCAGGGTGCCGACGAGGGGTGCGGCGATGTCGGCGGTGATGGTCGCACCGGCCGCGACGGCGCCGACGAGCGAGCCGACGAGGGGTGCGACGACTCCGGCGACGACTCCCGACGCCAGGGCCGTGTACCAGAGCCGGAGCGCGCCGACGAGTGCGAACAGGAAGTAGATCACGAAGGCGAGGAGCGAGGCCGGCAGGAAGTAGCTGTTCATCTGCCCGAGGCTCTCGGGCGCGAAGCTGTTGGCGATCGAGAAGGCGAACAGCGAGGCGAGGTGGACCGTGAGCGCGAGCGCCGCCGCGGTCACGAGTGACGCGACGAGTCGTCGGACGATGGGGAGCATGGTGTCGAGCGTATCCGAGCGCGCCCGGTGATCGAGCCTGTCGAGATCCTTTCTTCGACAGGCCGACCGCGCGTGTCAGTGGAAGAAGTGGCGCTCTCCGGTGAAGTACATCGTGGCGCCGACCTTCTTGGCCGCCGCGATCACGTCTTCGTCGCGGATCGACCCGCCGGGCTGTACGACGGCGCGAACGCCGGCCGAGAGCAGCACTTCGAGCCCGTCGGCGAAGGGGAAGAACGCGTCGCTCGCCGCGACCGAGCCGTCGGCGCGGTCGCCGGCGCGGTTGACCGCGAGCTCGCAGGAGTCGACGCGGTTCACCTGGCCCATACCGACGCCGACGGATGCACCGTCGTTCGCGAGCAGGATGGCGTTCGACTTCACGGAGCGCACCGAGCGCCAGGCGAACTCGAGGTCGGCGCGTGTGGCGTCGTCGGCCTCTTCGCCGGCCACGAGGGTCCAGGCGCTCGAGTCGAACGCGTCGTAGTTGTCGACGGACTGCACGAGCAGCCCGCCGGAGATCTGCTTGAACTCGATGGTCTCGCGCGCGAAGTCGGCCGGCAGCTTGAGCAGGCGCAGGTTCTTCTTGGTCGACAGCAGCTCGAGCGCGGCCGGCTCGAAGTCGGGGGCGACGACGACCTCGGTGAAGATGCCGACGATCGACTCGGCGGCGGCGAGGGTGAGGGTGCGGTTGGCGGCGATCACTCCCCCGAAGGCCGACAGCGGGTCGCACTCGTGCGCGCGCTTGTGGGCGGAGGCGATCGCGTCGCCCGAGCCGCGCGCGACGGCGATGCCGCAGGGGTTCGCGTGCTTGATGATCGCGACCGCCGGCTCGTCGAAGTCCCATGCGGCCCGAACCGCGGCGTCGGCGTCGGCGAAGTTGTTGTACGACATCTCCTTGCCGTGCAACTGCTCGGCCTGGGCGATTCCCGTGCCGTTCTCCTTCACGTACAGGGCGGCGGTCTGGTGCGAGTTCTCGCCGTAGCGCAGCACGTTCTTGAGGTCGGCCGAGACGGTGAACGTGTCGGCGACCTCGGAGTGTTCGGCCCCTTCGGTCGCTGAGCTCGTCGAAGGGTGAGAAGCGCCCGCGGGCGCCACGTTCTCGGCGAACCAGGACGCGACTGCCGCGTCGTAGGCGGCGGTGTGCGCGAACGCCTCGCTCGCGAGCGCACGGCGCTGGTCGAGGGTGGTGCCGCCCGCGGCCAGCGCGTCGACGATCTGCGGGTACGAGGAGGGCGACGTGACGATCGCCACGTTCGCGTGGTTCTTGGCCGATGCGCGCACCATCGCCGGACCGCCGATGTCGATCTGCTCGATCGCGGCGTCGCCGGTGACGCCCGCGGCGATCGTGGCGACGAAGGGGTAGAGGTTGGAGACGACGAGCTGGAACGGGGCGATGCCCTGGTTCGCGAGCTCGTTCTCGTGCGACTCGAGGCGAAGGTCGGCGAGCAGCCCCGAGTGGATCACCGGGTGCAGGGTGCGCACGCGGCCGTCGAGCGACTCCGGGTAGCCGGTGACGTCGCCGACCTCGGTCACGGGCAGGCCGGCCGCCGCGATGGCCGCCGCGGATCCGCCGGTCGACACGATCTCGACGCCCGCGGCGGCGAGCGCGGACGCGAGCTCGACGAGCCCCGTCTTGTCGCTCACCGAGACGAGGGCGCGCGTGATCTCGACGACGTCGCGCGGGCGGTACAGGGCTGGGTCGTGCGTGGGGCCGCTCATGCGAGTGACAGCTCCTTCAGGTCGATGTGTCCATTGGCGATGTCGAGAACGGCCTGCACGAGCAGTTCGCGTTCGACGACCTTGATGCGGTCGTGCAGGGTGTGCTCGGTGTCGTCCGGCAGCACGGCGACGCGCTGCTGGGCGATGATGGGCCCGCTGTCGACGCCGTTGTCGACGACGATGACGGATGCGCCCGACTGCGTCACGCCGGCCTCGATCGCGTCGCGGACGCCGTGCGCCCCGGGAAACTCCGGGAGGTATGCGGGGTGCGTGTTGATGAGGTTGGGGCTGAGCGCGCTGACGACGCTGGGCGGCAGGAGTTTCATAAATCCGCTCAGCACGACGAGGTCGGGCTGCCAGACCTGGATCTGCTCGAGCAGCGCCTCACCCCACGCGTCGCGCGACTCGAAGTTAGACAGCGCGACCGAGAAGGTTGGGATGCCGAACTCCTCGGCGTGCTCGAATCCCTCGGCGTCGCGGTCGGCACCGACGGCGACGACACGGGCGGGAAACTCGGCGTCCTGGGCGGCTTCGAGCAGGACGCGCAGGTTCGAGCCTCCGCCAGAGATGAGTACGACCAGCGATAGCACGAGAGACAGCCTATCGCGGGGTGATCGGCGAGCTCTCCCCCGGGGTGCCGGCGCTGGTCGGAGGAGCCGAGGGCGCCGGCTCGGCGGTCGTCGGCGTCACAGCCGTCGTCTTCTCGGCCGTCGGCTCGGCCAAGGCGGTGCGCGGCGCCGCGAGCAGGCCGATGGTCGCGGCGACGCCGATCTCGAGCGCCGCCCAGAGTCCGACGGCGAGCGCGTCGGGGCCGACCACGGCGAGACGTCCCGGTCCGGCAGCCCCGGATGCGGCTGCCGACAGCAGTCCCAGCACGAGACCGCCGACGACGCCCATGCCGAGGCCGGCACCGATGAGCCACCGGAACGGCGGCCGTCCGCCGAGCGACCGCACGAGTCCGGGGCGCAGCAGCGCGGCGGCGAGGAAGCCGACGACGACCGGGGCGAGCAGGCCGACGAAGCCGAACGACGACTCCCCCGAGGGCAGCGCCCCGAGAATCGGTATCGCGGGCACCGGCCCGAGGGTGGTCGCGAGGGGGCTCACCGACGAGCCGACGCCGATGGCGAAGCCGGGGCCAACGAGCCAGGCCGCGACCCAGATGACGAAGGTGGGGATGAAGGCGAGCTGCGCGAGCGTGAGGGCCGCGCCTCCGAGCACCTCGGTGTGCAGACCCTCGTAGAGACGCACGACGCCCGCGTAGTTGATCGCGACGAGCACGGCGAGCAGTACGGCTGCGACCGTCACGACGCCCATGGCCGCGGCGAGTCCGCCGCGCAGGGCCGTCGCCGCCACCAGCCGGACGGTGCGCGGCACTGCGGCCAGCCAGGAGGTGATCCTGGCGCGGATGGGCTTGATCGCGGCATCCGTCGCCGGCACGCGCGCCCGCAGCGATCCGACGACGACAGCGACCGCGAAGATCAGGGTGGGCAGAAGCGCGCCCTGCACGATCGAGGGGCGGGCGAGCGGATGCAGCGCGCTCAGAGTGACCAGCAGCGAGAGAACGCCGAACGTGCCGATGGCCGCCAGCTCCCCGAGCAGCAGGTGCTTCGTCTCTGCGACGCGGCGGCCGGCCCGGAGTCCGAGGAGCACGGTGAGCAGGGCGAAACCGAGGATCGCGATGGTGACCCGGAACGCGGCATCCGCCCCCGCCAGTCCGAGGGTGGCGGCTGTCGCCGGGTCGAGGGTGAAGATCGCGTCGACGCCGTGTCCGAGCAGCCAGATGTCGACCGACGCGCGCCAGAACACGATCCAGTCGATCTGGAAGCCGAACTGGGCGGCCCACATGATGGTGAGC
>Ga0247803_1001606_pt1 | contig 11775 bp, 11 predicted proteins | sample UWRJL014104B1_FD_180928 | JGI IMG/M metagenome (GOLD analysis project Ga0247803, IMG submission 180928) | Plant litter microbial communities from Arlington Agricultural Research Station in Wisconsin, United States - UWRJ-L014-104B-1 | ecosystem: Environmental > Terrestrial > Plant litter >...
ACTCAGGAGGGATTAGAGCTGAGGGGTGGGAACACGGAGGAACGCGCTGTTGCTGCTCGTGTTGATGGTGTTGTGGAAGTGGGCACCACGGAGATGGCGAGGCCGTCGATGGCAGACACAGTGTTTAAAGCTCTTAGGTGTGCGTCGCCGGTGGTCGAGGAGGTGGCGGGAAGGGAGATGGGGTAGGGGACGGGCTTATGGCGTGGTATAATTAGTGAGAGAGGTTGGACCTAGGGCAAGACAATGCATCTTCTCGTTACTCCGGATATTCCTCGCTCTTTGGAAGAGCATGAGGATTCGCGAACCAGCCCCATGAGACAGCAAGTAACAAAATGATGTAGGTGGGCTTTGCCGCCTTGGTCACTTCTTCTCGACTGGCACTCCCTGTGGCCGCAAAATATCTTGCGCCCGACATGGAGGCACATCAGGGGTTATGTTTGAGGGGACGGAATCGCTAGCAGCCCTTATAATGCTACTTTGTTCTCTCTGCTCCAACGCGTCGCTGATAATGCCCGAGCTGATGCAATCTTTGATTGTAGAACTATGCTCTTTCCGATGATGAGTTCTCTGGCCTTCAGTGTTCATGATGGCTTCTCGTTCACTATGTATAGCAAGATATGAATCTGGTTTGGAATTTCAGGTTTGGGTGTTGCGACGCTGTCATCGCTCCTGATGAGTGCATTTGTTATTACTCCAGGCCCGCGGATACCCTCCGGTGACAGAGTGGGAGACGTAGGAAGTGTTTGGTGGTCTTCGAGCATAGTCATAGGTTTCACTCAGAATGACTAGATCACTCGGCAAGACCAGCCCGCTTAGATAGCCATGAACCACCTTAAACCACTCTCAAAAGACCCGGAAGGTTTTGAATCGGCCTGGGTAGAACTTTTTGTCTGCGAGCTCGCTGTTGTGGATGTAGTTGCAGGACCGTGGTACGAGGCTGTGTGGATCGATACTTGTAGAAACGTGAGTGGATACTGTGAGTAGACAACATGCGGGTGACACTACATATGCACTGTTTCCTCGAATGCCCAAGTCTAATCACCAGAGGAATTAAAAGATTGTTATCCCTCACTACGTAGCGAGAGCCGCCCTGCATCGAGAAACATCACAGGTGCTTAGACAATTAAGACCTTCCACGTCCTTGTAACTATAAGATTGCGCAGACAATATGCGCTAGTTCTTCCTTAACCTTACAATAGCTACCACTAGAGTCGTTCTAGTGTTGTCGTTGCCTTCGCACCTAGTTTGCGGAGGGTCTTGTCGGCTCTAGATATCCCCCCTTTAGCAGTCACCGCTACCTCGCACCCAGTTCAGTCTCTTTGTGCATCTGGTCCCAAACAGACGTTTGCATTATCCGCATCATCAAGCACCAACAGCTACTGTCCCGTCTTGGGTGTGCCTTATGGTGCAATAAAGTCAAAGAGACCTCGCACGTTTGGAGCCGTTCACATGAGCCTAATTATCGTGAGTAATTACCTGCTTGTATCATCTGTGATACAGTTCGAGCGTCTACTAGTACCACGAGCAACTAATAAAATCGCAGGCTTAACGTCTTCATTTCCTCACTCCTCACTGCTTCCTAACCTGCAATAACATCGGTTCACGGGTAGCGGGAACAAAGTCTCAGGCTGTATCAAACTTTCATCCAATACATTCAGTATCCCACCTTTCAAACACCATTGAGCGATGAAGCTCCACTCCATGAGTGAGCGCTGGGATTTTGGGGAGCAAGCGGTTTTCGACTGCACCATAGTCATCTTCAAGCACGGCGATGATTATTTCTCGGCTACTTCAAAGAATCGACAGAACGAGGTAGACGTCAACTTCCTAGCCACCCTCAACCTACAGAGAATCCCGACAGATCATATCTTCCCATTATACGAGAGCAATCTCATAGGATTCATCTGTGCCGATCGCTGTGATTTCTTCGTGAAACGACCTCGTCTTACTGCCTACAAAAAATCTAATCTGATCAGCCGTACACTGCTTGAGGAGGCCCGCATTTACGAACAACTTTTAGCCTCTCCCCATGCGAACATAGCTCGTTATCGCGGCTGTGTAACCCGACATGGCCGTGTTACAGGTCTCTGCTTCAACAAGTACGCCGAGACTCTATGGGAACGTCAGCACAGAGGTGCAAAGATCAGCTAGAGATGTTTTGAGGAGTGCAACATCTCCACGGACTTGGTCTTGTACATTGCGACATAAGCGACGAAAACATAATGTTTCGGGAGCTGAGTAGTGATGATCTAGTCATTATTGGCTTTGACTCGTGTGTCAAAGAAGGTGCACCTCTCCGAGCCAAACGAGGACCCGTACCTGACGGGATCAACGTTGCGACCTTCTCGATCGACTGGGTCGCAATGGAAGAAGTACGAAATTTGACTTCGTAAGAAGTTTCATGGCAGATAGTTACTCATGAAGTATGCTATATTCCCGATACTAGGATTCTGTTCGCGCATCGGTGCAATGGTAATTCGGAAAATGGCGAGCGGGAGTACTTCGAGGTACTCGTCGATTAGTTTACCGAACACTACCTATAGCTGTAGAATTAATTGAGCAGCTTGAGGAGACTCTGTACGATGACGCCGCTTGGGTCGGTCCTATAGATGATATACGAAGTACTGCTATATACACGTTATTATCCATCATGAGTGCTGTAGATGTGGATGAATCGGAAGAAAAGGGGGTTGATTCATCAGCTACCGTCGAATCGCAGCGAACCGAATGGAAAGTCGAGCAGGCTGCGGATGTTGCAAAGTACGAAAACATACATCAGGAAGGGATGGCTGCAGTAGCTCAGTAAAAAGAGCCAAGATGCCTCTATCTCGTGCTCAAGTTCGGTTTCGAGGCCAAAGCGGTGCGCAGGCTTGGCTATACTCTTCCAAGGCGCATTTTCAGGCTAAGGTTACAATCCTTAGGTCGTTGAGGCTTCGGATGTAGGCTCTGAGGCATCTATTCACGGAGCGGAGCCGAATGTTTTTGCGTAACAGGGTGGTGAGCCTGGGACATCTTGATTGGCACGTGTGCACTACCTGCCATTGAAAATGTTGTTAGTTCGGCTAGTCAGTGAGCGCTACACTGTAATCACAATCTAATGATCTTGTAGCTCAGAAGTTGATCCATTATTAGTGACGAGAATCTGGTGCGAATTCTGAAGTGTGAAAATTGAAAGTTCCAGATCGCAGATCGCGATCCGGGTTCATTGGCTGTGTCACTTGGGGTGACCGCTTCAAGCTATCATGTACCAGCCGTCGTGGAACGTCGAAGTCCTGCTCGACGTCGTTGAAACAAAGCCCTGGTGATCAATCTCGAGTCTGATTAGAAAACCCGGGAGTTTCCCATGTCCGGACCCTTGGCTTCCTCCGCCCAACACGACATACGAGCCTTTATTTCCCACACCGGACAAAAGAGCGCGGCTCTAACTCGCTGCATCCCAATGCAAGACTTCCCCCATACCCGATTTGGAAGAGCGTAGAAATGTTTCGTAGGTTGTCGAAAGAGGCTGTGCCTTGGGTAGCGATCCTAGCCTCTTAGCATCAACCTTGGCCCTATCTTGGCCATCGGTCCCCGCACTCGCCGCGCATTCCGATTGTCCGCTCACTCCGCACAGTAGTGTGTGTTGTAATCAGGACCCCTTTAGCTGACACATGGTATGGCTTGAGACTCTTGATGTAGTTGCCTGGATTTCAATGTGTATAAAGGTACGCTGAAAGTACGTGGCCACATATTCTTGAATCCCACTCGACTGCAACATCTCTACGATTGCATTGCCATTAACCATCTGCAACCTTTCAACGATTTCATTTCCCTTGACGGTCTATTGACGCATCCTCGAAAGACAAATGGCTCGCATCGCTGTTGCCGGCGGCGTAGGTGGAGTGGGAAAGGCGATTGTCGATGCGCTGTCGAAAACAAAGCACCACACCATCGTGCTCAGCCGAAGCGTATGATCGCTGCTTATTGTCTGTGCCTCATGATACTAACAAAATCAGGAACGCAAATCCGAATCGAATGTAACTTACGCCAAAATCGACTACGACGACATCCAATCCATGACATCCCTACTCGAAGCCGAAAAGATCGACACTGTCATATCGGCCATAGCCATGATCAGCTCTTCCAGCTCCACCGCCCAACTGAACCTCATCACTGCGGCCGAGAAATCGAGTGTAACGAAACGGTTCATTCCCAGTGAATTCGGGGGCAAAGTGAGTGATGAGATTGCTAAGGTGGATCCGTACGCAAGCTTCTGGGTCGAATCTGCGGCGGCACTGGCAAAGACGGAGTTGCAGTACACAAGATTCGCTGTTGGTTTCCTTATGGACTACTGGGGTATGCCGCACATCGACACGACGATGGCGCGGTTCCAGTGGGCTGTCGATGTCGAGAATGGCGTCGCAGCTATTCCTGGGACGGGCGACGAGAAGCTTTCGATGACGTACTCGCGCGACTTGGCGAAGTTCATCGTGAGACTGCTGGATGAGAAAGACTGGTCTGAGCAGAGCGCTGTTGTTGGACAGGATGTAACGTTCAACCAGATCGTGGGTTGGGCTGAAGCTGCGACCGGTAGGAAGTTCAAGGTCTCATACGACAGCGTTGAGTCTCTGGAGGAGGGCAAAATCACGCCATTGAGCGATGAGATGGCGTCTCAGCAGTTGTTTATGGATATGTCGGTGTTGTTTGGGCAGATGGCTGTGAAGGGATACATTTTGGTGTCTGATGAGAAGGGATACAGGCTGAACGAGAAGTTCCCGGAGTTGGAAGTTCTGACCGTGCAGGATATGATCAAACAGGTCTGGGGCACCTCGTAGCGTTATAGTTTGTCGGTCGAAGAGTCTGCGAATAGGAGTATAATCTGATGCATTCCGATAAACACCTCCAGTAGGCAACCAGTGCATGCCTTATTTTCCGTGCCGACCGACAATGTTGTAATTCGTATGCTAAAGGAGTCTCTGAGATTGATAAGATGCCATCCAAACGACGGACGGACCTTCCAGAGGTGGACTTCAGCTCAATGGCCTTGTGCGGGATTCCGACGATATAGTCCCTTCCATTCTGCGTTCCGCGAAGGGCTTTGAAGAGTCAACCGTACGAGTACACAGGTTCGCGATTTCGGCGGAGAGTTAGCTGCAATTGTAAGTGGCAGTCTTCGTCTGAGGACTTGGAACCTTCGCCGAATAGCGTTCCTGAAAGAGCGTCGACAGGCTGTGCAAAACGCGTTGCAGGTCCAATTGAGTCAAGCACGGGTTCATAAGGATGGTCGGGAGCTGTTAGCACTCACTTTATAAAGGCCAGATCAGTAGCGGCTGGCGCAGGCTGGGTGAGAGTGCGTTGTTTGCAGGAAGCAGGTTTAGAGGGGTTCGAAAGTCGATCTGGACATCCCGTGAGGTAGGCGAATAACCTTGATATGCGACGTCAATACAAAGTTCTGGGTCGTTTATAGTGGGCTCGTTTGTGAGGACAAGCGAAGCACTGCGTGCAAGTTTGGGATGGTATCGTGCGAAAATCGAGCGGCAGGCGCATGCAGACGATAATTCCTCAACATGCAATGTTCCTGATGGACCACCGAAGAATCCAATGCACATGTACCGTATGGACGCGTCCAATCGAACCATGAGGATTTTGACTCGTCGCATGTAAAGTGTGTACGCATTAGTATTGAGGACAAGCTAGACTCACACAACGGTGAGCTGTTCCATTGGGAAAGCGCAATTGATGGCGGCCGTTAGGAGACGCATCTCCATAGATAACCTTCATCAAGTCGATGGTATACGATAGTTCTTCGCTCGGTAGTATGTTGGGCCTCAATATCAGCATGTCAAGTGGATGGCTGCCCGCGCAGACGTCGGTTTCCGCGGTCTCTCGCATGTTCATGGGAGTTAGTGAACTTCAGCGACCCTTGTCTTGCCGTTGGATTTCAGTCATTATCAATGCCGCGTCTTGCGAAGTAAATGGGGGCGTTAAGCCGTATTGTGCGAGTGTTGAGTTTCGGGCCAATAAGTGGCCAATTGCGATGTCAGGGCATTAGCGCCACGTCCACATGGACTACAACTATTGAGCAGACAGTTAAATTGCATATACTCCTGCGCTCCTTAAGACTGTCAAATTTGAGTTTGGCTTGTTGCTCACTCAGATTTCGCCCCCGTACTGGGCACTATGCTTACTCCGCTACGTCGGCCTATGAAAAGCTTGTCGCAACCCTTCCAACAAGGATGTTTTATTTTCAAAACAGTGCTTTCGGAGTATGCGCAAATCCCCTGGAGTAATTTAGGGTGCAAACGCGATGGGCGAGAAAGAAGGCTGAAGCTTTGACGTCTTGATCGAGCTGTTGGGCCCGGCACATGTTCCTAGTGCATGCAGGCTAGCCCTGTGCTATAAGATCCGTAATCCGGGTTCGGCCGGCGCATGCGCAGCAAAACAGCTTGTTGGAACGCTACCACGTTGCGTGCCATCGTGGCGGCATGCCTGCGGCATGCCGCAAACCAATGAGCGCAAAGCAAGCCTGGCGTTCGGCCGAGTATGTACTCATAAAGATGGCGTACCATCGCTTTAGAAGGAAGAGAACAATGCGGTCGAAATTCGTTCAGCGCGACGGGAAAGATGAGAAGAACCGTAGTCACTGTCTGTAGTAGGAATAGAGGGTGACGGGGTATAATTACCGAGCGTCAGCATCTCGCTAACTCAATGCGGCGAACACGAGAGATGCACTGATAAAGATAGCATGCTGATGGACGCAGATGCGGCAATTTTAAATACGTGCTATACGTAACGTCTTATCTTCAACGAAGAGGGTAACGAGGGTCGTCCTCCTCGCGCGGAAAGACGAAAACATCCTTTTGCCACGGCGCCAAAAGACGAACAATGCGCTATCGCGCGCAACGTCTGTAGTCCATCGGCGCTATCGCCCAAGTCTCGATTGTTCTGCTGCACCAGCGGCGGTGGTACGTCGCCTTCAGCGTCATCACTCTAGCGCGCCAACATCTGTGAACAAAGGTCTTACCTATCTGCCACCGTAGTGCCGCGCGTTGGCGTCCTTACCTACCTTGGCGTAACACATACGAGACCTTGACCTCGCTTGTCATTTTCTCCTGCGCCCTCATACCGAAATCGTCACTTAATGTCACCTCATAAAGCCTCAGACAGACGATTCGCAGAGGACCGGACTCTTACTTGGCTCGATTACAAGCGGTCTGGCTAATTTGGTGGTGGATTACTGTGCTGCGAAGCTGGGCGATGACACGGTGCCCACGACCCTGATGTGGCGGCGTCGCTGATTCCGCCGTCCGCAGAAGTAGCCACTTTAGTAGACCCAAGATAGGCCGCAGGGTGCTAACATGAAGGGATCGCTAGCGCAAAAATGTGGCGCGTCAAAAGGCGCCTGGCCTAGAGTATTCCTGGCGGCCCGTGACACCAGTGTCCGTTGTCCTATGTATTTACCTCTCCCCCACGCCCGTGTCTAGGTCGGGGCCCCCAGCTGTTTGCATATCTCCAAACTTCTCCTCACACTCGTTCTTGTATCCACAGTCGCTCGCCAACATGGTTTCCTTGCCGTCATCCTTCTCGTCGTCCCCATCCGTATCACTGCGGTCGAAACCCATAATCCTCTCCCTTACAGCCCTCCTAATTATTACCATCTTCTTGATCTGGACCCCACTACCGAATGGATGCGACCCTTACAGCGACCGCCTTGTCTGCAAAGTCACCGACAAAGCGAAGCATGTCCTGCCCAGCACACACGCCAACAAGTGGCGGCCCACCGAACTAAAACACGTCAAGTCCAAGTACGCATTTGCGACGTTCCTCGCCGGAACCAAAGATGCAGGCGCCGATGACCCCTTCTTCGTCGGTGTTCGACTTCTCACATACCAACTCCTCCACGCCAACGATACAGCATCCCGCGACAAGTCGATACCCTTGATCGTCCTCGTCACCAAGAACGTATCAGATGACAAACGAGTGCGCTTGCAAAAAGACGGCGCCATCGTCGTCGAAGCCGAATGGGTCGATCCAAAGTGGGTCGTGACCAAAAATGTGGGATGGAAGGATGTCATGACGAAGTTACGACTCTGGGAGCTCACACAGTTCGAGCGCATCTGCCAACTTGACGGAGATACCGTACTAACACGACCGCTCGACGGCGTCTTCCTCGACCCCGCCGTGCAAAGTCAGACCACGCTGGAAAAACCCGAGGAAACGAAATCAGACGAAGGCACAATGCCAACCACCTACTCGTTCGCCAGCTTCCCCGAAATGAAACAGGAACACGACTACCCTCCTACCGAAGAGAACCATGACTTCCCAAACATCAACTACCTGAATGCTGGATTCTTCGTCTTCAAGCCCTCACTCGAAATACTAAGATACTACTTCTCGCTCCTCGAGACACCCGATCGCTTCTCTCCCGGACTCCCTGAGCAGAATCTTTTCAACTACGCACACCGCCCACAAGGAAACATGCCATGGACCACAGTAGAAAACACCTGGAACCTGCACATGGCCCTATCTACGGATATTGAGGGCGGTGTGGCTAGCGTCCATAGCAAGTGGTGGAGCCCGTTGGATAAGAAGATGCTGCCGTGGTTGGCGGCGAGGAGGTGGAGGATGGAGGGGTACTTCGAGGCGATGGATAAATTGAGGGAGGACAGCGCATAACCAGAAACAAGTTTTGCTTGAGAGTGGGTACGCGCAGCAGAGGGTGGTAACGTTTATGCATAGCGAAGGCGTTTTGGGCGAAACATGTCGCTTTTTATTGTTGTACAAGTTGCCCGTTGAGTGCTACTGTGGCCCTTGCACATGCAGCGCTTTCAGAGTACAGGGTTCCACTATTTCTACGTGTATTCTAGTTAGATACCCAACAGAGACTGATTTCTGAACCACATCTGCATTCTCTTGCGACGTGCAGGGACAAGATGATTATTGTTACGCCACGCAACACAATATAAGATAACGACTACACCACCCCGTTTCGGCAGTCTCATCAGCGCAAATATGCTGCGCTCTTCATTCAGCGATCAAACAGCGTAAGCGTTGCCAACGCTCCGGCAACACGCCTGCTGCAATCCAAACTCTCGGCTTTTCAAGGAACGCGCATGAACACCACCGCTCGGAATCTTTCTTGTTCACCCGAGCGCACATTCCTTCGAAGCACCACGAGGCTAATTCATGCGACAGGGCGAGGTCAAACAAGGGTTGCGTGGCAACCGAGCGGTTCAACGGTGGATCGACAAGGATGGCCGGCCTACGCGAGCAGCACGGAATATTGGACGGGGCGTGGGGGGTTTCGTCCTTGCCTTACGTTAATGAACTCCTTACCAAGGCGTTTTGTATCATTCTTCAGTCAACGGCGAGATTTGGAAATGACAAGTGGATGCAGACCGAAGGCGCCCGTATTGCTTCGTGTTGACTATTGAATGCGTGACTGATAGCGCATGCTGATTTTCCAATGGTTTTGCGCTCGCATCATCATGCCTCATGCGAAAATGCGACATCCGCCGTCAAATGATTGGTCGTCGCGTGGCTCAACCGACATGGTGGCGTACACGGGATCAAAGCGCCCGCGTGCACTGCTTCGGCTTATCAGCCATGTGGAAAGCTTGGTGCTCAGAGCCGAGGGTGATGCCACGATGCCACGACAGGAGGTATTCTGTTACGACGCCGAGATGGTACATCCTAGTGACATTATGGGCCCTCCCCCGCGCTCTCTTGCGTCGCTTCTATGACTGTTAGACGTTGGTGGCGACGCGGACCGTAAGAACCTCGAGTCCTGAACGGAGGCTGCTGATGCACCATGGGTAATTAGATGGGAGTGACCCAGTGAGCGGTCGGTAGCCTCGATCGAGGTGGACGCGCCGAGATGGTGACTAAGCACTCACATGATGTCAACCTCCTTCAGCCAGCTTGTCTGCCGCCAGCGCGAGGAGCATTTTATCAATAACAAAGGTCTCATCGCGCTCTACACTTATTGATGTAACCTTCCTACCCCTCGCTTGACATGTCAGTTCGTTCAGTACTCCCTGCATCCAGGAATAGAAAGGACCGGATCCGGTAGTCCGACGCGCTTAGTGCGGCTGAACACGCAGTCATCCATGTCTAGTTTTACACCTCTAAACGGGACCAAATATGCGTTACAGTGCCATTGTACAGTGCTTTTGGAGCTTACCGTACCCTGAGCACGTTTTGAGCACGTATATCAATAGGACCACGACAGTGTTCTCGGGCCCATCGACATACGTATACCCGGCGACCCCCAGTCTCTTCCATCCCCGCGTGGGAGAGCAATTGATCTACTCCCACTACTTGAATGGGAGTTCAGCAGCACGAATCTGCCAAATCGAGGTTCATTTCGCCACCTTTTCGCCAGCATGATTACATCCCTAGTCGATCTGCAGGTATAGCATCGAGGATTCCCCGCTTCTGTATGCGGGCGGGCTTACCAAGAACGTCTCCTAAATTATCTCCACGGATCCCACAATCTGCGGGATGTATCGCATCTGCGTGTTCAGCAGAGAGAGATTTGATTTTTACCCCGAAACAGCCTAGTCCCGCTGGCGATCTCGGGCATATCAAGAAAGTACACCGTATTTGCGTCAAGTCAACCAGACTCTGTGTCGTTCCCTTCGGAAGATATCTACGAAAGAAGACTTCGACTGCTGTACGACCTCGGAAATGGAGAATCCCTTTGTGTTCAAACGACGCAGGAATCACGCGCTGCCTTGTCTTTACGGAGGAATATTGATGATGCGGGAGTGTCAAGGACACTCGAGCGCCTGGGGCTACTGTCTATTGAGCTGTATAAATAGCCACTGTGTATTCGAGGTAGGTTAGATAAAACCTCGCATGAAGGGTTAGATGGAGCATTTGTGGTTCGGGCCGAGGAGAACAGGAATATATTCCGGGTCTTTGAAGAGCTACCAAGGACAACTTTTGTGCATCTATTGAGTTTGAGCAGGTGAGACATCTTTTGTACGCAGTTCGGTTGGCGGCCTTTTGACATGTAGCCGGATGGAGAGGGATTTTGAAATGGCACTGGCAGATTGAGTAGGAAGCATCGGCGTTCGTACACCGCTCCTCAAAGAAGTAACACCCGGCTCAGTATAATTCTCCCTCGATATACTATCTCTTCCACATTCTCCACTTGCTTTGCAGGTCTCTGGTATCTTGATACTGAACACTGATCAGTCAGCCATGGGTTATATTGTATGCTTTTGCGGTGAACGCAAGTACTCAAACAACCAAGTAAGCAAACAACCAATGTTTCTTCTTCTACCAAGTGATCCCAAAATCGGGGAGGAAGAAGATTCTCTCGATGGCAACAACTGTGTTGATGCGGAGTCGAGTGTCGGCGTCGCCTGGGACAGTTTTGCTAGTTCAAACTTCGGATGACGCCCACCCTATAATAGAGTCTCGAAGACTACTGAGTCTGGCTCAAACCAGGCATCAAGTAGAATAGGGACGAACTTCCGTCACAGATACAGAAATAGCGAATCCTGCGCTGACTTAATTAGACCACTCATCGCCGAGGTCAAGGCACGCTCTAGGCCATCACATGCATTGGCGCCTGGAACATCAGTGTAAAGTTGGCGAAAGTACTTTTACCGATACTATTCTCGGGGTTTCAGCGAGTGATCCTGGGCGCACCTCTCTTTGAACCAGTATTCCGATTCTCGATTGCATGGGCCATTATCATTTTTCTGCATTAGATGTGGCAATCGTGATTGAAAGTTGCTTGTTCAATTATTGCCTCTGTTCGTATCAGCGTATGCACTCTCATGA
>Ga0247803_1001607_pt1 | contig 11774 bp, 8 predicted proteins | sample UWRJL014104B1_FD_180928 | JGI IMG/M metagenome (GOLD analysis project Ga0247803, IMG submission 180928) | Plant litter microbial communities from Arlington Agricultural Research Station in Wisconsin, United States - UWRJ-L014-104B-1 | ecosystem: Environmental > Terrestrial > Plant litter >...
CAACGATTAGATTTTTTCAATGAGAATTTATACTATCACGAGGTAAATATTCCCACATATCCGCTATTCCAGTATGCACCCTATGAATCGGCATTGTCAAGCCATATGGTACAGGTTGTGGAAAGCGCCAAGCTGGATTTGCTTCATGTGCACTATGCGATTCCACATGCTTCGTCGGCTTATCTGGCCAAACAAATTCTTGCCCAGCAGGGAATCCACATTCCGGTGATAACGACTTTGCACGGTACTGACATCACTTTGGTTGGTAAAGATCCTTCCTACGAGCCCGTTGTCACATTCAGCATCAATCAGTCTGACGGCGTTACCGCAGTTTCTGATTCCCTGAAAAGAGATACGTATAACCATTTCAATATTACAAAGGACATCGAAGTGATCCCTAATTTTATTGATCTGGACCGTTTTAACAGACAAAAGAAGGACCATTTCAAATTGGCGATCTGTCCGAATAACGAGAAACTGATCGTGCATACTTCCAATTTCCGGAAAGTAAAACGCATTGATGATGTGATCATGATTTTCAGCAAACTACGCAAATTGCTGCCCAGTAAATTGCTTTTGGTTGGTGATGGCCCTGATCGTGTACGCATAGAGCGTATGTGTAAGGATCTGGATATGCTTTCGGACGTAAGGTTTTTGGGGAAACTGGATGCCATTGAAGAAGTGCTATCTGTGGCTGACTTGTTCTTAATGCCTTCGGAATCAGAAAGTTTTGGTTTGGCTGCACTGGAAGCAATGGCTTGTGAGGTTCCATGTATCACATCAAACGCCGGTGGATTGCCCGAATTAAATGTGCAGGGTGTAACCGGTTTTCTTAGTGAAGTAGGTGATGTGGATGACATGGTAAAAAACGCTGCATTTATTTTGCAGGATGAAAACTTACCGGTCTTTAAAGCAAATGCATTGGCCAGGGCGAAGGAATTCGATGTTGCCAAAATTCTGCCTCACTATGAAGAATATTACGAGCGTATTGTAGAAAACAGCAAAGCAATTGTCTGATAGGAAACGGGTATGATATTTTAATAAAGGCTGGAAATAATGTACCAGCGATATCCGCCCGTTCCGTTTATCAACTTCTGCTGACCGTCTAACTTATTATTGGAACATTCAACAGGTTTTCGTTATATTCGTGTGTTATTTAATGCTAGGTTTACGTTATTCATTGCAGTAATAAACTTTTGAAAAATGAAAATTGTATTTAATGTTCTTATCATATTCTTGCTTCTGATCGCATTCGTTCCCGTTTTCAGGAGATTTATGTTTCATCTGCTTGTAGGACGTCAGCTCGTTAAAGAACAGGAGAGGCAATATAAGGCCCAGCAAAAGCATGCAAAACAAACCGGTGTAAGGGTCGATAGTGTTCCACCGGATGTGAATCAGTCGCGCTTCAAAGGAGGAGAATATGTGGATTATGAAGAGGTGAAGTGATGAAATCTTTTCTGTTACAGAAATAAGAAGTAAATACTCGCAACCAATATTTGTTGCATAAATATAAAAAGCCGGGTTTCGTAAGATTCCCGGCTTTTCATGTTTATAAACTTTTAAATCTTGAAAAAATATATTTTCAAAATGATTTGTAACCGATTGTGACTAAAAAATATATTTGTAACTTTACGTACACCGAAGAATCGGCGACTCTATCAGATTTTTAATTACTCATCTCTTCATGAAAAAAGTATCAGTACTCTTACTGTGTTTTATCATTGGCCTGTGCTATGCATGTGCGCCTAAGGTTAAAACGAGTGTCACCAAGAAATACGATCCCCTGGACTATCGCCAGGATGTCGTTGTTTATCCTTTAAAAGAAAACAAACCAGCTTCTGCGGAACTGTTGGGTACCGTAAAAGTCGGCGATGCGGGAATGACCAGCAAGTGCGGTTACAATGTGGTGCTGGAAGAAGCCCGGCTGGCTGCGCGCAAAATGGGCGGCAATGCGATTAAAATAACTTCTCATAAAACGCCGGACTTTATGAGTACCTGTCACCGTATTACCGCGGAGATATTAAAGATTGATGAAGCTGAAATGGCTGCCAGGAAACCAACGGAGCCAGAGATCGATTCTACATGGAATTATGCGCTCGTTTATGTCTACCGTCATGCCGGTACAGGTGGAATGGTCAGTTATAATGTGCATTTGGGTGATTCGGTTATTTGCCGGGTCAGCAGCAAATTCAAAAAAGAAATAAAGATCACAAAAGAGGGTGCAACAGAACTTTGGGCAAAAACGGAGTCAAAGCAGTCGGTGCCGATTAATATTGAATTTGGGAAATCGTATTACCTGCGATGCGGAATTTCAATGGGCGTGATGGTAGGGCGTCCAAGTTTGGAGCTGGTTCCATTCAGTGCAGGAAAAATTGAATATGAATCTCTTAAATCCAAAAATCAGTGAAAAATTTTACCACAATTGTGATTCTCGCTCTTAGCCTGAATTGCTTCAATTTATTTGCTCAGGATTTAATTGTAACCAGCAAAGGAGATTCTTTAAACTGTTTGATCACAAAACAGGGAGAAGATTATATCTATTTTACTTACCGCGAAAATGGCACGGCTAAGAAAACATTACTTGCCGTGGACGATATCGAATCTGTCAGAAAAGGATTTTATCCCAAGCCGATTACGGATTTCGGTTCTTCCGGAAAGTCGTACGATTATTCAAAATGGCGTTATGGCATTCATGGCGGATACAGTTATCGTACAGCGAAAGTGAGTGATCTGATACCGGCCCAGTATCGTGACTATATCAAGAAACTGAAATCCGGATATGTGATTGGCGGTGACGTGCATTATTTCACTTCCGAAGTATTGGGATTTGGATTGAAATATAACTTTAACAAGTACAAAAATGCATTAGGAAATGATCTGAAAGACGACATCAGCCTGCATCAGATTTCAGGCTCCATGCTCAACAGACTCGTCTTACCGGATGAAAAGAACAGCGTTCTTTTGGGGTTAAATCTGGGATATCAGAGTTATAAAGACGTGGCCGTTGTTAGTTCAGCACCTTTTTCGATTACCGGCCAATCAGCCGGATTGGGAATGGAGATTGGTTTGGATCACAGGATCGGCCCGAAGGCAGCATTGAATTTTGGTGTGTCGATTCAGCTTGCCAGCATTACCACCATTAAAGTCGACGATGGCTACGTGATCAAAAAGGTAAAACTTGAAAAGGAGGAAATAGAGAGTTTGACCCGGGTTGAACTCGTGATCGGTTTTAAGTTTTTGAAATAGATTTACAATATCATACGGCTGAGTTCAGATCAGCAACAGAATCACACAAAAAAGCCTGAACATTACGCTCAGGCTTTTTTGTGTGATTTTTAGTTTTCTACCGACTCAGATACAAATTTCTTTCACTGTAAATTTTCTGAAAAAATTCATCCTGCAAATCATCGATGAAATAAATGGCTTCACCCGTTGACTTCATTTCTGGCCCTAATTCCTTATTCACATTCGGAAATTTGTTGAATGAGAAAACAGGGATTTTAATTGCCCAGCCGTTTTTAACGGGATTGAATGTGAAATCGCTCAATTTTTTATCGCCAAGCATCAGTTTTGTAGCGTAATTCACATACGGTTCCTGGTATGCTTTGCAAATGAAAGGCACAGTTCTTGAGGCACGAGGATTAGCTTCGATCACATATACGATACCATTTTTGACCGCAAACTGCACATTGATCAACCCTTTCACATTCATAGCCAAGGCTATTTTGCGGGTATGGGCTTCTATTTGAGCTACTTCGTCATCTGTAAGATCAAAGTGCGGTAATAATGCGTGTGAATCTCCGGAGTGAATCCCTGCGGGTTCAATATGCTCCATGACACCAATGATGTAAGCATCTTCACCATCACAGATTGCATCTGCCTCTGCTTCCAATGCCCCTTCCAGGAAGTGATCCAGAAGTATATTGTTGTCAGGAATGTCGTGCAGAATTTTCACAACATGTTGTTCCAGTTCTTTTTCGTTGATCACGATCTTCATGTTCTGGCCACCCAAAACATAACTTGGACGAACCAGGAGCGGGAAGCCTAAGGTCCTTGAAAGTTCAACCGCAGCATCGGCTGTTCTTACCGTTCCGAATTTAGGATAAGGAATGCCCAGTTCCTCAAGCAATGGAGAGAAACGTCCGCGATCTTCGGCCCAGTCCAAAGAATTATAGCTGGTTCCAATGATTTTGATACCATATTTTTCCAGCTTCTCAGCCATTTTCAGGGCTGTTTGCCCGCCAAGCTGCACAATTACGCCTTCCGGTTTTTCGTGTTGGATGATGTCAAAAACGTGCTCCCAGAATACAGGTTCAAAATATAATTTATCAGCAATATCCGGATCCGTTGATACCGTTTCAGGATTACAGTTGATCATAATCGTTTCATATCCAGCTTCTTTTGCCGCTAAAACGCCGTGAACACAAGAATAATCAAATTCAATTCCCTGTCCGATCCGGTTTGGTCCGGAACCCAAGACGACCACTTTCTTTTTATTGCTTACAAGAGATTCATTATCAGGTGTTTCCTGAGATGAATTGAAAGTAGAATAGTAATATGGTGTTTTGGCTTCAAATTCAGCAGCACAGGTATCCACACATTTATAGACACGCTGAATGCCCAGTTCTTTTCTTTTGTCGTAAACCCGGCTTTCCTTTGTTCCAAGCAAGTGAGCGATCTGACGATCCGCGTAGCCTTTCTGCTTGGCAGTAAGCAACAGTTCTTTTGGGATTTCGCTCAGGTCGAATTTCTCAATTTCGTGCTCCAGTTCGATCAGTTCCTCAATCTGACGAAGGAACCAGGGGTCGATCTTGGTAAGATTTTGAATTGTTTTGAATGACAATCCGATCTTAAAAGCATCATAAATATGAAACAGGCGATCCCAGCTTGGATTTGCAAGACTATATTTGATTGCTTCCTGATCACGCAGTTCACGGCCATCAGCACCCAGTCCGTTACGTCTTATTTCCAAAGACTGACAAGCTTTTTGAAGTGCTTCCTGGAAATTGCGACCAATACCCATGGCTTCACCAACCGATTTCATCTGAAGACCGAGTGAACGATCCGCACCTTTAAATTTATCAAAATTCCAGCGCGGAACTTTTACGATCACATAGTCAATCGAAGGCTCGAAGAATGCAGAAGTACTTCCCGTGATCGGGTTCGTCAATTCATCCAGATTGTATCCGATCGCCATTTTTGCAGCGATTTTCGCAATGGGATAACCCGTTGCTTTCGAAGCAAGTGCAGAAGAACGTGATACACGGGGATTAATTTCAATGGCAATGATAAAATCAGTTTCAGGATTGACAGAAAACTGTACATTACATCCACCGGCAAACTTGCCAATTCCGTCCATCATTTTGATAGCAAGATCGCGCATTTGCTGATACAGCGTATCAGGAAGAGTCATCGCGGGAGCAACTGTTATGCTATCTCCCGTATGGATTCCCATCGGATCAAAGTTCTCTATGGAACAAACTATGATAAAGTTTCCTTTGTTGTCACGAAGCAATTCCAGCTCGTATTCTTTCCAGCCAGATACGCTTTGTTCCACCAAAACTTCGTGGGTTGGAGACGCATGAAGACCGTTGTTCAGTGCCTGATCGAAGTCTTTTTCATTTTGCACAATTCCTCCACCGGTTCCACCCAGGGTGAAAGAGGGCCGGATAACCAATGGGAAACCGATTTCCTGAGCTATTTCTTTGCCTTCCAAAAATGACCTTGCCGTGCGCCCTTTACAAACGTTTACGTCAAGTTCCAGCATTTTTAAACGGAATTTCTCACGATCTTCGGTGGTTTCAATGGCTTTGATATCAACACCGATAATTTCAGTATTGTATTTTTTCCAAATTCCTGCTTTATCGCAATCTATGGCGAGGTTCAATGCCGTTTGCCCTCCCATGGTCGGGAGTACAGCATCTATTGGCCTGCCAAGTGCTTTATGTTTTTCAAGAATTTCAATGATATATTTTTTTTCCAAAGGAAGCAAATACACATGATCAGCACTGATCGGGTCAGTCATGATCGTGGCTGGATTCGAGTTGATCAGAACAACTTCAATACCTTCTTCCCGAAGTGCGCGGGCGGCCTGTGAACCGGCATAGTCAAACTCGCACGCCTGACCTATGACAATTGGACCTGAACCGATAATCAGAATGGACTTGATATTCGTATTTTTGGGCACAGTAAATGGTAATTTGTAGAAAAGTGGAAATAACGTTTACTAACTTTCGGGGATGCCTGATACTTTGTGAGCAGGGGTACGTCCAAAAATTCCACAAAGTTAATTCACATATCCGAAAAAGAATACCGAGGTGTCAGAAATTAATGTTATTTTTTTGAGATTTTTGCTTCCGGCAGCGGCCTGTCAGGTGCCGCAGTTGTGTTTTGAACTGCAAAACTTTGCATGGAGTAGTTTTTACTTTGTTAGTAATCAGTGTGTTAAAATTTGTTTGGTTTAATTATTTTATTCTGGCTTCACCCAATTTAAGATTTCATGAGTAGCTACCGGAAAATGAGCATTGGCCTCGAAGAGACCATCACAATAGGTCAGGATCATTATTTTACCAGTGTTGCGCCGGTCAGCTCTAACGTGGTTTCTTTTGAAGACGATCTCAATACGGGTTATTTTTATGCAGTTAAAATTGATACCGAGATCACTGTTTTGGACGCATTGCATATTTACAATGTGGCCGATGTTTTTCACAGGGACAAACCGGGTAAGTTGCAGATAATGTGGACGGAAGACGGAATGATCGCTTCTCTTCTGATCAACGACTATTGCCAGGCCATTTTTGATTTTACAAATAAAGCAGGTTATTGCAGAAATGATTTTCCCGGTAATGTAGGCGAATGGAAACAGCGGGATTCCAGGAAACTTACTGATGGAATGATCCTAAGCATGTTTTCAGAAAAAGCATGAATCTATTATTGCAATGGTACAATGGAAGGAGCGGAGATGTCAAAATCCCTTAGGCGGAGCGGAACGTTGCCATCAATTCCGTACCGGAAAGGCGAAGAAATGCCTGGAACATTGGGATAATAACTGATTCGGAGCTGTAAGGTATTGAAAGTCAGGTTTTCGTTTCTTAACCGCATTCCGAATCCATAACCTTGATAAAGCGGACTTTCTCGTAATCTTTTTCTGCCATTGACTACGCCAAGATCGGCAAATACAAAATAAGCAATACGGAAACCAAGTAAACTTTTATCTGAAAAGAATACCGTTTCGGTTGATAATGTCAGCCTTTTCGTGCCAATGAGCTGATCACTGTAAACGCCACGGATTCCCTGGTCACGACTGATATTCAAATAATCGAAAGGATCTCTGTCTATTCCCTGGGTGAAGCGCGCGGTGACGAATTGCCGGAAAAAACTGTAACGGAACGGAATAAGGTTGCTGATGTAATTTGCCTGCGCACTTGCAACGCCTTGCTGGGCATTGCCGCCTTTAACGTAGGTTCCAAAATTCAGCAATCCATACAGGTAACCTAAATTATGTTTGATGTACTTTCCCGCAGCATATTGAACGCCGACGTAACCTCTTTCTCCAAACTCTGTATTTTCCTGCCCGAGCGTCAGCGCAAATAATGTTCCGACCGGAACGTCCTCCGTTCTACCAAAGCCGTAAATTAATACGTCCCGCTTGTAGTTTCGGTTGGAGTAGCCTATGCTGAGCAATGTGGCGCTGCGGTTCCAGTAAATTTTGTTCAGGCTGGGGGAAACTTCCGGCCTGTCCCTGTAACTGTATTTGTTATGCCGGATGGCTGTGACGAGTCTTGCGTTTTTACTCAGAAAGCTGTTTACAAAGGGAAATTTGAATGATCTTCCCAGCCAAACATCGTAATAATTATATTCAATAGGAAAATTAGGAACGATAACTTCCGTACTGTCAATAAACCGTTTGTATTGCTGGAGTTTGGTATGGCCGGCCTCAACTGATCCTGCGTATTTGGTTTCGGAGGTCAGGAAAGGCCTGAAAAAACGGATGGATTGCTCCTTGATATCCTTTTCGAAAATCAGACTTGCCTGTCCGGTTATGAATGTTTTGGCAATGTAAGGGACGGTATAGATCGTCCGGAACTGAAATTTCACAGAATCGTTGGAATCCCATCGTAATTTGGTGAGCTGGGAATGTGTGGTACCCTGAACGTTTATATTATTCAGTCCAACATTGAATTTGTTAAATGAACTGATACCCCCGGAAAAGTTCAGCGACCAAGCATCCTGAATCAGGACGACCACATCTGCCATCCAGGTTACGTCGGTTCTCGGGACCACGATGATACGTGCATCCACAATCAGTTTATTGGATCTTAACAGACGTTCGTTGTCTTTCAGTGTTTTGGCCTTGATATCGTCGCCTTCTGAAAAAAGCAAAAATGACTTTCTTATGATGCCTTCTCTGGTATTTGTGTGAAGTTTTTTACTGAGAAACCGTTCCAGCTGATTCCCTTTTCGGGTGGTATCGTAAACCGATTCCCCCAACATGTCGAGCTGCCGGATAATAATTTTACGGATGACCATCCCTTCGTAGGGCGTAAAAGGGTTTGTCTCAATTTCTTTAACCTCTTTTACCTTTCCCCTGTTGTAAACATCCCTGAAAAAAAGCCTGTAAACCGCACGGGAAAACTTGGTTTTCGACATGCGGATTTTAAGATTTGTATATCGGATGCTGTCTATTGCATGAGATCCGTTTTTTCTGACGTAGGTGCCATTGGCAATACTATCCGCATTTTGAGCTGATGTTATTGTGGCCATTAACAGAAAAAGGAGCAGATATTTATACATGGATTCTTTTAGGCAAAACCACTCACTTTAAGTTAACGTACAGTTGAAAGATATAGTCAGATTGGTAGGGATAAGATTAGTTCGGGGTTCTGAATATTATTTTGACTGTGCCTCTAATACTGCCTGAACCGCTTTTTCAGTTGAGGAGGGGCCCGGCGCATTTTTAGAGAACGACTTGCCATTAGGTCTGAAAATGGAAAATGTTCCCGGTTCAATCGGGTTTAATTTGAAAAGAAGATCCATAACCTGATTTTCATTCAGAGACAGATGTATCCCCTTTAAACGATGACGAACGATGTATTGTTTTACCAAATCAATTGAAACAATTCTTTCAGTACCAGGTAAATGTAAAAATACAAAAACAATATCTTCCGGTAATTGGGCCTGAAGTGTCATCATATATTCCATTTCCTCCCGGCTTTTATCGTCTTCAAGATTCCATTTGGACAGATAAATGGTTCTACCCTTATATTTTTCCAGAATTTTGTTCAGCCAGCTTGTTCCACGTTCATTGGAAGTGCTTAAATAATATCCCGGCAAGGCTTCCGTTGGCTCAGGTCTAACGTTATTAAAGGCAATGATCTTTTTTATATCAGCGCTGTCTTTCAGTTCAATTTTTACAATTTCATCCAAAGACTGCCTGAACTGCGCACTGCTTAATCTGGTTTGGATATACTTTCCGAGTACAGCCTGTTCTTTATAATTGTATCGGTAGAAGTTCTTTGGCAAATATCTTGCCTTTAAAAGTTCTCTGGCTGTGCTGTCAAAAAGGTCGCCGTAAATCCTGCTTTCTCTTTCAAAATCGAAAAGCAGATTCAGTATTGCTTCGTTTTTCGCATAAAGTTTATTGAGAAAGTCAAGCTCACTTTTTTCCGCAATACCCTTTTCAGTTATTTCATCCAGTCTTGCAATTTCGTCGGCGGTGAGCCGTGAAGAATTATTTCTGATCATCGCGGCCATTAATCTTACCGGCAGGGAATGGTTGCGGTTTGGATTTGCATATTTTTTTTCTACAACTTTCTGGTCTGCATAATTGCCAAAACGATTTGCCCAGGTAACGCGTTGTGCAGTTAACGGTGATTTTGACAAACGTACCAGGCTGTCGAGCAGGTCTTTACCTAATGCGTATCGATTACTTAAAGCATATTCAAACAAGTTCTGGTACATTTCATCGTCAGACAATGAACTTGCCCACTGGCGCAGCGAAGGATCAATAATGTTTGTGGAAGCGACTTTTGAAAGTGCGGAAATCCTTAATTCGGCTCTTTTTTTAGCAAAACTTTGTGCTTCTTCCGGACTTTTTTCCCAAAATGTATCATAAAATCTGGGGCCAAGCTCGGGACTGGATGCCAGTCTCTTATTTTCTTCTGCGAGAAAGGAATAGTACTGGTTGTTCGCGTCAGCATTAACACCCGAAAAATAGAACAGCCGCTTTGCTTTAACCAAAGAATCGCCGTCAAAGGTAATTTCAATGGTTCCGGGAGAACCAAGAAATGTGGTGAAAGCCTTGCCGCTGTAATCGAGGTAAATTTCTTCTTTCTGATAAAGCATGGGTAAAGAAACCCGAAAACTGCCGTCAGCTGCCAATGGCGCTTGTTTACTCAATTCAAGCTGGGGCTGTAATATGTTGTTTCTGGAAAAAGTAATTACCGGCGCCTGTCGGTAAAGCCTTCCATTCAGATTCAGAATTCTTCCCTGAATAATCAAAGAATCTGCCGCAGTGGATACTGCCCCAGTGGATACTGCCTCAGTGGAAACTGCGCCAACGGATGTTGCCCCAGCGAAGCTTGCCGTATTGATAAAAACGTATGTAAAAACAAATAGAATAGTCAGAAGGACGAAGCGCATTCGGATAATTGTTAGGATTTTTATTACGAAAATTAGTCAGCCTTTCCCTGGCAACCAAATTGGATTTATCAAGGTAAATAAAATGATTCAGAACAGATGGTCTGTCAAGATAAAATTTACCATAATATTTCCTCGGTTTTTCTTAATCCAGTTTGGGGCCATCTTCATATTTGACATAAATTCCATGGTACCGGTCCTGAGTTACATAATCTTTTCTCAGCGGATATCCTTCCCAATCTTCGGGAAGCAGGATTCGCCTCAGATCGGGATGACCTTCAAAATTGATGCCAAGCAAATCAAACGCTTCCCTTTCGTGCCAATCGGCAGTTCGCCAGATATGACTGACGGTAGGCACTTTTGGAATGGTATCTTCCGGAAGATTTCTTGGAAAAATGGCTTTTAACATTAAATCATGGCCGTATGGAATGGATGTGAGGTTATAAACAACTTCCATGGTAGCTAGTCCCGGGCCATTGTCTATACTGGTCAGGCATGCCAGATAATCGAAATAAAGTCTTTCATCTTCGTGAAGAAATCTGCAAATGTCCGCCACAGATTCCACGGGAACGATCATGATGGGCTGAGGTCCTTTTGTCTCAGTTTCAATATTATGATGACCAAATGCGGCTATGACTGTTTCGGTAATTTCTTTGAAAGTCATTGGAAGAAGAAGTTATGGAGGAAGTAGTTAAGGAATTAGTGATCGGTGCCGCCTGGCCGTCCGACCGACTGTTATGTAGTTACGCCGGAACCTGGGCCATTTTTGCTTCCATTTCTAAAAATAATTCTGGTGCCAGCGGATGTTCACCTCTTATTTTTTCCTGCAGTTTCATAAATCCACCAATCAAAGCTTCCGGCCTTGGCGGGCAACCCGGGACATACACATCGACAGGAATAATCCTGTCCACACCTTTTACCACATGATAGCCATGTTCCCAATATGGCCCGCCGCAGTTGGAGCAGCTTCCCATCGAGATAACGTAGCGTGGTTCAGGCATTTGTTCGTAAAGTCTTCGGATACGATCCGCCATTTTAAACGTAACAGTTCCTGCAACGATCATCACGTCAGACTGCCTTGGGGAAGGTCTCGGAAAAATGCCAAAGCGTTCCAGATCGTAGTGGGAAGCAAAGGA
>Ga0247803_1001608_pt1 | contig 11773 bp, 8 predicted proteins | sample UWRJL014104B1_FD_180928 | JGI IMG/M metagenome (GOLD analysis project Ga0247803, IMG submission 180928) | Plant litter microbial communities from Arlington Agricultural Research Station in Wisconsin, United States - UWRJ-L014-104B-1 | ecosystem: Environmental > Terrestrial > Plant litter >...
GGTCCCAACATTTTGTGCCTGATGCCCAGCAGCCGGTCTCGTCGGTGTACGAGGGGACTTCCTTGCCGAACCAGTTTGCGTTTTCGATGATTGCGTCCTGGGGGCGGAGACCCTCCGTCTGTGCTGTCGCACCCCCAGCATTCGCTGGACCAGAAGAAGCGACGAGTTTAGCCACAGCGGGACCGGGGACTTTGTACTTTGCATTGTCGTTCATGTAGATGTTGAATTTGACGCTGTCCTCACCAGCCTTGACATACCCCGGGATAGACACGGTCGACTCCGGGACGAGGTTTCCGCTGCTCTCGAGGTAGATCTGCGCACAGCCGGTATAGAACTGCGCACCGCCCTTCGTAGCGTTGTGCAAGGCTACGACTTCCGGGCGAGCGAGATAGGCGCCACCTTGCAGGCCTTTGGGGAGCGCGACGGAGAGACGGCCTTTGTTTGCGATGAGGAGGTCAGTACACCATTTCTCCGAGGAGGCGTCGTAGCCGTTGTCGAAAAGTTTGAACCAGCCGTCGCCGGCGGCTGGGGGTGTGTTAGCATGGCTGGGAAGAGGGTGGTAGGAGTGGAGATGCATACCTTTATCATCAACAGCCGAGTCAACCTTCTTCAAGTATACAGCACAAGGACCCTCATGCCCTGAATCTAAAGACTGCTTGCTTGGATCATTTGGCCAGGAGCGCATTTCGAAGGTGATCGTTGATCCATCCGATACGGATTGAACGCGAGAGACGCCAGTGGTGCCGTCGACGTCTGCATAGGTTGTTAGCCCACTATTGATGCGATGTTCGGGACAAAGTTGACGTACTGCAAGCCATATCGGTACTGCCGTAGTCCTCAAGCGGGAAAGAGGCTTTGGCGGGATCCTTCCTCATACGCATGGCTACACCAGCTCCCTGTGTGATGTTAGTGTTTCTGTAGTGGGGGCGGTAAGGGTTGGTGAGATTCACTTGATCTTTTCCGTCGACATAGAAAGTACTCCACACCGTGTGTGCTAAGGCTGAAGGCGCGACGGCCAACGCAGCGAGGATGATAGCTTGAGTCTTCATGATCACAAATTCCGGTGATATAGTCGTAGAAGCTAAACGTCGGAGGTGGGTCGAAATGTTAGTCGTAGTATAAGACACAGGAACGAACCGAGTCTCTAGGACGTCGAGGGAAATCAGGTCTTCTCGATAAGAAAGAATGGATGAGTCGACTGGCGACAAAGAGAAGCAAGAAACGAATGACAGGGGCAAGAAGACACCCTAAAGAGAGAGGAGAGAGGTCAGTTAAGGAACAAAACCGTGGAGGCAAGGACAAACGAAGACGGAACTCCTCTGCATTTTGATGCCAGCTCTCATCACAGGCCCTCTGCGCTGGAGTCACGGCATGGTCACCATCCCTGCTGCATCTGCCGCCGCTCCGCATGTCAATCTCCACCTCTTGAACCAGCAAGGCGTCTATTTCACTTAGTCAAATCAGTCTTAATAAATGATGTTTCCCGAGCGCGCGCAAGCCTTAGAAGGCTCCCAGCCAATCATCTCAGTCGACGGAAAACATGAAACGTGAACGAGATCGACCCAGGGGTGACGCTAGGGAACGGAGACGCTTGTGGCGTGTTTCGAAACGGCCCGTCTGCATCCTCGCTTTACTGCCTCCTAATTTAAGAACTGACTTCGCCCTGTGATGTTCGTGGGTGTGGGAGTGCTGAAGCGAGCGATATGCTGTAGAACGAAGAATGCGGGGTTATTGAGAAAGGGCGTCCAATGTTTTTGTTGGGCGCTTCCGTCCTCAGGCATGCTCAGGAGTAAATTGGACGTCCGTCGGACTTGACTTCACCAAGCGTCAACACCAAGACGCTCCGCTACGAACTCTCACAATCCAATCTCATGCCGCCGGCGCCAAGAGACTCCGCTTCGTTCAGGTTCATTATCAGTCAGCCAGATTAGTCTTGCCCCTTCCACGAACAACCAATGATGAGAAGGCCCAACATTCGAAAAGACCACATCCTTCTTCAGGCGCGAATAGGAGCGAGCCACTGTTGCAACATACAGTCTGCGGAACCTCCCATCTCCAACCAGCAGTAAGGAGTTCAGCTCCAAGCTGCTGTGTCGCCCAGCCCTCGCCGTCTGCATGTTTCATCTCACCCGGACCCCGTCCCGAGATGACATGCCAGTTCCCACAAAGCAATGTTGTGACTGATTACTCGAGACACTATAGCAATCTACCGAAAATTAGGGTAATTTAAGAGGGGTCCCTGGACTGTCACTGCCAGGTGGTGTGCTCCACGTGGAATGTTGACGCCGGGATCCCGGTTTAGTTGCGGGTCTCCTCGTTGCGATGCACCTGAGAACACAGCCAAAATTCCAGCGGATGGGCTGATGGTGCGACGAGACGCACAAGAATACCAAAATCCTAAAGAACATCTTTTCAAGCACAGCGGTTGCAGGTGCGACGGCCAACTCAAGCCATGATGCTCAATGCACCGACCGACAATGACGTTCCATAAACCGCTTGCACTGGCCTGCACAATCCCGGCCTGATATGCGCAATGTCAATTCACAGATCTAACACCCGTGGAACGATGTCAAAAGCCTAAAGATATCGCGGAATCAGAAATTGGAGCCAATCATCATCATGGCAGCCTCGGGCTTTGATGGTGAAGTAGTCGCGCGGTGTGAACTTGTACCTCCGGTCAGGTACGACACCAAGTATTTGTCAGTCCTTCATTAATGAATGAAGAGATGATACTCATCTCCTGCACTCAATTACTAGGAGCACAGCTTCACGGGATGTGACCAACAACGCCTCTCAAAAGCCGCTGGAAGCATGATACCACCAAAAGGATAACATGATCTGACCCTAGCTACCTGACTATGTATTTGGTTGTGGGTCTTTAATTCCATCCACACCCGCCACAATGTCGACTAGCCCTTGTGTTAGCAACGTCCTCTGAATCAGAAGGCTATGGACTCACTAGCTGCCACCATTTGCCCCAGAGAGCCGAGGGTACCACCAACCAAACCTACCGCAAACACCACAACAGCAGGTGTAGGATAAGCATCTGAAATCTTCATGCCGGCCCCGGTTCCATTGGCCACCCCAGTGCAAAAGCTCGCTACGGTGCCTAAGCCGTTTGCCGCTTGCGATGCTTGCGACCCACCATCTCTCGCACTGAAGCCGGTCGATACCCCGAACCCGACCACGTTAGCGAAGCAGTTGAGGGAGGCGACTGCGTCGCAGACACCCTCGCGTCGCGCCTCTGGGACCGCTTTCAGCGCTGTCCACTTGCTGCGTGTGAATTTCCCGACGGCGTTGTTAGACTCAGCGGGAAGTGGATTGCGGTCGACAACGGCACAAACACCTCGAGCGCCACAGTCCATGATAGCGGTGACCAGCATCACGTTTTGGATTGCCACCTGGGTAAGTCAGCTTTGATGTTCAAATTCTATCTATGGTTTCTACACTTACCTGTACTCCAAACGAGGGTGTTTGTGAGTCTTTAAAGGGGGTGTTGGTACCGCAAAGGTCACTGTATGCCGCGATAGCCACGACCTGAGCAAGGATCTGGAACGCGTCGCAACCAAACTGGATGTTCTGAAAGAGTCTGGCCCATCCCTCAGTTATGCCCGATTGATTTCTTTTCGGTATTAGAGGCTGCCTCTCTCCAGGAAGTTTGCCGTCCAGCTTGGCCTGCACTTCTTTGTTGAAGGCCATGCGCTCCTGCTTTTGAGCTGCAGCAGAGCCCGACTTATTGGCGATCTCGAGGGTGCCCATGAGTCCGGAGACAAGAGTTGCGACGTTCACAATGAGATTCGTGTAGTCGGCCCACTTTTGCCATTGTTGTTCGCCATTTTTCAACTGCTCGGAGTCAGAAACGTCTGCAGTGTGTATGCCGTCTTGCGTCGCTTTGATGTGGGGTGCCGAGCCGATGTCGACTTTACTTCGAGCGCGGGTACTGTTCACTAATTTCCGCATGCTGGGTCGCGGATCACCCCAAGCTTCAAAGGGCAGCTTGCCTGTTGTCGATTGTGAGATGATGTTCAGCACCAGTGCGCACACGTAAGTGCTGACGTTCCACAAGGTGAATGGCTGCTCCGCAAATTCTTCCCACAGGTCTGCGATGAGCGGAATCTTCACTTCTTGACGTATCAAATCCATGATGGCGTCGATGAGCGCTGTGATCAACTTCCACAGTTGGACGACCAAGATCTTGATAGCATCAAACATGGTCCAAAAGGCGTCGCCTAGGAAATTCGTCACCTCCTCTTTGAAACGACTGAAATCTGCAACGACGGCTTCGCATCGCTGTGCGATTTCCGTGATCAGCCTCTGGAAGTTATCCTTTTCTTGCTCAAAGAAATCGGCGATGATTTCTATGAGCTTGGTCCACACAGACCTTCCCGCTAGATCAAGCGTGTAGTCGGATTCTGCAAGCGCGTCTTCGACCCCTCCCTCGATGGCATCCATCAGCAACATCACCGGGTTGTATTTTTGAATAGTGCTTGCGATCGGGTTATTGAAGAAAAAGTCTAGACATTTGTTGAAGACAGGTGAGTTGAACGGCTCGAGAGGATTGGTCCCATTTGGCTGTAATTGTGGGCGGTCGTCCTTGATGAACTGGCTCGCGGAGGTTCGGGCATCCTCTATCACGGAGTCGATCGAGTCGCCCCACTTCTGCATCTGCGCATCGACGAGGTCTTTGCCTACCGTGAACATCTCCAAGAAGACCTGTATCGGTTAGAAATAGCTGAGGCTCGTTGACGAATTACATAACTGACGTACCTTTTGAGTCTCTTTTGTGCTCTCTACGTCGAAGATGTACGACAACCAGTTGAGGAAATCAGTGAGGTGCAATCCAAGATATTCATCGAGGAAGTGCGCAACACTATATATCAGGTCAGTTTTGCTACACAATACATCGAAAGGGCTCCTAGACTCACCCCTGGAGCAACGTCCACGCATGCTTTGCCACAAACTTAATCGCCTTCCCTGCGATTTTGAAGAAGAAAGTAACAACGGGGCCTACGACCTTGATGGCAAACTTGGCAACCACCTTGACCGCCTTTCGTACAAAAGCCATGACATCAGCAATAGCATGGTCCAACGCTTCAACAGCCTCATCAATCCAGCTACCGACGTCCGTGAGCGTGGAACCATCCGATTGCCGAGCGTATCCGATAGACATATCGCCTGACTTGTTCGGCTTGCCAATTCCAGCCAGGACCTGAGTCGCCATGGCCGGATCAACGGATGACACCATGGAGTGGAAGTTCGTCAGCAAGGCTGCAGAGTCGCCTAGCTTCGGATCCGAAGCATTGAACACGGTACGTCCATCCGTCGACTTCGCGTTAGCCAACGAACCCGTGCCGTCCACCTTCGCCATAATTCGAAGCACTCTCTGGGCAGAATGTACAGGAAACGATCGAGGCTGACCAGTGAACTTTGTGAGTGTCAGGTTATACTCTGGTCCGACCAACGAAGAGTCTGTCACGGCCACGATACGAATGCGTCCGTCTCCATCGGTGAGAAAGGGAGCAGCCGTTGGCCCAATGGTGCGCGAACGACCGTTGACGGTAACACGGACAAGGTCCTTGCTTGACAGAAGCACTGGATAGTCGCCACCAACGGAAATCCCGAGATCGCTCACCAAAGTCAAAGAGGTCACATAAGAGGGGATCCTCACAATCTTGACATTCTCCGTGTGCTTGACCATGATGCGATTCTGAGCCCACCCGGTGGCTGTTCGCGCTACGTGATAGATCTCATCGGTACCGTCCCCGAGATAAATGACTTCGGTGGCATCCTGAGTCGCGTTGTACTGCGTTGATACTCGGGCGACATTACTGGCCATCGGGAGACCAGATGTTCTGAACCTGAGGACATTGGTGGCATAAGGACGCCATGCTTCCACGTAGTACAGCTCGTTGTTGTCTGAAAGTGCAAAGATGGCGAGCTTCGTTTGAATATCGGGCCCGTCTTTATCCAATGCCTCATAGGAGACTACTTGTTTAATGCCAATGCCGGCGAGAACGAACTGCGGCGGCATGTCCGGAGCTGCGAAGTTACAGAACGCAACTCCATGCTCGGTTGCTGCCAACAGATCCGTCATGCTACAGTAGATGTCAGCCAGCTCCGGCTATTAAGACTCGAAATATTAAGGCCGAATGACTTACTTCCAGGGGTTTTGGTTCGAGTATATCGATCGAATGTTTCCGAAATCGTCGAGTCGCATCTTGTAATGAAACGCGTTATCGATGGAATCAAACACGCATCCCGAGGTTCCATCAGGGTAGTCGAACAATGTGAACAGGCCTCGTCCAGTAAAGAGATTTGCAGGATACGACTCTCGGACCACCGAGACAGAAGCACCAACATTGACGTGCTTCCATGCAACCTTTGCCCCGAAGATGGGGTCGAGAACAAAATGACTCGCCACATACTTGTCGGTGCTCTTCGTCATGGCCAGAATCTGGAAGGGAGGAGATGCTGACGGGGAAGGGGCGAGGCTTAGGTTCGAAACGGGCTTGGGCCCGAGATTGTTCTCGATACGCTTCCATGGTAATCCTGTGGGGTGAATCAGTTGGTGGAGCGTTGTACAATTTTTAGGAGTCTCACGCTTGGGGTCCAGTCCCACTAGAGCCTTGGTGTCTGCGTTCCATGAACAGGAGAAATCGGGAATAGTGCAGTGGTACACGGCGATTGCACCAGACAGGTCTGAAAAAGCGGTGCAAATCACGACGCGATTGTCGATGGTCTTCATGACGTCGAAGGAAGTCACTCCACCACGCGACTCAGGGATAGGTGTAATGTCCACCACCTGCCACCCATTTTGTCCGCCTTCAACATGGACCGTACAGTACAAGCGCTGCCACATATTAGTTGTAATCACTGAGAATGTAGATTTGGTTTGCGCAGACTTACACTGTCCGACCCACGTGTGAAGATAGCCGGGTTCGAGGACGCGTCCTGGATGATCCGCAGTTTGTGGTCTCCATCGAGGGACTTCAAACTTGTCGGTTCATTGACGAACTCAGAACACGCATTTAACTGAATAGTCCTGTTCCCGTCTCCAAACAACTTTCCGGGATCGCTGTCTACGCTTGCGAAAGACCTGTTAGGTGCTGGGACCTTTGTGTCGATTTGAATAACGGGGGTCAAAGGTGAATTTGCAATCATTGCTGGAGAAGAACCAATCGTGATATGAACGAGAAGGAGAGTGCAGATTTGGTGTTGGAAGATACTGTCCGCTTCAAGACAATGGGGGAAAGTGACGACTTCATATAATGAATTTGACACGCGCACATCTAACCAATCTTGGGACGATCAATAGGCTAATCAACAGCATATTGAAGCTCAGCTACGCCCAATCCTACTATAGCGTTCAACTTTGGGTGTTAGATTTGTCTCATACCGTGTAGCTGTGTTCATGGCCTCCCGGTAGATGTTTGGCGTAGCTGAGAATCCATTTGTGGCTTGCGCTCACATCCCGTTTCATATACGATATGTGATTTTCAGTTTTACCGTTGCGTATCGATTTGCTGTATGCGTAAATCACTACTATTCGTGGCCCATGTTCTTGGTATACATTAGCAATAGTCCGCCAAACCTAGCACTCACAGCTGAAGGTACGCACGCCATACGGTACCATTTCCTAATTCAGAATGCGCGCTAACCACGGCCGTCGTTGAAAGAGAACTTGAATGCAGAGTAGTGAAGAGAAGAAGTGCATTGAAGGATTTATGGAGCTGAGAACTACATGCATGAAGCGAGCCAACAAGCATGCAGCGGTATGAGGTAAGCGTAGACCCTGCCTATAGTAACGAATGCTCCCCGAATGCTCCCCTCCACTCCACCCCACCACAACCCGACATTTACGACGACTCAGCTGCAAAATTGACTCCACATCCTGAAAGAAGCGTGCCGCGCGTCAGAACCCTATTTCGTCCTCTGATGCTAATCTATGCCGCAGCCCAGGCGCGCCGTTCAGCCAGCCTCACGGGGGATTTGACTTCTACCGGCCTTGCAGATCTAGCATTACGGGTCTATCTCCGCTTTTATGCCAATCAATCGCCCGGGCGCTCCTCCTTCCATTGTTGCTGGCTATCATATATAGGAACACGATGTTTCTCCTCCGCTCCTTGGCTCGACGCCTTCTGGCCTAACGACAGCTGCACATGCAAAGGTAGGTGTTCTTCACCGTATCCCCTCTTTCTCGGCCCTACAGGAAGGGCGTTTCACTGCATATCTACGAATCATGTGAAGATCTACAGCAAACACGTTGTCGAGGAGATGCCTGGAGCTGCAGATGTGCCATGTCCAGAATCACTACCTTCCGGCCCGGGAAATGAATCGCCAGGGGATCGTCCGTGGTGGTGCTCCAACGTTCAGCTGAACCTGGAGCTCGAACTTTCTCTGTCGTGCGCCACTTGGACTTGTGATCGGCTTTGCGAGCGTTAGTGCGGGAAGACACCAGCTGGGTGCGGGCGACCGTAGTATCTGTTCACATGGTCGTAATTTGGAATTCATTTGGCAGAATCATCACGGTCGAATAGATTCGAGCACAAGACGCTGGCAAACACCTCAAGATTTGGTATATAAAGCCATCAATCGCACCACCTTCGTCAATCAGACAGTTCATTTCACCATCGAAACAGACCGCAAAATATTTTATCTTTACTACCATTACGTTAGCTTCCTCATCAAAATGATCTACCCCTCATCGGACACTAGTACCCTTCTTGGGTTTGATATGGCCCTAGGCATATCCGAGAGGGCAATCAACGACCAGCTCGCGCTCTTGTACAAGACTCCGCGAGTGGTCCTCCCTCTTCCAAAGCCTACTGAGACGCCACCGCCCACAAGCTATCTCATCGAACGCCGGGTGAATATGAATTACCGCGTGCTAGACATGTCTGGCAACATCGCCAAGAATGATGATGGGACGGACATGTGGAGTGATGACTCGGTCACAGGATGGTACGTAGACTGTCGAAGATGACAATCTCGAGAATCTCTCCCCGGCACGCGTCTTGGGCTAAGACCTTGTATAGGATAGCACCTCCATCGGTCGTCATCAATGACCGCAAAGCTATGAGCGCAACCATCACCTTGAAATTCATCGCCAACCCGGATGGCCCTGGAGATTCGTTGTACCACTACTGGCTCGGCAACGGCTCCCGTGCAAAGGAATACACCAGCAACATCAATGGCTGGAGCATCTCATGGGATGCTGATCTCTCCAGTCAGGAGATCCAACAGTTGCAAGAAGATATTGCGCTTCCGGATGGTGTCAAAAGCGTGCTACACAACTACGTGTACAATGAATCCTTTCTCGTGTCCTCGGTTTTCTGTGTGCTCGAGCACGTTCAGCTAGTCAATACATTCCGTGGGTATGACGCGGCGGGGAAGCAATTGTCGAACGGGCAATGGTCGAATGGCTTCATCAAGTGTTTGGCCGACTGGTTCAGCTTCGACAAGAAGTCACAGGAGTCTCCAACGCCACGCAACCCTTTTGTCCTCGGCTACGGCATAAAGCAAAAGCTGCCCCCGGCCCCAGGAACTCCGCTATTTGTACCCAGGCACTTTCAGTTCACAACGTCCGCTAACGAGGACACGAGGAAGACAGGCAAATCGTCGCTCAACTTCGCCATTGTGTCGAAGGATGACAGACGTGTGGACCTCAGGAATGATGGCAACGCAGGGGCATGGAATCCGTCGCTGATTGTGCAGGCTGGTCTGAACCGCGATGAGGCGGACGGTGTGATGGTACTATCCAACGGCATCTTCTACAATCAGTATATCGAACCGTACTTTGTCAACGCATTCCGAGCACTAGGCTTCCGCGAAGAAGTCGCCAGAACCTACCCAGACAACACTGACTGGACGACAAGCTCGTCTACGAGCCGGTTCGGCCCTAAAATGACCGAAAGTCAGTCGTGGGAGCTCAAAATCGGAGCGCACAATACGACCCGTCAAGGTCTCCTGATCCAAGAACGCTCTGTGTGGAACGGGAACGAGGAGTTCGATATCACATGGAGCAGTGATGCGATTCCGACCTGGAAGCACACCAACGACATCCAGCGTGTGGGTTCCATTGTCATTAACGCAAGGGCGTATGCAAGGTACTACGCCGAGACGAATACGCGCGGCGGGCGTAACGGCCTCTGGGCCGACATGACGCGAGTCCACTTCCAGGCCCATCTACGACTTACATACATCGTCCGTGCGAACCGGGACGGCGGGTGGTCCGTCGTATTCGACCCGTCGCGCTCATTCGCACCGTCCAAGAATGCGCAGGGCAATGTAGACTACACGAAGGAAGCTCCTGGTGAGAATGCAGACACGGGTCTGTGGGGTTGGTATACCAAAGCTGGATACTTTGGCACGTTTGGCGGGACAGGTGCGGGTGCCATGTTGAATCAGATGGGTGATTGGAACTCAGCAGATGTGGGGGACATTAACGACCGGCTGGCAGAGGTGTATAAGTCGTTGCAGTCGAAGATTATCATGCCGGCTGGGAACGTTTTCCAGTTCAAGGGCTTCAATGTTGATGGGCAGGGGAATGTGTATTGTCCGGTGGATTATAGTAGTATCTCGAGTGGGGAGCAGTTCACGGTTGGAAATTGAGTATGGGTTTTGGAGGATACCGTTGGAGTGCGCTCGGAGGACTCTATCCCCTTGGTGTATGGACGGGCTTGATGACGCGAATCGTAATGTAGAGAGAGGGAATAGGAATGCCACTCATTATTTGCTGTAGTAAGCATGCACCCCCAGTGTCACCAATTTCGAGAACCTCGACTTCTGAGATATGTTTCGTGATCATCGTATTGGGAAAGTATTGGGAAAGGGAAGTGTATGCAATGATACCATGTCACCTGAGAGCTTAACATGTACAACAAGCATATTAAGGTCTAGATTGACCTAGACTGCAAATCCCATCTCACGAGATCCCCCTTCCACACTCCATCCTCGCGCTTGCCTGTCCAAAGTGCGTATCCAAAACGATCTCCAACCTTGACACTAATCGCCCGTATCGTTACCTTCTGTTTTAAATACTCGACGAAAGGTTCACCCAGACTTTCCCACGTCCAATCAGTAGAGTCATCCCACGCCCTAGTCGTCCCATCTTTGCTGGTGTCCCACACTAGGTACACGCTGCGCAATTGCTGCATGTGCGGTAGCAAGTTGAGGATCGAAGACCGGAACGCAGAGTCAAAGAGAGAATCCTGAGCGCGAATCTCAGCGAGGGAGCCGTAGCCTAGAAGTTGTTCGCGGGCTTTGCGTTTGTTCAGAGAGATGCTATGAAGCGAAGTGACGTTGGAAGCGATTTCGCCAAGTTCAACGTATAGCGTGCAATTCCTCAAGCTGCGCAACAGTGCATCTGGCGCGCTCCAGAAGTCGGGAACAGCGTCAGCCGCACACACTCGGTTCCCATAACGGTTCAGTGCTGGGATGGCGCGAAAAGCATTGGATCTGTCTACGCGCAGGAAGAAAGTGGTGCGTTCGTAATAGCATTGGCGGTATTCGGCTGAGAATTGTTGGCTGACGAAGAGCATTGCGTGTCGATGGGGCTGGCAGGGTGGAGGTTTGATGAAGTCGGTATTGTTGGCGCAGGACACTCTCGGGCCTGTATAGCCATATGAACGTGGAATATTGTTTGCGCCGAGAAGGTAATTGCATATTTCGAGGCGCAGTTCGGTAGGAACGTTGCAGAGTGAGGGCTTTCCAGTCCATTTGGGCACCGATGCGGGTAATGGTACGGATTGCGTAGTTGATGTAGCGATAGGTA
>Ga0247803_1001609_pt1 | contig 11773 bp, 14 predicted proteins | sample UWRJL014104B1_FD_180928 | JGI IMG/M metagenome (GOLD analysis project Ga0247803, IMG submission 180928) | Plant litter microbial communities from Arlington Agricultural Research Station in Wisconsin, United States - UWRJ-L014-104B-1 | ecosystem: Environmental > Terrestrial > Plant litter >...
TTGGAGAAAATCTCCAAAAAATTAGAAATAAAAAGAAACTGAGCTTGCGCGCTTTGGCTTCCTACTGTGATCTGGACGACAGCAATATTTCTAAAATTGAGAATGGAAAGTTCAATGTTCAACTATCCACTATAATTGAACTTGCCAAAGGATTATCTATTGATCCTAAAGAATTATTGGATTTTGATCTAAGCAGCATTGAGCAATTAAAATAGATCGAGTAAACCTTCATTTGATTGATTATAAAATCAACTTCTAGCATCGGCATTTACTGCTTGACTTTGTTAGAAATCCCGTGCTATGCCTTGTACTCAACGATACCTAAGCTATAAAAATCATCGAGCAACTTTTCCACGCTGATACGTTTGGCGAGGGCTACCTTTTCTATCCAGATGATTATTTTTTGTAAATCAGCCGGGGCAGTAAGATTCTGTTTCGGTGTAGTTTTGGCGGACTTTGTTACCGTGCTTGCTTTCGGAGGATCTAATAACCCCACCACAATAGCAGTTAAAATTTCAGCATTCTTCCTCTGACCTCTGGATATAGTTGAAAGGTCATTATTGTTCATCAAGCTCAATAAAATATTATGCATCTCCATGAAATGAGAAAGCTTATACCTAGTGATGCTTAACACGGCCAACAACTGCTCATTGGGTTTGCTGTTGTCGTTGCTAATGTTTTTGTTAAATCGTACTATCATATGTTTTAATATCAATTAATAATTCGACAAAACTAGAGCGATATTTAAGTTTAACATTCATTATCATGAAACGGAATATTGACAAACAAAGATAGAACTCTCCATAAGTCTAAATCGAATTGGATTAAACTTACAATGACAGTACATTTGTTACTGTTTAAATGATAAGCCCATACTAAGGGATTTAACTGTCACAGCTCATGATATAATTCCCGATCTGCTCCACATGCGGTTTCAAAATATCATTCTTTGTGTACCACTTTATACCAATATCATCATCAATCTTCGGTTCTATCATGCCAATCAATACAGCATCCCAAAACACCTGGTAGATGCCAGATGAATTACCTAAAATCTGCAGCCATTTTTCCTTCCCTCCTATTATACAGGCAAAAACGTACTCTTTCATGTGTTTATAATAAAAAAAAATAGCTAATTGTTTAAATAATACTCCAATACTCTCCTCTGAAATTCTAGTTTTTTTTGATTCAGTTGCTGCGATAATATTTCCGCAGCTTCAAGGCCTTTCATAGGATTCATAATTTTATACTTTTCTAGCCAACCGTCCTTTAGATATAACCTATTTTGCACTATAGCTTCACCAAATTCTTCGGGTGTGTACCATCTCTTTCCCTCGGGGTTATAGATCCAGAATTTTGACTTTTTTGCTGTTGCAATGAAATCTTTTAATAAAGTTGCCTGGTTAGCTGTATATCCACTATTTGCCATTTAATACTCTCCTTTCAATGGCAGCTAAACTATGCTAATATTTTTAGTATTCAAATTTAATTTTTAAAGTTTTATAAACAGCGCTAAACCTTACTTTCTTGCGTATAGACCAAAAGCGGAACTTCTTCAGTTACGCAAGCCGCAATGCGGGTAGGGATTTTATTTATTCAATAGCGTTACCAAAGTCCTAGTAAGTTGTTAATTGAAAACTTACAACAGCAACATTTGTTGTAATATTAACACCCAATTCCATGCTTATGTGCGCCCGCTATACATTAACCAAAAAGGAAAAAGAAATTCTAAAAGCTTACCAGGTAAAATTGCCTTCGGTGTTTGAACCAAATTACAATTTAGCACCAACACAACTTGGTTTAGTCATAACTGCTGATGAACCAGATATAGCACAGCAAATGCATTTTGGACTAGTCCCGCACTGGTCTCCCACTATTAAACTTGACTTTTCTACTTTAAATGCCCGCAGCGAAGGAGCATCGACCAATCGGACATGGTCTCCATTACTGACCCATCACAAAACTTGTTTAGTGTTAGCAGATGGGTTTTATGAATGGGACAAGAAAAGTGGTGAAAGCCTACCCTACCGGTTTGTATTAAATGATAGGGAGATCTTTGCCTTTGCTGGTCTTTGGAGCCAATGGAAAGATAAGTTTAGCAATGAGGTATATCGGTCGTTTTCTATTATGACTACAAAATCGAATGAGGTGATAGGCAAAGTACATGATCCAAAGTTCCGAATGCCTGTTATTCTAGATCGGGACGAAGAAGAGCTTTGGCTAAGCAAAGATATTAGTGTTCCAGATTTGATTAGTCTCTGTGATCCTTATCCAGATGATGCAATGAGCGCATACCGTGTATCTACAGCAGTAAATAAAACGGTAGTGAACAAATTGCATAATAATCTTCCAGAATTGATGGAGCCGCTAAACAGTTTGTAAAAGCGGAAGTACAACACTATGAGAGTTATTTAAGCTAGTTTCGGTCCTCTATCTGCTTCTGGCACATCCCTTAAATCTACTGCGATCAGCAAATCAATACTTACCTCATAGAAATAAGATATACGCTGCAGAATATCCAGCGGTGGTTCAGATTTCCCATCTTCATACTTCGCATACCTCCCCCTGCCAATGATTAACTCATTGGCTACCTGCTGCTGGGACCACTTCTTCTGCGCTCTCAGGTACCGTAAATTATCCGACAGAAAAGACATTGCTAATATTTATAGCATCAAAAGTAGATAAAAATACTAAAAGTAATAGCAATTTTGTCAAATACTTATTAGCTATTTTTATGGAGAGGGCAATTGTACACATGGATCTGGATACATTTTTTGTATCCTGCGAACGGCTGAATAATTCTAAATTAAAGGATATTCCATTAATTGTAGGAGGTGGAGACCGAGGTGTAGTGGCCTCCTGCTCGTATGAAGCACGATACTTTGGTGTACGTTCTGCCATGCCGATAAAAATGGCCATGCTGCTTTGCCCGCAGGCCAAAGTGATCAAAGGAGATATGGAATTGTATTCTACCTTATCCCATAAAGTCACTAAAGTAATCGAGGAAAAGGCTCCGGTAATGGAGAAAGCGAGTATTGATGAATTTTATCTGGACATTACGGGGATGGATAAGTTTTATGGAGCATATTCATGGACAAATGAACTCTCTCAATCAATCACTAAAGAAACCGGGCTGCCGATCAGCTTTGCTTTATCGGTGAATAAAACAGTATCAAAAATAGCTACCGGCGAAGGTAAGCCTAAAGGAAACCTGCAGATTCCGGAACTGATGGTCCGACAGTTTTTAAACCCGCTGTCCATTCGCAAAATCCCTATGCTGGGTGAAGTCACCTTTAACCTTTTATCGCGAATTGGCATCCGGAATATTCAAACCCTTTCTGAAATGCCTGCCGATGTATTGCAGCAAATGATCGGTAAAAACGGGCTGGAATTGTGGAAGAAAGCCAATGGCATAGATAATAACCCTGTAGAGCCTTACCGGGAACGAAAGTCGATCTCCAAAGAACATACCTTCGATCAGGATACGATTGATATACCAAAGTTGAAATCGCTGATGGTAGCGATGGTAGAGAAACTGGGTTTTCAACTGCGGTCAGAACAATGGCTGACATCTACGGTAACAGTAAAAATCAGGTATGCGAATTTTGACACGGAAACTAAACAATGCAGGATCCCTTACACTTCTGCGGATCATACGCTAACTAAGGTGGTGATGGAACTGTTCAACAATCTTTATCAGCGCCGTATGCGTCTGCGTTTGATCGGCATTCAGCTTAGCGGATTGGTTCGGGGCACTTACCAGATCAACATATTTGAAGATACCGTAGAAATGATGGCGCTGTACCAGGCGATGGACAAAATGAAAATCCGCTTCGGTATTGATGCGATTGTACGTTGTGCTGGCATTGAAGGAAACCCTAAAACGAAATAACATGTACCTGAACTGTCACTCCTTCCATAGCCTGCGTTATGGCACTATTCCGTTGCAGGAACTCATTGAACAAGCAATCGCAAATAAAGTTACTGCGCTGGCCTTAACCGATATCAACACGGTAACAGGGATTTATGAATTTATCAAAACATGCAAAGATGAAGGCATCAAACCATTGGTGGGTATAGAATTCAGGCAGGAGAACAAACTCCATTATATTGGTCTGGCTAAAACCTATGAAGGGCTTGGAGAGATGAACCGTTTCCTGACTCAGCATAATTTTGATGGCACTCCCCTGCCGCTTGTTGCACCCGACTTTGAAAATGTAATGATTATTTATCCGATAGAAAATGTACCTGCGGTTTTAAAAACCAACGAATATGCAGGGATCAGACCAGAGCAGCTGTTGTTATTGTACCATGCTAAATGGAAAGCCTTACTGGATAAAATGGTGGTGTTGCAACCGGTTACGTACCGGACTAAAAAGGAATTTAATCTGCATAAGATCCTTCGGGCGATAGATATGAACGTGATTCTTTCAAAGCTGACAGAAGAGGATTATTGTAAAACGAGCGAATTTATGCAACCTCAGCAGGTGCTGCTTGATAAATATAAAGACTATCCGCAGATCCTGCAGAATACCGAAAAGGTAATTGACGGTTGTAATTTTAAGTATGACTTTGGTACGCCAAAGAACAGGAAGTTTTATACGAGCGATAAACAAAGTGATATGCGTTTGCTGACCAGCCTAGCACATCATGGGTTAAAAAAGAAATATGGTGACAATCCTGAGGCTAAAGCAAGGGTAGAAAAAGAGCTGAAAGTAATTGACGAGCTGGAATTCAGCGGTTACTTTTTAATCACCTGGGATATTATCAAGTACAGCAACAGTATGGGTTTCCTGCATATCGGGCGTGGCAGCGGGGCAAACAGTATTGTGAGTTACTGCCTCGGCATTACCGCGATCTGCCCGCTGGAACTGGACCTGTACTTTGAAAGGTTTCTGAACCTGAACAGGAAAAGCCCGCCCGACTTTGATATTGACTGGAGCTGGAAAGAGCGCGACACGATCCTAGAATATATTTTTAACCGCTATGGCCGCGATCATGTTGCTTTTTGCGGTACCAATGTAGAATTTAAATACCGGTCCATCTTAAGGGAAGTAGGCAAAGTTTTTGGCCTGCCCAAAGAAGAGTTAGATGCACTGGCCATCAACCCGATGCACCTCCACGATCAGAACTCTGTAGTGGCACAGGTACATAAATATGGAGAGATGATGGAAAAATACCCAAACCAGCGCAGCATGCACTCCTGCGGGATCATCATCTCCGAAGAACCCATTACCAACTTTACCACGCTGGAAATGCCCCCAAAAGGATTTCCTATCGTACAGTTTGACATGCACGTAGCCGAAGAAATTGGCTTCGAAAAATTCGATATATTAAGTCAGCGCGGCATAGGACATATCGACGACAGCGTAAAACTGATTGAGAAAAATCAGGGCATCCGTGTAGACATCCGTAACAACAAGATCTCCCTGAACGAAGCGAAATGCAATACCTATCTGGAAAAAGGACATACCATAGGCTGCTTTTACATTGAAAGTCCGGCGATGCGCGGATTGCTCCGCCGCTTAAAATGTAACGATTACAAAATATTAGTCGCCGCCTCTTCCATTATCCGTCCCGGCGTTGCGCAAAGCGGGATGATGAAAGAATACATCTTCAGGCACAACTACCCTGATCAGTTTGAGTACTTCCACCCCGTATTTCAAGAACAACTGGGTGAAACCTACGGTATTATGGTTTATCAGGAAGACGTGATTAAAATTGCCCTGCACTATGGCGGTTTGCCCGCAGCAGATGGCGATATTTTGCGCAGGGCGATGAGTGGTAAAGGAAGGTCTAAAGCAGCCCTGCAAAAAGTGAAAGACAACTTCTTTGTCTCCTGCGCAGCACTGGGGCACCCGGTGAAATTAAGCGAAGAGATTTACAGGCAGATCGAATCCTTTGCAGGGTACTCCTTTTGCAAAGCACATTCGGCATCCTATGCCGTAGAAAGTTACCAGAGTTTGTACCTGAAGGTGCATTTCCCTGTTGAATTTATGGTGGCGGTAATTAATAACCAGGGTGGATTTTACCGGACAGAAGTTTATGTGCATGAAGCAAGGATGTCTGGCGCAACAATTCTTAATCCATGTGTCAATAAAAGCGAATACGAAACTACTTTATATGGAGTTGAAGTTTATCTGGGTTTTATGCAGCTGGATGGCTTACAATCCAAACTTGCGCAGCAGATCATTCAGGAACGCCAGTTGAATGGGTTATATGTTTCTCTGGAAGACTTTATTAACCGTGTTCCGATAGGCATAGAAGGGATACAAATCCTCATTTTTATAGGGGCGTTCAGGTTTACCGGTAAAACTAAAAATCAGCTGCTCGTGATCGCAAGGTTGATACTGGTCAACTTTAAGCCTGAAAACCGTGGAATGATGCTGATTCATGAACCGGTAAAAGATTACAAACTCCCCGTTTTGGAACGTTCTAAGTTTGAAGATGCCTTTGACGAGATCGAACTGCTGAGCTTCCCTGTTTCCTGCTCCCCTTTTGAACTCCTGCAGACTAAATACCGTGGCGATGTAATGGCAAAAGATCTGGTGAAACACCGGAAGAAACAAGTGAAGATGATCGCTTACCTGATTTCGCGGAAACATGTGCCAACCAAAATGGGCGCCATGTATTTCGGCACCTGGATAGATGCGGAAGGCGAATTGTTTGATACCGCCCATTTCACGAACAGCTTAAAACAGTATCCCTTTCAGGGAGGTGGCTGTTATTTGCTGCTGGGTAATGTGGAAGTGGATTACCACTTCCCTACGGTGACTATTGTGAAAATGGCGAAGATGCCTTTTATCCCTGACCCCAGATTTTCTAATTCGGATGAAGAGCGGTTTAAGACGCAGAAGAATATTAAGGAAGATGTGAGCATGACCAACAGGGCACCTTATCCGCAGGCACAGGATATTAATCTGCCAAGGCAGAAAATGAAGTAATAATTGATAAACAAAAATGGTTGAAATGGAGAAGATCCGTTATTTTACAGAAGGAAATGTGATTGAAGTTTACCGGCCACAAAATATTAAAGGCATGTACAGGGTGGTATGGGATGGGATTTATATCGGATATATTTATGTGTATGACCTTGATGAAGATTTAGGCACGCCAATTTGGGCGGCAACTACCGAATATGCGAGGTTATATGTGGAAGATTTGGGGAAGTTGATTGAGGATAGCGAAATGATGTTTTGAAAACTAAATTGAATTTCATGCATTATCACGCAATGAAGTTACTATAACCCTTTACTATTTATCAAAAGATAGCGTAGATTAGTCTGTTGATAATAGTCACCATGATTCTACCCGCCCACGAGGATTTACCAGTCAATTTATTGGCAGCATGCTTTAATAAAACCTCAGCTACTTATAAGTTTTATTGGTTTCTTTCAATACTGAACCGAGTGGAACAGGGAGAAGTGATTATAAGCAAGCGTCATCTGTTTGCAGAAATGATTTCTCATTCGTGGTTCACCGTGAATTACTTCCACGTATCTTTTGGTAAACAGGATAAACTGCAGCAAGCTATTGAAAATGTTAAAACTCTAGAGAACCTAACTATAGACGCCCACAAAAACGATATTTTAAAAAGATTAGTTGCGACGGAAAACAAAACTACACTGAAAGAGCTGTGGTATTTCAATGCTGAAGTCCCTCACCGCTTCTTAAGCCCATGGTTCAAAGCTGATGATATCAATCTCGCTTATCAATATTCACAATTATTTGTAGGAAACTGTATTTATGCGGTTCATAAGGAGCATATTGAAATAAACCCTAACTGGCTTACATATCTTAAGGCTAACAGCGGAATTCTAAAGGCCTTTTGCTACTGGAATCTTTCTCTATACCTTCAAAATAAAAATCCAAATGTTCCAGATATCCCTAACAAATTAATTAAAACACCTATTAGGAAGAGCCTTAGTGAACAGCGCAAATTCTGGGATATTGTAATTGGCGAATTAGGCAGTGTCAATTGTATATACACCAATTCAAATCTTAAGATTGGAGCTTATGCTGTAGAACACTTTATTCCACATGCATTTGTATCACATGATTTGATTTGGAACCTCATTCCCGCAGACAAGTCTTTTAATAGTTCCAAGAGCGATAAACTACCCCTACTGGATGAACACTTTGATAAATTTTTCAATTTACAAAAGAATGCTGTGGAGATCATTAAACAGAAGGCTCCAAAAAATAAATTTCTGGAAGATTATCTAACGCTTTTTCCTTTGTTTGAGAGTGAGCAATTGGAGCGGAATAAATTTTTAGAGCAGATACAACCATTGATTACTATTGCAAGTAATAATGGGTTTGAGTATTTGCCAAGGTTAGATGGTTAGTGTACAAATAATTTTTTTTGAAGGCATCCTCCAATATTCTATATGGGCATCTTCTAAATCACAAATAGGTTTAATTTCAAATAGGTAAATATTAGGATAAAACTTGTTTCTGGTATTAGATTTTACTACTTTAGTTACTGATTCCCACTTGGTCAATAAACCTTGTCCACAATAACTCCGACATTTCATTTTCATTGAAGATTTTTTCACTCGATGATCCATATATATTTCGCTGTGTCCACACTAATTCATAATCTGTTCTTTCGATGGTAAACACATTCTCCATTTGTACTACATTTGGTGAAGGTTTTTCAGAAAAAGAATAATTTAAATCTGACCTACCAAAGTGGGACTCTGTTGAAATCTGCACAGTTAGATAGCCCTTACTATCAGCTTTTCTTTTGTTAGAAATAAGGCACGTAAAAGACTTCTTCTCGCTATCTAACATTCTTGCTTGGATATCAGCAATTGTATTAATCTCTTCGATGGAGTCTTCAAAGTATTTTCTGATGAATTCAAACGTTTTCTGTCGATAATCTATAATGTCTACTTCAGTAAAATCTTGTTTAACCTTATAGGTTTTTTTAGTTTTTTGGACGGTTTCTGGTGACTGGGGAAATAAACTGATTTTGCTTACCACTTCTCGAGCATCCAACAATCGTCGTATTTCTTGAATGATGTTTAAGTATGCGGTATTCTTATTTATCCAATCACTAATTGCCTTTCCATCAGCGGGTAACGCCTTGATCTTTCCTAAAGGCGAGGCCTGCCAGTCACATGGTTCAGCGATAACAGGAACAATTATCAATTCACCAGCTTGCATTCTACTTAAGGCTGTCTTAAATTCAATCTGGTAACAATATTTTGAATTTAAATAATCTGGGCTTACAATAGCAATAAAGATGTCTGCTGCGGTGAGTTCATCTTTGATATTACCGTCGAGGTCGCCACCAGCTAAGATTTCTCTATCAAACCATGTAGTAACCTTACCCTCCTCTTTTAATATGGCCATATGGGTATGTAGGCGATCTAGTACCTCTGTGTCAACATGGCTGTACGATATAAACAAATTTGACATATTAAAAGAAATAGGTTATATAATTGAAGGCAATATAAAAAAAACATATGATGTCAAGAGACTATATTTAATAGGCCAATATTATAAGCAAGAAATGGGTGCTTTATTTAACTATTACAGTGCTGTGATCGCAAAATAATAATTATCAAAATACTGAACTATTACTTACCGATCACAGCACATTCAAGTATTTGAAAAACATTCAAGCCTTGTTTGATCTCTTAAGTTTCGTTTACTATACCTTAAGGATTTCGCGTTTCAAATTCGGCTAAATAGGACTTTGCATCTTCAAGAAACAAGCTGTATTCCTTTAAAAATACACGTATATCAATTGCATGAAATTTAGCTTCTTTTTTCAAATCATTATGGGCGAGGGTATATGCAAATGCGACAGGATAGTCACGACCTTGGTAAGCATTTGCCTGTGAATTATTGATACTATGTTTATATCCATTGGAAACTTCATTTAGCGAATTTAGTACCTGCAAATGTTTATTAAAGCTCCCGCCAAGGCTACCTTCGTCATAGATTAAATGTGCTATTGAAGATATCTTAAGCTTGGTTGGGTATTTCCCATGCTGTTTGAAATAGTGGAAAATATGCATCATCGCTATCAATTCATCTGAAGACTTCCGCAACCAGTAGAAGATTTGCTCGGTATAGAACTTTTGGCGGTAGTAGTCGACAACGGATCTTTCATGAAAATTTGCAACGGGTTTACGCATCTCATAAAATTGTCCAAAAAGTGAGATGATTAATTCATTAATGCAATCAAACCTAGAAATGATTTCTAAAAACGCCAATGTCATATTACCATAGGCTGTATCACTCGGCAAGTGGAGCAGAAATTCCGCGTTAAATTCTCTGTGTAGCGGTTTAAAGACTTCTATAATTGGAGCTTCTTCATTCATAGTGAAATGTACCATTTAATTTAATGTTTCGGCAACAGTATCTTGAGTCTTAAAAGTTGGAAGCAGTACTGCTTATCCGTCTGAATGGATGATCATTAAAGATATTGAAATTCTGTTGACGTGAAAGTTGCTAAATAATCGCTGCGTCTGCATAGCCATACTAAAAGTACCTGATCATTAGTAATATGATTCAGGTTATTTTTTATTATTTGTCAGAAGAAGTGTCTTGCAAAATGTGTCAGCTCTAAAGTAATGTTGTCAGAAGCTGCTATGCTCATTGAGTATGCTACGCCTGAATTTAATAAATATTGTGACAATGTCAATCCCCAATTGTGGATTAGCATTGTCCATTTATTCCTGATATTTTTAATTTCCAGGTACATGAGTTTCATCAATGCCTGTCCAGATGAGAAAGCGCCTTTAGTCTTGGTAATTTTACGAATCTGCCGATGTGCTCACACAATAGGATTATTGGTGTAGATCATTTTTCTAATGCTATAAGCGTACTCAAAAAAGGTAGTGAGAGATTTATCCAGTTTTCAACCAGGATTTGCAGCTTGTCGGATATTTCGGTTCCATTTATATTCCAGCAGTCTGTCGTACTCATGCTGTTTATTGTCGGCCTGATAAACAGGCTTCATGTCAGCCAGTGCCGATTTTTATCCTTATTGAGACATAGAGCATGGAAGCGCGGATCTGGTGAAGGATACATAACTGGACTCTGGTTCTAGGGAAGATTGCTTCCACTGCCTTCAGAAAGCCATTTAAACTATCTATGCACCAAAAGTTCACCATAAGCAGCTGTCTACAAGGACAATCAATTTAACATCGGCAACTTAATACAAAATTTATTCTTATCAACGGCTATTAATTTATCACTAATTACGTTTGCTTTTCCACCATAGTTGATAACATTTTACTAATATTCATAGTAAGGGAACTACCTTTGATCTGTTCTGTTCATTCAAGTACAATGATTGAAGGCAACATGACACCTATTGAATGTAATAACCTATGCAGATAGAGTGCACACATAACCGCTAACATTGTAATATCATTAGGAAATTAATAAATGGAAGAAAACAAGAAATTTAAAATACTCTCTATAGACGGCGGAGGGATCAGAGGATTAATACCGGCTAAAGTTTTGGCTGACCTAGAATATGAATTAGAACAGATAGAGCCAGGAAAAAAGCTGTACCAGCATTTCGATTTAATCTGCGGCACTTCAACAGGTGCTATTTTAGCAATAGCTATTGCATTAGGCATACCATCAAAGGATCTTGTTAAATTTTACAAAGAAAACGCCAGCATCATATTCCCCAGGTTTATTCTGAAGTGTTTACCTAGCAAAACAAGAGCTTTCTTTAGTGCTATTTACAGCAACAAAAGCTTGCTTAAGAAGTTGAAGGAAGTATATACAAATGCAAATAACG
>Ga0247803_1001610_pt1 | contig 11773 bp, 11 predicted proteins | sample UWRJL014104B1_FD_180928 | JGI IMG/M metagenome (GOLD analysis project Ga0247803, IMG submission 180928) | Plant litter microbial communities from Arlington Agricultural Research Station in Wisconsin, United States - UWRJ-L014-104B-1 | ecosystem: Environmental > Terrestrial > Plant litter >...
TCGAACATACTGTTCTTAAAATGGAGATACGGATATTGTCCCTGATCCTCCGTATCGATTCCGCTGACGGGATGAAAGCCTGGCAAATCAAAAAAATACATAATCTAAATAGTTGAGTTGATCAAATCATCCAGAACCGGATCTCCAATGTCTTCAAGATAGATATCCGTAGTTTTCAGACTATCATGGCCAAGTGATCGACCAATATTTTCTTTGGAAACCCCGTTTCTCCGTAGTGCCGTCGCATACGAATGCCTGGCTACGTAAGTCGTGAGCGGCTTTTCAATTCCCAAAGAAATACCAAATGCCTTCATCTCCTTGTTGGTTCGGGTACGGACCTTCTGTCTGCGATCTCGTATAGACTGGAGGGTTGCATGTCTTTTATAAATAATTGGGAAAACGTACCCAGCATCACTATTCCCCTCCAAACGCTTATAATATGCTAAAATTTCCAAGGCAGCCGGATGTAACTTAAACCGAAACTCTTCCTTGGTTTTCGCCCGGATATAATGAAGTTCATCCTCAACTATATTATTCCATTTCAGACTTGCCAAGTCAATAAAATTAATTCCACGGCAGTAATAGCTGAATAAAAAATAATTTCTGGCATTTATCAGAATGTCATTCTTGGGATCAATATGAGCCGCTGCGATTAAATCTATTTGAAGCTTCGATATAGCCCGCTTTTTTGTTCGAGGTTTATTATACTTATTGAACGCAAAATCTTTAAAGGGATAGTGACTTTCCGGACAAAACTTGTCTCTGATCGCGTTCTTCCAAAGGGTTCGAAAGGTCCGGAAATAGACGCTGCGGGTTGTAATTGCGCATCCTCTTTCTATAAGGTAGTTTTCGTATTTAACTAAAAAGGCAGTATTGATAGACAGAAGCTCTTTATCTTTGTCTTTCATGAAATTTTTCAAACTTCCTAAAGCAGATTTAAACGTATCTGCGTATCCAATCCGGTTCTGAGCCCGTAATGATTCGATCTGCTCGTCAAATAGCACGAACAACTTTCTGCGCTCAGGTTCCGTATACCCACCAGTCAGTCTGCGGACTAAATCCTTAATTTCTTCGAAACCTGGCCTGTTACCTTTTTTTCCTTCTGATATGATGAAGAAATCTATTTCAGACGTGATCGTTCGTAAAAGAAGATTAATTTCCTTATGTTTGGGATGACTCCTGGAGACGGATTGTTCTCTGGTTTGCCAGTGTTCCTTAGTGCTGTACTTTTTTGTGCTTACGAGTTGGTTCTTCCGATCAATGATTATCTGAACCATTATCGGGAAATTGGAGTCGCTCAAAGTGCTCTGGCTTCTCAAAACAAACTTAGTGGATACTGCCATATCAGCCTAAATTTAGTCGAACATACGTCGAACATTAGTCGAACATTTGATGTCTAAGTAAACTTAGGTAAACTTAATGAAAATTAGTTAAACAATTGATAACAAGATAGATACATTAAATTTTATTGAAATAAATTATTAAAAAAAATACCAAAAAATCGGCATGGGGTGCAAGAGGTCGCAGGTTCAAATCCTGTCATCCCGACGGAAGGATTATAAAGTATTTAACTTTATTCATTAGCCTATATCTATGATTTAAACTCTCGTTCAAATCACAGATATAGGATTCTGTTATTGCCAAAACAAACTTAGGATTCATAAAGTCTCTTGGGCTTTTTTATCTTCCCTTTCGTAATTTTGGTGAAAACCGATGATTGATTTTTATGCTACTGCAAGAACTTTGTAATTTAAGTTGACATGCAATTCTTTCTTTTGAGGATTGCACCTGGGCATATGGAAGACACCCGTCATAGCAATTCATATATTTTAAGCGACTCTTGCAAAAAATAAATGTACTTAGCGAATTAGCTGAGTATAAACTCCAGTTTTTAGTCAGTAATACTACCAGTGTTTTAAAAGATACATGCAATGCTCTCTAAACAAAAATATGCTTCGAGTCGCGGCAACCCATAAGAAGATTTAGCAGTATCTATGTCTCTACCAGTAGATATTATTAAGGATGTATTCTCTTTTGATAACCAAGTACACCTGAGGCGGGTTGCTTAACCCACCCTATTACAATCCTAACTATTCTCACTCAAAATGTGCATTAACACAGAAAGCATTATTCCTTTTTAATGCACATTTTTGATCCTCCTATAATCCATAACCGACTAAATATGATTAAGGGACAAGTAGTATGTTATTTATATATTTTTAGTTAGTACGATAGTTTTACTATATAACCCAGCTTGGCATAATTTAAGACTACTCATAGCCTTATTTGTCATTAACCGAAATAAACCATTTTAATTAAAACACTACATTTGGTTAAAGATAGACAATACCAAATCCGATTATTTAATCAAATTTGGATTAATTCCACCACGCCTTGTACAAAGCACGCAAATTATATTACCTTTGAATCAACATGTTCACCCCCCTTCCCGTAAGAACAGGGCGCTTAGGGTGAACTTTTTATTTTTACAGCCTCTATGAATAAGGTTCAATATTCAAAACCTCCTCTTACTTTTCAGCAACAACTTCAACAACTCAAAGACAGAGGAATGGTTTTCGAGGATGAGCCAAAAGCTCTTCATCTCTTAGAAACTGTCAGCTATTATCGTTTAAGTGGATATTGGTATCCATTACTTTTAGATAAACAATAACATTCGTTCAAACCCAATAGCAGCTTTACGGCTGCTTTTCATTTATATTGCTTCGACCGTGATTTACGCTCTTTGATTATTTCAGAATTGGAAAAAATTGAAGTTGGTGTACGTGCTAAAATGATTTACGTTTTATCTCATAGACATGACTGTTTCTGGTTCAAGGATAATACTTTATTTCATGACCTAGTTCAACATGGAAAAACAATTATCAAAATTGGAGAAGAATATAAGCGTAGCGATGAAGAATTTATAAAAGCATTTCGTAATAAATATTCAGACCCACTTCCTCCGGCATGGATGATTATGGAGATTACTTCGTTTGGAACGTTATCCATGCTTTATAAAAATTTAAGCCCAAGTCGGGAAAAACGAGAAATCGCTAATCACTTTGGGCTTTCCGATTCTGTATTCGAAACTTGGTTACATAGCATTTTCTATCTAAGAAATATTTGTGCGCATCATACCAGACTATGGAATCGTTCATTGAGCATTCGACCGGAAATGCCACGATCTCCAAAGAAAACCTGGCTTGTCAACAAAAATATCCGGAACAGCAGAACCTATTTTATGTTGTCGATGGTAAGATTTTTATTGCAAACAGTAAATCCAACTTCACGATTTACCGAAAAATTAAAAGCGCTTTTAGACAAATATCCAAATGTCGATCCAAAGGCGATGGATTTCCCTATTGGTTGGGAGAATGAAAGTCTATGGGAAACACGAGAATAACAAAAGGTCTGCAAATCGATCGCAGACCTCAATAGTCCCAAATCAAACCTAACCTACTCCCTCAACAACCAAACATCCGAAATCTAAGAATTCTTCCGCCAGTTCAAATTAGATTCTTCCGGCCCATCGAAGGTTACAGAAATTTTGCCGTCTTGCATGACGGATAATGGGACGATCCATTCTTTGAAAACATTCGACTGCTCCCAAACTAAAAAAATTGCGTCACCCAAACCAACCGGCTAGGCAACGCAACCCTAATCAAATTCCCACAATAACTTCAACCCCAAACCCTCACTTAATCGCTGCAATCGCCGCAGTATAATCCGGCTCCGTCCCTATTTCCGGAACTTGTTGTTCGTATACGATTTTGCCTTCCGGATTTACCACGATTACGGCACGGCTTAGCAAACCTTTCATGGGTCCATCGGCGATTTGAACACCGTAGGATGTTCCAAAATCAGTCCTGAAATCAGAAAGCATCACGACGTTGTTAATTCCTTCGGCTCCGCAAAATGCCTTTTGTGCAAAGGGAAGATCTTTGGATATACAAAGCACGGTTGTGTTTTTCAGGCTGGCCGCATCTTCATTAAATTTCCTTACCGACTTCGAACATACGCCTGTGTTCACGCTCGGAAAAATATTCATGATCACGTATTTTCCTTTATAATCAGCCAGAGTTTTGTCTTTTAGATCAACGCCGGTTAGAGTGAAATTTTTTACTTCCGTTCCGACAGCAGGCAATTTCCCGACGGTGTGGACGGTATTACCTCCCAGCGTTATAGTCGTCTGAGCAAAAGAAGTAGTCGTAAAAAACAAGCTTGCAAGCCCCAGAATAAGGATTTTGAAAGCTGATGCCGATTTTTTAATGCTGGTCATTTGGGTTAATTTTAGATAAATGATGAATCTTCGAATGTACGAAGAAAACCGTAACGAAAATCAATTATGCAAATCGATATCAATCCAAAACTTCCCATGTTCGAGAAATCGGCTACGAGGAAATTTTGTTTGAACAAACCAGCTCTTCGGGAGTTTGGCAACGCTGACTATAACGATATGTGATGGTGCAGAAAGACAATATCCTTTGCATTCAAAGCTCCTGATCCACTGGAAAATTATGGACAGGTTTACATCCGCACAGATGCTATTGAGGAATGGTACCAGCTGGCGCTGGATCAAAAAGCAGGGATACCACTGCTGACGCATTTGCAGAAAAACCCTGGAACAAAAGAATTTTCCATTCTTGACCCGGAGCACAATCTGCTGACTTTCGGGCAAAGTTTGTGAAGATCAGGAAGCTGGAGACTAGTAAAGTTATGAGTTACGATGTCAGACAGGGATTAACCGTCAGGGTATCCCCTATCTGGCATCGTATATATTACTTCTTCACGTAAATTTCAGCTAGAAAATCTGCCACGGTAGTTAATTTACGTCCTAATAAATCTTCCAGTTTTCCGTTTACAGCGTCAAATTCTCCATCGTTGATCGCCTGACCAAAACCAGCTGACATACCAACGATCTCAGCAGGAACGCCTGCACCGGTCAAAGCCGAAGTAAAGTCAGCGACCGACGGGCTGATATATGAAATTGTCTCGCCAACATTTGAAGAAATGACAGTGGCAATATCGCTCCATGAAACTGTTTCAGAACCTGCCAGCTCAATCGTCTGATTATCAAATTTCCCTGCTTCATCCAGTAAAATAACGGCACCTGCCTCAGCCATATTTTCTCGTGTTGCAAAAGCCGTTTTTCCTTCTCCTGCAGGAAGAAAAATGGTTTTACTTTGAAGTAAATTTTCTCCGGCGAACATGGGGATAACTTCAGCATACAAACCGTGCTGTAAAATCGTGTAAGTTACACCCGACGCTTTCAGTACTTTCTCTGTATATAAATGTCCCTCTGCGATAAAAGCCAGCGCCGGGTGTCCGCCTTCTGTTTTATGCTGAAAGCTGGTGTAAATAATGTGCTTCACTCCCGCTTTTTTTGCCGTGTTAATTACATTTTCATGCTGGGCTCCACGATTAGCGTCCAATCCGGAAACCAGATATAATTTGTCGATACCAGTTAAAGCTTTCGTAAGCGCCTCTGTATTGTCGTAGTCACCGACTTCAACTTTCACACCTCTTTCCCCAAACTTTACTGCCTTGGCTGGATCACGAAACAGGATACTAATATTAGTAACGTCTGTTTTTTCAAGAAGGAAATTTGTTACTGCCGCGCCAAGATGGCCAGTAGCTCCGGTAACCAAAATCTTGCTCATATCTTGTGTTTTTAAAGTTTTTTGTCAATAGTTACTTTTGTATAGTTAAAGGTAAATAGTAACTTAGCATCACACAAGAACGCACGCCTAGATCAATTACTCACTTTCAAGTAACTATTGCTGACTATTAAAAGATTATGATAAAAGAAAATTTAAAAAAATTTGAGTCAATAGAAGATTGTCCTGTAAGAAGTGTACTCGATCGTGTTGGAGATAAATGGTCGATACTGGTGATCACGATTTTAGGTGAATGCGGAACTTTGCGTTTCAATGAACTCAACGCTGTTATTGGTACGATATCACAGAAAATGCTGACGGTAACGTTAAAAACGCTGGAAGCTGACGGATTGATTTCGCGAAAAATATATCCGCAGGTTCCGCCCCGCGTTGAATATTCTTTGACACCACTTGGCGAAAGTTTGCTGCCAGCCATGTCGCTGCTCGTAGACTGGGCGCTCAAAAATATGCCGGCGATCCAAGCTTCACGGAAAGAATATTCGCAGCGGAAAGTGCTGGTGTGAATGATGGTTTTTTATTTCAGCAAGCGGAAAGTTTTGATTTAGCGAAATCATCTGTTTCCTTTCATCCTCGCCTTGAAAAATCGCCATGGAGCAATCGCCAGAAGTAACAGGCCAAGCAAGATCAATCCTCCCTTCCAGTATCCAGAGATTCTTTTAAATTTGACGCTTCCATCCGGCAAAACTTCGTAAAAAAGCCCAAATCGCTGTGTTTCCACCATATCTTCCCGAAATGGCTGGGCTTCGCTGAACCATTGCTTTGTGATAACTTTCCCACTTGTATCAATGTAGGCATATTTATTGTCCAGCTGTATCATCGCAACGCCATGCTTGAAATACGAAGCTGACTGATAGATAATTGGCGTTGTAACTCTTCCGGTTGTATCGATATGCCCAAACTTGCCGTTAAGCGAAACAGAAGCTCTGTTTTCATCCATAAATCGACCGGCATATTCATATAAAAATGGAATAACAGTCTCTCCTTTCTTATTGATACAACCCCACTTTCCACCTTTTTTCACCCAGTAACGTCCCAGCGACGGTTTTTGGGTATCTTCATAAATAAACGGAATTACGACTTCACCTGTTTTTGAGCTGATATAGCCGAACTTGTCGCCATACCTCACCCGGGCAAGACCTCTTCCCGAATGTTTATAAATCAGGTCGATATCGTCCAGCGCAACTGGAACCCGCAAGATCAGGTTATTATCAACAACGCCATATTTCCCTTTGTAATAAAAGCGGAACGGCTCTTTGGCTTTTTTGATATCAGCCTCAGTATATTTTCCAAATTTCCAGTTGAGTGTTGTCACATTGTCATTGACATACCAGATAAAATCTTCCTGGCAGTCGTGGTAAGCTACATATGCCGCTTTTGCTTTATTGATCAAAAAGTCATTTGGAAATAACTCGACCGGGACTTTATAAATTTCCTTCCCCAGCGTGTCCAGATAGGAAAGTCCCATCTGTTTGCCTTTTGGATAAATCACATAGGTGATCCCATTCTGAAAATCACCTGCTCCGCGGTGAATTGGAGGAATGATGATCCTGCCATTTTTATTCAGGTATCCGTGCATACCCAGCGCGCCCTTATGGTTTTCAAAGGTGACAAATTCTGCGAGACCGTTGGAGAATTTGCCAATGTCCCGATAAGCAGGCGTGAGTTTTTTGCCATTTTTATCCACCAGAAAACTGCTGTAAGTGCCGTTAGTATTGTTGATCTTTTTAACAACGTAAATGTCTTTGTAAGCCTGATGTTCATTGTATTCTTCAAGCCAGGCAGGCCTCTGAGCCAACGCCAGATTTAATCCTGAAAAAATTGAAAGAATAGTTAAAAATGTTTTGAATGATTTATTATCAAAAATCATAACGTGCGTTTTTGTGAGATGTATAGATCATTTTTTTGATAGCAAAGAGCTCTCATTTTTCTTTCAGCCACTTTATCAGGTCATTGATTTCCTGTTCATTGATAGAATGCGGCATACCCTGGTAAGTATGTAAAACGGCTGGTATTTGCTTTTCTTTTAAAATTGAAACAGCTTCGGTGGCATAATGATAAAGCACTTTTTCGTCGGTTGTTCCGTGACCAATGAATATTTTAAAATTTTTGAAAGCACTTGACGGTTTTATATTCGGCCTCAGCGACTCAAAAATCCGTCCGCTTAAAGGCGCTATTCCTCTTAACAGTTCAGGCGATGTCAGCCCTACTTCGAAACTCATCATTGCTCCCTGACTGAAACCGATCAGATAAACCTGCGAAGGATCGGCCTTATACTTTTTCACAGCGCCTTTTATGAAAGCCTTGATCAGATCAGAATTTGTTTCAAGATCCTTTAAATTCCCACCTTTCACACCTTTTATCGTTTCGCTTCTGAACCATTGATAAGCATTCGGAGCAAGCGCCATCGGAGCCCTGACCGACATAATGAAAAAATCGGACGGCAGCATTTCTCTCAATGAAAACAAATCTGCTTCATTACTTCCATATCCGTGAAGCAAAATAAGCAAACCCGGTTTGGAAGTTTTTGTCTTAGGCTGACTGACCAGATAAGACAGCGGCAGATCTTTTTGTAAAGGGAATTGGGCAAATATAGGGAGTGATAGTAGCCAGAGAAAAACGATAAGAAATAATTTATTCATTATACAAAAGCGAGAATAAGTTTGGGTTTGGCGTGGTGCAAGCATCATGTAAATATAACAGACCCGACTTAAATCAACCCGAACGTTTCCAATTGATTTCGTATCGGCTTTTTATAATTATACTTATCAACCAATAAATATCAGTTTAAGAATATCCTTCAAAAGTTTTAGATACCAGATTTAACAGGAGACAAAAAGTTGATTACATTTAATAAAATAATTTAAAATGTTTCCTAGACCAAATTTTATATATGAAACTTAAACTTTGCCTGGCTGCTTTATTTTCTTTGCTTTTATCGCAGACTTTTGCGCAGAAGGCTTTACCCCGCGTGGGAATTACCGGATTAGCTATTGAGTCAAGTACGTTTTCTCCTGCCAGAACCCATGAAGAAGCTTTTCATGCTAAGTATGGTGCGGAAATTTTCACTTCTTATCCATTCTTTTCGCCTGATTCAACCATTCCGAAACGTGCAAACTGGCTTCCGGCAATGGTTGGTCGTTCGCTTCCGGGCGGAACGGTAACCAAAGAAGCTTACGAGTCGATGGTCAAACAGGCTTTAGATTTATTGAAGAAGAATTTGCCTTACGATGGCTTGTTTTATGATATCCATGGTGCCATGAGTGTGGTTGATATGGACGACCCTGAGGGAGATTTTCTGATTCGTATTCGGGAAGTTGTAGGCAAGAAAACGCTTATTTCTACCTCCATGGATTTGCATGGAAATGTCTCTTGGCGACTGGCGAAAAATACCGATATAATCACATGTTACCGTATGGCGCCGCACGAAGATGCGATGGCAACGAAAAGACGCGCGGTAAATAATTTACTGACCCGTCTTGAAAATGGTAAAGGAAAACCGGCCTACAAAGCCTGGATACCTGTTCCGATCTTATTGCCGGGAGAAAAAACGAGTACGAGAATTGAGCCCGGAAAAACGTTATACTCGGCAGTATCTCCTGCTTCTCTGCAAAAGGGAATAGTTGATGCGGCAATTTGGATCGGGTATGCCTGGGCCGACGAGCCGCGAAACCACGCTGTTGTGATGGTGACGGGTGATGATAAAGATCTGGTTACGAAAACAGCCGAAGATTTGGCTGATAAATTCTGGAAAGTACGGAAAGAATTCGAGTTTGTGGCGCCAACCGCTTCGTTAAAAGAAGCATTAGATAAAGCAGTTAAAAGTCAGAAACATCCATTTTTCATCAGCGATTCGGGCGATAACCCGACGGCGGGTGGAGCTGGTGATGTCACGTGGACATTAACTGAAATTCTGGCTCGCCCTGAATTCAAATCTGAAAATGGCCCTTCTTTAATTTATGCCTCTATCCCAGGTCCTGAATTCGTAAAAGCTGCTATCGCCGCTGGTGTTGGTGGAAAAGTAGATGCATTGGCCGGTGCTGCCGTCGATGCTCGTTTTGCGCCTCCGGTTCGTCTGGCCGGAACTGTGGAATCGATTGAATACGGAGATAGAAATGCAGAAACCGAGGTTGTCGTAAAAGTCGGCAGCGTGCATGTAATCGTTACACAAAAACGCAAACCATATCATAAAGAAGCTGACTTTACCAGACTTGGTCTTAATCCAAGGAAATCTGATATTGTGGTTGTAAAAATCGGTTACCTGGAACCTGAACTTTACAATATGCGCGCGGATTGGCTGTTGGCTTTAACGCCAGGCGGTGTTGATCAGGATTTGGAAAGACTTGGTTATAAAAGAATTAAACATCCGATGTTCCCATTGGATAAGGACATGAAAGACCCGGATTTGAAAGCACAGCTTGTGCCTTTATCTGATAAATAAAAAATCGTCTCAGATTTTTATTCTTTTATAATTCCTGATGCAGAAAAGATAGATGTAAAAACACATCTATCTTTTCTGCATTTTTTATATTATGATAGTAAATTTGAACCGTCCTAAACCTGCGCGCACCACTGGCTTAACTGAGAAATTATACTTTTCTCATATTTCCAATCTAATTTTTTAACTGAAATACCGTTAGTGGTATAGTATTTTTGCAAAAAAACGACGTAAACCAAGATCTGTGTTTATTGTTTTATAAAAACCAGATTCACTTCCGAAGCATGCATATTTTAATAACAAGAGTAGACGCGATCGGCGATGTTGTCTTAACCCTTCCCTTATGCGGTTATTTGAAACAAATCAGGCCGGACACACATATCACTATTTTAGCAAGAAGTTATACAAAAGCAGTAGTAGACGCAAGTGATTCCGTTGATAGCTTTATCGATTATGACCAGATTTTTGCTTTACCGGAAAAGGAACAAATAGCACAAATCAAACAACACAAATTTGATGCAATTCTCCATTTAATTACACAAAAAGACATTAGTACGCTTGCTCGTCAGGCCGGCATTCCTGTCCGGGTGGGCACGATCAGCCGCCCGTACCACTGGCGTGACTGCAACCGACTGATCTGGTTACGCCGGAAAGTTTCTGACGAACATGAGGCTGTCCTTCATTTTCGTTTATTGAAACCGTTGGGAATAAACGATGTTCCGGAGAATTTATGGCATTATTACCAGATGAATAAACTTGCAACATTGCCTGTTGAATATTCTGATCTCCTCAACACGGATAAATTCACGATCATTCTGCACCCAAAATCTAATAAAAATGCCTTAGAGTGGGATCTCGAAAGATTTTCGCAGCTGATTAATTTACTGGATAAGGATCAGTATCAGATTTTTATAACTGGTTCAAAAAAAGAACAGGAGGAGCTGAAACCATGGATTGATACCTTGCCAGCGCATGTAATTGATCTTACAGGAAAACTTCCGCTGGATCAGCTTATAACCTTTATCAAACATACGGATGGTTTACTGGCAGCCAGTACCGGCCCGCTACATCTTGCTGCGGCATTAGGAATAAATGCTCTGGGATTATACCCGAATTTCAGGCCAAAACACGGCGGGAGATGGGGACCAATCGGAGCAAAAGCTGATTATATTGAAACGCAGACAGAAACTCTGGACAGTATTTCCGCAAAAGAGGTTTTTGATAAAATTAAAATCTGGAAAAAAAACTAGGGTTTTCAGATCAAGAAAAAAGCATGTCTCGGAACATGCTTTTTTCTTGATCTTTTATTAGCCTCATTGAGATACCAGAATCTTCTGATTGACAATCTTGTTTTCACCCTGCAATCGGACGATATACATTCCTGATGCGGTTGTATCCATCGGAATTGTAAAATTTCCGGTTTGAGTGGATATGTCTTTTTTAAACAAGATGCTACCGTTTGTACTTACAAGTTCCAGAGAATGGAATGGTTCTTCCAGTAACACATTTAGTGTTTTGTTATCAATATAGGATGGACGGATGAAATTGGCCGTCGCTTCTTCCGTTTTCTGACCCAGACCTATAATGTTCGAATATTTAAAAGTATCATCATTATCCACCATTTTCAACCGGTAGTATTTTGGCCCTTCCGAAGCTGTTG
>Ga0247803_1001611_pt1 | contig 11772 bp, 12 predicted proteins | sample UWRJL014104B1_FD_180928 | JGI IMG/M metagenome (GOLD analysis project Ga0247803, IMG submission 180928) | Plant litter microbial communities from Arlington Agricultural Research Station in Wisconsin, United States - UWRJ-L014-104B-1 | ecosystem: Environmental > Terrestrial > Plant litter >...
TTCCGTTGATTTTTAGATTGTATAAAGGCATATATGGCTGTTTAACGGTTTCAGAATGATTGTTTGATTCGATGATGGTTCTCAGATTAACGTCCCTGGAAAGGTTCTGCTACTGCGTATTGCAGGCGACAATCGCAAAGATTTGTAATTACCTGTTTGGACCAGGAATTCCCCCAAAACAATAAATCTTTTAAAATGAAAAAAACAGTATTAGCTGAATGGTACTGAATAATTGACCAAATGCGGAAATCAGGATAAACTGGATTCTGTAGGAAAGTTATCATTGTCAGAGCCTGACATATACTCAGGAGTACATTTCGTCAACGGATAACTGTAGTTCATATACGTGAGTCGGCGGATGATGGAAATTTGTGTATCTTCGGGATAGACAATGAACTGAATTTCGTCCGGATCATTGCGAGGGGAAATCTTTTTAGAAATGAATGTTCCGAGAATTTCACAGCCTGCTAAAAACTGGTTTTTTAGATACAAATTGTATCATTTGCCTTTTTGGTTTCTCTACCATTATCTGTGGTGGGCGGTGTCGATGGGTAATGCTTTTAAACCGGCGAGTTCGCTCATCGTGCTGCCATATGCGATCAAATTTAGCTTCTACTTTATTTTTCAGGCACTGGCGGTTTATTTCAATCTCTATTACCTGATTCCCAGATATCTTGAGAAGAGCAGGTTTGCCACCTACGTAGGTTTGCTGCTGCTTACGATGGTAGCCACCACGCTTTTTATCATCAGCGGATATTATTTTAGTTCTTATATATCCGGAACGAGTCTGGCTGAATTGTATGGAGGGGGAAATGAGGCTGAATGTTTTTACAGATTTTTGAACAATGCATTGCCTTCCACCGTAGCGAGCATGACCTTGGCGATGAGCATTAAACTAGCCAAAAACTGGATCCAAACGCAGCGGCGGCAGCAGGCACTCGAGAAAGAAAAACTCGAAACCGAATTGAAATTTCTTAAAAATCAATTCAATCCCCACTTTCTTTTTAATACCATCAATTCGATCTTTTTTCTGATCCATAAAAATCCCGATATGGCCTCAGACGCTCTGGCCAAATTCTCGGAGCTCCTGCGATACCAGCTCTACGAATGTAATGATCTGCAGATTCCGCTGCACAATGAGATCACTTACATCGAAAACTTCATCGAGCTGGAAAAACTCAGGCAAAACGACAATATCGATATCACGCTTGACCTGGATCGGCGCGACACCCATCTTTGGGGCATAGCTCCTTTTTTATTGATGATTTTTGTGGAAAATGCTTTCAAACATGTTTCAAAACATACCAGTGAACCCAACTGGATTCGTATCAAACTACGAGTGGATGACGGGAAACTTGATTTCGGCGTTTCAAACAGTACTTCACTTTTTACTACCAGGGACGTCATTTATTATGGCGGCATTGGCCTAAAGAATGTACGGAGAAGACTGGATTTGATTTATCCGGAGCAGTATGATCTCCAGATAAAAGAGGGCAGTAACAGATTTGACGTGAGATTGTCATTATCTCTCTCTGAGCTGGTGACTGCAAAAGGTAACATACCCGCTTTAAATTTTAATACCTGATTTATGCTGAATTGCGTGATCGTTGACGATGAGCCACTTGCCCGGGAAGGCATTTCCAACTACGTGCGTGAGATCGATTTTCTGAATCTTAAAGGTACCTGTGAAAATCCTGTCGAGCTGATGAAGGTGCTTGCTGAGCACCGGGTAGACCTGATTTTTCTGGATATCCAGATGCCAAAAATGAACGGGATAGATTTTTTAAAAATTGTGCAAAAACCACCCATGGTCATTCTCACTACTGCTTATCCGAGTTATGCGCTAGAAGGATTCCAGCTGAATGTGCTTGACTATCTTTTGAAGCCGATCACCTTTGACCGGTTTTTCAAAGCTGCGAACAAGGCCAACGATTACCACCGTCTTGTGAGCAGGTCGTCTGACGACGAAATACAAAAACCAGAATCAGATGCGGATCATTTTTTCATAAAATCAGGGAGCAAATACGAGAAGATCCATCTAGACGATATCCTGTACATTCAGGGAATGCAGAATTACGTTATAATTTACACCAGCAAAACCAAATATATGGCGCTGCTCTATCTCAAAAATCTGGAAGAAAACCTGGATAACAAATCATTCATACGCGTTCACAAATCGTACATCGTTTCGGTCAGCAAGATTGAAGGGATTGAAGGCAACGAACTTTTTATCCAATCGCACCGTATTCCCATCAGCAGAAATTACCGGGAACAGGTGATACAGCAGGTAGTAAATAAAAAGCTTTGGATCAAATAACCTGGTTTCTCCTTGGTTCCCTCTAACTTTAAATCGAGTTTTTAGAAAAACTGGCTAATATAGTAGTAAGCCAATGTCTTAAAGATTTAAAGGATGATGTTTTGTAACATGATCTGATTTATTAAATTATCTATGATGTAACCATAGTCAGATGAAAAAGGCAGATCTATATGTCTGCGTCAGCACGGACGAGCAGGGAGATAAAGGATTACTCCCAAAGAGGGCAGGAGGAAATGCTTGGAAAGTATTGTGGCATCAACCACATAGAGGTTAAAAAGGTGATCTATGAAGACCATTCGGCCAAAACTTTCAATCGTCCCGAGTGATCTAAGTTGCTGTTAGATCTGAAAAAATCGTGAGGAAAGGTTGATTTTGTTTTTTTTTACGAAATGGGACCGGTTTAGGCGCAATGCAGGCGATGCCTGGCATTATACGCGCTACTGATGGAAAAGTAATGGCGGCCAGCGACTGTTGGTTTTGCTCAATTACTGCATCCGCTTGATCAACTAATTGGGTACGCCAATATCAGAACTTACAGCATGCCTCAAAATCACATCCCGCAAACGCTCTTCGTGATCATCGCTCCATTGCCCCAATGTGGCAATCACGGGAATTAACGTTTTTCCAAAATCAGTAAGGCTGTATTCTACTTTTGGCGGTACGACGGGATAAATTTTCCTTGTAACCAACTCATGATCTTCCAATTCTTTCAACTGGATATTCAAAACCCTGCGGGAAGCGTCGGGGATTTTGCGTTGCAGTTCGCTTGGGCGTTGATAACCCTGGTCAATAAACCACAGCAAGCGGATTTTCCATTTGCCATAAAGCACTTCACCGATCAGGTCAAGTCCGCAATTCAGGTTTGGTGTTGTCTTTCTCTCATACATATTTCAAAGTTAAGCGTATGTATCAGTTAGTGCAATAGGGGATCAATTTATCCCTATATGAATCGTAACTCCGTACTTGTCTAAACTTCATTTACACTCCAATTTTGTCCTATCATTCATTTTTAAGCAAAAGACAAATACAATGGAACAGTTTAATTTTAACAATGAATTATCAGGCAAGATTGCTTTGGTAACCGGGGGTACAAAGGGCGCCGGACGAGCAATTGCAGAAAGGCTTTTGCAAGCTGGTGCAACCGTTATTATTACCGCAAGGAATGCGCCGAAAGAGGAAAACGAAAAGTTGCATTTTATTTCAGCTGATTTAAGTAAGGCGGAGGGATCACAAAAGGTGGTAAGCGAGGTGCTATCATCTTATGGAAGGCTGGATATTCTGATAAATAATCTTGGAGGTTCATCAACACCCGCAGGTGGATTTTCTGTATTGAGTGATGAAGATTGGGTATCAACGCTGCAAGCTAATTTGCTCGCTCCGGTTCGGCTGGACAGAGGATTTTTACCACAAATGATCGATCGAAAAAGTGGTGTTATCATTCACATTGCTTCCATACAGGGTAAGCTGCCTTTGTACGATTCAACTTTGCCTTACGCAGCCGCAAAAGCAGCATTGAGAAACTACAGTAAAAGCTTATCCAACGGGGTTGCCCCTACGGGTGTGCGTGTGCTGACTGTTTCGCCAGGCTGGATCAATACGACAGCATCGGAAGCCTGGCTGGGCGAACTTGCAAGAAACGCGAATAGTACGGTAGAAGAAGCGCAACAGGGCGTGATGGATGCATTGGGTGGAATACCATTCGGAAGACCTGCCCAACCTGAAGAAGTTGCAGAATTTGTCGGCTTTTTGGTTTCGCCAAGAGCAAGTTACCTCACAGGAACAGAATATGTTATTGACGGCGGAACCGTTCCCACTATTTAACAACCTCAAAAAAACACAAAAATGAACTTACCAAAAGTAGTAGCCGATTTAGTAGAAACGCAAAACAGCTTTGATAGCGTCGCATACGCAAATTGCTTTTCTGAAACAGCCATAGTGTTTGACGAAGGAAAAACGCACAATGGGAGAAAAGAAATAGAACGTTGGATTGCCGATTCCAACGAGCGATACAAGGCTACCATAAAGCCTGTCGGCTTTGAAGAAACAGAAAATGAAAGCCTTTTAAAAGCAGAAACTTCGGGAAATTTTGAAGGAAGCCCATTGATATTAACCTATCATTTAGTAATCATAAATGACTTAATACAGTCATTGAAATTTACAGGGTAAACAAGTAATGGCTAACATTAGCCATTCCAATTTCTATTGCGGTCAACAAAGCGCTCCCAGCATTTCCTCGGACTCCATAGTGGCATCAAGAACAAACAGGACAAATGTCCAGATTATACAACAAATCCTATCGGTCAATCTTTCAGGCAGACTCGACAACCGTGAAATCGGGCAGCTTTCGGCGGAAATCAGCCAGTCGTGTCATCATAAAACAGGGTATCACCGAAAAAAAAGGCACCATTCTCATTGTTGACATCAGCGGCTACACACATTTTGTAAAAGAGGCTGATCATGCCGCAGGTGCTCAGGTCATATCCAGCCTGTTAAGTTCAATTATCACGAATAACACACTGGGTTTTCACATTTCGGAAATAGAGGGTGATGCGATTTTGTTCTATAAATATGGGAAGGCGGTTGTCGAAGCACACCGCCTTTTAAAAAACCACATCCACTCACATACATACGCTCTGGTCACTCACCAATACCTGCAGCAGGCGAATCACAGTAATATGGAACAATGGGAAGACAAGAGTGAACTTTGTGAAGTTTATGATGTGGGAGAGCTTTGCTATACCTATTTTCCCTATGAAATAGGAGCAGCGAGCTGAATCGTCTGAAACAATGGTTTGCCAAATGCGTATCATCATCAGTCAGAATTATCGCAAAAGGCCATGCTTTTTAGGCGAAGATACTGCATTTGAAATTTGTCCAATAAATACGACCGTTTGTGTGTGTATCCACGTCACGGGAAGTTTAGTTTAAGGTGTCTGATTCAGATTAAATCAAACATCAAAAGGCACTCATCAGCTCCAAACCTATATTTGTGGCAACAGTCGCAATTACATTTAATGACCGTATTTTTCAAGGGTCACTGACGGCATATTTCTTAACACTTCTCGCTAATTCATTCAAGTTGATGACAAGCGCTATAGAAGCTGAGATGGTCGTTTATAGAGATGCGACCATAGGCAGATAAATGGTTGAAAATCAGATTTTTGTTTAAAAATTTAAACATACTGCTTTGATCGAGAGTAGATAAGCTTCCATGTCACTGGGTTTTGGCCGGGGCGAAATTTCTTGACTCTCTTTTTTTAATGTGAAATAGTGGCTAATTTAATATTACTGAACAGAGCCAAGCCATTGCTCAGCAGTTGAGAGATGGCGGCACAAGCTTCTTTAAAGAGGGGCTTGACTGTACACTTCACTGCAATGAACCTCATTATAATCAAATCGATCTTCCAACGTCTATAGAGGCCGAGATGCTTTTCTATGCGTTCGGTATCCAAAGAAGATCACGGTTGCGGACAGAACGGTAAGTATCAGGTAACTAATGCCCAGATTTTTCATATGGCTGGGTGGAAAGAAATTAACTATGGTGTACGTGAAGAAAGAGACCATGATGTATACAATTCCACCGGTCAGGCCGCCTGACATGGCTGCGTAGTCTGGAAAACGGCTTAGGCAGTATGTAAAATAATTGTTGTAGGTAAAAGCTGTACTCATTTGAATTAAGAACGCAAAAAATACCATTGTAGTCAGACCAGATGTTACACTGGCAAGCGTCAGCATCAGTAGCACAAGCAATAACTGAATGGAAATGTTGATATTTATTTTAGCGTAGAACGGCCGTAAAATCGTTCTTTTACTGATCAAACCGCCAGATAGCCAGGCGAATCCGAGCGCCAATGAGCAGTAACCCGACACGACGGAGTTCATGTGAAATGTATTTTCGATGATAAACGGTCCGCTCATATTGTACAGCATAACGATACTGTATGTGAAGCTTAATATCAAAATACCCGAAGTGAAACTGCTGGTTTTAAGCATGGAGGTGTAAATACCGGCCAGATTCCGCAGATTAAATTTTACCGGTACTCTTAGTGTTTCTGATCCAAAAATCCAGTCGAAAACCGCACAGGTCATTACAAGCCCGCCCAGAAGTATAAAATTAGACTGCCATCCAAAAAACTGATCCAGATATCCCCCCAGAAAAGGAGCGGCAATGGGGCCGACAGACCAGATAATGGTAAACAGGCTCATCAGATGTTTTAACTTATCTCCGCGGTAAACGTCTACGAAATATGCCCGTTTTGCCACAATAATGGTGGCAGCGGATATTCCCTGAATGACCCTCATCAATAAAATAACATTGATACTGACGCTTAGGGCAATAATAAAACTGGCGACGCTAAAGACAACCATAGAAAAAAGACCTATCCGGTATCGCCCGAAGCTGTCGAGTACACTGCCCATAAAAAGCTGGGACAAACCATAGCTAACCAGGAAAAATGTCAGGGTAGACTGTATTTGAACCTCTTGTACTCCCAACTGATTCGCCATACGGGGCATTGAAGGGACATAAATATCTGTTGCAAAGCCAGAGAGGGGAAGAATAGCAAATGCGATCCAGGTGGAAATACGTGAATCCGATTGTTCGGGAGATGTATGAGAATTCATTTATTATTTAATGTAGGGAATCAATACGGTTGGTATAAATCCGGAAAGAGGCTAACGGTCAGTTCTTTATCTTAACGGATCCGGAACATACATCTCCTTCTTCGGTGCCTGCCAGCCATACCTTCAATGTTTTGATTCTTTCATTGGTGAGTTGTGTCTTTAAATTTGAAACACACAAGGAATAAACACTTCCGTAGTAACCAGGGGTTTTATTGGGATATTTGGCTTTTATTTCTGCGTCCCGAAATTGAATCCAGAGCCGCTGGGCGACCTTCAGATTCTTTATAAATTCCTTATCGGAGCTGTACTCGCGAAGGATTTTCTGGTATACAGTGTTAATCTCTTTCTCCGCTTTTGCATATTCATCGCCGTCATTCCGCCCAAATACGGTATTTAATGACGATATGAAAATGATTACGACAATCGGGAGTTTCTTCATGGCAGGGTTAATTTGAATTAAAAAAGGAATGCTGTTTGAATTCACCGGAATGGTAATTTACCCGTCACGGATACAGGAGATACTTCATACGAATTGTTCTGAACTTTTGCAATCCAGGTTCCCAGCTTTTTCTGATATCCGCTTCCGATACACCCGCTATGATCTGTTTTCTTAGTTGATCGGTACCGATGCGCAGGTCAAAGGCTGAGATGTCCTGATTTGCCCTGCCGGGGGTAAAAAAGTGAGCCTTGTCAGGATAGGCATTGTACAGTTCAATTAGCCATGACAGATTAATCTGACGGCTTTCGCGAAGCTTATCAACATCATAAGAGCGAAGGTCCAGGCCATAACAGACCGTGTCTTTGTGATTGGGCCGTTCACTCATTCCGGGAATGCTTACCGGTTTATATGAAAATGAATACCTGTCTTTCAATGCAGGTGCTCCCAGGACAGTAAACGGCATATAGGTCCCCCGGCCTTCGTTGATAGCCGTTCCCTCAAACATGCATAAGCTCGGGAAAAGCATCACAGCCTGCTGCGTATTTAAATTCGGGGAAGGATTAACGGGGAGTTCATAAGGCATGTCATGATCGTAATTTGCAACTTTAATAATCTTTATTTTGCATGGGTTTTTCAGGTACCCTTCACCGTTGAGGTACTGAGCAAATTCACCGATCGTCATACCATGGGTCATAGGCGTATAATGGATTCCAATCGCCGACTTAAATTTATCATCCGTCATTACAGGCCCGTCTACGACATATGCGTTGGGATTGGGTCTGTCAAGAATAAGCAGTTCCTTATCGTTTTCGGCACAGGCTTGCATCACATACTCAAGCGTGTTGATATTGGTATAATAGCGGCAGCCCACATCCTGAATGTCAAAGACTATAAGATCTATGTCCGCCAGTTGCTGCTTTGTTGGTTTCTGGTTTTTACCATATAGAGAGATGATGGGAATACCGGTTTTAGCATCTGTCTCATTGTCCACCACAGCTCCGTTACTGGCATTGCCTCTAAAACCATGCTCAGGTCCAAACACTTTGATGATTTTAATTCCAAGGCTTAATAAGCTGTCTACACTGCTCATTGAGCCGATCACGGAGCTTTGATTGGCAACCAGGCCAATACGTTTTCCTTTCAGATAAGGTAAATATTTTTCAGTCTGATCGGCGCCAGTGATTATTCGCGGCTTGGTACCCTGGTTTGGGGATCCAATTTGCTCGCCACATTCGACGCTGCTGATTGCAAAGAGCACTAAAAAAAGCAGAAAAATATATCTTATCATTTTTGAAAGGTTAATCATTTCTTTATTGCCATCGATGCACGATATCTACAAGGCATAACGGCTAAATTAGCAAATTTGGCCAATTCGCCCATATAGTGTGGCAATACCTTTCAAGGCAGATTCGAAAAATCGGCCGGTTTGAAACTGAACGGCTGAGAAATGGTGGAGTATACGGCAAATTAACAGGTGGTTCTGAGACAAAGATCATACCACATTCCTGCTACCGGACAAGGTCGTGTATTGTATTGAAAAAATGGCGTTTCGGTTGATCTCGCCGACGTGGTTCGACGTTCACTACTTACATCTGCGATATTTGTAGCGGAATCTCACAAAGTTGATATAAATAACGATTTACCTGCATAAGAAGCAGGTTTTTTTAAATGACTGCTTATTTTTCGTTTAGCAGCAGTTCTAAATACTCATGGTTAGCAGGCCTTGATTCACTTGCGGATCTTCATGGGGATAATAATTCCGATTGCATTTTTGAGCATGACGGAAACAATACAAAAGTGAGCCTGGCTTATACTTTCCCTTTATATTTTGGGTCAAAATCCACCATCCATTCAATACCGTATTTGTCTCTGAACATGCCAAAATAAGAGCCCCATGGACTGTCGGCCATCGGTACCTCGATATTTCCGCCTGCCGAAAGCCCGGTAAATAATTTGTCTGCTTCTTCATGACTTTCTGCGCTGATCGAGATCTTAGACCTGTTTTCATTTTCATTCACCGGTCCTAAAAATTCCGGAACATCATTGCCCATCAGGACGTTTTGGCCAATAGGCAGGGCGATATGCATGATCTTATTTGCATCATTTTCTGCTACCGGGTTCTCGGTGCTTTCTATATCTTTTAAACGTACAATCGTTGCGAACTCTCCACCAAATACAGATTTATAAAAATTGAATGCTTCTTCAGCATTTCCGTTGAAGTTGATGGACGGATTGATAAGTGCCATATTTTCCAGTTGTTTTGTTATTATGAATTCATTTTGGTTTGCTTATTTTTTCAAAGCATCATTTTGTTTTACCTGTAGACTGTTTCCTTCGTCTTTTCCGGACATCGACTCAGGTTTATTTTGCAATATTTTTTTCAGCCTCTAATTTGCTTATTTCTGCCGATGCGTGAGCGTTACACCAGATTAAAGCCTTTTCGACGCATTGGCGTTTTCTATGGTTGTAAAAGCTTTATTTTGTCTTAATATACCTAATATGATTTGTATTGGCTGATATTTTGGAAACACCTGTTTTATGAAGCATTTGATCATAAAAAGTGAATTTATTGAAACAACTGCTACCACTATTGACCAAATGTTAATGATCCGCAGATTAAGATTAATAATTTTGCAGTGATGAATAAACTGATTGAATATATTTTGCAGTTTGGCAGCTTAAACCAGCAGCAGACAGATCTGATTACGAGAAAAGCAACGGTGACAGCGCTTCGGAAAGATGATTATTTCTCGGAAGCAGGAAATGTTCCGAGACAAGTTGGGTTTGTTATAAAAGGTGTAGTGCGAGGATGTTATTTTAACGGCAAAGGAGAAGAGATTAGAATGAATCGAAAGATTGATTAAGAATGAATGAACCTGGTAAACAACTGCCTGGACAAACCATGAGATTATGTTTGAAATTGCCCCTTACGGGCAATCTGAACGATATCCGACAGATTATAGTGGTTGCCCGGTATACCTTTCTTTCTTATAGGTGTATGCTTTCTCCAGTGCGCTCTTAATCTCTTCAAGTCGCAGTGGCTTGGATATGTAATGATCCATACCGGCCTGAATACATGCTTCCTGATCCTCACGCATGGCATTTGCTGTCATGGCCACGATGTAAGGCTGCTCAGCAACGGTCTTCCGGATCCAGCGCGTTGCTTCAAGACCGTCAAGTTCAGGCATTTGAACATCCATAAATACGACATCAAACCTTTCAGCCGTTACCATGTGAAACGCCTCGTTGCCATCTCTGCTGATTGACGGATTGTATCCCAGCTTTTTCAGGATGTTGGTAAACACTTTTTCATTAATGAGATTGTCCTCGGCCATAAGAATATGCAGCGGATAGAGTTCAGCAAAATCCGTTGAAAGTTTGGACGATGATATTTCAATGCCCGGCACGATTGATTCAGGCTGTGGTTTGAGCTCCATTTGGATCATTCTACCCAGATCATGGTGCCGCACGGGCTTTGTCAGGACAGCTGCAAACAAATCCGTGCGACGGCTGCCTGAATCATCCCCAACGGAACTTAGCAGGAATATCGGAAGCTGGGGAAACTTCTGTTTAATTTTTTCTGCAAGCTGGATTCCATCCATTCCGGGCATCTGCTGATCGGTAATGACAAGGTTGAATAAAGCTCCGCTTTCAAGAATTGTCAGCGCCTGCTCTGCCGAGGACGCTAAGCTGGGCAAGAGTTTCCATTGCTGCATCTGTAACTGTAAAATGCGCAGATTGGTCATGTTGTCATCAACCAGTAACACGGATTTTCCCTCATTTGCTGCCGCATTAAAAAGAACGTACTGCCTGGTCGCCTGTGTACTGGTTTTCACGATAATTGTAAAATGGAAACAAGTGCCCTTGTTGACAGTGCTTTCTACCCCAATCTCTCCGCCCATTAAGTTCACAAGCCGTTGACTGATGATTAAACCCAGCCCGGTACCTCCATATTTTCTGGTATGCGAGGAATCCACTTGCGAAAAAGCGACGAAGAGTTTATGGATCTTGTCCTCAGGAATGCCAATCCCGGTGTCCTGAATTGCAAAACGGAGCTCCATATCCTGGTTTTCCAATGTTTTCGAAAGGCTTACACTAATAAATATTTCTCCCTGATGTGTAAACTTGATAGCGTTTCCAACCAGATTAAGCAATATTTGCCTCAGCCGCTGGCTATCCCCGACCACCTGGCTGGGTACCTGGGGATCAATTTGATAAACCAGGTCGAGGCCAATAGCAGATGCCTTGGCGGAAAATAAATCCAGTACGGCTTCAATGCAGCCCCTCAGGTCAAAGCTGATCATTTCCAGCTCCATATTTCCCGACTCTATTTTCGAAAAGTCAAGGATGTCGTTGATCACAGTCAGTAAACTGTCACCGCTATTAATGATAG
>Ga0247803_1001612_pt1 | contig 11770 bp, 9 predicted proteins | sample UWRJL014104B1_FD_180928 | JGI IMG/M metagenome (GOLD analysis project Ga0247803, IMG submission 180928) | Plant litter microbial communities from Arlington Agricultural Research Station in Wisconsin, United States - UWRJ-L014-104B-1 | ecosystem: Environmental > Terrestrial > Plant litter >...
AACAACTCATCGACTGCGTTGCAGCCTTTTGGACCAGCAGTTAGACTGAGACCAACTTGGAAGGTTTCGTAGATCTTTAGTGATACAATAGCATCGTTGGCAGCGTAAATGTATTGTTCAGTGGTGGGTGGGTTGTAGGTCCCATGATCAGACGGGTTACTGTTGAAACCTTTGACAAATCGGGCCCCTAAATTCTCAAGCCCTAATTTGGTTTCACCGATTGAGGCGGCCAATGGCTGGACATCAATAAGGCCGTTAACGGTAAATTTGTCTTTGTCCTTCTTGGCAGTGCTTGGCGATGATTTGATATAGTGGCGCAACCGATCCGCATCGGTCTGAATATCAACTCCGACTTTGATTCTGTTCTTTGATTTCAGGAATCGAATCAATGCGTTGTCCGCATAATCAGCATTCAAGGCAATGCTATCGAAAATGTAGACAGTTCGACCATCGTAAATCTGGATGAGCCGCAAACGATGATTGAAAATGTTTGATTCAGTGTCGAAACCAAACAAGCCCGCTTTGAATGACGCGGCGACGATGTTGAAGTAGTCTTTAGGTACGATAACAATCGGAGTGCCGTCGTAAGCCTTCATTTCAGATTTCAAATCGTCAACGCTGGGCACTGGGGTTTCGGATTTGGGACTCAACACAAGATGGTCTTCTTCAGATGAACTCTGAAGTGGGCTCGCTAGAAAAGCCGGCCGACGATGAGTCGACTTCTTGTTATTAAGATCCATGATGGCTATGTTTGTTTTCGTTTTAATAATGATCTTTGATTTACTTTACTTTTGGGTCCATTGGAACTAGAACTATTAACAGAAATATAGAAACATTGTTAGTAGAGATATACTAACAAATTGCTCTCGAGTCGAAGCCGACGAGATCCACGATGGTCTGTCAAACAGCATTGTCAAAGTGGGTAGCGATCAATGCCGAAGATGAATTTATCGTATTGATCAAAAGTGCTCAAGTTTATACATTGGGCAATCGTTGAGTTTGGCAGTGCGGTTTGGGTAGACCGCCATGTTATCTCATCGACATTGCAACCTTTCTGGGTTCTTTTCTTCCAATCACCAATTTTGCCTTTGGTGACTCCTTCTACCAGGTGGTGGTATTGAATCGACGTGTACCATTCTGCACTGACAGGACGTAGCGAAACGGGCACCAACATTGTCGGTGTTGCGCCCTTTACTTTTCCAGTTCTGTACGGGAGGCGACAGTCGAAGACAATAAAATCACCGGCTTTCAGATGAACATCAACCCAGCGGAGTGGTTTGAAATTGTCTTTGTTGTTATTCGGTCTCATCAAATGCTGCTTCAAAAGTTCAGCATTGACATCATCGACATTGAAACCGTTCAGCAACGTGATGTCGAGATACTTCTTCTGTTTAGCCAATGGAAATTTGCCATACGGCCCCATCATCGACTTGATGTTCTCGTAATGGAGATCAAAATGTTCGAGCAGTTTGAGCACCGGCTCGTCATTGGGACCTGCCAAAGTGCCATCGGAGACACAAAGCAGGCTGGTGTAGTGAAAAGGGTTAGTCGTCGATGAGACATGTTCAAGCGGTTCAAGAATACGGCAGTCCAAGATCGGCGGCGACTCTTCAGTGCCCTGCGGCTTATAAATGACATTCTCCAAACCGGTCGTGTAGGCCAGCTTATCGTTATTGTACATGGAGCTCAAAATCTGCCGAACTCGGGGGTTCCGACGAACACCATCACGAACGTAGGGAGACGCGTAAAGTGACGTTTTGCCGGATTTCTTCAAAACTTTGGATTCACGAGGGTTGCCGTTGCGCCGGATGGTGCTGTTGCTGATGCCCAACTCGTGTCTTTTGGTCGGATCATTGACAAGGTTGGTGGTCGCCATCCCATACTTCCGAATGAGATCGGGCGCGTGATCCTTAAACAGAAAGAAACAAAGTTCTAGTGTAAACTGAACGAAAACTTCATCGCATGTTTTCTTATCAATTGTATCGTGGTTGACTCTATAGCCTGACCCCTGGGTGTAATTAGGCTGACTCATAGCGTTTGCTGTTATGGCTTCTTTTCATTTCATAGTTGAAATGAATTTGTTTTTGATTTTAGGGCCGTTGAATTCAACGATCCTTTGATCGGCGCCGGCTGAATTGCGCTTCAATAATAATGATATTTTGTTTAACCGAGCAATGCTTTCAATTGGGAACCGATAACTTGACCCGTGCCGAAGTTCGAAGCATCCAACAACACTGCGGAGGCGAAATCTCTGAGTGCCAACGTCGGACTCGATCGATCAACGACAACCCGAGTGCTTGGACTCAAGACTGAATCTGCCAATGTTTGGAAGTCGGCCGCTGTCAAGGTCATAAATTGTTCACGATCAATGCCAAATTCCTCAGCGAACTGGTAGAATGTTTCCAACCGGTTGTTGCTCTCGTTGTCATAAACAATCGAAGACAGTCGAGGGTTAGCATCAAACAAAGTCTGAACGCCATCGGTAATCGATCCAGGTGCTGTCGATAAACCTGCTTGAACGATGGCGTTCCTTTTCTGTTCCATTTCAAGCATTACAGCCTGTGGGATTGGAGCTCCTCGTTGACCATTATTGCCCATAACCCAAGGATTGATGCCAGTCGCCAACAACTCTTCGAACAAGTCAGATGTAAAACACCAAGTGTGCGCAGCGTCAGCATAAGTCACTCTGTCGATGTCAGGATAATCTTCAATTGCCCTAGTCAAAGTGTCATCATTACTGCAAAGTGGCGACTTCGACATGATACTATCTTTGGAATTAGGGATCAGCGACGTTGGTTTGCGATTGGCATATTTTGCTTTGTCGGCTTGGTATTCATCAATAGTTCGACCACCTGTCTGCGGCAGCTTCCTATCCTCAATAAGTGTTCGTCGATTCAACAACATATCAGCAGTGTTTGTAGTTTGAACAACGATGCGACCTCGATTAACTTCATAAGCGGCTTCTTTGACAGTTTCGGGATTTGATCGAGCCAGGCCGTCCAAGGTTGAACAAATTTGAGCTTTATCAGCATTGATCGGGATTCCTAATTGCCGAGCCAATTCTTTGAGATCATTGTTGACAACACCAGCCGTCACAGTGCATTGATATTTCCAAGCGGGCATGGCGTATTCTTTCTGCACGGCCGTCAATGTCGACGGTGAAAATGCCAATTCATCCAACTGAGCATTATCAAGGCCATAACCTTTCTTGACAAAGTCAACAATCATGGTGTTCAAAATCTGGCACTGTAATGGGTGTGTCGGGCAGATTGTTTTAGCAGCTCTAATAGTCTGACTTCTGGTGCTATAGTCTGGTACCACCCCCAACTCCAACATTTGCCTGAAAACTCCAAGGTTGTAATAGGCAACGACCCAATCCCACAAGATCAACTCAATGTTCTTCATTCGACCGCGATCTTTGTCGAGCGGCGTCATCATTTCGGCCGGCGTCAATGATGCTTCCAATGTCTCGTTGTAATCACTGTAATCCATACTACGATGAACTGGGATGCCAATGAGTGCTAACTGCTTCATCCTTGGCAAGATCAACTTCAACGATTCATTGTCTTGAAAGAAGAATGCTAACCGCAAATTCTCCATGACGCCGTAAATCTCCGGCAGTGTCAGAATTTGAGTCATGTCGAGCAAGAAGCCATACTTGAGAATTCGAGCGTCTCGTTCTGTGGTCACACCGTACGCATTCTGTAATGAACCTTTCCACTGTTCAAAGTATTTGATTTCATCGGCGAAGATGTTGCCGAGCACGCCGTCATTCTTGATGGAGCCGTAAACAGAGCCAAAGAATTCAGGGCGCTCGTTGGCAAATCTAGTAGCATTAATACCATTTTGAGTTAATAAACCGGCTGTCGTGATTTGAGCATCAGAAACAAGACCTTTGATGGCCATCAAACTCAAGACATCAAGCCCAGCCCGTTGCTTCTCCTGCAGCCTGGCTTCTATTTGCTCGTTAGTTTGCGTTTCATCAAAATCTCCAAATGTGCTGTAATCTCGTTCAATACTTTCTTCTCTTGTTCGAGGTACTGCATCCCAGATATGCTTGGCGATATGAATAGGCACAATAAATTGCTGATCGGTATCATCGTCATCGAAATCGAATGGAGCCTGGATGTAGCTGTTGGGATTAGCATCGAAGCGGAGAGCTAGACCGGCATAACGAACATAAACATTGTCTACTTCGACGGAGAATAAAGCGCTAATGACAAACAGCTCGGTGGGATTGATCTTCTGTTTCATCAAAGCGCGAGTGAATGTTGAGAATGTTTCCGGACTTGCTGGGTCTGTCCTGAGCGCATCTCGAATACTGGCCGCTGGAAAATCGGTATTCTTGCTTAATGCCGCTTGAAGTTGAGCAAAAGCGTTCATCTAGACCCTTTTATTAACGTTTTAAGACTTTTAATAGCTAACTTCAAACTTGACGAGCCATGATTGTCCGAACAGTACAGAACCCCCGGTTGCAAAACCAAACTAGAACAGCAATTCCAGAATCAAACAGAGGATTTAGTGTCGGCACAGGCAATGTAGCCCCAATCACTAGAACTGCAATGCCGATGACGCAGCGAACTTACCGGCCACCGGTCGAAAACAAACAAGAATCCACCATTGTTGATCTCGAATTTAAGGCTATTGAGGTTAAATGGTCCGTCGATTACGACATCCTTGGACTCAACAGTCAAATCATTCAATACATCAAGAACAAGAAAGAGCGTCGAAAAGCTATCGAAGGCGCTATCGAGCTTTGCCGTCAACACAAAGCCAAAATATCTAACATTGATGAAATTGCAGCGTTGCGGTTGAAGATTGAAAGTCTAGATCGCCAACTGAAAGAAATCAATGCCGGTTCATTACTTGATTACAGTGCAGCAACTGCTCAAATCATCGATCGCTATCGAAAAGTTTCAAATAATGGTCCTAAGATCTTTGGTAAGAAAGAAATTGTTGATGTTAGCCAGTTGGCCCAACGAACAGAATTAGTCAAGCAGTTTCTTGAAGTGGCGGTTAATTATTGCCCTATTAAAGCCATCCACATCCAAGAAGTATCAAGTTCGTGTCAATTCTGCGCTGGTGAGATTATCGACACTGGTGAACAATACGTCTGTTTGGAATGTCAAACAGTTCATCATAAGATTGAGTCGCAGTCAGAATCGTGTAATGAAAGTGGCGATATGCCGAATGCCAAGAAAGCTAGCCACGACAGCAATAACAATTACAGTGATATCGTCAAACAGTTCTGTGGAACTTATCCTGTTATCATCAGCGAATCTGTTTTGGGTACTATCAAATCTCATCTCGAGAAATACATCGGCTTTGACATGAACAAAGTAACTAGTTATGATATTCTAGGTGCCATGAAGGCGATGAACATGACATCTTGGTACAAACATATCAACAAGATTAGGTATCTACTGACCAAGAAACAACCACGTGATATTTCACAATTTGTGCCCGCAATTTTGAAAAGGGGTGAGTTATTGAATGAAATCTGGGCTGAAGTCAAGCCAGATGATAGAACGAATTTCATTCACGGCGTCTATTACCTATGGATATCTTTAATGAATGAAGGCGCAGAGCTAGACATGGAAGATTTCTCGCTGCTGAAATCACGAGATTGTGAAATCGACAACCTCAAGATTTTGCAAGTTGCGTTTCCGCGACTCAAGCGCAGCCATCCCGAATTACGATGGGAAATCTATCAATTACCTTAATCAAAAACAATGATTATTCAACCTGAAAAGTGAATTTTGAATACTTTTCAGCTTTAAAGAAAATCGAACTCGCAAGACTTCATTAACCCCTTTTCAAACTTTACTACCCAAACAACACCAACCATGAATATCGAAGAAGAACCCCTGTCCGACTTTGCCATCATCGACGTCAACGACTACAAGATCGAAGACTGGGACATTGATCCCAGCACCATCGAGAAGCGCTCGTTCAAGGATGAGAAAGGCAAGGACCAGTCCTATTTCAACGGCGGCCTCACCTACAAGGGCAAGACACCATTGCTCGTTGCCGAAGGAGATTCCTGGGGCGTCCAGGAAGAAGACGAATCTAAGAAGAAGAAGATGAACGATCAGGAAGGCGGAGACGTTCCCGGAGCGACCCCTCTGCCCAGCCTTGTTCAGCTTCCTGTTGGCCTCGCTGCCGCTGCCCCAACCACTGGTGCCGATGGCAAAGAGATCTACGTCAAGAAGAAGAAATATCAGGTCTCGATCATTTTGACCGTCAAGCCAGCCCCCAAGGACTGGACGCCGGCTGAGAAGCGCCTGATTGAGTTTCTGGACGTTGATCTCCGCCGCATCATTGCCCACATTCTGTCCACCAAGATGGAAATCTTGCAGACCATGCAAGCTCCTGTTGTCACGGACGCTCAGTTGCAACTCAACGAGGAATTTCAAGATCCCACCAAGAATCAGAACCTGATGACTCCTGAAGGCCAGATGGCTCGCTTCACCCAGATCGTCAAGGACAAGCTGATGGGCAAGATCACTCGCAAGGTCTACCGCAAGAAGAAGCAAACCAAGAACGGCGAGAAGATCAACTTGATGGACGCCAACTCGCAGTATGACGAGACTGCATCACCCACGCTGTACGCCGGAGTCATGAACTACATTGACAAGCAAACCAAAGAAGAAGTCGTCACGACGGTCTACAACAAGTTCATGGAAGGCGTGACGCCCGACCAGTATCCCACCTTGACGCATGCTGAAGCTTTGGCCATGGGCCGGTATCACATGCAGGCCGGTATCAGACTTGATCAGCTTTACCTCGGAGCATCTTATTCTGTCCAGAGCAAGGCCGGTAACTTGACCTTTGTTTACCCGATTCAGGGTGGTGGTGCCAAGAACAGTCGCATTGTGATGCCGGCGCCAATCAAGCGTGACAATGCGCTGATTCAGAAGTACGCCATCAATCCCGGTGCTGGTAACAGCGGTCCCGTTGCGTCTCCTGTTCAAGCGGCTGCTCCCGTGGCCAGCTACACGGCGCCCCCTCCGGCTATCAAGGTCGCATTCGATCCCAGCCAGATCCCCGGTATCTCTGGCATTCCGGCTCCTTTCAACTAAGTGATCGTCTAAAAATACAATAACATAATACCCATTGGGTATTATAACTTTAAACTTACGGTTTAAGAGCAAGTGCTCTTTCGGCTCGGGCTTTCTCCATCATAGCTGCTCTCTCACGAGTCTTCTTTTGACGCTCTTCTCGTTCTGTCTGTTTGCGACCGTTGCTCGATTTCTTGGGAGTTTCCTCTTCGGCAGCCAACTTCTCAATGTCACCGAGAATGTCATCGTCTTCTTCTTTGCCTTTCGAGCTATCGATCGCTGGTCTAGTCGCTGAGACTGGCTTCAAGATAGATTTGACAATGCGACGGGAAGATACTTTGGGAGCTGCATCTTCATCAGATGATGGCGGTTGGAATTTGCGAGTAGGTTCTTTGGGTCGAACTTCCTCTTCGACTTCTTCATCTTCTTCAGGCGCAGGTGGTGGTTGGTAACGACCTCGAGCAGCGGGTTTGGGAGCCGGCGTTGAAACCCGACGATTAGAATTGGGTGCTTCCTGATCATCGTCTTCTTCATCGCTAGCCGGCGGCGCTGGTTTCGCAGGAGCTCTTCTGGGTGGCACCACTGCTTTGGCCCGAACCTTGTGCGCGGCGGCCACTGGATGATTAGGTTGTTCGGCCGGTAACTGACGGTGTTGGTGGGGATGCGGATGTGGATGGGGATGACTGTGTGGTTGATTTGATGGTTGAACGGCAACCGCAGCGGCGGCGCCAACAACTTGCTTATTCTCAAGCATACTGATGTATTTGGCAACCACACTCATTTCGGATTTCAGTTCGTCGACCTGTTTCTGGAGTTGGGCGCACTTCCAATGAGTGTAAACGATACCTCCTATGAAACCAGCCGCCACAGCACCTCCCATGACTGCATCTTTCGAATTGATGTTCATTTACGCGTTTGTGACCACCTTTTTGTTTAAGTCAAACTCTTTTAGATCCTAGCAATCGGGAATAGGGTCGGCCTTCCAAACTAAAAATCAGCTTAATCTTAAATTTGAATTAAAAATGTCGCGCGAATTGACCTTTTTCATCGATGGTCGTTTGGTGACCATCGAGCGATTCGAAGACGAGACTGATGCTTCATTTCCCGAGCGGGCCAGCTTCGCGTTGGCATTTCGGAACGATCCGGAGAAATGGAAGCTGGCCCAGGTTTTGTCTTTCCATCATGTGCGTAAAATGTTTCAAGGGGTGACCTATGGACCCGAAATAGAAACACCGCTGCAGCAACTGCGGACCGATGCTGCTGCCCAATTGCAAGCTTCCAAGACTGTCTGAGATTATTTCGCGCCGATTTAAAATTGAAAGCTTAAAAATGCAGCTTGATCGAACTGCACGGCTGACGGCGGTGACCGTTGTGATTGTCATTATCATCGTTATCGCTGTCATCACCTACCTGACAAGATATCGAACCCGGGAAGAGCGTGATGCTGTTCGTGCTAAGTTCCTTGGCGGCGCTGTCACTGCTATCATCATTGCAGTCTTGATCTTTTTCATCGTTGACTACAATGCCAAGGACAAAGCCATTGCTAACGGGCAGTCGACCGAGCGGGCCGAGTACGGTATCTGGGATGCCTGGAAGGAGAACCGCGCACAGGCCAAGGCTGAACGTGACGCTGGTAAGGCCGCCAAGAAGGCTGGTTTGAGCGACGAACAGGTCCGCGCGGCTGAGCGCAATGCCAAAGCTGAGTTCCGTGATGTCAAGCGGGCTGGTCAAGATGCTGCGCTCCAAGCTCGTGAAGCCAAGCGTGCCGAGTTGGCCGCTAAGAGCGCCGCGAAAGTCGCCAAGAAATAAAAACACAATACTTATTATCAGCATGGCTGATAATCATTCTATCGACAATGTGCCTTGAAGACGACCGAACAACTTCGGATCGCGTTTGACTCGCTGAACGTCAAACATCAGTTCATTAACGACCCTATCGGCGCCAACAGGAATGTTTTGGAAAATCAGCTTGACGGTCATTTCAGCAGCCAAGACCCCAAAGATGACTTGAATGTTTGAGGTTTCCTTGGTCGTCCATTTAAGTTTGTTGTTGCCATCAATGGCGCCGTGAAAGTAGTTCATCGCAGTTATTTCATCGATTTCTTTGGGATCAGTTTCATTTACGAGTTCAATAGCCAAGGTCTGTAGCGTGGCCCGCACAAAACTAACAATTTCGCCTCTTTCAAGGGTCGCTACTAATGTCGTTGGATCGATGGCTTTACCACTATCATAAATCTTTAAGATCTTCAAAACCGCATAGAAAGTAATATCACCGACAGTCTTTGATGGCGATGAAGGTGAGCCTCGATCTAATTCAGCAACAATAGGCTTTGGCAATGCCATTGGATTAAGAAAGTGGGCATAAACATGATCAAGCTTACGTTTGCTGTAGAAGTAATTATAGAAAGACCTGAACAGTTCTAATCGTTGATATTCAGGATTGGCCAGTAATGCTAATAGTTGCCTCAACGAGTTTCCAAATTGATCAATTTCAGCTTCAAGCTGTTGATCCGCTCTGATACAAGTTGGTAATTCAATTGCATAAGAACGACAGGCTACTCCAAGTGCCAACGCTGCCAAAGTTTGAGCATTAATTGGTTCCAAATAAACAACATACATAAATTGTGCAATGTTGTCGGCTGCATCAACAATCTCTTCTTTGATCTGTTGGTCGTTCAATAATGAATGACGGTACTCAATGTAAGTGTTGAATGCAACATCGAAATCTAAAGTCTTTAGCATTAATCGTTGGTAGAGCACTAGATCGGGAGGATTCAATTTCATGCTGATCAGAAATTGGCTAACTTCATCGATGCTAATGATGTGTTTCTCAAAGATCTGCGTCGCAATGAAAACAGCGATGGCGACCAAACAAACAAGAGTTTCATAGTTGAATGGTGTGTTGGTGATTGGGTTAATATCACCGTTAATAGCCATGAATGAATCAAAGACGAATCTAAAATGGAATCTGGTTGCCTCATCGAAGTTAGAGGATTTACACATCGTCCAACCAACTAGATAAAGGGCTCGTCGTTGTTTCATGGTCAAGGCCGACGGTGTTGGTGCAGCCACTATTGGTTGTAATCGATAATTTGAACCACATGTTGGTTCAATGTATTTGTAATTAACGGGTCGGCTATCTTGAAACCACTCGTGTTCAATCACTTTGGCCATCGACCACCTGATTGATGGATTCGGATAAGTCATTGCCGTTAAGAGTTCTTTCAATTGATCACTCATGACGGCGCCATTCTTCAATAATCTAAAGATGCCGTTAAGAGTGCCCGTGTTGTTGACAGCTGCAAACTTTGCTATTTCAACACTGTAAGCATTAGTATCGCTGATGCCAGGCCAATCCTGTTCAACAAAATGACCCAGCACTTTGATTTGATTCTTCAGGATATCAGTAATCAACTTGGCGCCAAAAAGCGTGTCGACAGCGCAGAACATTTCGATTAGAATAGTGCCGAGCGAAAAGACGTCAATCTTATTGGTATAAGCGTGATGACGGCCATCTTTGAGGATAATCTCTGGTGCTCGCCACCATGATGTTTGAACATGAGGTGTGTAAGAACCACCAGGAATAGCACCGTAACGAGCCATGCCAAAATCAGCGTAAACAACCCTGTTACCTGGTAATACTAGAATGTTGGCCGGTTTGATATCTCGATGAATAACACCAACACTGTGAAGATATAACAACCCGACACACAATTGATAAGCAAAAGATTTTACAGTTAGCGGATCAAACACCGACCTTGCGGCCGTGTAAACAGTAAAGTCGGCCAATGCTAATGGTAAAACGACCATTATCTTATCTTTGGATTGAATGTCGAAATTAATGACGTCAATGATCGACAGGATGTTTGGGTGATCCAGCACTTTCATAATCGCTATCTCTCGAAGCACGTCATGGGAGATCTCGCCATCATTGGTACTTGTAAACTCTTTAATGGCGACGGTGACCCCAATGTCATTTCGCCATTGTTTGACCTGGCCATAACTGCCGACGCCCAATGACTTAACCGCTTTACCGTAAAAATCAAGCGGCCTGAACTCGAACTTAGTTGTTCGAATCGACCGCATGGAATTGATCTTTTATCTTTCTAAGTTTTATGATCAAACTTAATGATTAAGCAAGCGGTGATCATCTTGATGGGGCTACCAGCGTCCGGCAAGACTACATGGGCTCAGACAAATTATCCCGGTTACGCCAGACTCGATGGCGACAGTTTGAAAACAAACGACAAAGTCTGCGAGGCACTTGACATTATGTTGGCCAAGGGTTACAATTGCATCGTTGATGCCACTAATGGCACTCTAGTCCGACGCCATGCCTTGATCCAGATTTGCCGTAAACACGATGTTTACATTTTTGGCGTCCAGTTCACTTTGCCGGTCAATCAATGCATCGCGAGAGCTAAAGCCCGAACAGACGCCGGTGGACCCAAAGTATCCAGAGTGGCCATCTACACCGTCAATAAGAATTTCACAGCACCATCAATGCTCGAAGGCTTCCACTACCTTGGCTTGGCTGTCTGATCACTATTCAAAATGAATGCTTTAAAAACTCCCTGTGATGAGAGTTTTTAATGTAATTGTTTGAAGTGGGCTTCGCAGCTACACTTGGTGTCGTAAACGTCGGCCATTGTCGGGATTGGATTCAACAACCTGACGTGCCACGGCGAAAATTTGAAATTGCTGACCAG
>Ga0247803_1001614_pt1 | contig 11769 bp, 8 predicted proteins | sample UWRJL014104B1_FD_180928 | JGI IMG/M metagenome (GOLD analysis project Ga0247803, IMG submission 180928) | Plant litter microbial communities from Arlington Agricultural Research Station in Wisconsin, United States - UWRJ-L014-104B-1 | ecosystem: Environmental > Terrestrial > Plant litter >...
ACCCTTACTTTCAACAGATGCATTACGGCAGGAAACCACACGCAACTATTACCGACTGATCACCGGTGTGGACGAGGCCGTTGGCGACATGGTAACGCAGTTAAAAGAACTGGGAATCGATAGAAATACGATTATCATTTTTATGGGAGACAATGGATTCTCGCTTGGAGAACATGGTCTGGAGGGTAAATGGTACGGTTACGAGGAATCGATAAGGGTTCCCATGTTCATTTCCGGAGTACCGCTGCCACGAAAAATGAGGGGAGATAAAACCGATCACATGGCATTGAATATTGACATTGCACCAACCATCCTGACGCTTGCCGGAGTACCCGTTCCCGCTACGATGCAAGGGAAAGATCTGATAAGCATGGCCAGAAAAAAGTCACTGGCCAGAGATGATTTCTTTTACGAACACACGTATCTGGGAGGTGCCCTGTTGCCAAAGGTAGAAGGTGTTGTTTCAAAGAACTTAAAATACATGAAATACATTGAGCACAACTACGAAGAACTCTACGACACAAAAAAGGATCCCTTCGAGACAACTAACCTGATACAGAAAAAATCACAGAACAATCAACTGACCAGACTTCGTAAGCGTTACGTTGAACTAAAAAAATCTGCGAAATAATCTCATTTCAACGTCTGCGGTATTGTACAAACATTACGACGTAATATTTGTACAATACCGTGATTTTAATTTTAAATCTCTCCGGCAAAAGTGCTCCAAAAAAGGGGTTTATTTGGCCAAAAAGCCTGAAAAAAACCTCATTTAACGGATGAAATCTGATTAAAAACCACCTTTGTTCGTATGTGGTATGTTCAGTTTTTACACAAAATAATCACATAACTCCTTCCTACTTCCCCAGATTGGCTCTCACATTTCCGTTGCTATATCAAAATTCAGATCAAAATGTAACCCCGAGAATTCATTTTGCTTCTGGCCTGATTTTTATGTAATTTCCCACTAATAACGCTGATACACATTACATTAAACGTTTCTAAACTTCACTTAAACTTTAAGGAAATGGGACAATTATTCAAAATTTTTCTTCGGGCAGTAGTAGTTTTATTAACAGCATTGAATTCTGTCGCTTATGCACAGGATTGGAGTCAAATTCTAAAAGCAGTGGCCAGTGACCGCGGCAGCGCCGACTACTTTGGCTGGTCAGTTGCACTTAGCGGAGATTATGCTATTATTGGAGCGCCTTTCCAGGATAGCGGAGACAACCAGAATGCCGGAACCGCTTACATATTCCGGAACTTCAACGGACAGTGGAAAGAAGTCAAAAATCTGGCACCTCCGGTTCGTCAGGCGAATGACAATTTTGGATGGTCGGTTGATATCAGCGGCGATTTTGCCATTGTAGGTGCAGCCGGTGAACAGGGAGCTTCCGGTGCCGTATACATCTTTGAAAAAAATAAAGGAGGTGAGGATAACTGGGGTGAAGCTAAAAAAGTCAGGGCTTCTACTCCGGCTTTTGGTGATATGTTTGGCTATTCTGTATCCATTAGCGGAGAATATGCCATTATCGGAGCGCATCTTGAAAGTGAAGACCCTTTTGAAACAAATACGGCAACGGCTTCTGGTTCAGCTTATATATTTTTCAGGGGATTTGGCGGGCCCGACAATTGGGGCCAGGCAAAAAAACTTACCGCACCTGTTCGTGCAGAAGGGGACAATTTCGGGATTTCTGTGGCCATCAGCGGTAATCATGCAATTGTAGGGGCTCACAGTGAAGACCAGGATGCATCCGAAGCAAATACGCTGGAAAACTCAGGTTCTGCTTACATTTTTGTAAAAGGCGAAGGAGGGCCTGATAACTGGTCGCTTGTAAAAAAATTAACTGCAACAGCCAGGTCGGCCAATGATTATTTTGGACGTTCCGTTTCGATCAGCGGCAATTACGCCGCTGTTGGAGCCTACTGGGAAGATGACGATGCAACCGAGGCAACTCCACTGGGGGAAGCTGGTTCCGCCTACATATTTGGCAAAGATCAGGGAAGCGCCGGTAACTGGGGGGTGGTGAAAAAAGTAACCGCCTCAGCACGTAATGCGGGCGATAACTTTGGCGTTTCTGTCTGTATCAGTGGAGATTTTCTGATTGTCGGATCAAATTTTGCTGATGACAGTGCCGGATCAAATATGCTCTCTGCTTCCGGTGCCGCATACATCTTTTCCAAAAACCAGGGTGGCGCAGGAACCTGGGGTTTTGTAAAAAAAATCACCCCTTCTGCAATGGAAAACAACGATCATTTCGGTTATTCAGTGGCAATTACCAATGCCTACGTTTTTGTCGGATCGATATATGAAGATCAGGACTCTTTTGAAACCACCGCACTGACAGATGCCGGGTCTGTCTATATTTTTGCAAATCCGCTTGGCTCGCTACCCGTCACACTTGCCAGTTTTGAAGCAGAAAAAGTAGAAAACGCTGCGCTCCTCCGCTGGACCACTTCATCCGAAACCAATACAGCCAATTTTGAAATCGAGAGAAGTGCGGATGCCAAAATATGGCAAACCATTGGAAATGTTAAAGCAGCCAAAGAGAGTTCTCAGCTTCGCTCCTATTCCTACACCGATCTTACGCCTTTGTCAGGACAAAATTTGTACAGGCTAAAAATGATTGACCTGGACCAGACATTTGCGTACAGCCGGATCAGAAACCTCTATTTTGAAAGTAACGGAGATTTCACAATTTATCCTAATCCGGTTTCTGACAAACTTCTGTTCAAGTCGTCGATCGTCGCCAGTATTGAGTCTGTCAGAATGATTAACATGCTGGGACAGAATGTATGGGATACTTCAAAAATTACCGAAGATGGTGTCTCAATAAGTCATTTGACTCCGGGAATTTACACCGTCCAACTAGCCAAAAAAGACAAGACAACCCAGTCCGTAAAAATCGTCGTTGCCAGATAAGCATTTCGTAAAAAGTTATTAACAAAGTCATAGAAGGGGTATGCAGAGAAAACTCGGCTTACCCCTTCATTATTACCCGTATTTATTATTTTCTACAACAACCCGCTCCGCCTGCACTTTTCCATCTGTATTCTTAATTTAGGCGATGTAAATTTCGGGTAAATGTGAAACCCGCAAACCGTCAGCAGTGATTTTGGAGATATTGTTACGAATTGTCCCCAGGGCATTCATGACATGAATTGACTCCACTTCGTGCAGCTGCTCTGCATTGTCAAATTGCGTTGAGATCGGTGAAGTTTTGATCCGTTCAAGAATCAGCGATATGTTCTTAAAAAAACTGGTGGGCTCACTATTAGATCAGGAATTTTCAGGAACAAACAGAAAACTTTTCAATGGCCTTTAAAAACAGGCCCTGATTTAATTCGAATCATTTCCACTATTTTGCCTACTTTTATTGGGATTAAGTTTTAGTTTTATACGCCTTTATTCTGCGCAACTGCATCTTATCAGAATATTATAATTTAATATAACAATGAAAATAAAACTTCTCATTTGTTCTTTGCTCCTGGCTGGATCCCATTCGCAAATTTTTGGTCAGGCATTTAATAACTTTCCGGTTACCACGCAGAAACCGCCGCTTCATGCAAAACACTGGATGGCCATTACGGGCAAACCACTCGCTGCAACGGCTGGTGCTATGATTTTTAGCAAGGGAGGCAATGCCATTGATGCTTCATGTGCCATGCTTGCTTCTACCTGCACCATGTGGGACGTACTGAGCTGGGGTGGTGAAACACAGGCTTTGATTTACAATCCCAAAACAAAAAAAGTAATTGCACTGAATGCCATGGGTGTAGCCCCAACGGGAGCGACTGCCGATTTCTTTAAAAATAAAGGAATGAAATATCCTCCGGAATATGGGCCTCTGGCGGCAACCACGCCCGGAACTGCAGGCGGACTCATGACCATGCTGGCAGAATACGGAACGATGAGTTTAAAGCAGGTCCTGGCTCCTGCCATGCAGCTTGCAGAAGGTTACCCGATTGAAGCCCAAACGGCTAATTCCATTGAAAGAGGCAAAGACAAAATAAAGGAATGGCCTTATTCTAAAAAGGTATTTTTACCGCACCTTGGACAAAAAAGAGAAGCGCCGGATGCCGGGGAAATGTTTGTCCAAAAAGAACTTTTAGCCACCTTACAAAAACTCGTAGACACAGAAGAACAGGCTCTAAAAAAGGGAAAAACAAGGAAGGAAGCGATTTATGCAGCTTATGATCGTTTCTACAAAGGGGATATTGCCAAGGAAATTGCACGAGGATGCCAGGAACAAGGCGGGTTGATTACAGAACAGGACCTGGCTAACTGGAAGGTGAAAATTGAAGAACCGCTGATGACCAATTACAAAGGTATCGACGTATATAAAATGCAGCAATGGACACAAGGACCTGTGCTTTTGCAGGCACTGAATATGCTTGAAAATTTCGATCTGAAAAGTATGGGTTACAATTCTTCAAAATACGTCCACACCATGTATCAGGTGATGAACCTCGCTTTTGCAGACCGTGATTTTTATTATGGAGATCCCGCATTTGCCCCTGAAGAACCAATGAAAGGTCTGTTATCGAAGGAATATGCGAAGGAACGGATCAAGCTGATTAACTGGGAAAAGAACGACCCGAAAATACTTCCCGGCGATCCCTATCCTTTTGAAGGGAAGAAAAATCCGTATACCGAACAGATTAAATCCTGGGGAAATTTTCATGCTTTCACAGATAGAAATGCAAATGGCCCAAGTGAAAAATTCATGGAGGAGTTTACAGCAGGAACGACGTCTGTGGAAGCTGCGGATGAAGAAGGATGGGTGGTTTCGATCACGCCAAGTGGTGGATGGGTGCCGGCATGTATTGCAGGAAATACAGGCGTGGGATTGAGCCAGCGTATGCAGTCTTTCGTTCTGGATGCCAAAGAGAATCCCTTTAACGTGGTTGAACCGGGCAAACGACCGCGCGTTACGCTCACACCAAGCCTTGCGCTAAAAGATGGAAAACCTTTCCTCTCTTTTGCAAAACAAGCCGGTGACGAACAGGATCAGCTGTTGCTCCAATTCTTTCTGAATATCGTGGAATTCGGCATGACGGTCCAGGAAGCCACCGAAGCGCCAAGCTTTAAAACGCTTCAAATGTACAGCACCTTTGGAGAACATGAAAAAATCCCCGGTGGGCTGATCCTGAACGATGCAATGCCTGATTGGACCCGGAAAGAACTTTCACGAATGGGATACCGCAATTCATATCAATCAAGAACGAGTGGCCCGATCAACGCCATTTATTTCGACTGGATACACGGAACCATGTGGGGTGGATCGAGCAATCATGGAGAAGATTACGGAATTGGCTGGTAGTGACACAGCCACGGATCGTACAAATTTTCGATGATCAAATACAATCGTGAAAATTCGTGTACGCCGTGGCTGAACCGTTTCTATAATTTCGTATCAGCCATCTTTATTTTTGGCCCCGTCACGTTACTCACTACATTTTTAAACTCACTGATATCCTCTGCCGTAAAAACCCTTTTGGGTAGGACTGTGGCCAGTACTTCTGTTTCTTTTAAAAGAAAAAAATCCGGAGTTTCCACGATTGCATTTAATTTGTCCCAGCTAAGCTGGTTGTTAAAAGTCTCTCCTTTCACACTGAACCCGGTTTCGTAAATCTTCACTTTGACTTCTTCCGTGAAAGGGTTCTTTTTTTTCACAAGACTTGGAGCCTGAAATCTGGCAGTGATTTCTGAAAGAAAAATCAGATACAGAGAAAGAAATATTGGAAACACAAAGCCGGGACTGACATTGAAAACCCCGCTTCGGATGCTGGCAGTTGTAATAAAAAGCATTACGGCCAAAAGAACGAATCCAACGATTCTCATCACATTGGTTATGACACGTGATTTCGAAATTTCCAGCAGTCCCTGGTAAATTTCAGGTTCAGTAAGCTTGTAATTAATTTGTATCATATCAGCTGATCGTTGGGTTAAAGCTGCAAGATAGACCGCACAATCAGAATCTCAATGGTACTTTTAAGAAATTAGGCGATATGCCGAAAAAAACAAAACCTTACACCCCTGTTGAAGTAACTTCGGAGGGAGTGTAAGGAGTGAGATCTTATTATTTATATCGTAATTATTCTATCATATTCGCGACGCCAGCCCCATCAACTAGTTCATAAACCGCCGAAACATCAATGTTGTTTATTGCAACGGGAGCAAACAAATCACCACCTCTCATGCCAAAATGTACTGTTGTAAACGGACAGTCAAAAATACTTGCTGCTAAACCAGTCTTTGACTGCTGCTGAATAAAATCATTCAACACGCCCTGACTTGGCAATTTGTATGTTGTAATCGAAAACTCTTCATGTTCGGAATCTTCTATGACCTCTACTATTTTAAGCCCTGGGATTGCAAAGTGAAAAATTGAATGCTGAATACCATTCTGCTTCTTATTTGGAAGCGGCATGGTTCCTGGAAAATGAGTTTGAATGGAATTTAAAACGGACTGAATCATTACATTGATAGATAAGATGTGGAGTAAAATCAAATGTTTTGTAATCCAACTTCAATTACGTCTACAAGTTACACATTACTTTTCGATTTGAGCAACAAAAAGTGTGTAATTATGTAAAAATACGTCTACAAACCATTAGGATATACGCCTTTTTATTTGACGAGTAATATCTACGCCATTTTGATCTTTCTATAAATTAATTTTTTCTCATTAAATTAACATTCAGCAGGCAGAACCAGCAACTTGTTCAGAACCGGTGGCTTAGCGCTAAATCAGCCGGACTTCGGCGGGAACCATTACTTCCTCGTCGGATTTCTTGGAATATAATATCTGTATTTTTTTTCCCTGCTCATCCCCTTCTTCCAGCAATTCAAAAACGCGCCTTTCTCCAATCATTAAAAGCGCCTGAAATAAAGTGCAGGAGTAGTCATACTCGTCACTTCCCGGCCCTTTCTCTTTGCCGATGTCATTATATTTTCCAAACAAATCTTTGCCTTTTCCCATGGTGAATTGCTAACGTTAGTAATCTTATTTTTTACAATTTATGGAAAATCTATAATTTATCAATTCCGGATAAAATTTTATTACACAAAAAAACCAGGTTGCGGAGTAGCTCAAAACGAATGTAAGAAGCAGTACCAAACAAAAAAATAAACGTACACCAGGTATACGTTTATGAATTTAGTTAAAGTATCGAAGAGTTATTACAGGGTAAAAAGATTGACTTAACAAGTCGTTAATTTTATGATTGGATGCCGTGTTCTAAGGCTTACAAATGAAATAATAAATCACACGGCAACTTTGAAAAATCTCCCAATCCGGTTAATTTCGATCCCAACAGGGTATTTTTTCTACCCGATCATGAATCACAAGCCATAAATTTTAAAAATTCCTTATTTTTTCAGCGGTCAGGACCTATTAATTCCCGTCAATTGACTAGATTTATTGAAGGCTTAGGTCATCAGGCACATCAGTCTATGTGCGGTTTTATCTATTTGCATGAAGTACTCAACCATCCCTATATTCATATTTTGTATCCTTCTGTTTGTTAATGACGTACAGTCTCAATCCAAACCAGTAGCATATTTGGGCAAAACATCATATGACCGGTTACTTGAAACGCAAAAAACGTTCAATCAAGCCATTATAAAGGGAGACTCGCTGGAAATTGCAGAGCAAAGTTACATTCTCGCAAAACGTTATATCAACATTGGAAATTACTCCAAAGGGCAGCACCTGCTTCTCAGGTCCTTTCGCATTCGTTCCCCGTATGGTCCATCTGAAAGTCTGGGGAAAATTTATCTGAGACTCAGTGAAATTCAGATTATCCAAAACCATCTGAAAGAAGCAGAAAAATATGCCAGGACTGCCGTTTATAACTTCCGGAAAGTAAATTCCATCGCAGGATTAACAGGAGGATTTAGAATTCTGGGTGATATAAAACAGCTGTTCTGGGAAAAAAATACGGGTAAAGACGCAGCCTGGGCGCTTGACAGTGCTCATTATTATTACAAAAGGTCATTGAAACTCGCCGAACTTCTACCCGAGCCGATCGATGTGGCTATTACCTATCAGTGCCTGGGGCGTAATGCAGAATTGAAAAATGACATCGCCAAAAGTATCTGGTTCAAACAGAAAGCATTGGAAATCTACAATCAGGAACATCTTGTTAACAATATTATTGACCTTTCTACTCAGATCGGTCTGGACCTTTTAAGACGCGGACAGGCAGCAGAAGCAAAAAAATGGCTGGACAAGGCGAAGTCTGAAACCGATAAACCGAGCAGTGCCCATTTGGGAATCTTAGTTTCACTTTATGATGGTTTTTCTTTTTTTTATGAACGGACAGGAGACTGGAAAAATGCATTATCCTATCAAAAACGAGCGCAGGAACTGAGACTAAACCAATTTGAGCAATATCAGAGTGAAGCAATACAAAACATTAATCTGGTTCACGAGAATGAGACCAAAACGGCAGAATTGATTGACCGTAAAAAAGAAGAGGCACTACAAAGAAAGAATATGCAAATTCAAAAAAAACTAACCGCCTGGATTTCCATATTACTGTTGGCCGCATGTATCGCCAGTGTCCTGTTTTATATACTATTTGTAAAATACCGCAAAATAAGTTTTCAAAATTCACAGTTGGTAAAAGAACAAAATCACCGGACGAAGAATAATCTTCAATCTGTTTCGGACCTCCTGAGCCTTCAATTATACAAGCTGTCGGACCCGAATGCGGTGATCGCCATGGAAGAAAGTCTGCTGAGGGTGGAAGCAATGACTTTGGTACACAGAAGTCTTTATATGGAAGATAATCTGGTTGAAGTTAATCTTCAAAAATACCTCCCCGATTTGGTAAACAGTGTTTTGAGAAGTTATAAACTGGATTTTGTGCGCGCTGAATTTCTTATAGCAGATTTATGGATACATTCCGACAAAGCGATTTCTCTCGGATTGATCATCAACGAGCTGACTACAAATGCCTGCAAATATGCCTTCAAAAACCATGTTCGGCCAACGCTTACAATCGACTGTATTTATAAATCCGGACAGATTATTTTCACCTTCCGGGACAATGGTCCTGGCTTTATTCCTGCATCAGAAAAAACAGGTTTTGGCCTGGGATTAATAGATATGCTGACAGAACGACTCAAAGGAACTTCAGGATTTACCTTTGGTTCGGGATCCTTTTTTGAATTGTCTTTTGATGTGAACACAAAACACAACACGACGGATTCTAACCTTAAAAACCAATTCGTCTGACTTATGGAAAAGGCAAGCAACATCCTCATTGTAGAAGATGATAAATTATTAGCTGAAAACATTCGTCTGGGCCTTCAAAAGGAAGGTTTACACATTTCAGGTTTGGCTTCTAATTTAAAAACCGCCATTGAAATAATGAAGCAAAACGAGATTGATCTTGCTTTGATCGATATGCAACTGGACGGTCCCGAAGACGGAATAACTGTTGCCACCGAATTGTTGAAAATCAAATGGGTTCCTATTATTTACATGACGGGGAATACGCCGCTGGAAATAAAAGACAGGTTAAAAAAGACCTTTCCGGCAGCATTTCTGGAAAAACCATTGCGTGTCAGGGAATTGTACGTTCAGATCAATCTGGCACTTTCCAACTTCAACGAAGGGAATCTTCCGACAGGGTCTCCATCCCAGTCCGATCATATATTTTTACCTTCAGGCCATGGGCTGATCCGGGTTAAAACCAGTGAAATTTTCTACATCCAAGCCGATCGGGTACATGCAACACTGTTTTTATCTGAAAATGAATTTTCACGAATTTTTCCTGACAAAAGGCACGCGCCAATACCCGTTTCCATGAATATGGGAAGTATATTCCGTCAGTTACCATCCAACTTTTACCTGCTTTCACGTTCTTTCGTGATTAACCTTGACCACTTATCCCGGATTGGAACAAACCGGCTTTTTATCCAAAACTATGAAATTGCCATTCCCGAAGGCAAACGTAGGTCTCTGATGGAAAGATTGGAAGTGGTAAAACATTAGGTCCTGCAATCTCTCAATTCGGGAATATGGCAATGTCATTAAATTTTTAATTTCTTGTAATCAATTTCAAGAAAATCAACTACGCCTTTTGCCCAAAATTCTTCCAGAAATACAACATGATCAGGATGAACTGCATAGGCATCGAAAACCTTTTGGTCTTCGAATTTCATAGAAAGTCCGTATTCAAAATCATTCTTTGGACTTACTTGTTTCAGACATTTAAACTTCTGAACACCGGGGATATCTTCCAGTTTCCTGGCCGCTTCCCAGAAACTTTTAAATTCCTCAGAATCCTTTGCATGTTTCAGTTTAAAAATAACGGAATGTTGTATCATGGTTTATGTTTTAAAAAGTATTGAAAGTGATAAATAATATCAATTGTAAATATCGCTATTGAATCCCGGATGCTCGTTATCCATGGCAAAAATGAAATGTGGAATTTTACAATTCGTTAAAAACTGAACATCCTGTTGTTCGGAATCGTAGAAATAATGTATTAGAAATACGACTGGTAGTCAGCCAGGGCACTTTCTTTGTTTGGTATAAAATTATCCCAAAGAATATCTGACTTCGAATCTTGTGAATATATGTTAAAAAACTACGTTAAAATTGCCACCCGAAACATCTGGAAAAACAAGCTTTTTTCCCTCATTAACATTTTCAGACTGGCATCCGGGTTAACGGTTTGTTTGCTGGCTATCGCACATACGACAACCTGAGTTTCATGCTTTTGCTTCCTGGCATATCATTTTCGATTGCCTGTCAATGATTTTTATTAAAAAAATAGATAAGCTTTGAGCCTTTATGACTTTCAGGTCGAATCAAACTTAACGTGACATAGCTAAGAATGCAAAAGACTAATTAAAAGTAACGTATCAACATTGAGCTAAAATGTTATATTTATCAAAATATTGTATCCGGCAGACGTATTGCTGGCTGGTAAATTCTGATTCATACATTTCTTCGGTTGCTCAATGAAAAAACTACTTTTTGCGTTCATCATCTTCACACAATATTGCCTCGCACAACCCGCAGAGATCGTTAAAATATCAGCTCAGGTTTCAACAGAGAACTTAAAGAAAAATCTGTATTACCTTGCAAGTGACCAAATGGAGGGACGCCTGATGGCCAGCCATGGTGACACCCTGGCGTCTGTGTTTATAGCAGATTGGTTCAAAAAAAACAAACTCGTTGCTCCGTACGAAGCCGGTAAAAGTTATTTTCAGGCCATAACTGCTTATAAAGTTAGCGCTATCGCGACTTTAAGCATCAATGGCAAATCCTACCCTAAATCAGGCAACTATTCGAGCCCCGATCACTTCTCTTCATTAAAAAATTCGAAAGTGATCGTACCATATTTTAGTAATCCCGACAGCTTGCTAAAACATCTGACAGTCGCTGAAAGTAAGGGAAAAACAATCTATATTTCTTTGGCACTTAATAAAAATATAGGCTCCGAAGAAAACAATGAGGAGTTTATGAAAAAATTGTCCGAAAAAGGAATTGTCGCTACGATCAGCGCTCTGCCAGGCACACAAGCGCTTTTAAACAGTGCAAAAAGCCGTGAATTTCTGCCCAAATATGTGAAATCCCCTTCAGACATCCAGCCTTCACAAGTCATCCCGGTTCTGCGGTTATCCGAAGAAAAAATGAATTTATTATTGGCACCCGACAAACTGACTGTTAAAAATATAGAAGAAATCATTGCCAGAAAGTCTCGCGGTGGAGCTGTTGAGCTTAAAGGCAAAATTAATATTGA
>Ga0247803_1001615_pt1 | contig 11766 bp, 5 predicted proteins | sample UWRJL014104B1_FD_180928 | JGI IMG/M metagenome (GOLD analysis project Ga0247803, IMG submission 180928) | Plant litter microbial communities from Arlington Agricultural Research Station in Wisconsin, United States - UWRJ-L014-104B-1 | ecosystem: Environmental > Terrestrial > Plant litter >...
AAACGCACATCCCCACCGCCAGCCCAACCACATTGATGACGCTGTAAGTTTTATGTCCAACGATATTACGAAAGGAAATTTTCAGATAGTTTTTTAACAAAATGAAAAAGGTTAAAGGTTAACAGTCAACGACTAGCGGCATTGCACATTCAGATACCTAGTCTCTTTCTTAGTTGTTTTTACTTCATTTATCTCAATTAAATTATTTCTAAAAATCAATATGGATTTTTAACCTTTAAATACACCTGCAGCCAGGCGTTAACCTTTTAACCGTTAACCTTTTAATCCCTTTGACCTCTTTTAACCCGAAATCACTCGCTTCGCAATGATTTCACCGGATTCATCAAAGCCGCTTTCACACTTTGGTAACTCACTGTGAGCAGGGCTATGAAAATGGCGATTGCTGCGGTGATGGCGAAAACCCACCATTCGATTTGTACCTGATATTTGAAATTTTGCAGCCATTGCTGCATCAGATACCAGGCTAACGGCGTGGCGATGACAATGGCGATGACTACCAGTTTTAGAAAATCTTTTGAGAGAATGCTTACCAAACCAACTACGGAAGCACCCAAAACTTTCCTGATGCCAATTTCTTTTGTGCGTTGTTCGGCTGTAAATGTGGCCAATGCAAACAATCCCAGACAACCTACAAATAAAGCCAGTGCGGTAAAAGTGCCCAGGACAGAAGCTGTCTTTGCTTCGGTTTTGTATAAACGAGCAAAAGAAGCATCCAGAAAATCGTTTTCAAACGGCACATTTGGAACCGCTTTTTTCCAAAGTGACAATGCTTTCGCGATAGCGGCCTTCTCCGTTCCGGGCTTTAATCTCACAGCAAGGGCCGAGCCCCAGGTCTGATAAGTTTTGGATGATTCATGAAAGATGGCGGTCGGTTCGATGATCGTCCTGATCGATGATTCATGAAAATCCTGCATAACACCTATGACCTGAAAGCGCTGATTGCGATTGCCGGGATAACGCAGCCATTGACCAACAGGATTTTCCCAGCCAATCGCCTTTACAGCCGATTCGTTTAAAATGATACTTGTAGAATCTGCCTTGGAATCTGATGAAAAGCCGCGTCCTGCAATGATCTTGATGCCTAATGTCGGTATAAAACTGGCGTCCGTCAGGAAAGAACCCAACGGCAGGCTCTGAACTGTTGCGCGGCTCTGGTTGCCCTGTTCGGGCTCATAAAAGTCTCCGAAACTGCCTTGTGATGGTAAAAATGTACTGTAAGTTGCACTGACAACCTCGGGTAACTGCAAAAGCTTTTGCCGGAAAACTTCTTTGGATGAGGCTTCTCCCAAATGCCTGGCGTTGTTGATGATCAGGACGTTTTCGCGATTCAGACCAGGCGAATGGTTTTGGGCAAAATTTAATTGCTGAAATATAATAAACGAACCGAGCATCAGTGCAATGGAAACGGCAAACTGAAAAACGACCAGTCCGCTTCGAATTCCTGCATGACCGCCGGATGCAGGCGCGTTTGCCATTTTGGAAATATCAATTGATTTGAATCTGGAAAGATAAAAGGCCGGATAAAGCCCTCCCAGAAAACCGGTGAATATGGGCAGGATGATGACGAATCCGATGGTATTTTTAGAAAACACATCAAAAACAGACAAATCCAAAGCTGTTAACTGATTGAAAAACGGCAAAGCCAAAATGGCCAGAATAGCCGCAACAATCATTGCCGTGAAGCTGAAAATCATGGATTCCGTCAAAAACTGACTGATGAGAACACTTCTTTGAGAACCCATTGCCCTGCGAATCCCAACCTCGCGGCTACGTTTCACAGAGCGCGCCGTAGACAAATTCATGAAGTTGACACAGGCCAGGAATAATATGAGTGCGCCCACGATGGCAAACATATTCACCTGACTTTGATCCCCCAGCGTTGTCAGACGGGAATTGATGTCTTTGGACTGAAGATGAAGAGTTTCCAACGGCAGCAATTTTACATCCAGCCGATCTCCTTTTTCCAACTGTTTTTCCAGATCCTGCCCGATACGTGCATAAGCAGCCGGCGCATAGGTTCTGATCATTTTGGGAAATTTGGATTCCAGACCTGAAATCATTTCGGGGGATTGTTTTTCGCGTAGCCGAACCCAGGTATCTGTCTGCAGCCAGATCCAGCTCCAGGCAAAATTTTCAACGACCCTGTAATGAGCCATCGGCATCAGGAAGTTAAACTGGACGGAACTCGTGGCCGGCAGGTTTTTAACCACACCTGAAATGGTAAAAAGATAATCGTTTACAGAAAGCGATTGTCCGATTGGCGACTCATTACCGAAATATTTTTGTGCCATTTTCTCGGTAAGTACCATTTTCTCAGGGTTGTCCAGGGCGGAGGACGCATTGCCGGCTGCCATGGGAAAGCCAAAAAGTTCAAGAAAGGAAGTATCTGCCGCCATGGTATACTCTTCATTGAACTGAATCGGTTCGAGTCCCGGCCTGTCCCGGCGGACAACCACAGTTCCCAGATTGAATGTACGTGCTGCAAGCTCAATCTCAGGATAATCTGCAACCAGACGAGGACCAACCGGTGGCGGTGTATTGGTCGTTACCACTTCCTGATCTCCCGATTTGATGTCAAACGCGACTGCACAAATTCTGTCTGCAACAGGTAAAAACCTGTCGTAGCTATGTTCGTAGTAAACATAAATACCAATGAGCCAGGAAGCCGCCAACCCAACAGCCAGGCCAATCACATTGACCAATGAGAAGAAGGTCTGTCGACGAAAATTTCTTAGGGCGATTTTAATGTGATTCAGGAGCATGGAATTACTTTTTAAGTTGTCGGCAATCAGCAGTCGGCTGTCAATTTCCGGAATCTTGAAAACTGAAGGCCGACTGCCAAAAACTTTTATTCACTTTTCAAGCTTTTCACCGGATCCATCATCGCTGCTTTTATGCTTTGAAAACTTACGGTGAGTAATGCAATTGTGATGGCTGCTAAACCTGCAATGGCAAAAACCGATGGGCTGATTTCAATCCGGTAGGCGAAATCCTGTAACCATTGATTCATGAAATACCAGGCTATTGGTGAGGCAATTACGATTGAAATCAGCATCAGTTTTACAAAGTCTTTCGATAATAAAACCACAATACTTGCTGCTGTCGCGCCGAGCACTTTTCTGATACCGATTTCCTTCGTTCTTTGTTGTGAAATGAACGCGACCAATGCAAATAATCCAAGGCAGGAAATCAAAATTGTGATGGTTGAAAACAAAGCCAGAACCGACGAAACCCGGCTTTCGGCTTGGTACATTTCATCAAATTCCTGGTTTAGAAAATGATATTCAAAAGGCCGCATAGGGAAGTTGGTTTTCCAGCTTTCCCTTAAAACATCAATTGCTTTCGAGGCGTCGTTTCCGGAAACTTTTACCAACACTTTACCGAAATAGTTATACTCAGGAATCATGGCAATCGGGCCAATTTTTTCATGCAGGGAACGGAAATGAAAATCCTGTGCAATGGCCTTTACTTCACCTTTTCTGCCATTCATGTTTACGCTTTTCCCGATTGCATTTGCAGGAGTCCAGCCGAGCGCTTTTATCGCTGATTCATTCAGAATAAACGCAACTTTCCGTAGTTCGAATGAATCATTTGTGGCTTGTAAAATGTCTGTCTCGTTGAAATTTTCACCGGCAATGAGTTTCATTCCCAAGGTTGGAACAAAATCTTTTTCTACCGGAATGGCCGTAATGTTCATTTTGAATCCTTCCGGCTTGTCTTTTGCGCGGATGACGTAGCCGCCCTGAACATTAATGGGGGAATCATAGGAAGCCGAGACTGATTTTACCACGGAATGATTAAGCAATTCATTTTTCATAGCAGCCAGTTTGCCGGCAGAAATGCCTGTGCTTAAATCCAGGACGATGATTTGTGAAGGATTCAGTCCTAAATTTTTATTCTGGATATAGCTAAGCTGCTGATTGGCGATGAGCGTGCCGATGATAAAAAGAAGAGAAATACTGAATTGAAAAACAACCAGAAAGCTACGTAATCCGCTTCCGCCGGTTTTGGATAAAACATTTCCCTTTAAAACTTTAATGGGTTCAAATCCTGAAAGAATAGTTGCCGGATAAACCCCCGATAAAAGTGTGACAACGATTGCCAGTACTACCAAAAGTGCAATAATAGAGTATGCTGGCCATACGTGCAGATTCAGTATTGTCCCGGTGAGATTGCTCAAACCAGAAAAACCGAGAAGAGCAATAAGAATGCCAACAAATACCGCAGCCACGGTAATGATTCCACATTCAAATAAATACTGCCTGAATACTTGCAATCGCGCAGCTCCCATTGCTTTGCGAACGCCCACTTCCCGCGCTCTGACTGCCGAACGGGCAGTTACAAGGTTGATGAAATTGATGCAGGCAATCAGCAAAATGAGTATCGCAACGCCGGAAAGGATATAAATGTACTTGTAATTACCCGAAGCTTCCATGCCGTTTGAGGCTTTGGAATAGAGATGTATTTTGTTGAATGCCTCCAGATCCAGCCTGACTTTTGAAGTGGGATCCTGCGCATTATTCAGATTCTTATTTACGAAATCATTCACTTTTGCTTGCAAGGTTTCCACCTTTGCATTCGGTTTCAGCAGCAAATAAGTGTAGTCATTTGCGGAATCGAATGTTTCTGTTTTGGAGCGCGGAAGCGTGCTGTAACTTCCTAACCAATTGAATTTTATATGCGAATAAGAAGGTAAATCAGATACAACTCCTGTTACAAGTAAAGTATATTTGTCAGCCATTTTTACCGACTTCCCAATCGCGGATTCGTTGCCAAAATATTTTTTGGCAGTAGTTTGATCTATGACGACCGAATTCGGCTGTGACAAAGCGGTTTTTCGGTCGCCTTCGAGTAGTGGAAAGGAGAAAATTTCGAAAAAGCCAGAATCCGCAAAAAGGACTTTTTTCTCATTGAACAGTTTATCTTCATACTGAACCGCAACCGCAGCATCGCCACTCAGGGAGTACAACCTCACCGCGCTTTTCACCTCTTCAAATGATCTTGAAAAAACGGGTGCGACGGCTGTCGGCGTTATCGCTACGTTGACGGGTTCTCCGTCACCAGACTGGTAGAATAAATTAACCCGCACAATTTTATCTCCATTTTCCTGAAAACGATCATACCGCAGTTCATGCAAAATGTAGGTTGCCAGCAAAATAAAACAGCCAATTCCAATCGCAAGACCAGTAATGCTGACAAAGGAATTGGTCTTATATTTCCAAAGACTGCGAAAGGCGATTTTTGTGTAATTTTTAAACATTTTTAGCTAGTGGCTAATGGCGATTAGCGGTTAGGCGCGGGGCGACCTCTAATCGTCAATTGGTTCATTTAATGAAAATACTGATCTGATTTTTGTCAAAAGCGGTCCGTTGCGCGGCCATCAGCTATTCGCTCTTGAGTGATTTCACCGGATTCATCAGTGCTGCTTTTATACTTTGAAAACTTACTGTAATTAATGCAATTCCAATGGAAATGAAACCTGCGAGTGCAAAAACCCACCAGTTTATTTCGGTATGATAGGCAAAATCCTGTAACCAGTTGTGCATGGCATACCAGGCAATGGGTGAGGCGAGCAGGATGGCGATCATAACCAGTTTCAGGAAATCCTGTGAAAGCAAAGCGACAATGCTACCCACGGATGCGCCTAAAACTTTTCTCACGCCAATTTCTTTCGTGCGCAATTCTGCCATAAACATCGATAATCCTAACAAGCCAAGGCAGGAAATAAAAATCGCAATTCCTGCAAATATTCCAAACAGCATTTGCTGCGTTTGCTCTCTTGCATAAAGTTTGCCAAAACGCTGATCCAGAAATTCATAGGTATAAGGTGTTTCCGGAAACTGCTGCTTCCAGACCGACTCCATGTGACTCAGTGCCTCTTTAAGGTTTCCACCGGAAACGTGAACGGAAACCCAGTTCAATCGGCCTGGTTGGTGAAACATCGCGATGGGCGCTACTTTCTGATGCAGTGATTCAAAATGGTAATCTTTGGTGACGCCGATAATTTGTCCACGAACATTTCCATATCCAAACCTGTTTCCGACGGCATCTGCCGGATTTTTCCAGCCCAGCAGTCTGACAGCCGTTTCATTCAAAACAAATCCGGATGTTTTATCTGTTGAAAATTCTTTGGAAAAATTCCTTCCGGCAGCCATGTCGATTTGATACGCGGGAATAAAATCTTCATCGACAGAGAGTGATTTTATATTGATATCAGCCGGTGCCATGGAGTCGCCTTTCATGACGTATGCTTCCCAGGAATCAAGCAAGCGTCCGGAGGGGATCCGTGAAGAACGGCCGACTTCCGTGATATTACTGTTGGTTTTCAACCTTTGTTTGATGCCTTCGAAATTGGTGACAGAATCATCCGCCATTCTCAAAAGAACAACCTGATCTTTGGAATATCCAAGTTTATAATTTTTAATGTAACGCATCTGATTGTAAACGACGGCCGTACTGATGATCAGCACAACTGCAATGGAAAATTGTACAATGACAAGCGTTTGACGTAATTTTCCATTTTTTAAAGCCGAAGCGATCGTTCCTTTTAAAACACTGATCGGTTGAAACGAAGTCATAAAAAAAGCGGGATAGCTTCCGGCGATAATCCCGGTGAATAGTGTAATCGAAACCAAAATGGTTAGGAAAACAGGATCCAGCAACGCGTCGAAGGCGAGTTGCTTTTGGGTGAAATTATTTAAAGCGGGCAGGCAAAGAATAACCAAAACCACCGCGATGATCACCGAAATGATCACAAGCAAAATGGATTCGCTTAAAAATTGATTGATCAGCTGAGACCGAACTGCACCAATCACTTTCCGCATGCCTACTTCTTTGGCACGAGTTGCCGACTTTGCTGTGGCGAGGTTCATGTAATTGATGCAGGCAATGATCAGGATAAAAATGGCGATTGCGGAAAACAGATAAACATACTGAATATCGCCGTTGGCTTCAATTTCTGAATCCAGGTGTGAGTACAAATGGATGTCAGTCAGTTTCATCAGATCGAGAACAGACCAGGTCGAAGCTTTTGGATCAACATGGCGGTTTTGAAATGCAGGAAATGCCTTTACGAGTTTCTGAGGGTCATAATTTTTCGGTAAAAGCAAAAAGGTTGAAAACGCGTTATTGCCCCAGTTTGTCCGCAGACTTTCCGCACCATAAACCCGGGAGTCGTTCAAAGTAGAAAATGAAACCAGAAAGGTTGGATGGAAGTGAGCCTGCGGAGGCAAAGGTTCAAATACACCGGTTACAGTATAATCAAGCTGATTATCAAGTTTGACGGTTTTTCCAACCGGGTTTTCTTTTCCAAAATATTTTTCGGCCATCGGACGTGAAAACATAATCGAAAACGGATTTTCGAGTGCTTTGTCGGGGTTCCCGCTTAGTACTTTGAAGTCGAAAACCTTGAACAAATTTGATTCCGCGGCAAACATGTTTTCTTCGTTAAAAACATTGTCTCCGTAGCGAACCAAAGCGCCAGTTTCCAGTAAACGTACGACCTGTTCCACTTCCGGAAAATCCTGCTTTACCAGCGGTCCGAAGGGTGGGGCAACATGGCCCAGCCGTAGCGATGCAGTTCCGTCTTTGGATAAAAAAGTCCGGGACATGCGATAAATACGTTCTGCATTGGCGTTATATCGGTCGTAACTCAGCTCATCTTTCACGTAAATAGCAAGCAACAAAAAACAGGCAAGCCCAATGGCTACACCCGCAATGTTTATGAAACTGAACGACTTATGTTTCAATAAGTTCCGAAATGCGATTTTTAAATAATTACGAAGCATAAAAAAATAGGTTAAAAGGTTAACGGGTAAAAAGATAAAAGAGCGTCTAACTTGTTAATCGCTGACGACTCAGCATTAACCGTTAGTCCTTTAACCGCGACGGCGGCCTGGCTTTAACCCCATTATTCGCTTTTTAGCGATTTTACCGGATTCATCAGTGCTGCGTTGATGCTCTGGAAACCGATTGTCAATACTGCAATGATGATAGACAAAACTCCGCCGGCAGCAAAAATCCACCAGGAAATTTGAATTTTATTTTCAAAATCCTTTAACCAGTCGGTCATAAAATACCAGGCTACCGGGCTTGCAATGAGAATGGCTGCGAAAACCAGTTTAAGGAAATCCAATGACAATAAACTGACGATGCTGCCAACCGAAGCTCCGAGTACTTTTCTGATTCCTATCTCTTTCGTGCGCGTTTCAACGGTAAATGTTGCGAGTCCGAAAAGGCCCATGCAGGCGATGAAAATAGCCCATACAGACGCAGTTGTGAATATTTGGCTGTACTGTTTTTCGGAAACGTATTGCTTGTTAAAATTTTCGTCTACAAAGAAATATTCGAACGGATTGCCTTCAAAAAAGCTTTTGTACATGCCTTCGAGCTTCGCCATTTTATTCTGGATCTGGTCGGGTGTCAGTTTGATGGTAATATACGAAGTACTGTTTTGAGGATAAAATATCATCGGGTCAATGGCCAATTGCAGGCCCAAATGATGGTAATCCTTCACGACGCCAATGACGTCCAGGTACCTTTCATCCCATTTTATTTTATTTTGGATGGCTTCTTCGGCGGATTTGAATCCTAATTTGGCAATAGCCTTTTCGTTTAATAATACTTTGCTGTTTGCATTCCATTCGACATTGGTCTCCTCGGGTGTGAAGTTCCGGCCGGCTTTTAATTCAATTCCATAGGTCTTCAAATACTTGTCTCCAATGATCGCAAATGCATAAGTTTCCAGCTCAGCTCCCGGCTTTGATGAAGGCTGTGTAAATCCGGAAGTTTTGAAATTATAATAACTACCCGGCACTGTGCCTGACAAGCTGTAATCTTTAACAAAGCTCTGTTGCTCTAATTCATTCCAAAATGCGGCTTTCCTGTTTTTGTATGAACTGTCTTTCCCGACTTCGGGCCCGCGTACAACCAGCATCTGATCCGTATTAATTCCCAGATTCTGGTTTTGCATGAATTTTAACTGCGAGTAGATCACAATGGTAACTAGGATCAAAACGACTGAAATAGTGAATTGCGAAACGACGAGCGATTTTCTCAGAAGTATACCGTTTGAGGATTTAGTAAGATTTCCTTTCAGGATTTTAACCGGATTATATCTTGATAAAGCAAAGGCAGTATAAATTCCGGATAGAAGCGAGCCGAACAATAATACGCTTAACCCGACAATCCAGATCGAAGAACTGCCCAGCGAATGCAGCGATAGTTCTTTTCCGATTAACTGATTAAAAAGAGGTTGAAGTAAGTAAATCAACAAAATGGCAAAGGAAAAGCTAAGAACATTTGTCAGCATTGATTCACCTAAAAACTGAAAAATCAAATTCCCCGGCGTCGCTCCGATCACCTTACGGACTCCCACTTCATTGGCCCTTTTCAGAGCTTGTGCCGTAGACAAATTGATATAGTTAAACCAGGCAATGACCAGTATCATCACCGCAATGATCAGCAGCATATACACATATTTCAGGTTGCCGGTCGTCTGATAATTGTCGCCCAGCTTGTCGGACAAATGCATGTTTTCAAAAGCCTGCAACCGGAACTGAACGCCGTCTTTGTCCGTGTTGAACTGGCTTCTTAATTTATTTAATTTGTTTTCCAGCGTTTTGACATCAGCACCTTTGTTCAGAAGAAAAAATGTGCTGAGATATTGCGAATCAAGATTGTTAAGAGCAGCCCAGCTGTTACCGTTGAGGTTGGCAGGATTGGCCAGGGTTTCAAGCGAAAAAACCATATCAAACTGTATGTCCGAATTAGAAGGAATTTCGTATGTTCCCTCGACAGCATACGACGCCACGCCAAACTGATTTGACAGCGTAAGTGCTTTGCCTAACGGATCTTCCGTACCAAAATATTTTGCAGCCGTCTTTTTTGATATAAAAACAACATTGGGTTTTTTGAGTGCTTCTTTATCGCCTGAAAGAACCGGAAAAGTAAAAAACGTGAAAAAATTTCCTTCGACATAGCCAATTTCACTTTCCCGAAAGGACTCCGTATTCTTCCCTTCCCTTTTTACAATGCCCTTTGCAGTTCCTTCCGCAAAGCGACAAAAATCTTTTATTTCAGGAAAATTTTGTTTGGCTCCAATGGCCCAGCCTGGCTCCATTTCTGACCATGTTTCACCTTTCAGGCTAAGATTGAGCATCCGGTACATTTGCGGCAGACTGATATGAAACTGGTTCACACTTTTCTCAAAACTTACATATTCGAGAATCAACAGAAATGCAGCAATTCCCATGGCCAGCCCAGCAATATTGATAAAGCTGTAAACCTTGTTACGGAATAAATTCCGCCAGGCGATTTTGAAGTAGTTCTTGATCATGGCATAGCTGATAATAAGTTCTGAGTACGTCAGGTTTGACATTGCCCTTATTTACCAATTTTATGCCAGAAAAGTTAATGTGCTGGTATTTAAATAGATAATAAAAATATTGTAAAGATTTTTGTCCGAAATCGGACAGTGCATTAAGGGAATGGACGTTATGGTTATTGCTTATCAAATAGGATAAACAGATTTGCTGGATTAAGTTTATTTGAACACATTAACAATACAAAAAAAAGTCCTCCAGCAAACCCAAACGGTTCATTGGAGGACCTACTCATTTAAAATTCATGGCTTTATTCACACCCGCTTTTATCCTCTGCGGTTGTATTTGTTGTCAAATCTGTCGCGACCATCAAACTTGTCGGCACGTTGGTAGGCGATCAGTTTTTGACGTTGGTTTGGAGTGAGCACTTTCAAAATATCTTCTTGTTTTTGCTCTTCCAAACGTTTCAGGCTTTGCAGTGTTTGAATGCGTCTGCTGTTGGCCGCTACCTTGTCATAGTAATTTTCGATTTTCTTGATTTCATTTTCCTGCTTACGCGACAACTTTACAATGTTGTCCAGCTTATTGATATTGTATTCTTCCACTTTATTGTCAACACGCTGGTTCGAAATGGCCGGGCCGCTGTGTCCTTTTGACTGATAACCTTTTTGAGCAAAGCTGTTACCGACTGTAAGAATTGCTATGGTTGCGATTGCTAAGATTGCCTTTTTCATGATTGCTAAATGTTTAAATTTGTTCGTTAATGATAGTTAGAGGTACTTTCGGTACCGTAGTTTAACGGCATGTAAAAGCGATCTGCGAGATGGCAGGCATGGTAGATGAGATGGTATTATTAATCGACAGAAGTCATTAATCCGTTTCCAGAGGAAAAAGACTTTCAGGCAATTATTTGTAGTTCTAAATATATTACCTGCCGCTTTGGCCCGCTTTACCGGCTCCCAGTGATGACAGAAAATTAATAAGCGCAGGTACAACTGCTGCCAGAGCGCTCATTGTGGTGATCAGTTTGGTACTTGTTTCATGCTGAGACGAAAGAAGAAAAGCCAGAATCGTCAATAAAATCAGCGCCATCGGTGCCTTTATTTTATTCCAATTGCTGTTGTCGTTTATTTTTTGTTTGATGATCTCTTCCTCGGCTTCTCCAATTCCCCTTAGAATGAAATTACGAAAACCCTGGTTAAACAGTTTCAGGGTACCATTCAGACGGATGATGACTCCTTTATTAATCAGCAAACTGACTGTATACTGATCGTAGACATTGACGATGCCGTCTTCCGCCATATCATACAGCACGAATTTTTCTTCCTTCGTCAGGGATTGCCAGATATAAAAATAGTAATAATGGGAGGCCGCCTGCAGTTTAAATACGAGCCCTTCTTCATATTTATTCTTTTGATCCATT